>Ga0335072_10006843_pt1 | contig 16644 bp, 18 predicted proteins | sample Lox_Sample_21_FD_206725 | JGI IMG/M metagenome (GOLD analysis project Ga0335072, IMG submission 206725) | Soil microbial communities from Loxahatchee National Wildlife Refuge, Florida, United States - Lox_Sample_2.1 | ecosystem: Environmental > Terrestrial > Soil > Wetlands | place: USA...
TCCTCGCTAGGCGGCTTTTGTCAGACAGATCCTTCCACGCCTGCGGATGGATCGGCAAGAGCCAGTCCGAACGGGCTCCCCTCCGAGTCCTTGCAGATGGCCCACCGGGTGCCCGGGTGGATCACCGTTCCGCCGAGCGCCGTGACCCGCTCGAGCGCGCCATCGAGGTCGTCGACCGCGAAGTAGGGCAACGAAAACGAGTCGCCCGGTCCGCGGCCGCGGGCGTGAACTCCGAACGCCGGCGCCGGGTCGTGGGTCTGCCAGCCCTCGCCTTCGTCCTCGGCACGAGCATCGAACGAGGCGCCGAGCAGTCCCGACCAGAAGCGACGCGCGCGCTCCGGATCATCGGCGGGGAATTCGAGCAGTGAGAACACCGGACGCATCGAGAGCCACCATATCTCGGATCGCTAAAGCGCCGGCGTGGGCTGCGGGATCGCTACCGCGCCGGCGTGGGCTACGGGTCGACCCGGAGGAGTCGCAGCGCCGCCGCCGGGGCGCCTCGCATACGCTGACCGTCCGTCGTGCCGACCGGATGCTTCATCCCCACGGGCCGCTCGCTCGAGCGGGCGACCGACCGCGTCAAGCTCGCCGAGTCGCTCGGCTACCACTCGGTATTCGTGACGCACATCGCGGGCCGCGAGTCGCTGACGGTGCTCACCGCGTACGCGCTCGCGACCGAGCGAATCCGCGTTGGGACCGGCGTCGTCCCGATCTACACGCGCACCCCGGCGACGATGGCTCAGACGGCCGCGACGATCGACGAGCTGTCCGGCGGCAGGCTCACGCTCGGCCTCGGCGTCTCTCACAGGCCGGTGGTCGAGGGCTGGCATGGCCAGACGATCGACCATCCGGTCGCCGAGATGCGCGAGTACGTGCAGATCGTCCGCGCGATTCTTCGCGGCGAGGATCCGCCGGTGGGGGAGAAGTGGAGCACGAGCTTTCACTTCGCGGGCCTCGATCCACGACCCGAGATGCCGATCTTCATCGCGGCGCTGTCGCCCGCGATGCTCGAGCTCGCCGGCGAGATCGGCGACGGCGTGATGCTGTGGCTGTGCAACCCGAGCTACGTTCGCGACGTCGTCACACCGGCCGTGCGCGCGGGTCGCGAGCGCGCCGGCAAGGGGATCGACGGGTTCGAGATCGTCGCCGCGGTCCCGGCCGCGCTCACCGACGACAGGCCGGCGGCTTACGACGGGGTGCGGTCTGAGCTGCTGACCTACTTCAGCCTGCCGTTCTACCGCACGATGTTGGAGCGGTCGGGCTACGGCGATGACATCGCCGCGTTCGACGTCGCGCGCGGCGACGGCGCCGCGATGCGCGCCGCGATCTCCGAGGGATTCCTCGACGCACTGACGGCGGCCGGCGACGAGTCGTCGGTCAGGGCCGGCGTCAGGCGCTACATCGAGGCCGGCGTCACGCTGCCGTGCGTCGGTCCGATTCCGAGGACCGACTTCGAGGCGACGCTGCGCGCGGCGGCGCCATGACCCCACCCCTGACCCGGCCGACATATGAGTTCATTAAGAACTCGGCTAAAGCGGCCATAACCGGCCTCCCGCTCGCCTGACGTCGGCTAAGCTGCCCGGCGGTTGGAGCCTACCCGCGGCCAGTTGGCACGACGGAGATCGCCTCGATGAGGCAGTGCGCGACACGAGGTCGGCACCACCCGCACCGCCTACCTCGCTGATCGGAGCCCAACATTTCCCCTGCATCGAACCGTTCCCCCTGGCACGACGCGCTTGCCGCGTACGCCCAGCCCTGTTACCGACGCGGCCTGCTGGAGGTCGCGACTTCCGCGGTGCCGTACATCGCGCTCTGCGGATTGATGTACCTCTCGCTCGGCGTCTCCCCGGTGCTCACGGTGGCGCTCGCGATCCCGGCCGCCGGGTTCCTGGTCCGGGTGTTCGTTGCCTTCCACGACTGTGCGCACGGTTCGCTGTTTCCGTCGAGACGCGCGAACGCCCGCGTTGGCACGGTTCTGGGGCTGTTCGTGCTCTCGCCGTTCCGGCGCTGGCGCCACGACCACGCGGTTCACCACGCGACCTCGGGAGACCTCGACCGGCGCGGCGTCGGCGACATCGTGACGTTGACCGTCACCGAGTACCACGCTCGTTCACGGAAGGGTCGGCTCGCGTACCGGCTGATTCGGAATCCGCTTGTGATGTTCGGGCTCGGGCCGGTGTTCGCGATGATCGTCGGCCCGCGCATCGTCGCCCGTGACGCGCGGCCGCGGATGCGCAACAGCGTGCTCGGAACCGACGCGGCACTCGTCGTCGTGGTGGGAGCGCTCTGCTGGCTGATCGGCTGGCGGGACTTCCTGATCGTGTGGGCGCCCGCCGCGTTGTTGGCTGGATCCATCGGCATCTGGCTGTTCTACGTCCAGCACCAGTTCGAGGACGCCTACTGGCAGAACGGGGACGACTGGAGCTATGCCGACGCCGCCATGCGGGGCAGCTCATACCTGAAGCTGCCCAAGCTGCTGCAGTTCTTTACCGGGAACATCGGTCTCCACCACGTCCACCATCTGAACTCGCGCATTCCGAACTACAACCTGCAGCGCGCCCACGACTCCAACCCGATCTTCGCCGCTGTGCCGACGCTCTCGTTCTGGGACGGCCTGCGCGCCGTCAAGTTCAAGCTCTGGGACGAGGAGGCAGGCCGACTCGTGACGTTCGCCCAAGCCGGCTACGCCCGACGGCAAGCGCTCGCCTGACCTCTCGCAGCTACACTGGAGTCTCGTGCCGGGCATGAGCTCGGCGAAGTAGTGCCAGCGTTCGTAGTTGTTGCTCTTGCACCTCCCGCGTTTCGCAGCACACGATCTCCCGGGAGGGAATGCATGGCTACAGGAACCGTGAAGTGGTTCAACGACGACAAGGGCTACGGCTTCATCACGCCCGATGACTCGAGCAAGGACCTGTTCGTCCACCACAGCGCGATTCAGGGCAGTGGCTTCAAGTCGCTCGCCGAGGGTGCCAAGGTGAGCTACGACGCCGAGCAGGGTCCCAAGGGCCCGGCTGCGGCGAACGTCCAGCTGATCTAAGCGCTCGCGACCCAGGCGGCGCGCAACATCAGCGCGCCGCCGTCTCGCACCAACCGAAGGTGCGGAACGAACCCGCGTGCGCGCGGGTGCGCCCGCAACTCCCCGATGCCCCACGACCTGAGGACGGCGCATGGCCTCACGCGGCAAGAAGAAGACCACGTTTGCAAAGCTGGCTCGCGAGAGCAAGCTCCGCGAGCGTCGAATCGACAAGCAGGCCAAGAAGGACGAGCGCAAGCGGCTCGCCGAGACCCCGCCGGTGGAGCTAGCCGACGCGACTCACTCCCACAGCGACGACCGAAGCTGACGTCGTAGCTAGCGGGACAGGGGCTCGTTTGGCTGGTGCCAGGCGGGCCAGAGCTGGTGCACGGCCGGTCGGCTGAGCTGGGGGCCCCAGCCGGGGACGATCATGACCTGACCGTCCCATGTGACCTTGGCGTACAAACCCCCGTTCGAACCCACGAACGACTCGCTGGCGGGACGGGCGATCACGCGCCCGACGCGGTCCCATCTGACGCCCATGTTCGCGCAGTAGAACTCGTCGAGTGGGCGATCGAGCCGGAGTCGGCAGACGGGCGCATGACCCAGCCGGGTATTGTACCCCGGTCCGATCCCGTAGAACGACCCCGCCGGCGTGCACGGGCCGTTGTTCAGGCACTGATGGCCGAACCCGAGCCGGCCGGGCGCGTGGACCAGATACACGGGTTCGCCGGCGTTCCCCCCGAAGCGCGCGTGGAACAGCGTGAACGATCCGACCGGGTATGCGCTCGCCGGCCCGAGGATCTCGGCGCCGTCGACCTGCGATCCGGGCGCGAGCCGGCGGAAGGCCAGAGAGGCGATCGTATTCGCCAGGTCGCTGCGGAGCGCTGCGGGCGCTTTGGCTCCGATCAGGACGGTCACGGTGATCTCCTGGCTGTAGCCGACGACGGCGTGGGTTTGGGCGGGCGGGATCGCCGCGCGGCGATCGTCCGCGGTTGAGAAGAACGGCTCGGCCCGCTGACGTCCGAACTGGTCCAGGCTGAGCGGGAAGGCCGAGTCGGGTCCCAACACGAACCCGCCGAACGGTTGCAGGATCAACGCCACGCCGTCGGCGGGGAACCGCCCGGCGGCATCGAGCGGCAGGACGTACGGCTGGTTGGTCACACTCTGCCGCTCTCCGGCCGGCGAGCGGCCCGCGAGCTTGCGGGGTGCCGCGAAGCTCGTGAGAGTCACCTGCCTGGTAAGCGCGGTGGACGCAAGTTCCCCGACCAAGTGCAGTGCCGATGGGTAGGTGAGCGACCATCCCTGCGTGTCGGCGTACTGGTGCATCGACGTCGGCGTGCCGGTGGTCGGAGCCGGCGGCGCGACCGCGTGAACGGCTACGAGCGCGAACGCCACGACCGCGATCGTCACCCCCACGGCCAACCCCGCGGCGAGACCGCTCGAAACGCGAGAACCAGACCTCGATCGACCTCCCGCCCCGTAGCGACCGTCCATCGGCTCGGCGACGGTATGCCGCGCGTCGATCCGGACCGGACCGACCGATTCCCATCCCGGGATCACCGTATCGATCGGCCGCGGCGCCGGCGGGTGAGCCACCGGATCGGCCGCACGCAGGCGGCGCATCGCTGCTCTGGTCATCTCAAGAAACCTCCAGACTGTGTGGCTGCCCTGCCTGACGGGCTGGGTTCGGGCGCCCGCTTTCCAACGCGCGCGCGAAACGACGACGCGCTCGGTGCATGCGAACGGCAGCCGTACCGCGCGGTATCCCGAGGACCGCTGCGATCTGCTCCCGGCTGAGACCCTCCCACGCGACCAGCAGCACGAGCTCGCGATCGGTCTCGCTCAATGTGGCGAGCGCTTCAAAGACCCCCAGATCGAGGTCGCAGGCGTGTCCGGACGAAGCCCGGCCGCGCTCGTGCGACATGCGCGCAACGAGTGCCCGCCACCGGAAATCGGCGCGCCGGCGATTCGACATGACGCCCCGCGCGATGTTGAGCAACCACGGGAGCGAGTCCGCCGGCAACTCGTCAACCCGGCGCCACGCCGCCAGGAACACCTCCGAGACGATGTCGTCGGCACCCGTCTCGCCCAGCCGGCGCATCACGAACGCACGCACGCTGGGTTCATGCGCTGCGTACACCGCCTCGAAGGTCTGCCGGGCATCCATCACGCACTTAAGAGTCCGGCAACCAGTGCGGAATTACATCTCCCCACACCCCACACCCTGACCCCGCACCTGCGGACGGGACGCGGAACCGGTCCAGCTGGCAAGCTTTGGCTCGTGGCCCGGTCAGCTCATCGCTGCAGCGTCTGGTGGGGTGTTTCCGGTCCCGGCCCGCTCCTATTCGGCGGTCGGAGAGGGGGTGGCGCGATGAGGCTTCGCTGAGCGACGGTCGTCGCGGCCGCCCCGTCGGGGTGGCGAACAGTCACTTCGTCCTCTTTTGAAAAGGAGCAGGTAGATGGCAGAAGTTGCTGTTGGCAACGTGGACAGCGTGCTCGCAGGGGTACGCGATCTGGCGGGGTCGGTGATCGCGCCCGGTGCCGCTGGGATCGACCGTGAGGCTCGGTTTCCGGCTGACCAGCTGAGCGCGCTCGGGCAAACGGGTGCGCTCGGCCTGCTGGTGCCGCGCGACGATGGAGGTGTCGGCGCCGGGTTGGTAGCGCTGGCCGACGCGTGCGAGGCCGTCGGCGGGGCGTGCGCATCGACGGGAATGGTGTTCCTGATGCATAGCGTGACCGCGGCGACCGTCGCCGGTGGCGGCGGGGAGTCCGCGTCGGGGCTACTCAACGACATGGCGAACGGCGACGTGCTCGGCACGCTGGCGTTCAGCGAGCGGGGCACGGGCGCGCATTTCTACGCCCCCGAGCTCCGGGCCGAGCGCCGTGACGGATCGGTTCGCGTGAGCGGTCGCAAGGCGTTTGTCACCTCGGGTGGCCACGCCGATGTGATGCTGGTGCTGCTCCAGGGCGAGGGGGAGGGGCTCGACTGCTACGCCGTGCGCAAGGATGCTCCCGGCGTGCGGTTCGAAGGGCGATGGGAGGGGCTCGGGATGCGCGGAAACTCGAGCATCGCGGTCGAGTTCGAGGATGTCGCGCTCGACGGCGACGCGCGCATCGGCGAGGCCGGCGGTGGCGCGGGCCTCGTGTTCGGTGTCGTCGCGCCCACGTTCCTCGTGGGGTTGGCGGCCGTGAACGTCGGGATCGCGCAGGCCGCGCTGTCGGTCGCGATCGAGCACGCGCAATCTCGCCGCTACCCGGACGGCACTGCGTTGGTGGAGGTCCCGACGATTCAGCACGCGCTCGCAAACATGGACGCCGACGTCCGCGCGGCGCGGGCGCTCCTGCAGGAGGCGGCGCGGCTGGGCGACAGCGGTGACGAGGGTGCGCTCGTCCCGCTGATGGAGGCCAAGGTTCTCTGCACGGACGTGGCGGCACGGGTGACGCAGGCGGCGCTGGAGGTCTGCGGGGGGCAGGGGTACACGCCGGCTCTCCCGATCGAGCGTCACCTGCGCGACGCTCGCGCGGGCGCGGTGATGGCGCCGACGAACGGAGTCCTGCGGACGTGGACCGGCAAGGCGATCGCGGGGCTTCCGGTCCCATGAGCGGCGCGGAGCTGAGACTGGGCGCGGTGGCCTACCACCCGCGGATCGTGACGATCTGGGAGCGGTTTCGCACGTACTTCGCCGATGCCGGCGTCCCGACCGACTACATCCTGTTCTCAAACTACGAGCGGCTCGTCGAGGCCGTACTCGACGGGACGGTCGAGATCGGCTGGAACACCAACACCGCGTACGTGGCCCTCGACCATCGAGCACAAGGAGCGACCCGGATTCTCGGGATGCGCGATGTCGACCGCGACTGGGCGACGGTGTTGGTGATGCGCAAAGGACAGTGGCCGGGAAGCGTCGCCGGATTGAACGGGCGCGTCCTGGCGCTGGGGAGTCGCGACTCGGGCCACGCGGCGATCCTGCCGCTCCACTACCTGGCCGCGCAGGGGGTGGACTTGGCGACCCTCCGCCTGAGGCGGTTTGACACCGACATCGGCAAGCACGGGGACACCGGCGATTCCGAGCTTCACGTCGTGCGCGCGGTCGCGGAGGGAAAGGCCGACGCGGGCGCGCTGTCGGCCGCCTACTTCAGCGCGTTCAGGGCCGAGTCGGTGCCCGCGGTGGCCGATCTCGAGGTCGTGTGGCGCAGTCCGGATTACTACCACTGCAACTTCACGGTCCTGGACGCACTCGACCCCGAGCTCTCAGAGCGGTGGTCGGAGGCGCTGCTGGCGATGGACTACGACGACCCCAGCCTGCGCGCGGCGATGGACCTCGAAGGAGTGAGGCGCTGGTACCCCGGCGATCGCGAGGGATACGCGTCGCTTCGCACCGCGATGCTGGAGCAATCGGTGATCTCATGACCGCCGACCGCAAGCAGGCAGAGGTAGTCCACCGGGTCGATGCAGAGCATCTCGAGCTCGGCGGCGGTCTGGAGGTCCTGCTCGCGGCGGCCTTGGAGCGTGTCGCGCCCGGCGGCGTTCTGGAGATCAGAACGCCGTCGCGCGCGGTCGCGCTGGAGCTGCCCGGATGGGCTCGACTCGCCGGCCACGAGCCGGTCGGCGAGGACCATCGTCGCGACGGGCACGTGGTCGCGATCCGCCGAGGAGCCTCGGCCCGAATTCTGGCCGGCCCACTCCCGCCGCGGGACCTGGGCCCGACGCTCCGTGAGGGAGAGTTACGAACTGCCGACTGGCGCAGCGGGGCGCCGCCGCCCGACCCTGATCCTCGCGCGGGGTTCGCTCCGCTCGGAGCCGTCGTCGAGACGGGCGCGCCGGCGCAGCACTGGGCGCTGAGCCACGGCGACGCGATCTGGGCCGACGACGTCGGCGAGCTCGTAGACCAGGCATCCGGCCAGCAGTGGGACGCATCCCGCGACATCCCCTGGGAAGCCGTGCAGGGCCTCGACAACACGACCGAACGGGCTGTCGCCCAGGTCATGACGTTCCTGGCCCAGAACGAATACGCCGCCCTCTACGTGCCGGCCGGATTCCTCCCGCAGGTCAACCCGCAGTTCGTCGAAGTCGTCTTGTGGCTCGGTAGCCACGTCCACGACGAAGCGCGACACATCGAGGTCTTCACCAAGCGTTCGCTTGCCGGGGGGCACCACGGATATGCACTGGCGTCGACCGAGCTGTCCCTGAGCACACTGCTCGACGAGCACGACTTCACCGCCTCCTCGCTGCTTCTCAACGTGCTCGGCGAAGGCACTTTTCTCGACCTCCTGCGCTTCATCGAGACCCACGCCCCGGACGCCGCGACCGCGACCGCAGCCCGGCTCGCGCACCGCGACGAGCGCCGCCACGTCCACTTCGGCATCTCGAACATAAAACGCGCGCTCGGGGTCGACCCCGATCAGGTCGGAACGCTGGTCGCCGCCGCCGAAACCCGAGCGGCCAAGCTGGTCAGCCTCTCCGGGCTCTCGCCCATTCTCGTCGAGGCACTCACGGTGATGGCCGCGCGATCCCTGCAGCCGGCTGACCTGTCCGACGCCGCCGCCGACGTTCGCACGCTGATGCGGACGATGGAACGCAACCGCCTCCGCCGCCTCGGGGCCTGCGGGTTCAGCGCCGCCACGGCGCGTCACCTCTCGGACCTGCACACCCCGAACCTGATGTGACCGAAAAGGCGACGACCGGAATCGAACCGGTGTAGACGGCTTTGCAGGCCGCTGCGTAGCCACTCCGCCACGTCGCCGCGGGACGTAGGGTAGCGGCGCTCGTCCGCCGGTTCCCTGGCGCTAGTCGGACGCGGTACGTGTTCTCAGGACCACGCCGCTGCCGAAGGGGTCGCGCACGAGCACTCCGCCCTGTTCTGAGCTGGTCCGCAACCCGGCCTCCTGGACTCGGGCGAGCACGGCGGCGAGAGCCCGCTCATCTGGCAGGTCGACCGCGAACGACCGAAGCCCGACCGCGCCGCTCGGGGCGGGTGCCGCGCCGGCGCTGTGCCAGGTGTTGAGGCCAATGTGGTGGTGGTAGCCGCCCGCCGAGACGAACAGCGCGCCCGGATAGCCCCGGACCATCACGTCGAACCCGAGCACGCCGTGGTAGAAGTCCTCGGCCTCGCGCAGGTCGGCGACCTGGAGGTGGACGTGGCCGATCGTCGTCCCCGCCGGCGCCGCGAGCTGGAGCTCTGACGCGGACCGCAATTCGGCGAGGACATCGTCGAGGTCAAGCGCCAACGTCGACATCTCCAGCTGGCCCGCCGTGTACTGCCACTCGGCGCGCGCGCGATCGCGATAGATCTCGATCCCGTTGCCGTCGGGGTCCGACAGGTATAAGGCCTCGCTGACCAGATGGTCCGAGGCGCCGTCGAGCGGCCACCGGGTCTCCGCTAGGCGGGCCAGCGCGAACGCCAGGTCGAGCCGGGTCGGCAGGAGGATCGCCAGGTGATAGAGGCCGGGGGCGCGCCGGTTCAGCAGTGGGGCCGAACTGTCGCCGCGGAGTTCGACGAGCGGGCTCTCGCCGGCCACGCCGAAGGCGAGCGCCCCGTCGTCAAGCTCGGTGGCCCTGAGCCCGATCGCCCGCTCGTAGAACGCGCGCGAGCGGTCGAGGTCGGCGACCGTCAGCGAGACGCTTCCGACGCTCGTCGCGGCGTCGATACGCCCCGCGGCACCGGTGCTCGCCATGGTGCCACCGTGGGCCGACGTCGCCGCCATCACGCCGCCTTCACGGGCGACTTGCCCGACGACTCGAAGTAGGCGACGAGGCCGTTCATCACCTCGGCGAGGCGCTCGCGGGTCTCGGGGTCGGTCAGTTCGCCGTCGGGGCTGAATTGATTGTGTGCCTTCGGGACCGCCAGTTCGATTTCGAGCGGTCGCGCTCCGGCGAGGCCGAGTGATTTGCGCAGATGGTCCTGCGCCCACACGGCTCCGTAGTCGGTGACACTCGCGCCGATCACGGCGACCGGCTTTCCCCACAGCGAAGAACCCGGGCCGAACGGGCGCGAGGCCCAGTCGATCGCGTTCTTGAGATGGCCGGGCATGCTGCCGTTGTACTCGGGAGTGGAGATCAGCACCACGTCCGCCGCGGCGATCTCGGCGCGCAGGCGCCGCACCTCGTCATGGGGGTCGTCGGTGTCGTGGTCCTCGTTGTAGTGAGGGATGCGGTCGAGGCCCTCGAACATCCGAACCTCGACGCCCTCAGGCGCGAGCTCGGCGGCAGCCCGCAGCAGCGCCGTGTTATGCGACGCCGCGCGCAGGCTTCCCGAGATGGTCAGGATCCGCATCGTGGGTTACGCGGCCTTGACCGCCGACACGCTGACGAGCAGCTTGACCTCGTTCGATACGAGCAGGTTGCCGTTCGGAAGCGTTTGATTCCACTTGAGGTCGAATTCGCGGCGATCGATTACGCCGGACAGCTCGAGGCCGATGCGCTCGTTGCCCCACGGGTCAGCGCCGCCCTCGGCGATGACGCCGGTCAGCTCGATCGGCTTGGTGATGCCCTTGATCGTGATCTCGCCGTTCAGGCGGATCTGGTTGCCGTCGACGGGCTCGCCGGCGGCCGAGGTGAAGGTGATCTCCGCGTGGTTCTCGGCGTCGAAGAAGTCGGGCGACGCGAGGTGGCCGTCGCGCTGCGGATCGCCGGTGTCGACGCTCGCGACCTCGACGGCACCCTGAAGAACGGGGGCATCGCCGGTCGCATCGACCGTGCCCTGGAACTTGCGGAACGCGCCGCGAACGGTCGCGATCCCCATATGGCGAACCTCGAAGCCAACGCTCGAGTGCGCGGGGTCGACGGTGTACGTACCGGCGGGAATGGTGTCCAGAGAAAGGCTTGAGACGGACAAGGGGGCTCCGTTTCCGTGGTTGATTGACTGTACAACTATCCTAGCACAATTAGTTGCGGCGTCAAGTATCTCCGCCGCTGGCGCTATTCGACGGTGCAGGAACCGCCGCGCTGGGCGCCCGGGAGCCGCCCGAGCAGCACGGCGAGCTGGCCGGTCTCATCGGCGTCGAAGTGCTCGAGGAACAGCCGGCGGATGCTGCCGACGTGGGTGCAGCCCGCATCGCGTAGCTTGGCGAAGCCGACGTCGGTCAGCTGCGCGTAAGAAACGCGGGCGTCGTTCGGGCACGAGACCCGCTCGACGAACCCGCCGTCGACGAGGCCGTCCACGAGCCGGGTGATCCCGGATCGCGTGAGCATCGTGCTCTCGGCCAGCGCCGACATCGGCAGCCGGCGATCCTCTGCCTGCGCCAGATACAGCAGCACCTCGTAATCGCGGGTGGTGATGCCGTGCTCTGAGATGAGCTCGGCGTCGAGCATCCGCACGATCGTGGCATGGCTCTGGAGGTAGCTGCGCCACGCCTCGAGCGCCACGCCCTCGAGGCTCGATGCACCGTCCTCGTCGGTCGCGGCGCACGCCCCGGCGGGAACCCGGATTGCGGTACCTGAATCCATGTTCAGTAATTGTAGTTGACCGGTCAACGGCTACCCGGCGCACCCGGCGCCCAGCCACGGTCAGGCTACTCTTGCGCCGGATGGACGAGATCGCACCCGGCCTGTGGCACTGGACGGCGCGACGCCAGTCGATCGGGTCCGAGGTCAGCTCCTACTACCTCGAGTCCGAGCGCGTCCTGATCGACCCGATGATCCCTCCCGAGGGCCTCGAGTGGCTCGAGCACCACGGCCCGCCGCGGGACGCGCTCCTCACCAACCGCCACCATGATCGGGACGCCTGGCGCCTGAACGAGGCCATCGGGTGCACGGTTCACTGCGTCCGCAACGGCCTGTACGAGCTCGAGGGGCGCGGACCGGTGGAGGCGTTCGACTTCGGCGACGAGCTCCCCGGCGAGATCTCGGTCCACGAGGTCGACGCGATCTGCCCCGACGAGACCGCGCTGTACATCCCGCGCCACCGTGCGCTCGCGTGCGCCGACGGGGTCGTACGCGGGCACCGCGGTGAGCTCCAGTTCGTCCCGGACTCGCTGATGGACGAACCCGCGCACACCAAGCGCGGGCTGCGCGTGGCCTATCGCGGGCTGCTCGAGCTCGACTTCGACCTGCTGCTGCTCGCTCATGGCGACCCCGTTGTCGGAGGTGCGCGCGACGCGCTCCGCGAGTTCGTCGACGGCGAGGCCTAGGCGCCGCGGATGCGGGTCGGCGCCGGGGCGCCCCGCGGACCGAAACAGACCTCGATCGCGCCTACATTCCCGAGCCGGCAGGACCACCTCGTAGCCGATTCTCAAAGGAGATCCCCGTGGACTGGAAGCTCGAGCTCGTGGCCATCCCCGTCACCGACGTCGATCGCGCGAAGGCGTTCTACGTCGACAAGGTCGGATTCAACGCCGATTACGACCACACGGTCAGCGAGGAGATCCGCTTCGTTCAGCTGACGCCTCCCGGCTCGGCGTGCTCGATCGCCCTCGGCAGAGGTTTGACCGAAGCAGAGCCGGGTTCGGTGAAGGGCATGCAGCTCGTCGTGGCCGATGCCGATCAGGCGCGCGCCGAGCTGGCCGAGCGCGGGGTGGAGGTCGGCGACGTTCAGGACTTCCCGTGGGGACGGTTCGTGTTCTTCAGCGATCCAGACGGTAACGCCTGGGCCGTACAGCAAGTACCGCGTCGGCAAGCCGGCGGCTGAGGCTCAGCGAACAAGCAGCGCGAGTTCGCCCCGGGTGTAGGAACGAGGAGCGTTGGGTAGGGGCAAGGGGACCGCCGCAGGGTGAACCGGAGCCGTGCGTGCGGTCCGCTTCCCATGCTCTCCGCCCTGCTTCTCGCCGGCTTGATCGCCGCCCCGATCGCGACTGTCGCGCTGTTCGTGCCGACGGGGCGACGTGCTCGCCGGGCCGAGGAACGCGCGAAGTGGATCGCCCGCCTGGCGGGCGCGCTCGCGTGGAGCGTGGCGCTGATCGCCGCGGTCGTCGCGATCCTCGCGCTGATCGGCGTCACCGCCGGCAACATCGTCGCGGCCGCGATCGGACTATCGATCGCGTGCGTGGTGTGGCTCCCGGTCACTCGCCGCTGGAACGCTCGCGCTCACGTCTGCTGGTCGACCAGCACGTACGTGTTCGTGGTGTACCTCGTATTCATGGTGTGGTGGACGTTCGCCAGTCACCTCGGGATCACGGGCGACGTCGGCGGGATGCTGCTGTGGCTGCTCGAGCTCGTCGCGGCGGGTCTCGGTTGCGCGTACCTGTGGGAGCTGTGCGACACCCTTGGGCGCGCGAGTTGGGTGCGCCGGATCGGCACGAAGGAGCTGGCGGCAATTCCGGACGGCCCGTATCCGTTCGTCTGTCTTCAGGTCCCCTGTTACAACGAGCCGCCCGACATGGTGATCGAGACGCTGAAGTCGTTGCGCTCGCTCGACTATCCGAACTACGAGATCCAGGTGCTCGACGACAACACCGACGACGAGGATCTGTGGCGGCCGGTGGAGGCGTGGTGCAAGGAGAACAGCGTCAAGTTCGTCCACCTGAGCGATTGGCCCGGCTACAAGTCCGGAGCGCTCAACTACGCGCTCGAGCACATGGTCGAGGACTCGTGCGAGCTGATCGGCGTGATCGACTCCGACTACCAGATCGAGCCGGATTTCCTGCGCCAGTGCGCGCCGCTGTTCGCCGATGAAAAGGTCGGCTTCATCCAGGCGCCGCAGGATTACCGCGACTGGCAGGACGCCCCGTTCTACCGCCGGCTCTACTACTCGTATCACTACTTCTTCGCGGTCTCCCAGCCCTCGCGCAACGAGCGCGACGGTGCGATCTTCGCCGGCACGATGGGGCTGATCCGCCGCCGGGCGCTGCTCGAGGCCGGTGGCTGGGACGAGTGGTGCATCACCGAGGACGCCGAGCTGTCGCTCCGAATCCTGCGCAACGGCTGGTCCGGCCTGCACGTGGACCGATCGTTCGGCAAGGGCATCATGCCGCTCACGTTCGAGGCGCTGAAGGGCCAGCGGTTCCGCTGGTGCTTCGGGGGGATCCAGATCCTGCGACGTCACTGGCGGTCGATGCTTCCGGGCCGGGAGACGAAGGACAACCGCATGAACCTCGGGCAGCGGTGGGCGTACCTGTGTGGCGGCGTCCAGTGGTACGGCGACCTGCTCGCGCTGCTGTTCTTCTTCTGCCTGCTCGTCGGCTCCGCGAACATCGTGTTCAGCGGCGGACTCGTGTTCCGAAAGCTGTCCGGCTTCCTGCTCGCGGCGATCCCGCTCCTCGTCGTGATCGGCCTGCTCCGCGCGGTGGCGCTTCTGCGCCGCGGCACGGGCGCTTCGTGGAGCGATGCCGTCGGCGCGTTCTTGATCTGGCAGTCGACGACGCTCACGGTCACGAGCGCCTCGATACAAGGACTGTTTGCCAAGGAGGCCGTGTTCCTGCGTACGCCGAAGACGCACGGCGACGCCAGGTGGACCGACGCGATCAAGGCCAACTGGGTCGAGTGTCTGTTCGGAGCGCTAGGTCTTGCCGCGATCGCCGGCGCCGTGTCGCGGACGTCGCCGGGAGGAATCCTCCTCGCCGGCCTGCTCGTGTGGCCGACCGTCAGCTTCCTCGCCGCCCCGTACAACAGCCTGAGCGCGCAGCGTGCGGCGTTGCCGCCGGATCTGAGGGAGCGGCGTCGCACCGAGTATCTGCGGTACGGGGCCCGACGGCTCACGTACGCGGTCGGCGGACTCGGCCTCGCCGGCGGCACGGCCGCGGTCGCTCTCGGCCTGTTCGTCCCCGGGACGGCCATTGTCGCACCGAGGCTGCTCGGCCCGGCGAAGGGACAGCCGGTGCACTACGGCCAGGCGACCACGCCGAGCTCGGCGAACGCCCCGGGTTCCTCGGGCAAGAGCTCCGCGTCCGGTCAGAGCAAGTCGAAGAAATCGAAGGGTTCGAACACGACGACCACGAGCACCACGCCGACGACCACGACGTCATCGACAACCACGACGACCACCGAGCCGACGACGTCGACGGTCACCTCGACGACGAGTTCGACGGCGACGTCGACGTCCGCGACCACCACTTCATCCGCGACCGCGACGACCCCGACGAGCACGACCACCGCTGCGACCACGACGTCCGCGCCGACGAGCACTACGTCGACGACGCCGTAGTGACGTGCGGGTTGGATGTCTGGCTGTCGCCGTACTCGTGCTGTCGCTCGGCGTGACCGCATGTAGCAGCAGCGACAGCCGCTCGACGTCGCCGACCACGCCGGCGCGTCAGTCGCCGAGCGCGACGAGCGCGACGAGCGCGGACCCGTCCGGATCGGCGAGCATGGACCCGGCCGGACCGGCGAGCGCCGGCGGGTCGGCCGCGAGAACTGCGGCCACCCAGTTCATCGATCGCTACGTGACGAGCGACGGCCGGGTTATCCGGCACGATCAGGGCGGCGACATCGTGAGCGAGGGACAGGCCTACGGGATGCTGATCGCCGAGATCGCCGACCGGCCGGAGCTCGTGCGCACGATCTGGTCCTGGACCCGCGCGCATCTCGGCCGCGCCGACGGCCTGTTCGCGTGGCACGCGACCGGCACCGGCCAGATCGAGGACCCCCATTCGGCCGCCGACGCCGATGTCCTGATCGCCTACGCGCTGCTGCGCTACTGGGGTCCGGACGAGGCCGAGTTGCACGACGCGGGCGGGCGCGTCGCCGAGGCCGTGCTCGCGAACGAGTCGGTGACGCTGGCCGGGGGAGTGCCCCTGATCGTGCCCGGCCCGTGGGCGAAGCTGACCTCGCCGCCGACGGTCGATCCCTCCTACCTCATGCCGGGCGTGTTCGATGCGCTGGCGCGGATGACGGGCGACGGGCGCTGGGCGCGCGCCGCAACCGCGGCGGTCACGGCGATCTCGGATCTCACCGACGGGGGCAAGAGCCTTCCGCCCGATTGGGCGCAACTGTCGGGCGGTCGGCTGCGCCCGATCGCGACGCCGGGGGGAGGCGCCGGCGTGCAGTACGGCCTCGACGCGGCGCGCCTTCCGCTGTGGTTTGCGACGGCCTGCGGGCCGAGTCCCCGCGCCCTGGCCGCAAGCTGGTGGCGCAATGTCCTCTCGACCGGCGATCGCTCGGCCCCGCAAGCGCTCACGCTCCGCGGCGCGACGATCGACCCGAACAAATCGGCGCTCACCCTGCTCGCGGGCGCGGCCGCGGCGACCGCCGCGGGCGAGACGAGCGCAGCGTCGAGCTTGAGCCGTCGGGCTGCGGCGCTCGCGCGGGACACCCCGACGTACTACGGAAACGCATGGGCCGCGCTCGGCGAGGCTCTGCTCGAGCGCTCGATCGATCCCTGCGCGTCAGCCTAATCCCTGCGCGTCAGCCCAAGTTCACGCGCGCGAGCTCGAGATCGCCGCGGCCCGTTCGCGCTCGCGGTCGACCAGCACTCGCCGCAGGATCTTGCCCGACGGCGACTTCGGGATCTCGTCGACGAGCTCGACCGCGCGCACCTTCTTGTACGGGGCGACACGCTCGGCGACGAACTCGATCACGTCGTCGGGCGTCAGAGCCGCGCTCGCGACCACGAACGCCTTGGGAATCTCGCCCGCCTCCTCGCTGCGCACCGGAATCACCGCGACGTCGGTGATCGAGGGGTGCGTGAGTAGCAGCGCCTCGAGCTCGGCCGGCGCGATCTGGTAGCCCTTGTACTTGATCAGCTCCTTGATCCGGT
>Ga0335072_10006844_pt1 | contig 16642 bp, 12 predicted proteins | sample Lox_Sample_21_FD_206725 | JGI IMG/M metagenome (GOLD analysis project Ga0335072, IMG submission 206725) | Soil microbial communities from Loxahatchee National Wildlife Refuge, Florida, United States - Lox_Sample_2.1 | ecosystem: Environmental > Terrestrial > Soil > Wetlands | place: USA...
CATGGCGGGCCAGACGCCCGCCGCGGCCGAATTCGGCCATCAGATTGATCAGTTCCGGGGTCCAGTCCATGGGCTCGACGGAACTGAGGCGAAGCCGTGCCAATTCCGTCTCCGCAAGAATCCTCCGTGCCAGCGCAGCTAATCCTCTCGGTTTGTCATCCTTGCCGCTTTCTTCCATCGCGAGGGTGAGATGGCTGTGCGCCACCCACGCAGTCTCCACAGGCAAATCGCGGCCCCAGTGGCCAAGGTTGATTCCTGAAAGCACCAGCTCGTTGCCACCCGCTGCCACAAAACCCCGAACCTGCCGCAGGACTTTCTCGAAGGGCAGGCTGCGCGACGAGCCCCGTGTCTGGGGAATAACGCAAAACGTGCAGCGGTTGCTGCAGCCCTCCTGGATCTTGAGATTCGGGCGCGTCTGGGTGCCGGGAACAAGTTGCGCTTCCTCCACGAACGAATGCGCGAAGCGGTCGTCCACAAAGACTTGCGGCGATGGGGTTACCGGCCCCTGCGCAGCTTGAATCTGGATCAGCTCCTTCGATTGCGCAGTGGGCACTTCGAAGAGACCCAGGGCGATGTCAGGCGCAAATGCCTTGTGGCTGTTGCCGACCACGGCCGAGACGCCGGGAAGCGCGGCAAGTTCATCCGGGGCGCGTTGCGCATAACATCCGGTAGCGAGGATGCGCGCTTCGGGATTCAGACGGTGCGCGCGGCGGATGAAGGCACGTGCTTCACGATCGGCTTCAGAGGTGACGCTGCAGGTGTTCACGATCAGCACGCCGGCCGATGACGGCTGGTGTTCACTCAAACCGGCAGCACGAAGGCGATCGGCTATGGCCTCGCCATCAGCTCGCGCGGCGCGACAACCGAAATTCTCGACGTGAAAGGAAGCAGCCACCTGTCCAGTGTACGTGCAACTCACCATGACTGGAGCACGGCCGGCTGCAGCCGATTGAAATTCCCAGCTTCGTTATACTTGTAGGGGTTCACTTTTCACTTCAGGTTGTCCCCCGACCGCATGGAAATTCCTGCAGCAGACGAGCTCCGCGCCGCGGATTCACCTCCATCGCACGGCAACGCGCGGCAAATTATCGGCTACGTCTATTTCTCATTCATCTGCTATTTCTCCATCGGGCTGCCGCTCGCGATTCTGCCGGAGTATGTACACCTGCGCATGGGATTCAGCGCGGCGCTCGCCGGCCTCGTCATAAGCATTCAGTACATCGCCACGTTCCTGAGCCGCCCTTGGGCAGGGCGCATTTCCGATCATGCCGGCGCGAAAATCTCCGTGATCTGGGGCATGGCTGCATGTGCGTCAAGCGGCGTGCTGTTGCTGGGTGCGGCCCTGCTGCATCGCAATCCTGCCTGGCTCAGCCTGACCAGTTTGCTGGCAAGCCGCCTGGTGCTTGGAGTGGGCGAGAGCCTCGGCTCGACGGGCGCAACGTTATGGGGAATCACCAGCGCCGGTCATCAGCACACGGCCCGCGTCATCTCGTTCAACGGCGTTGCCACTTACGGGGCACTGGCGCTCGCAGCTCCCCTCGGCGTTGTCATGGAGCAATCCTTTGGGCTGGCCTCACTGGGCCTGGTCACGGTCATCCTCTGTGGCACGAGTGTCCTGGTTGCCATGGGAAAGAAGCCGGTGCCCGTTGTGCCCGGCGAGCATCTGCCCTTCCGCGACGTGATGGGGCGCGTGACGCCGCACGGTATGGCGCTGGCGCTGGGCGGCGTGGGATACAGTGTGCTGGCAACGTTCGTTACGCTGTTTTATGCCAGCCGCCACTGGAACGGTGCAGCTCTTTGCCTGACCGCATTTGGGATCGCATTCATTACTGCGCGGCTCGTCTTCATCCATGCCATTACTCGCTTTGGTGGGTTTCCGGTGGGAATCACTTGCCTGATCGTCGAGTCGGTTGGCGTGCTGATCCTTTGGCTTGCGGCTTCGCCTTGGATTGCGTTTGGCGGCGCGGCGCTGGCGGGATTCGGCTTTTCGCTGGTATTTCCCGCGTTAGGCGTCGAGGCGGTGAAGCGGGTACCAGAACGCAGCCGCGGAACAGCTCTGAGCGTGTACACCGTTTTTGCCGATGTTTCGTTCTTTCTGGTGGGTCCGACGGCAGGCGCGATAATCGGGGAGTTCGGTTATGCAAGCGCGTTTCTCTTCGCGCTCCTCTGTGTGCTGGCGTCACTGGGCACCGTCATAGTGCTGGCGGGAAGAAAATCAGCTTAGCTGTTCTGAGGAAACTTCGCCCCGCAACTTATACCCAAAGTTACTGTCGCAATATTTTGCGAAGAGTAAACAGGTACCCGACTAAGCGGGCAATAAGAAATTGTGGTTGAAATTGAATGCCCTCATGTTAGACTCCACCATCCCGGAGAACGACTATGAAACTAACCATCGCCAACGTTTCGACTCAGGTGGCCACGGCTGATTTTAATGCTGCTGTTGCCGCCATCGGCAAGCAGGTTACGCAGCATTTTCAGCCTGAATGGAGCATTTCTGCCTCCTTGAAACCGATTGCGCTTCCACTGGACGGGAAGAAGGCGCCGGTCCAAAAAGATGCGGACGCAATCATCTATCTCGGCGATTCATCTGAAGATCCTACGATCGGCGTGAAAGGCGCACTTGGCTATCACTCCGCGAACAACGGGAAGATACCCTATGGATTTGTCTATCTCGACATTTGCGCGAGATACAAGGAGGTGTGGACCTGCACGCTGTCGCACGAAGTGCTCGAGCTTCTGGGCGATCCTGACGCCGCCATGACGGTGGCCGGGCCGGCGCCCAAGGGCAAGACCGGCACAGTTTACTACGATCTCGAAGTCTGCGATCCGACACAGGGCGACCAATACTCGATCAACAGGGTGGTGGTGTCGAACTTTGTGTGCAAAAGGTATTTCGCGCTCTCGGGTGGCAGCGGGAAAACAAACTATCTGAATCTCCGGCTGACGCCGTTCGGCGTGAGGCCGGGTGGGTATTTCCAGTATGAAATTGGCAATCGTGCACATCAGATTTTCGGCAGCAGAGTGACGAAAGACCAGAAAGCAGCGAAAAGAAAAATGAAGAAAGTGCGCCGGAACGCGCGCCGCCAGGAGCAGATTGCGCGAAGAATGGAACGAAAAGTCAAATAAGCTGGCGGCTTCTGGCTTTCTTTGGCCCATCGCGCCGCCACCTCAGGTCATGTAAAGCGTGCCGAAACCCGGCAGAAATCTGCAGGCGATGAAGCATTGGCCATTTGAAAGCAGAACGGCCACCCCGAGGGGCGGCCGTTGCTGTGTTGCTGCTTAGGAGAAAAGTTAGCGGTCGTTCTTGCGCCATTGAATGAGATCGCCAAGCGTCGTGGTTGAGCTGGAGACGGGATGTTTGTGCGTATCCGCCTTGTAGTTCTCCACCGTTGCGCGGCTGGCTTCGTGGCCAATCGAGCGCAGGCTGAGTCCCACCTTCTTTTCTTCCACGTTGATCTTGATGATCTTGAACTCGTGCTCCATGCCCTGCTCGAGCTTGACGGGCACGCCGTCGTCGCCCACCGCTTCGGAGTTGTGGCACAAACCCTCAACACCCTCGGCAATTTCGACGAATGCGCCGAACTGCGCGGTCCGCAAAACCTTGCCGTGAACCACGTCGCCCACGCGATGCGCTGCGAAGAAGCTCTCCCAGACGTCGGGCTGTAGTTGCTTGATTCCCAGCGAGAGCCGGCGGTTAGCCGGTTCGACGCCGAGTACGACAGCCTTTACCTTCTCGCCCTTCTTCACGATTTCAGAGGGATGCTTCACGCGCTTCGTCCAGCTCAGGTTTGAGACGTGAACCAATCCGTCGATGCCGTCCTCAATCTCGATAAATGCGCCGAAATCGGTGAGGTTGCGAACGCGGCCTTCGACCACCGTACCGGCTGGATAACGCTCGGTGAGATTTTCCCACGGGTTTTCCATGAGCTGCTTCATACCCAGGGAAATGCGGCGATCAGCGGGGTTCACGCTGAGAACCACAGTATCGACTTCATCGCCGGGCTTGACCAGTTTGGAAGGATGCTTGAGCCGCTTGGACCAGGTCATCTCAGAGAGGTGAACCAGGCCTTCAATGCCCTGTTCGAGTTCGACGAACGCGCCGTAGTCAGTGACCGAAAGAACGCGGCCATGAACGCGCGCGCCGACGGGATAGCGCTCCGCGGCATCGAGCCATGGATCGGGCGTGAGCTGCTTGAAGCCCAGTGAGACGCGCTGCTTATCCTTATCGAACTTGAGTACCTTCACCTGGATCTCGTCGCCCACGTTGACCAGGTCGCGCGGATGGGTGAGCCGGCCCCAACTCATATCGGTGATGTGAAGCAGGCCGTCAATGCCGCCCAGGTCGACAAACGCTCCGTAGTCGGTCAGGTTCTTCACCGTGCCGGTAAGCACTGCTCCCTCGCCCAGGTGTTCGAGCGTTTGCGAGCGCTTTGCGTTCTGCTCTTCCTCAAGGATTTCCTTGCGGGAGACAACCACGTTGCCGCGCTTCTTGTTCAGCTTGATCACGCGGACTTCAATCTGCTGGCCAAGGTAGCCATCAAGATTGCGTACCGGGCGAATCTCAAGCTGCGAGCCTGGCAGAAACGCCTTCATGCCGATGTCGACCGTGAGACCGCCCTTGACGCGGCTCACCACCGTGCCAAGTACCGGAGTCTTGTCGTTGGCGGCCTTTTCGATGGTGTCCCATACCCGCAGGCGCTGGGCCTTGTCATAGCTGACGAGATAGCCGCCCTCGGGCTCTTCACGCTCGATGACTACGTCGATCACCTCGCCGGGCTGGAATCTAACGGCGCCGGTATGGTCCACTACCTGATCGAGCGGCACGAGTCCCTCGGACTTGAGACCCACATCGACCACCAGGTGCTTTTCAGTCTGCTTGATGACCGTGCCGGAGACAACCTTGTCGCCGTAGGCCTCAACAGCGGCCGCCTCAGCGGCCTGCTCGCGCTCAAATGCTTCCAGAGCAGCGGAAAAATCCTCAACTGATTCGGGTGCGTGTTCGGCCAGTCTTGCCGTTGTTGCCGGCGCCGAGGGTGTTTCGGCAGACGGATCTGCAGCGGTCGTGGCTTCCGGGGTCTGCGCCGCCGGTTCTGACTCTTCTGCAGGTTGGTTTGTGGCATCGGCGTCCATCGCAAAGGCTTCTTGCGCTTCGGGGGTTTCAGGGTTGGACGTGGATTCGTGCAACGGCTGTTCAAGCTCCGTCGCAGGGTCGAGGGTTGGAGTTTCCAATTCGGTGTTCAGGGTTATACTCTCGGGTTCGGGATTGAGGACGTTTGCCATCACTGCTGCTCCGGGATTCTTTGCCGCGCGACATATACTGCTGTCGGACGACCGGCATCTCCGTCTTCAGCCGCAAAGGGCCGTCAACGAGAACTGCCGCAAGCCAGCTCGCCCGACCGCTTGAACGATTGGGTCTCACAGGGACAGTCATCCCGGCCAGCTGACTGGCGCAGAGAGCGACTCGTCTCCGTGGGAAACACCAGGCGGCAACGGCTGGCGGGAGGGCGGCCGCAGCTCGCTGCTGGAATCCGCGCAGGGAGCTACGCTTCTAAGTGTAGCAATCTCCACTTTCCAGCGTCAATGCAATGGGTTGCCCGAAGGGGGTTGTGATCATATTGACATCAAAAATTCATCTTCTGCACGGGATGCGATGAGAACGCCCGCTTGGGCACCGTCTTGGCGCAAACAGATTTACTCCGCGCCCGGCCGCGAGTGATTTGCGGACCCGGTCCGCCGCACCTCTATACTGATTGCCAACGGCATTCCCGATGGATCTTCTCTGGACCCCCTGGCGATTTGCGTACGTAACAACAGCCGACGGTGCTCCGCGCCCCGGCGTTCCGGCCAGCCTGCAGGCATGGCCGGGCGACACGGGATGCGTATTCTGCAACCTCATCGCGTCGGTTGACCATGCCATCAAGAACGGCATGAGCCTCGACGAAGCCGAACTGGCAGGGGGCCTGGTGCTGCGGGGAAAGCAGTGCTTCATCTGCCTGAATGCGTACCCATATACTTCGGGCCACGTGATGGTGTTGCCCTTCGCGCATCTTGACCGGCTCGCCGCCCTGCCGGCTGAAACATCTCACGAGATGATGGATCTGGCGCAGAAAACGGAACGGGTGCTGGAGCACCTCTACTCTCCGCATGGCTTCAACTTTGGCATGAACCTTGGCCGGGCTGCCGGAGCGGGCGTTGCCGGTCACTTGCATCTGCACGCAATGCCCCGGTGGACAGGCGATACCAACTTCATGACCACGGTGGCCGAGACGCGCGTACTGCCCGAGGAGTTGACCGTCACCTGGAAGAGAATGCGGGACGCATTTGCCGAGCTCAAAAAACAGGAAGGTTAATTGCGCCGCGCTTGCGAGCGGAGCTTACTGGCTTTTCGGACCTTTACAAGGGAGGAATCAGGATGCAGACCGACGCGCCCAACCGTCTTCCCGAAACCTGGCCGGCATTGCCGCAGGCCGAGTGGAGCGACACGTGTGCCACCTTGCAGCTCTGGATGCAGATCGTCGGCAAAGTACGGATGGCCCTGACACCGCCCATCAACCAATGCTGGAATGTGACGCTGTACCCCACGATTCGCGGGGTGACCACGTCGCCCATGGCGTATGGAAACCTCATCGTCCAGATTGACTTCGATTTCCTCGATCACGTACTTGTCATCGAAGCCGGGGCCGGCCGGCGCCGTCAGATTCCCCTGCGCCCCATGTCTGTGGCCACCTTCTTCGATCGCCTTACGGCCGAACTTGCGAGCATCGGTGCGCCGGTTCGCATCTGGCCCGTGCCGGTCGAAGTCGCGAATCCGATTCCCTTTGAGCAGGACGATAAGCACCATGCATACGATGCCGAGTATGCGCAGCGCTTCTGGAGAGTGCTGCTGCAGGCTTCCCGTCTTTTCACCGTGTTTCGCGCGCGCTTCCAGGGAAAGGTGAGTCCCATCCACCTTTTCTGGGGAGCGCTCGACCTGGCTTGCACGCGCTTCTCCGGCCGCACTGCCCCTGAGCACCCCAGCATGCCGGGACTGCCCGATCGCGTAACACGCGACGCGTATTCGCATGAGGTGAGCAGTTGCGGATTCTGGCCGGGTGCGCCCGGAATGGATGCGATGTTCTATAGCTATGCGTACCCTGAACCGCCAGGTTACCGGGAAACTCCCATCGCGCCCGATTACGCCTCGTTCGATAAGAATCTCGGCGAATTCGTGATGCCGTATGAGGCAATGCGCACGTCACCCGATCCCGATTCTGCGCTGCTCCACTTCCTGCAGAGCACGTACGAAGCCGCAGCAGACTGTGCGCACTGGGATCGAGCGGCACTTGAGGTGGGCCCGCAGGTGAATTCGCAGAACTCGTTCATTCCGCCTCACTAGGCACCTGTTCGCGAGATCGCTTGGTCCTTCCGCGCCATCTGTTTGCACCGAGCACCGTAATCCGGAGCAAAGCGCAAAATCCGCATCTGTCTCCCACTTCCCACAATGAGGCTTCCCCTATGCCTTGACAGGATATGTTGGAATCACGTATATATGTGACTCAAGCATATGGAACACCAGAATGATCCCGATCGTGAATGGAAGAAAGGCGGCGCTGAACTGCTGATCCTTTCGCTACTGGAACAACAGGCGCGCCATGGATATGACATCTGCAAGCTGATTGAGGCGCGATCGGCCGGAGACCTGCGCTTCCATGTCACAACGCTCTATCCGCTGCTGTACCGGCTCGAAAAGCGAGGTCTCGTGCAGGGGCGCTGGGTTGAGAAGGCGAATCAACGCCGCAGGCGCTACTACAGCCTGACGGCGGAAGGACACAAGGTTCTGGCGGAGCAGCGCCGGAACTGGCAGGAGTTTGTCCAGGCGATGAGCCGGGTGATGGGGGTGGAGAATGCCTGACTGGAAAATGGAGATCGGGAAACGACTCATAGAGCTTCGGATCGAGCCAGCACGCGCGGCAGCCGTCATCGAAGAACTTAGCCAGCACATGGAAGATCGCTACGAGGAACTGCTCGCAGAAGGCATGAGCGAGTCCGAAGCGCGTAAACGGGTCCTCGACGAGCTGAGCGAAACGGAGTTGCTTGCCGCTTCGTTGCCGGCCGCCGTACGCAAACCCATCCACAGTGTTCCTCCGCAGGCGGCAGAGCCCTCGGGAAATCTGTTCTTCGACTTCCTGCGTGACTTGAGATACGGATTGCGGAGCATGTTGAGGGCTCCGGCCTTTTCTTTCTTTGCCGTGCTCACATTGGCCCTGGGAATCGGCGCAAGCACAACCGTGTTCACCGTGGTGAACACGCTGCTGCTCCATCCGTTGGTAGCCAGTGATCCGTCGCATCTTGTGTGTCTCTACACAACCGACGTAAAGAGCCAAAAGCAATCGGGATCCCTGCTCCCGGTTTCCTATCCGAATCTGCAGGACTACCGCGCCGGGAATTCGGCGTTGAGCGGGCTGGGCGGGTTTTCGCCGCCGATGGTGATGACGCTGACTGTGAGCGGGGAGCCGGAGAGATTTTTCGGAGAACTCGTGACCCAGGACTACTTCGAAACTCTCGGACTGAAACCTGCGAAAGGTCGCTTCTTTCTTCCCCAGGAGGACAGCGCACCCGGCTCTGCCCCAGTTGCGGTGCTGAGCTACAGTGCATGGAAGATCCGCTTCAACGGTGCGCCGGATATCGTCGGCAAAATCCTCAGCATCAACGGAAGCCCTTTCACCGTGGTTGGAGTCGCGCCCCAGGGATTCCTCGGTGTAAGCGCTGTCTTCGGGCCTGATGTCTGGCTTCCTGCCACCATGGCCCAACAAGTGCTGCCTGCCCCATTGCAGGACGTGCTGCACCAGCGTGGAAAGCCGTTCTTTCAGACAGTCGCACGGCTGAAGCCCGGAATCAGCCGCAGCCAGGCAGAGGCCAGTCTACAAACTTTAGCGGCTACGTTGCGGCAACAGTACCCGGATGAGAATGCAGGCCACACCGTTTCCGTGCTCCCGGTAACCGCTGCATTGTTCTCAGGCACGGGTGGTGAAAACGGAGTCGCATTTGCCAGCGTTGTTCTTCTCGTGTTTGTCGGATTGGTGCTATTGATCGCCTGCTCCAATGTTGCGAACTTGCTGATGGCGCGCGCGGCGAGCCGGCGGCAGGAGATCGCGGTTCGCTTGGCCATCGGCGCCAGTCGCGGACGCCTGCTCCGCCAGCTTCTTACTGAGAGCGTTCTGCTGGGTCTGTTTGGCGGGATCGTCGGAATCGGTGTGGGCTACGAGGGCTGCCGTTTTCTCTGGTCGTTCCGCCCGTCCGAAGTGGTTCGCAATCTGGTCGAGCCCAAGCTGGACGGCACGGTGTTTCTGTTCGCCTTGCTGCTGTCGCTCGCCACCGGTTTTATCTTCGGCGTCGTGCCCTCGCTACGAGCTTCGAAGACGGGACTGGTAGACAGCTTGAAGGAAGAAACCCATGTCGCGGGAGTGGCCGGCCGCAGCGCGCGGTTCCAGAAGGTGCTGCTCACGGGACAAGTGGCGCTTTCGCTCGTGTCGCTGATCGCAGCTTCGCTTTTTCTGCGAGCCGTCGAGCGCGCCTATGACATCAACCCCGGCTTCGACGATCGGCACATCGCCGTCTTTATGATGAATCCTGAACAGGTAGGTTACGACGCGGCGCGGATCAAGGATTTTCATCTCGAAGTGGCCGACCGCGTTGCCAAGATTCCAGGAGTCGAGGCGGTCACCTGGGCATCGAACATGCCATTCTGGTCGAGTGCATCGCGCGGCGTGTTGATTGAAGGGCAGGATCAGCGGCGAAAGAACGAAACGGTCAGCACCGTCACCAATACCGTTGATGTGGACTACTTCAAAACCATGCGCATTCCGCTCCTCGATGGCCGGACCTTCACAGACGCAGATCAGGAAGGAACGCTTCCGGTTGTGATCATCAATGAAGATATTGCGCGTCGCTTTTGGCCCCACGGAGACGCTTTGGGCAAACGCCTCCACCTTTCCGGCGATCCCGTTTGGCGCCAGATCGTGGGCGTGGTGAAAACAAGCAACTACACCACGCTCGGCGAAGCACCGCAGCCTTGCCTGTATCTGCCGCTTCGCCAGAACCCCGGAGGCAGCTTCAATCTCTATCTGCGGACCGCTGGTGATCCTTCTCTGGTGCTTGAAACGGTGCAGCGACAGGTGCGCGAGATTGGCCCCATGGTCGAAATCAGCGATGTCCGCACGGGTACAAAGATCGTGGACCAGGTGCTCTTCAGTGCGCGGGTCGTGCTAAGCCTGTTAGGCATCTTTGGACTGCTCGCCCTGGCGTTGGCCAGCGTGGGACTCTACGGCATTCTTGCCTACTCGGTGAGTAGTCGCCAGCGCGAAATCGGCGTGCGTATGGCTCTTGGCGCGTCACGCCACGCGGTTCTGCGCCTTGTGTTGCGCCAGGGGATGACGCTGGTGTGCATCGGCACCGGTATCGGTCTCGCTGTTTCTCTCATCGTCGGGCGGGCGTTTTCAAAAATGCTCTTTGGTCTGAGCCCCGCTGATCCCCTGAGCCTGCTTGGCGCTTCTGCTGTGCTGCTCCTGGTGGCAGTTCTGGCGTGCTATTTCCCGGCCCTGACAGCCAGCCGGATGAATCCGATGCGGGCACTGCGGGAAGGATAGCAACAGGGCATTGACGGCCTGCCAGGCGCGAACGCGCCGCCTAAAGCGGTTCGTTATAGATTCCGATATCGGCGAGGTGAGGGGAATCGCGGCTGCATTCAAGAACCAGCCGGACCCGCCGCGATGTGACGCGCGGAATCCGATGAATCGTCGTCGGAGCGGGTGTTCCGCCCTGCACCAGGGTGATCCAGCTTGCGCCATCCCAGCGCTCGAAGCGATAGCTCCTGATACGGCTTTGCGGATAGTCGTCCCACCTGCCGACCGGCTCGACCAGCGCAACCACATTGAACGTTTCCTGCTGTGTCAGGTCCACTTCAACCCAGCCCGAGCTCTGCCCTTCGTCGATGTACCAGCTCGATTGAAAGCTCCCATCGTTGGCCTCATCCGGTCCTACGGTATCGGGATAGGAACTGGCATGAATCGGCTTGCCGGTCGCGAGATTTTTCGTGGTGATCACGATATGCTCGTTAAGCTTCGCAGTCGGGCCGAAATGCTTCCATGCCTTGCCGATCTCCTCAAGCCGGCTCACCACGTTGGGCGCAAGGCGTCCTTCACGGGTCGGAGGAGCATTCAGAATCAGGTTGCAGTGTCTGCGATTCAGCGGCACAAGCCACTCGTCAACAACCGTCGTCACAGGCTTCAGCGGGCCGTTCGCGTCTCGCTGTTTCCAGAACCATCCATTCGTCAGGGTCACGCACGACAGGGCCGGCACTTCACTTCCTTCGGGATCCTTTTGCCCGGCATTCTGCTCAAACGCCTTCACATCGGAGTAATAAAGACCCCCCGGCGGATACTGGCTGGCATTCAGGTCACAAAGAAGGCAATCCGGCTGAAGGTTCTTGATATGCGCGTAGATTTCATGAAAGGGCACCTCTTCATACGTGATGCGGCTCCACGGCGCATCCCACCCGTCGGTAATGAGGATATCGATCTCTCCATACCCGGTGAGCAGCTCGGTCAACTGATCCTTGATGAGTTTCACCTTTGCTGCAGTGACGTTGAAGTGGCGGATATCGTCGCGCAGAGACAGGATGGAATAGTAGAGACCAACCCGCAGGCCGGATTTGCGAAATGAATTCACATAGGCGCGAACCACATCGGTCGGATGCGGCGTCTGCCGGATGCTCGCGGCGTGCGTTCTCGTTGGCCAGATACAGAAGCCATCGTGATGGCGCGTGGTGAGGCATCCCCAGGTCATGTTGGCTGATTGCGCCGCTGCTGCCCATTGATCCGTATCGAGTGCGGCCGGATGAAACAGATCAGCCGGCGACGTGGGGTCACCCCATTCGCGGTCCTGAAAAGTCGCCATGTTGAAGTGCAGGAACATACCAAAGCGCAGGTCCACGAATCGCTGCTGCAGATCAAGCAGCGGCTTTCCATGACGGATCATGGGGGCTTGCGTCTGGCTCTGTTCTGCAGAAGCATCCGCAGCGCCCGCGAACGCTGCCGCTGCTGCAGTCTCCGCGGCCAACCGAAAGAAGCCTCTTCTTGTTGTCATCTTGAATGGAATACCTCAGATCGAGAGTCTCCCCAACCCGAGAAGACTTCGTTGTTCAGACTTGACGCACTATTTCAATAACCCAGAGTCGCTCTCTTCGGCTTCCGCGGCCAGCGCCAGCTCTTCCTGGTCTACGTCGGCACGATCAAGCAGCGTCTTTGGCAGAGACTTCGTCGTCCTGAGTCCCAGTTTCTTCAGCAACTCAACCTGCCGGATCAGGTTCCCGCGCCCATCCACCAGCTTTTTCATCGCATTGGCATAGTTCTGATCTGTGCGTCGCAGACTGTCGCCGATCGCTTCCATGTCGGTGACGAATCCGACGAATTTCTCGTAGAGCTCGCTTCCGCGGTCCATCACATCTTTCACGTTTCGCGCCTGCAGTTCCTGCTGCCAGAGCACGTTGACAATGCGGATGACGTACAACAATGTGGTTGGTCCGACGAGCAGGATCCCCTGTTTATACGCATCGGCCCACAAATCAGCGTCATTCTGCAGCGCCATGAGGAAGGCCGGCTCGATGGGGACGAACATGACCACGAAATCGGGCGCCTCGATACCGGGCAGGCGATGATAACCCGCCTTCGTCAGCCTGGCGATGTGCCCCCGCACGCTGGCCAGATGCTGCTTGAGCGCGGTCCTGCGCTCTTCGTCGCCCGGGGCGTTTACGCAATCCGTATAGGCGGTAAGCGATACCTTGGAGTCGATGACGAGATTGCGACCGCCGGGCAGGTAGACGATCACGTCGGTACGCACCGACCTTGTCCGTTCGCCATTCTCCGCTTCGATGCCGGTGAAGCTCTGCTGGAAGCTATATTGCTCGCCTTCACGCAGGCCGGCCTTGTCCAGCAGGTCGCGGAGGATGAATTCGCCCCAGTCGCCCTGTGCCTTGGCAGACCCACGCAGGGCGGTGGTCAAATTGCGCGCTTCCTCGGCGAGGGCCTTGTTGAGGCTGTCGAGATTCCCAATCATGCCGCGCAGCTCGGCCACCCCCGTCTTGGAGTCGGTTTGTGCCTGCTCGACTTTTTCGCGGAACTCCTTGATCTGGTCGCGGAGCGGTGTAAGCAGATTGCCGATTTCCGCTTGACTCCCCTCGGAGAACTTCGCCGATTTCTGGTCGAGTATCTCGTTCGCGAGCGCTTGAAACTGATTCGCCAGCGTGGCCTTCGCCGTTTCGAGCAGCGTGATCTTCTCAGCCATGTTGTGGCGCTCGTTTTCGAGCTTCGCATTGAGCTCTGCGATGGTGTTGGCAGACTGGCTCGCTTCGTCTGCTTTTGCCTGCAGTGCTTCGCGGACCGCGTCACGCTCGGCGGTGAGACGGTCGATGGTAAGCCTGCGTTCATCGGCGAGGGATTGGAAGCCCGCCCTCCCAGCCGACTCGGCCTGCGCCTGCGCCAGTTGCTTTTGCAGGGCGGCCAGCGCCTCAGTTGAGTCACGGTTGCTCTTTTCGAGCAAGGTTTTCTCGCTTCTGGCAGAGTTGCTCCTGATCCAGTAGCCCAGAAGTATGCCCGCGAACCCCACCACCGCCGCAATGAGACCCTGCATCATTTCGGATTTCCCTCTTCGCCTAATGTACGCCCTTTGGCTGTGCAATTCAGGGGCGATTTCACGCCAAACCCGGCTCCACTTCATTCCATTGGCGGCGCGGCGTATCTCCCTCCAGATGATTGATTTGTTTTCCCACTGCCCTCGCTTTACACACCCCCACCAGCCCGGTAGACTTGAAATTTCGGGGTCATGCGCATCTTTTTCGGCGCGGTGATTGTGTTTCCCTGCGCTGGCCGGTATCGTAGGCTGGCGGGGCACGGAGTTGAGCCCGGAGTGAATCTGAAGTTTGGAAGGAAATGAGGAGAATCAGGCATGGCGGTTGAAGAAAAGGTTAAGCAGATCATCGTCGAGCAGCTGCAGGTGGACGAGGCTGAGGTCACACCGGGCGCAAGCTTCCAGGAAGATCTGGGCGCGGATTCACTGGACGTGGTCGAGCTCGTGATGCAGTTCGAGGAGGCCTTCGATCTGGAGATTCCCGACGAGGATGCCGAGAAGATCAAGACCGTGAAGGACGCAATCGAGTACATCGAGAAAAATGGTAAGAACGGGAAAGGCAGCAAGTAGCCGGTGAATCGAAGAGTCGTTATCACCGGCCTTGGGCTGGTGTGCGGTGTCGGCAACACCGCCGGGGAGGTGTGGAAGCAACTGCTCGCCGGGGCGAGCGGTATGGCCCCTATTCAGGGATTTGACACCACCGGATTCCCTGTTACCTTTGCCGCCGAAGTCAAAAACTTCGACCCTCTTAATTTTGTCGACAAGAAGGAATCGCGCAAGATGGGGCGCTTCATCCATTTTGCGTTTGCCGCCACGCAGGAAGCCATCGCACAATCGGGCCTCAAAATCACCGAGGACATCGGCGACCGCGTGGGTGTTTTTATCGGTTCGGGCATCGGCGGATTCGAAATTATCGAGCGCGAACACGCCAACCTGCTGGCGGGCGGCCCTCGCAAGATATCGCCGTTCTTCATTCCCGCGGCCATTGTGAACATGGCGGCAGGGCAACTGAGCATTCGCTACGGCGCCAAGGGGCCGATTTCGGCAACCGCCACGGCCTGCGCTACCTCCGCCAATTCCATCGGCGATTCAGTGCGCATGATTCTGCACGGCGACGCAGACGTGATGATTGCTGGCGGATCGGAGGCAGCCGTAACGCCGCTTTCCGTGGGTGGATTTGCTTCCATGCGAGCGCTTTCCTCGCGGAACGACGACCCCACACACGCCAGCCGGCCGTTTGATAAGGACCGTGACGGCTTTGTTATCGGCGAAGGTGCGGGCATCGTGATTCTTGAGGAACTCGGATTCGCCAGAGCGCGCGGAGCCAACATCCTGGCCGAAGTGATCGGTTATGGCATGAGCGCCGATGCGCACCATATGACGGGCATTGCTCCTGAAGGCGCCGGCGCACAGCGCAGCATGCGTGCGGCTCTCAAGGATGCAGCCATCAAGCCGGAAGAGGTGGGATACGTGAACGCGCACGCAACGTCCACTCCCGCTGGCGACGGCAACGAGTCGCGCGCCATCGAGGCAGTGTTTGGCGCGCATGCCTTGAGTCATCGCCTCAAAGTGAGCGGGACCAAGTCGATGACCGGGCACCTGCTGGGCGGCGCGGGCGGGTTGGAAGCGGGCATCACGGTGATGGCCCTGCAGCACCAGATGCTGCCGCCCACTACGAATCTTGAGTCACCCGATCCCGAATGCCGGCTGGACTATGTGCCCAACAAAGCCATCGCGCACAGCTTCGACATTGCGTTGTCGAATTCATTTGGCTTTGGCGGCATCAACGCCACGCTCATCATGCGGCGCTGGACAGAGTAGGGCGGCTTCTGGCTTCTAGCCACCTTTTCGCTATCAGCTCTCCTCAGCGAATGACAAAGGCAAAAGAACGGCGCCCATCCCGCGATGTGCGCCGTTTGATTCTGTGGCCTGAAGGCCGGTTATCCCATTACGGCCGCCCAGCCGACACCGATCAGCACAAACAGCACCCACCACCCGAATACGGCGATGTAGCCGGAGCCCCGCTTCACGTTCGCCACAATGGCGGTGCCCATTCCGGCGAGCACCAGAGTCCAGATCGTGACTACGTCAAGCGAGGTAGCAAGGGAATAGAGAGCCGGAGTGGTATCAGGTGGGAGGAATGCGGCGACATTTGTCGGAGCAAAGTTCTTCATGTTGAACGACTCCGGCGCCTCCCCCGCAAAGATGACGATGGTGCCCAAGATCGATTTGATGATGGAAGGCAGGCTGGCAAACATCCACACTGCGAAAATCTGGCCATAAGTCGCCTTGCCTCCGAATCCGAAGTTGATGGTGCCCCACAGGCCCAGCGACCCCAGCGACACGATAATCAGCACCAAAACTGGCGCCGCGGCAAATCCGCCTTCCATGCTGTACTGGGTAATTCTCATGGTCATGTCGCGTTGTGCTGGTGGTGCTTCAGCCAGGCGCTCTTCTGACTTGGGATTGAGATGGATGGCATTCTCCGCCACTTGCGCCCAACCGATCTTGAAGGTGACGGCTGCAAAAAGAACATACGAGATCAGAATCATGATCACGAACGGCAACCACCAGCTTTTGTTGCCGCGCTTGATATCTTCGAAGGTTCTCGAAGGCGCGGTGAAGGTGCTCGTGACACGCTGCCATTGGCTAAGCCCGGCTTGCGTTGCCGCTACTGGCTGAACTTCAGGATCACTCATGATGTGCCTTTCAGGAATAAGCCGATTTGTACCAGACTGACGACGTAAGGTTACATCTCTCCGGCATATTCCGCTGCGGACGGCTCAGCATCGATCGATTGCGAATCAGCCGAGACCGAGCAATTTGCAGCGAAATTCCGTTCGCACGCGATTGTACCGTGAAAGCGTCAGTGACGGGATCATTTTCCGACGATGCGGCCCGGCGAAGGTTGAGTTACAACCCGCCGTTGGCCGTCTCAGACGAGACGACAGGCCCAGGAGAGGAGGGAGCAACAGGTCTT
>Ga0335072_10006845_pt1 | contig 16642 bp, 23 predicted proteins | sample Lox_Sample_21_FD_206725 | JGI IMG/M metagenome (GOLD analysis project Ga0335072, IMG submission 206725) | Soil microbial communities from Loxahatchee National Wildlife Refuge, Florida, United States - Lox_Sample_2.1 | ecosystem: Environmental > Terrestrial > Soil > Wetlands | place: USA...
TCCTCTATGGCGCGACCGGAAAAATCGGTAGCCGCATTCTCAATGAACTCACTACGCGCGGTCACAATGTCACGGCAGCGGTCCGCAACCCAGACAAACTTCCAGGCGACGTCAGCAGCAAGCGCGACGACCTCAGCGACGTCGATCGTATCGCAGAAGTCATTCGTGGCGCCGATGCCGTGGTCAGTGCCTACGCAGCACCACCCAACGATACTGACCAAATCGTCGCTGTCACCGAACGGCAGATCGCGGCCATTCGCAAAGTTGGCAATGGTACACGTCTGATCGTCGTAGGAGGAGCGGCGCAGCTGGAAGTCGCACCGGGCGTCACGGCACTCGAAGCCGGCCTCGCAGCGGGCATCATACCGCAGGAGTGGGTGGCGGAGGCGACATCCCATGGCAAAGCCCTCGATCTGCTCAAATCGTGCGACATCAACTGGACCTATTTCGCCGGTGCTCCCTTGTTCGGAGCAGGCGAGCGCACCGGCAAATTCCGCTTGGGCACAGACAAGCTCATCACAGACGAAAATGGCGGATGGAGTCGTATCTCATTTGAAGACTACGCCGTCGCCCTAGTCGATGAACTCGAGCACCCGGCACACGAACGAGGACGCCTCACGATCGGCTATTGAATACGCGGATAAAAGTGGTTTGATTCTATCTGTTCGTTTACGACGGACCGCGGTGTTTACCGCGGTTCGCCGCAAGCGTCAACGCGAGGATGGCCGGTCGCGATGGGACACGGCCCGTGGTTGACTCCGTTCTGCCCCGTGCATCTTCGAGCCGAGTTAGCTCAGGCGCCAATAATCACGCATTTTCGCGCCGCGGTTCGTGGCTCAAGTGCCAGATTCGGCGGCGACACGTCCGCGTTGAGTCCGCCCGAGCACGAGAAGAACTGGGACGTATCCCCGAGCAGGTGCAGATCGTATTAGCAGACAGAAGTCACCGTTGTTCCCAAGACACAGTGAGGGCATCTCCTGCCGCGCTGACGTTTTAAGCTGCAGCGGCTCTAAATCCGGAGGAACGAACCGTTATGAAAACCGCAAAACTCGGGCTGCTTGTTCTGCTCATGGGCTCCTTGCAAGCTGGCTTGCGCGCGCAAGAGATGAAATACCCTCCCTTGAGTGCGTATATGATGCCGCACGATGATGAGATTGCGTTGGCCAAGAGCGCGGCGCCCGCTGCAATCTCAGATCGAGCCACGATTGAAGTTCTCACGGAGAATGGCTTCGAGGTTGCCCATCAAGGCGACGACGGATTTGTGTGCTTCGTGATGCGAGGCTTCACCGGAGCGCCGACCTTCACTCCTGCCCAGTTTCGCTTTATGGTTTATGACCCCAAGACGTTGGCTCCAATCTGCCTCAACCCTCAGGCGGTGAAAGAGGTGCTGCCTTATTACGAACTGCGAACGAAATTGGGAATCCAGGGCAAGACGCCGGAGCAAATTGCACAGACGGTGCAAGAAGCCTATGACAAGGGCGAAATTCCGAAGCGGGATCAGGTCAGCTTTGGGTATATGTGGTCAGCCGACCAGGTACTCGGGCCGGCGGGACACTGGCATCCACATGTCATGATCTTTGCGCCTAACTACGAGAACCCGATGATCGGAGGCAACGAGATGGGTAGCCATCTTCCGGCGGTCTCGGACGATGCCGGGACACCCTTTGCGGTGATCGTCATACCGGTGAGCGACGAATTAGCGGTCAAAATCCGTCATTGAGCTCGGGTCCATCGCGAAGTGAACTGACCTCTGCATTTGCGAATCTCGCGAATGGCGAGCACAACAAATCGAGCTGAGCGCGCAATAAAGCACCTGGAGGATTTGTCATGCTGCTCAAAAACAAAGTCGCAGTGATTGACGGGGCGGGCGGTGCGGTGGGCTGTGCTGTCGCAACTGCCTTCGCCAAAGAAGGGGCCAAGGTATTCTTAGCCGGCCGTACGGGAGCAAAGGTCGAGGGAGTGGCCCACAAGATCTTAGCGGATGGCGGAGTCGCAGAACCGGCTGAGGTCGACGCACTCGATGAGGCTTTAATCGCGAAGCACCTCGACGAGACCGTAGGCAAGGCGGGCGGAATTGATATTTCATTTAACGCGACCGGTGTGCCGACGTCGGTTGTTGCCGAGCGGGGCATGCAGGGGGTTCCGCTTCCCGACATTTCCGTCGAGAGCTTCATGCTCCCGATCACAACGTACACTCGGTCCCATTTTTTGACCGGACGGGCGGCAGCGCGCCGGATGGCGCATGCGAAGAGGTCGGGGGTAATTCTGATGCACACACCGGAACCGGCTCGAGCGGGGTTTCCTAGCTGGGCGGAATGGGGCCAGCGTGGGCGGCGGTCGAAGCGATATGCAGAAGCTTCTCGGCAGAATTCGCCTCCTTCGGAATTCGATGCGCACGCCTCCGCACCACCGGTCTCCCAGAGACCGAGACGATCCAAATCCTCTTCGCAACTCATGCCAAAATTCTGGGAATTTCATCAGACAACTTTCGGAAGATGATGGAGGGCACGCCCCACACCCGGCGGTCTACAACCCTTCGAGAGCTGACGAATGCCGCTGTGTTTCTCGCATCCGACCTCGCCGCGGGGATGACCGGGACCGTCGCCAATCTGACGGGCGGAAAGGTTAGCGACTAGCGATGCGTCGACTCGCTAACGCGGATCATGCACTCCCAAATTAACCGCCTTCGTGGTCGATACGTTCGAAAAGCTCTTATGAATGGGACGTATCCTTTCGGCCGCCATTTTCGTAGTAGGTGATGAAAGAAGTGCGGCTGCACGGAGTCCCCAGGACTGGAGGTCACTATATGGAAGAGCCGAACTGTAAGGGTGAAGAACTCAAACCGGATGTGCCGAGAAGCTTGTCGGTATTCTGGGCGAATCAGCTTGATCAGATTAAGCAGCGCGCTGAGAGTCACGCGAATCGGACGGACCCCGGTTCAAAGTGCAATGGGCAGTTCCGTCTTTATTCGGGCGCCGCGGGTGGAAACTAACTGAGAAGGAATGGAGCGGAGCCATCATCGCCGGGTCGCTGTGTCTCTTCGTTTCAACCGGACCACGGAAGTCTCGAATATGGAAAATCCGACTGATCCTATCGACGTGGGACCCTTCGACGCCCGCTACTCAGCGTTCCTCGAAACGATCACACAACTGCGTCCTCATCTCCATCGGTATTGCGCACGAATGACCGGCTCGGTCATGAACGGCGAAGATGTCGTTCAGGAAGCTGCCGGCGAGCTCGCGCAATCGCACCCGCAGCGCGTCCTGGGGATCGCGATGGTGCTCGTAGCGAAGGGTGATGCGATCGACCGGGATCAGCCTCGACGCGCGGCGCTGGCTCAGTTGATGGGCCTCCTCGGCCCACTCCGCGAGCTCCCGCCGCAGCCGAGCCCTTAAAGCTTTTTTGCGACGATCTCCTTCAGGATGTTCCGGTCCAGGCTGAGGTCGGCAACCAGCCCTGGGCGCGCGGATTCAAACAGTCGGGGCAGGAGGTAGACTGATAGCGAACTGCCTTTCCGAACGCTGTAGTATTTTGCTATGTTTGCCATTCGGTCTTCCGGTCCCGGTCAACGCCGCCTCAACGGTCCTCAGACTACCGGACGTGACTATCGCAACCCGTAGCTGCACCGGCCAAGTTCGTGAAGCGTTTCCAAATTGATTGCTTCGTGTAGGACCTGTGCTGCGAGATAATCATGAGCGAATTGCCCGTGTTGGAGAACACTCCATGAAACGAATCTGGTTTATCACAGGTGCATCCAGTGGCTTTGGCCACGCGCTCGCGCAATCGGTTTTGAAACATGGCGATTGCGCCGTGATCGGTGCACGCCGGACCGACGCACTGGAACAACTTGCCATTCGCAATCCTGACAGAGCACTAGCGGTAAAGCTAGACGTCACCGTCGCTTCGCAACGCACAAATGCAGTCGAGGCGGCGCTCCAGCGATTTGGCCGAATCGACGTCCTGGCGAACATTGCCGGCCGTGGTTCGCTCGGGGCTGCGGAGGAGTTCACGCCAGAACAGCTTAGAGAGCAGATGGAGGTAAACTTTTTTGCCGCTGTAGAAATGACCTTAGCCGTGCTGCCCCATATGCGAGCGCAGAGAGATGGCCACATTCTGCAGATGACCAGCATTGGAGGCCTTGCTGCCTTTCAGGGTTTCGCGCCCTACTGCGCATCCAAGTTCGCACTGGAAGGGTGGAGCGAGGCCTTGAGGCCGGAGATAAAGCCGCTGGGCATTAAAGTCACAATTGTTGAGCCCGGAGCCTTCTGCACGGAGTTTGCAGGGAACAAAAACATGAGGCCCGAGCGACGACTTGAAGTCTATCGAGCTGTCATCGCTCCAATCGAAACATATCTCTATGGTAGCGACGGTAGACAGCCCGGAGATCCCCGCAAGGCCGCAGAGGCGATGATTGCTGTCGTGGAGAGCGACGATCCCCCGCTACGCTTAATGCTCGGTTCGGATGCGATTGGGCTTTGGGAACAGAAGCAGGCTGCACTTGCAGCAGAATTGACCCGCTGGCGCAGAATTGGAGAGCAAACCGCGTTCGAGGGCGCCGCTGTCGGCACTGTCGGAGGCTAATCCGTCCCGCGACAAACATCAGTACTGTGCGGCCTGGTCCTCATCAAGGCGGTTTGCCCGTCGGGGTGGGCTATTGAAAAGAAATTATCTTTCCGCGCGACAACACGGAACTGGACAACTACGAGAACTCTTCTGGCTACAGTGCAATAAAGGGGCACAGTTCATGCAAACCTTACATTTCCAAACAGCTGTGGATTTCCGACACTGGCTGGAACAAAACCATGCGGAATCAGAGGGTATATGGCTGCGTATTTTCAAAAAGGATTCCCATGAGCAATCCTTGACTTATGCTCAAGCGCTTGATCAGGCGCTCTGTTATGGATGGATTGATGGCCAGAAAAAACCCTTCGACAAACTATCCTGGCTCCAGAAATTCACGCCGAGACGCCCCAAAAGCGGGTGGTCGAAAATAAACACTCAGCGTGTAGAACGCCTTGTTCAAGCAGGAGAGATGACCCCTGCAGGAATGGAAGCGGTTGAAGCAGCAAGGGCCGATGGCCGATGGGGAGCTGCCTATGCTTCATCCAGGGATACTACACCGCCGGAAGATTTTCTGAAGGAATTGAGTAAAAATAAAAAAGCAGAGGCATTTTTTAATACATTGAACAAAGCCAATGTCTATTCGATTGTTTATCGCCTTGAAACGGCAAAGAAACGGGAAACCAGAGAAAAACGGATGAAAATGATTCTTGCCATGATGGAGCAAGGCAAAACATTTCATCCTTGATCTGAGAATGCAAGCTTGTTCCTCTAGCACTATCCCATTTACCTGCAGGCTTTGCCGATCCAATATCGCGGACCTGGACCGGATCGCGCTGCGCGATCAGCTGGATTGGCAAACCTGCATTGATCGAGCGACAGACACCCGCAACCGATGCACTTCATCAGCCCGCCTTTCATACGCTCCAGTAATGCGATCCGCTCTTCGATACGCGCCGTCCATCCGCTTGACAACCGGGCCCAGTCCTCGCCCTCAGGCGTGTGATCTAGTGGCAGTTTTCCGAGTTCCTCTTCGATTTCGCTTAGGGCCAGGCCGACTCGCTGAGCGAACACGATGAACGCGATGCGGCGCAGGACAGACCTGTGAAATCGCCTGTGCCCCGATCCGGCTCGTTCGGAGCGGATTAGACCTCGGTCTTCATAGAATCTCAAAGCCGATGCGGCCACTCCGCTGCGGCGTGCGACTTCGGTGATCGTGAGCGTTTCAGTCATCGGATAAAAATTAACACTGTCGGAGGCTTTACTTCAAGTTCACTTTAACTTGTATTTTGGATTCAGGAGGCAAATTTGCTTGCACACAGGAGGAGTTCAGTGGCTCTCAGCTCGCAACCTGCAATTTTGGTAACAGGCGCTACCGGCAATGTTGGGCGCAACGTCGTTTCACAACTATTGGAGTTGGGCCTACCGGTTCGTGCGCTCAGCCGAAATCCAGAGACCGCAAACTTGCCGAGCCGAACTAAGGTCGTCCAAGGTGACTTGTCAGCTCCTGTCTTTCTTGAACCATCTCTAGCCAATATCGAAAAAGTATTTCTTCTCTGCCGCGGATATTCTCTCCCGGAGATTCCGGCATTGATTGAAGTGCTGGCGAAGCACGTGCGTGAAATCGTTTTCCTTTCCTCTTCGGCGATTCAAAACGACCTGCCGGTGCAGACCAATCCCATCGGCAGAATCCACCTCGAGGTCGAGCAGGCAATCCGGCGCTCGGGAGTGAAATGGACCTTCCTGCGTCCCGGAGCGTTCGCCCCAAATGCATTGTCCTGGTGGGCTCCCCAGCTTCGCAGTGGCAATCTCCTGCGCTGGCCCTATGCGAGAGCTGCATGGGCTCCCATCCACGAGCGGGACATCGCCGCTGTCGCCGTGAGAGCGCTCGCCGAGAATGGGCACGCGGGAAAGACGTACTTTCTAACCGGAGGACAGGTACTTACTCAGGAAGAGCAGTTGCGAGCAATTGGAGACGCCATCGGCCGGACCCTGACGTACAAAGAACTTTCTCCAGACGATGCAAAGAAAGAAATGAGCACCTCCATGCCGCCCTTCGTTGTCGATCGGCTTCTGGATATCTGGGCTCGCATGGTCGACACCCCGGGGCCGGTCTCAGGTGTTGTTGAGGAGGTCACCGGACATCCCGCGTCTACATTCCATCAGTGGGCGCTTGAACATGCTTCTGAATTTCAGATCACAACGGGCGGGACTCAGCGATGATCAACGTCTCAGTCGTCGTCGGAAGCACACGACAGGGCCGCTTCTCCGAGAAGCCCGCCCTATGGATACTTCACCTGTTGGAAGAACGAACTGACGTGGCAGCACAACTCCTCGACCTGCGCAGTTTTCCGATGCCCTTCTTTGATGAAAAAATGTCTCCCGCACGAGCTGTTCCTGGAACCTATGGAAACGACGTGGTGCGGCGGTGGTCGGCTGCGGTGCGAGATGGAGATGGTTTTATCTTTGTCAGCCCAGAATACAACTACGGCCCTCCGGCGGTATTGAAGAACGCACTTGACTGGCTCTATAAGGAGTGGAATCGCAAACCTGCGGCATTTGTAAGCTATGGGGGAGTCGGCGGGGCCCGAAGCGTTCAACAGCTTCGTGAAATTGTCGTCGAACTTCAGATGGCGCCGATCCGGTCATCGGTCCACCTTCCTATGTCCACCGTGTTCACGCATTTTCAGGGTGGTGATGTCGAAACAGCACTCGCCGAACATGATGGCGCCGGGAACCTCTTGATCGACGACCTGATCTGGTGGGCGAGTTCTCTGAAATCAGCACGGCTGACGACTTTGATCTAACCACTGCTGTTATCTAGGGTTGGCCGGCTGACTCTTCGCCACTCGATTGTGCGCTCCTTCGTTTGCCTGAACTGAAGCTTTGGGTCGACAACCGATCGTTTGCTTCGTCCGTAGCAGGTGTTCGTCTCCCCACGCCCGCACCCGGTTGTCGTCACCGCCCACAACGCTCGGGAATATGAGACCTTCAATCCCCGCAGAGATGAGTTCGCGGGCCAATTCCATCGAAGGGCGCAAATCGCTCTTGTCGAGACAACTCGTCCTTACGGCTTCCGCTGCCTGAGACGATCCAAGAGTGGATAGATCCAGTGCCTTCTTCAGGTCCACGGCGACTGCATACGCCGGGTAAGCTTTGACGGCCGCCTCTACAGTGACCCTTGGCTTCTGGGGTCGCTCGGAATTTGAGCTCTCCCGACGCGCAACCGGCGCGTCAACGGACACATCCGGTTTGGCGGCCGGACGAGTCGCCGGTAGCAATCCCTCGCTCAGTTGCCGTCGAAGTTCCTCGGCCTCGTCCCAGCGATGGGTCTTGGCGCTCTGGCGAAGAAACTTGCCGTTGAGCGATCCCCAGATCCACTTGGGGTAGCTACAACGGCTCCATGTTTTGTCGCCGGTGTTGTTACAGTCTGGATGGTGGTGGGTATATACCCGACTTCAGCGAAATTGTGCTCGAATCGCAAAATTGGGGCAAACCCTGAGGCGCGACTGTACAGTGACTGTACAGTTTGGCCTGAGTTTTTCCGTCTGAATTTACAAGCTACTGAAACCAAGCAGCTTAAGTACGGTGGAGGCGTCGGGAGTCGGTCGGGCTCCAGTACCTCAATCCACGTAACTTATTGACTCTGTGAAGTGCAAATCTGTCATGATTGTCATCATTTTCAGATCTTGGCACAATCCGGTCACAAAATGGGTTCAACTCGGACCCTGCTCACTTCTCAGCACCTTTCCACACTTCCCAATCTGGTTTCATTGTTCAAGCACTCTGAAGTGCTCTACCACCTTTTATACATGATGGGCAGGTGTATCTGGCGGCGCAGGTCCGTTCTGTCCGAAGGCATCAAATCAACGCTCGTCCGTCTAACGCGAAGCCTCGCCAGTAGAATTTTCTCAAGTGACAATGCAGGAGTTGCAGAACCTCGTTCGACGAGACGAATCCGAACAGCTTGAATTCAAGCGGAGCGCGGCGCAGTTTCCCCGGGCCGGCGAGACCCTTTGCGCCTTCATGAATGGTCGCGGCGGACAAGTGCTGGTCGGGGTTCGACCGGATGGTTCGGTTGTCGACCAAACAATCGAGGATAAGACTCTTCAGGACCTGGCTCAGGTTCTGCGCCGCTTTGATCCGCCCATTCCAGTTGAGACGGAGCGGATTCCGACGGGAACACGACGCCGAACACCATTGCGGCGAAGATCCATGCCGTGAGGTAACGATCACCTTTCTCTCTCTGAATTGAGAGAGCTTGCAAATCACGAATATCACGAGTATTATGGAAATCATGGCAGGTGGATCTTCCATCGCAACTCCTTCGGCCGCGGTTCTTGAGCCAGGTGGCTTTTATCCTCGCGCGCGCGAATCAGCCATGAACATTGTGACTGCCGCGCTTTCCCATTCGAAGCCGGGTTCGGCTCCGACCTACGCGGTTCTGCTTTACGGTAAGGCAGGCACCGGAAAGACGCACAACTACCTGACAGCAGTAAGGACATTTCTCATGGCTTATCGGAAGGGGTTTAAGGCTCTCTCCGAGCGCCGCGAACTAAAACTCTCCCATCCGGATCAAGATCATGTTTCGTCGTTGAAGACGATCAAGTTCGGAGATGTCTCCTTCTTTTGGGGTCGAGCCTCCGCAAAAGAGGTCGAGCAGAGTGTAGATCTCCGACCAGGAATCTACATCTTCCCATTTCACCTGGATCACAAACTCCTCATGGAACTGGATCTTCCATCTTTGCCGGAGCCTTTTGCTGAACTCCCCGCTCTTGTTCAGGTGAATTATCCGGAGTGGGGAGACCTCCAGATGGGATCCTCTGAGATATTGAAGGTCCCACACCATGGCCGGACTGAATCGTTCGCGGATAAGAATACTCTCGCTTGGAGAAGGCAATTCATCTCAGAAAACCTCTGCTTCACCTCAGACCAGATCGCTCAAGAAGCTACGAGTCTTGCCGCAAATCGTGCCGCTATGGCCTCGCGCTGGGTTAAAGAGAAGAAGATCTTCTCAGTTCGGTTTGAGGGCCAACAGTTGTTCCCCCGGTGTCAGTTCGAGGACGGAAGGCCGATTCCTGCTATCTCTGAGGTGATTCGAACCTTTCCCGAACATGCGACAGGGTGGGAACTCGCCTACTTTTTTGTCTCTCCGAATCCATATATCGGCGGACGCAAACCTCTAGAGCTTTTGAAACCAGATCCTGCCCGGCTGGTTTCGTTGGCTCAGGCATTCATTCATCCAGCCGATGTCTTCTAATTGTCCGATCGCGCCGGCGGGGGTGAAACCCCTCGTTGTCCAAACGGTAGAACTGCCGCGGGGTCGGCTTCTCTTCCGTTGTCACAAGAATTCGGCCACGCATCCCGCCAATGCGTTCAATCCAAACATCGGCAAGAGATTCCTGAAGAGGGCGCCCGATTCAATCCCTTTCCCGGTGCTCCTGCGACCAACATTGCGACTCTCTATGCCGCTGACAGATTGGCAGCGTCGGCGCTCGAAAGCGTATTTCATGATGTCGAGCATGTCCCTTCGCCAATTTACCCGAGAGTCCGTCTCGCCGAATGGAGCTACACAAGACTCAAGTCCAAGCGTGCGCTCGTGCTCCTCGAACTTGTGAATCCTCAACTTCGCCCCGTTGAATGCCCCGGTCGAGCTGACTCGATAACGGAAGCGGAACTGATCCACACGCCCGTATCCGAGTACCCGAACACACGCACATGGGCGCGTTACCTTCATGACAGCCTCCCTGGGATTGATGGATTGGCATGGCGCCCGAGGCTCGGAGGAGTTGGGGCAGCGTTTGTCTTCTTTGGAGATCGATGTGATGGCGAACTGGAAGTCGACTCGTCTCCAGCTTCGGTTGCACATGGGGCCAGACTCGCAAAAATTCAAATGATCGCGAATCGTGCCAGCATTCGCATCGAGGAGATTTAGCATTTCCGCTCCGTGCGCATGGCCCCCTAAGCTCTCGCTCGATTTTCCGGCGATGGCGTCCATGAGGCGAGTTCTCCGCCAACGCGACCTCCTCGGTCGACCTTAAGCAGATGGATCGGTCGCACTGACTTTTGCTTCCTCCAAGATGTCGCAGGCCCTCAGCAGCATTTCCGCGTATCCGAAGGCCGCAAATCGCACACTAGCCTTGGTCGCCGAGAAGACCCAAAAGATGATCATCCCGAGAGAAACTACCAGGCTCAAGACGACATTAGGCCCGATTTGGGGGATCGCAGTGACGTCGACCACGGGACGACCAGCCACATTCACTACTCCTGCGTAACCAAGGGCCCAGATTGCACTGACTACGGCGATCAAGATTCCAAGTTTCTTTAGGCCAAGTAGATTGCGTCGGAAGCCATACCCGATATTCTCCTTTAGCAAGAGATCAAAGTTCTTGTCTCCATTCGGCCGCGTGTGATTGAGGAGCCACCTCACTCCAGACTGATAAACCTCATCTGCTCCGGCGGGGTCTTGAGATCCGATCTCGGATTCCGATCCTCACTGTCTTCCGCTTTGCGTTGCCTGGTAAGAAGACGGAAAGGAGATAGCATGAGCAGGTTTCAGCAAGGGAGCCTATTCAAGTCGAAACGTAAAAGTCGCCCTGACGTTTGGGTCTTCAGATGGTATGACAACAGTTCGGGAAAACGGAGGTACAGGAAGCAGATCATGGGGAGCGTGGTTGAACTCCGGAATCGCCAGGAAGCTGAAAAGGCCACCATCGGTTTCCGGAGTTCGATCAATGCTGATGTCGGAACTCCGAGGTGTGTGTGCGGTCCCGCTGCTCATTATCGACTGCACGAACTTACCGTTGAGAAAAAGGCATTTTCAACAATTGAAGGCCATCGAAAAAACAACGCTATTTGTCGCTGCCTCACCGACTCCTTTCGTTCCTTTAGTCCCCGAAAAACAATCAGGTGACGGGATTGTTGTGATTTGCGAGTGTTGGAACGTACGAAGCAACCGCCGAGATGTCGAGTTCTCCTCTATCAGCGAGTGCTTCTTCGAAGATTCGTCTCGTCGCCGAACCCGCTGGCAACTCAGCGTGCGATTGACCGGCAACGCTCTGGACAAGGTTCAGGTCCTTGCTCATCAGGTGAAGTGGAAACTGCGGAGAGTAGTCGTTCGACTTGATCTTCGAAAACTTCCCTGAGAATGCCGGTGCGATCACGGCTGTTTTTGGAAGGACATCAAGCAGAACGTGGCGGTTTAATTGCAGATGTTCGCCCAGCGATACGGCTTCGGCGATGGCCTCCATATTGATGCCAAGCAAAAGATTAACGACCAGCTTCATCCGGATTCCGGCGCTAGCCGGCCCCATCAGATACCATTGCTTAGCGATTGACTCGAAGATCGGAACGCAGCGAAGAAACGTTTTCGGATCGCCCCCACCGAACAATGTAACCGCACCGGCCTCGACTGCCGGCGTCGACCCGGAAACCGGAAGATCAATCAGCTTTGCTCCGCGTTTTGCTGCTTCCCGATGGAGGAGAGCCGACAGATCGGGGGAAATCGTGCTCATCTCGAGGATGACTGTTTGCGGCTGAACGTTTGCAAACACACCGTCGTCACCCAGATAGACTGCCCGTACGGCTTTGTCGTCTGCGAGGGAAGACAGAAGTACGTCAGATCCTTGAACAAGGATGGGCAGCGTCTCTTCGATCTGAAATCCATATTCTCTGAGGGCAAGAGTAGTCGTTCGGCTGCGATTCCAACCTCGGACGCGCCAGCCCTCAGCGTGCAACCTTCTGAGAAAACGGCTCCCCATCAGTCCCAAGCCGATAAATCCCAGGTTTGTGTTTTCCTTGCGAAGTATCGTGTCATTCATTTCTGTGCTCTTTTCAGTCGCGCAGGCTCACGTAGGCCGGCTGTACCGCAGACAATGTCTCAAATGCAGCCTGCGGAAGCTCGAGCATGGCTGCGACAATGTTCTCCTCAAGGTGCTCCACAGACGCGGTGCCGGGAATCGGTATGATGACTCTCGAGCGCTTTAGGAGCCAGGCCAGTGCAACCTGCAGCGGAGAAGCATAAAGCTGCCCGGCGATGTACCTGACCGCATCACTCAACGACCTCGCTTGACCAATAGGTGCCCAGGGAAGGAATGCGATCTCGTTCTCTTCACAATAGTCGACGATGAAATCGGATTCGCGGTCGGCAAAGCTGTAGCGATTCTGCACGGATGCGATCGGTACAATCTTGCGGGCGCGCTCGATGTGCTCGCGAGTCACATTCGAAAGTCCGATGTGACGAATCTTTCCTTGCTCGCGCAACCTGGCCAACGCCTCAATCGATGCCTCGAACGAGACGACGTTATCGGGCGCATGGAGCTGATAGACGTCGATGCGCTGCAGACGCAACCTCTTGAGGCTTCCCTCCAGCGCTTCGGCGAGATGCCTGGGACTGGCATTGTGTGTCCATTGATTGGGGCCGGGGCGCTCCCAACCGCCCTTGGTGGCGATCACCAGGTCCGCGGGATATGGATAGAGAGCCTCGGCGATCAGCTCCTCCGATACACCCGGCCCGTATGAATCTGCGGTATCAATCAGGTTTACTCCGAGGTCGATCGCCTTCCGCAGGGTTGCATGTGCTGCTTTTTTGTCCGCAGGCGGACCCCAGATTCCAGGTCCCGTGATGCGCATTGCGCCGTAACCCAATCGATTGACTGTGAGGTCGCCGCCGATCGTGAATATTCCTGCTGCAGCAGCTGGCAACATCTCTACCAGATTCATTTGTTCTCCTTTTCTTTCAAAGACGAAGCAATGACCAGTTGTCGTCCTCCACCATGCGTCGGAGTCATATTCTCAGTTAAGAGTTCGGAAATTCTCCGAACTCTCATGACCAGACCGTCTCTACCGTTGATTCAATTCCCGGCAGCGGGTGCTTCATCTTCGAATCGGAGAGTAACGTTCTTCAAGTCGATGGCCCGCAGTACCGTCGCGTGATCAGCCGCTGTGATCGTTTCAACTGCCTGTTCGTTCAGTGAGTTTCCAACAAGCTTCGCGGGGGCCGTTGCAATGGTTTTCTTGCCCTCCACGAAACTCACCGTAACATTCGGGCCGGTGCCCTCCCAGGCCACCTTATATTGACCGGGCGCGAGTTGAGTTCCCGCAACCTCGACTCGTTGATCCAGTTCGACATTTGCCGAATCCTTCGTTTTGGCAAACGCCAGGATTGGGGCTAACGCGATCGCAGCAACCAATAAAGACTTCGATTTCATTTTTTCCATTTCCTTTGTGAGCAAGTTGCTCGCCCTTGGTAAGGCAAGGCGAATGCCAAACGAGATATACGCGATAACTCGATATAATTCAGTGGCGATACCCGATGAACACTGGGCATATCGTTTTCGAAAACCGGGAAATTTCCGAAACTTCGTGATCGTCTCTGAATCGAAGTAGCAGGAAGCGTCCACGAAATCTCTCGGACCCGCTAAATTGATGTCCCTTTCCCGATGGAGGGCGTCCATGTCGAGCGTCGAAGATCGTGAGAGACGGCCGATCCAGGCGTACACAATCGCGGTGTTCTCCGTCCTCGCCGCTCTCTTGATTGCGCACTGGCGTCCTATCCATTTGGAGTCTGCCCCCGTGTCGCTGTTTCTTTGCGCCGTCATGGTGAGCGCGTGGTTGGGCGGCACAGGTCCGGGATCTCTGGCGATCGGGTTATCGAGCCTTGGTTTTTATTACAGCTTCCTTCCCCCGACAGATTCTTTCGTGGGAAAACCTGGCCAGTTTGCACGATTCGTTGTGTTCATTCTGTCGGCGCTGCTTGTTGGCACCCTGAGTGTTGCGCAGCGGCGAGCTGCCGAGTCGCTTCGCCGCGCTCGCGATGACCTGCGCGCAACCGTCGAAGAGCTGAAGGAAACCAACGAAGCTCTCCGGAGAAGCGAGGCTTATCTGGCCGAGGCGCAGACCCTGAGTCATACAGGCAGTTTCGGTTGGGATATCTCCACAGGAAAACAATTCTGGTCGGAAGAAACCTATCGAATCTTCGAATACGACCAATCGGTCGAACCCACACTTCAACTGGCCTTCGAACGAGTCCATCCCGAAGATCTTCAACTCGTTCAGCAGGTAACGGCCGGGGCCTCTCAGGATGGGCGCGACGTCGATGTCGAACACCGATTATTGATGCCGAACGGTACCGTCAAGACAATCCGGGTTCTTGGCCACACCTGCCCGGATCCAGATGGCAAGTCGGTTTTTCTCGGAGCCATCACAGACATCTCCGTTGTTAAAAATGCCTTCGAAGAAATTCGCACGCTGAGAGATCAGCTGTATAAGGAGAACCTTGCTCTTCGCGAGGAGATCGATGTCACCCGGATGTTCGAGGAGATCGTAGGTTCATCCCCTGCCCTGCAGGCGGTCCTTGCACAAGTAGCTAAAGTTGCCCGCAGCGACTCTACGGTACTGGTCACCGGAGAAACGGGCACTGGAAAGGAACTGATCGCCCGCGCCATTCACAAGCGCTCGCCGCGGTCGAACCGCGCGTTCGTCAGTGTCAACTGCGCCGCGATTCCCCGCGATCTGATTGCCTCCGAGTTGTTTGGACATGAGAAAGGGGCCTTCACTGGCGCCACCCAGCGGCGCCTGGGCCGCTTTGAATCGGCGGATGGCGGAACGATCTTTCTCGACGAGGTGGGAGAACTGCCTCTGGAAACACAGATCTCGTTGTTGCGAGTCCTTCAGGAGCGTGAATTCCAGCGCGTAGGTTCAAATCAATCATTGCAGATCGACGTTCGGGTAGTGGCGGCCACAAATCGCAACCTGGAAGCTGCCATCGCCGCGGGCGGGTTCCGCGAGGATCTCTTTTATCGCCTGAACGTGTTCCCAATCGAAGTCCCTCCACTTCGCCAACGAAGAGAGGACGTCCCTCTGCTGGTGGAATACTTCGTCGATCGCTTTGCCGGTAAAGCCGGGAAAAAGATAACGGGAATTGATAAGAGGAGCATGGATCTGCTCCAAGCGTACGCGTGGCCGGGCAACATTCGAGAATTGCAAAACGTGATTGAACGGTCTGTCATCGTATGCGACACCGAGAATCTGTCCGTGGATGAAAGATGGCTGGGGCACGCGACACGCGCGGGTGGATCGCCGGCTCAGCCGCTCTCTAAAAAACTCGCTGCCGAGGAGAAAGGGTTGATTGAGGCAGCCCTCGCCGAGAGCCATGGCAGGGTTTCGGGTCCCTCAGGAGCTGCGGCGCGACTCGGCATCCCGCAATCCACGCTGGACTCCAAAATCAAATCACTCAAGATTAACAAGCATCAGTTCAGAAAGCCTTAGTTGGCTGCCAGCTCCAGCTGAGGTACCACTCCTTTCTCACATTCCACAATCGACCATCGCTTGACAATCGGGCTTGTCAAAGTCCTGGATGTGCTCCCGAGAATTCGGAAATTTCCGATATGTCGAGGGTCCAGACCCAGCGTAAATGCTGCATTTGCAACCTCATACGGTTGGCATCCGCGTTGCTCTTGTCTTATGCAGAAAGCTGCACTCGATGACCTTGAGAATTCAAAGATCGATCGAACGCGAATGGGTGGTTTTCACCCTCACGGGCCGGATAGAAGTAGCAGAAGTACCCGAACTCCTCGCTTTAATAAGGTCCGAATCGTCGGCGCACGGAATCGTGCTTGATCTGGAGCAGGTAAAGCTTGTGGATCGCGATGTCGTGCTCTTTTTGGCACTCGGCGAGGCGCTCGGCGCCGAGCTGAGAAACTGCCCTGCCTACATCCGAAAGTGGATCGATCAGGAGAGGAACCCGTCTCAAAGTGGCCCCGGGGGCTCAGGGGAATCGGAAGGATAAGGGAGCACACTTATGTGGATTGTTCGACTAGCTTTGCGCCGGCCCTACACGTTTGTCGTGATGGCAATTCTGATTCTGGCAGCGGGAATCGTGTCGATCGAGCGCACGCCCACCGATATCTTCCCGAATATCGACATCCCCGTTGTGAGCATCATCTGGACCTACAACGGCCTCGTGCCGGAACAGATGGCTGACCGGATTGTCAGCATCACAGAGCGCAACCTCACGACCGTCGTTGACAATATCCAGCACGTCGAATCCCAGTCCCTGTACGGCATCGCAGTAGTGAAGGTA
>Ga0335072_10006846_pt1 | contig 16639 bp, 15 predicted proteins | sample Lox_Sample_21_FD_206725 | JGI IMG/M metagenome (GOLD analysis project Ga0335072, IMG submission 206725) | Soil microbial communities from Loxahatchee National Wildlife Refuge, Florida, United States - Lox_Sample_2.1 | ecosystem: Environmental > Terrestrial > Soil > Wetlands | place: USA...
ATCATCAAGCAAGAACACCGTGATCGGGCTTGCCATGTCAGCTCCCTTACACCTCGTAGAGCTAAGCCCCGATTGCTGGATGCCGAACGGGACAGTGGGTCAAGCCCAATCTAGGCGTACCGCAGGCACGGGGATATGGACCAAAGTCTCCAGCTAGCAGCCGAAAGACCCTGTTCGCAGGATCCAGACTCTAAGCGCACCAAGTCGCCATGCTTAGCGTCAGATACACGCGTGTCACCGACACGCTACCCCGGCCCCTTGACCAGGAGCCCGCACTCAAGGAGTTCAGAACATGTCGCCGCGCCGCCGCTTGGCCGTCGCCGACATGCTGGTCCTGCATGTCGGCGGCGTACCGGTCCAGCATCGACCGGTCGTGCCACCCCATCAGTCGCATCAGGTCGCCTTCCGACCCGCCGCCCGCCAGCCAGTCATTCGCGACCGTGTGCCGGAACATATGGGGGTGGACCGCCTGCGGGTCGTAGCCCGCCTCCTCGGCCCGCCGGTCGAGCATCTAGTAGACGCCCGAGCCCGTCATCGGCCCGCGGTTGCGGCTGCCTAGCCACAGCGCGGGCAGCCTCGTTCCGCGTTGAGGAGGTCTGGGGCGCAATCGGCCCAGGACCCAGAAACAAGCGTCGGCCTGGTAATGACCAGAGTGCGCTGAGCGGCAGCACTGCGATCTTGGGTTCCTTGCGGTAGGCGAGTTCCCCGAAGTTGAGCACGAAGCCGCCCGCGAACCTGTCGCCGAGGCGGTCGCGCAGCAGGCGGAGGCCATTCAAGTCGGGGTCCTTGATCCTGGTGCCGGCTTTGATCTCGAACCCGGCGACCCGGCCGTCCCAGGTTTCCAGGACGAGGTCGACCTCGTCGCCGGCCTCGGTGCGGAAGTGCGACGCCGTGCTCAGCTCGTCCGCCCAGCTGACTTGCTTGAGGATCTCGCCGACGGCGAACGTCTCCACCAGGTGCCCGAACTCGGTCAGGGCGGCCGGGTTCCGGCTGTTGATCTTCGCCGCGCTGAGCCCGAGCAGCCAGCCCGCCAGCCCGGAGTCGATGACGTGCACCTTCGGGTGAGCGGAAAGCCGCTTGCCCAGTGTTTCGCCCCAGGCGGGCAGCCGCTGGATCATGAACGCCGCTTCCAGGAGGGTCGCGTACCTGTTCGCGCTGCTGCTTTCCAGTCCTGCGGCCTGGCCGGCCTTCGTGATGTTGAGCAGCTGGCCGGTCTGCGCCGCGAACTGGCGCAGCAGCCGGGGGAGGGCGTCACGCTGCCGGATGCGGGCGATGTCGAGAACATCGCGCATGACCACGAGGTCCGCGTAGTCAGCGAACCAGGAGGTGCGCGCCCGCGAGGTTTGCCTCTGCAGGATCATCGGGAAGCCGCCGGCCAGTATCCGGTTGACTTACTCGTCTCTGCTGCATGCGGGGACTGCCGCTGGCGGGATCCGTTCCGGGTCTTGCCACAGCAGGTCGATGAAGCGCTCGCGGTGACCTGCAAGCTCGCCCTGGGACAGCGGAAGCACGTTGATCACGTGCGCCCGCCCGGTGAGCGACTGCGCGGCCTGGGGCAGCACGGTGTACCTGGTCGAGCCAGTCAGGATGAACCGGCCGGGCCTGGTGTCCAGGTTCAGCTCGGCCTTGATGGCGTCCAGTAGCTCCGGGACGTGCTGGAACTCATCGATGAGCACGGGACCCGGGCCGGAAACGAAGAAGCCCGGATCAGCGGCCGCGGCTGCCCTCGTCTCCGGCTGGTCCAGGTCGAATGGTGGCCGGCCGAACTCTCTGCTGAGGCCGGCCAGCAGCGTGCTCTTCCCCACGGTGCGCGGTCCGGTGAGGATTACGACCGGCTCCTCGGCCACGCGCTGCGAGACGACTTCGAGGAGCCGCCTGGGGCGCAGTCCGCTGATCGCGTTCACACACTACAGACTGTCACACATGCTCGGCTCGAGGAGGCGTTGTGGGAAGATCTACAGACTATTTCTGGGAAGATTTACATATCTTCTTTGGGAAGACCTACATACCTTTGCTGGGAAGCATCGCCGAGCACGGCCGGAGGACTGCGTGAGGCGATCCGCTTCGGGATGTCGGCCATGACGGAAACCGAGGTCCTCTTGCCGTCGCGATCGAGCACGACGGCCCGGGGGCAGCCCAGCACTGGTCGGCAGGCACGCCCCCGGGAGCCCAGCTGGGGACTACGCCGTTCCTTTGGCTCCCTGTTTGGCTCCCATCGCGGTTCCGCAACACAAACTCGCTGGTCAGGGGCGTGTTCCCTGGTGACCCGCTGCCTGATCGGCAGCGGGTCCTAACAACGTGCGAAATATCGATCTGACCTGCAGTGACTACCCTGCGTTAGAATGGGGACGCGTCGGCGGATGCTCCGCGATGTGATCGGCTGGTGTGCCGCCATAGGACTTGAAATGGGAAAACAGTGAAGTGCGCCCGGCAGGATTCGAACCCGCGACCCGCTGCTTAGAAGGCACTAGCTGCGATGCGAGATGCTATCTTATTGAATCCCTTGTAGGCAAGCATCTCTTTAGTTCCTAGTTACTTATAGGCAGTATCTCTACCGGATTCCAAGCAGCATCTCTATCTTTAATCGCGCGGCGCAGGGGTTCCAAAGCCACGCATTATGGGTACCAGACAGCCACCGGGAACCCCTGCTTCCCGGGTCCGGCCCGACTCAGCCCGCAGAGCGGAGCGTCGGCGCCTACCTGCGCCCGCTGGCCGCCGCGAACAGCCTGCCGGTCAGGGGCGGGCCCTACGGGCCGCGTCGGGCCGCAGGTGAAGCAAGAGCGCCAAGGCGATGAATCCCAGTCCGGCCGCCGGCTGGATGAGAGCGAGCAGGGCCGCAGCAGCGAACAGCGCCAGCGCGGTCAGCGACCGCCGGCGGCTGGCTCGAAGTTCTGCAGCGGAAAAATCGCCGGAGTTGCCCAGTACTTCGCGTTCGAACAGGTTGTAGGCACCGTCGGTGACGACGCACAAACTTGTATACACGACGACAGGTGCACGGGCCAGTTCGGTCGATGCTATCCAGGCCGTGGCGAAAGGCAGCAACGATACGAAGAACAGGTGGATGAAGTTGAGCCAGATAACGCGTAGCGTTGTCTGCTTGATATACCCTATTACAAAGTGATGGTTGATCCAGACAATAGCGACGAATACATAGCTGATGAGATAGCTGAGGGCGGTAGGCCACAAGCTGAGCAGCGCCCCTATCCTGGCAGACGCCGGCGGCCGGAGTTCTAGTACCGTGATCGTGATCACTACCGCGAAGACGGCGTCGGTGTAGCCGGAGATGCGCCCGGGTGTGCTGAGTCGCTTCTCCGTGACCTCCGACTTCTTGCGTTTTGCTCGCCGTGCAGCCTGCGACTCGACAATTCGAGAGTGCTTGCGAGACGTCCCGAGTTTCAGCCGCCTGCTCGTCGCGGCATTTCCTGGCCGCCTTCCATTGCGAACGGAGCCCGTGACAGTCATCCTTCTAGCTTCCATTCCGCATGGAGTCCATCAGGCACCTGTCAGCTCGCGGTAGGCGGCAGGGTCCATCAGGGCCGCGAGCTGCCCGCCGAGGGTCGCGGGGTCGGTGTCGATCTCGAGCATCCAGCCCTGGCCGTAGGGGTCGGTGTTGACCAGGTCGGGGGTGTCGTCGAGGTCTTCGTTGCGGGCGCGGACGTTGCCGGTGACCGGGGTGACCAAGTCGTTGACGCTTTTGACTGACTCGATGTCGCCGGTGGGCTCCCCAGCTTCGATCATGTCGCCGGGGGCGGGCAGGGTGACGGCGACGACGTCGCCGAGGGACTGCTGGGCGAAGTCGGTTACCCCGATCCGCACTAGGCCGGTGCTCGCGTCCGACCGGACCCACATGTGGTCCTGGCTGTATGCAAGATCGGCGGGGATGTCGGTCATTATTCCTCCGATTGAATCGTGCTGGTTCCGACGGTCAGCGGGCGCTGGTGACGGCGGTACGTAGATCGCCGGGATCGGGCCGAGGGCCAGGCTGACGGCGGGCCAGCCTGACTGGATCTGTTCCTTGTCTGCCATGACGTTCCACTCCTACATGTCCAGTACGAGGTCGGTTTTCGGCTGAGCGCAGCAAATGAGTACCTGGCCGCCGGCGGGGGGTTCGAGCGGCTCGGGGTCGTAGCCGTAGGTGCCGGACAGCACCGGGGTGATGCAGGTGTGGCAGACGCCGGCGCGGCAGGCCCAGCGGGTGGGCGCGTCGCAGGCGTCGGCCAGGTCCAGGACGCTGCGCCAGCGGCTGTCGAATGCGGTGGTGATGCCCTGCGGGCGAAGGTGACCCGGGGCCCGCTTCCGTGCGGCCCCGGGGGCTGGTGCGGGGCCACCGGGGGGCGGGCCGTCAGCCCTGGGTTGATGGCCGTCAGCGCCGCGAATTGTTCGGTGCGGATGTTCGCCGCGCGGACGCCGAGTGCGGTGAGGGCGTCGCGCATGTCGGTCATGAAGGACGAGGGCCCGCAGATGTAAGCGGACGCGGCTGTAGGAATACCTCTCGTCGTCAGCTGGTCTGCGGTGAGCCGCCCGGCGGTGGCGTGAGGGCGGTGCCGTTCGTCCGCTGTGGCGGCGCTGTAGTAGATGTGCTCGCGGGCGTGGGGCAGTGACGCCAGAAGCTGGTGAGCCTCGGCGGCGAACGGGTGCTCGGCGGGGCTGCGGGCCGCGTAGAGCCACCACACCTCCCGTTCACTCCGTTCGGCGGCAAGCTGATGCAGCATCGCCAGCACCGGCGTGACGCCGATCCCGGCGGCGACGAGCAGCACCGGCTCGGCCCCGCCATCCAAGGTGAACTCCCCGCGCGGCGCGGCGACCTCCGGCAGTTCCCCCGCTGCCAGGCGCTGGCTCAGCCATCCGCTCGCTGCGCCGTGAGGCTCGCGCTTCACGCTTATCCGGTACGTTCCGGCCTGCGGCGCCGACGACAGCGAGTAAGAGCGCACGGGGGCCGGCGTCCCGGCGCCGGGCACCCGCAGCGTCAGGTACTGCCCTGCCCGCGCAGCCGGCAGCGCGCTGCCGTCGACGGCTGCCAGGTAGATGGAGCGGACGGTCGCGTCTTCCGCGGTGACCCGGGTTGCCCGCAGCTTCCGGAACCCGGGCCAGGCTGGGGTTGGCGGCGGCGCCGGCCGGGCCAGCATGTCCCGGAACGACTGCTGCCAGCCGGGGCTGAGGGCCGGGATGCGGACCGCGGTCTGCAGCTTGCCTTGCTCGGGCCCGGGCAGGTACAGGAGCGCGTCGGTGTCCGCGACCGACAGGGCGCCGGGCCCGGTGCGAGTCTTGATGATCGCGTCCCCGGCCTGGATGTGGCCTTCGGTGATGACCCGCATGTAGAAGCCGGGCCGGTGGTGGGCGACCAGCAGGGCGGCCATCTGAGGCTCTCCCAGCCGGAGCCCCGCCCGGTAGCAGGTGACGCGCGGCTGGGTGACCTCGAACTCCGCCTCCCCGATCTGGTACCGGTCCCCGATGCAGACCTGGTCGTCGGCCAGCCCGTCAACGGTCAGGTTCTCCCCGAGCATGCCGTGAGTGATGTCGTCGCGGCCGAAGTGCCGCCGCCAGTGCCGGTACGAGTCGAGCTGGTAGACCAGTACGGCGCGCTGCTCGCCGCCGTGCCCGGCGAGATCCGCCTGCCCGTCTCCGTCCAGGTTCAGCCGGCGTGCCGTCACCGGGCCGTCCGCCGGGTTTTTCCACGCGCCGGTGCGCACGGTCTTGCCCTGCCATGGGACGTTCTTGGGCAGGCCTACGTTCACCGAGACCAAAACCGGCGGCCGGCTGTCGGGCCTCGTTCGGTCCCAAAGCCCGGTGGTCACCGTGCCTGACCCCGGACCGGCCGCGGTCACCGGGTCCTCCCGGGGGCGATCTCGTCGGTGCTCAGGTCGCGGTCGGCGCCGTGCGCGATAACGGCCTGCCCCGGCTCCGGCTGCAGCCGGGCGCCGTCCAAGCGCACTTCGAGCTGGCCCGGCTCGAAGGAGAGCATGCCGGATATCCTCCCGACCTCCGGCCAAGCGCTTTCGTATCCCCATACGGCTCCCTTGAGCCCGGAGATGTCCCAGTAGGAGCACATGCCCTTGTAGGGGCAGAAGGTCTTGTCCTCGGCCGGCGTCAGGGTTGAGGTGTCCACGTCAGCGCGCGGGACGTACCAGCGCGGGGCGAACCCCGACTCATACAGTGCCAGCGGGCGGGTGCTGTCGGCGATGACCCGCCCCTCGTGGCGCACGGTCAGGCGCCGGCTGGCCTGCCGGATGTCGATCCGGTGATACGGGTCGGCGGCGTGCCCGACGATCCGTTCGTCTTCCTCGTAGAAGGCATCCATCGCACGCCACGCGAACGCCACCAGGCCCTGCAGCACCGCAGCGTGGGCTGGCAGTTCAGTGTGCTGCCAGGCTGCGCGCGGGATAGCTGCTTTCCCGGCCAGGACGGCGTACCACGATGTCGGGCCAAGGTCGCGATGGCGGATGGTGTGCTCCATCGGCTCAAGCACCCGGGGGTCGACCGCGTCGGCCGGGAAGTAGGCCACCGGGTAGTGCCCCGGCTCGTGCAGCAGCACCACATCCTCACTGTCGGCGATCCACTCGCCGGCGAGTCTCACCCGCATGCGCCGACGCAGCCTCTCGGCGAAAAGAAGCCGCTCCGGAAGCGGGTCAGGGACGAGGAAATGGCCAGCAGCGCCGGGGGCGAGCGGTCCTTGTTGCCAGGCTAGGCCCATGGTCTTACTTCCCCTCCGTTAGGCGAATCAGGTGAACCGGCTCCGGCCGGATCTGCTGAGGACGGCCGGACGCTGGAGCAACGGGTCGGTTACGATCCGGAGTGTCGACGCGAGTTGCCCGTCGTGCGCCTATCGCCGGCGAAGGCGCGGCGCAACGGCTCACGTTCGGTCTCCGCGCAAAGCGTTCGCGGAATTGCACCGTCACGCGATCACGTTGCCCTTGAGCTGGGTGATCGGTCATCACCTAGTCGGCCCTCTCACCCGGGTGATTCGCCGGAGAAAGGCCGATCTGCGGGCTCCGCTTGCCTCTCTGATCGGCCGACGCGGTCAGGCGGCGACCTACCTCCAGATCTGGACTGGCCTGGGGCGGCGCCGCAGCCTGCGCGTAGGCCAGCGGGCTGGGGCAAGCGCCTGCTGATGTGCGAGAGGGAAGGCATCGACTCGTTGCCGCGAATCGCCGCCACGTGGCCGCCTTCGTGTGGGAGGCGGCGTCGGCGCCGAGCCTGAGAGGCGGGGTCGTGGTGGCGGTCGGCTCATGCGCGGGGCCGGCGGATGCGACGATCCAGAAGCCACCCCCCACCTCGGATTCATCGGCGGCGCCCGCCCACCCTTCCGGGCGGCCGCTCGCTTCAGAGCCTGCTCCGGATACCGCGGCGACCACGGCGTCTTCTCGGGGACTAGCAATCAACCAGCGGGAGAGCGACTCGACGGAGAGCCCGAGTCGCGGTCACGTATCCCTGAGCCGCAAGGCGCGGCTGAACGCCAGCCCACCGCTACTCGGGGCCCGCCCTGGTTACGTGGACGTCGGGTCGACCGCGGCCAGGAACCTAACCGGATCGATGTACTGCCGGAACTCCACGATTTGATGATCTCGGGTCAGCCATACGTGAGCGAACGGAATCTCTAGTCTGACGCCGGTCTTCCGCCCTCTCCCCGTGGCCGTGCCCAAGACGATGATCGAGTCGCCGTAGACCAGCATCTCGTGCCGCGCCATCGCCAGGTCCTCGACGTCGCCGATCTGGCGGGTAAGAACCCCCTCAGCGATCTCAGCCGCCCCTCGGTATGGTGTGCCGTCCGATCGGGCGTAGGGTCCGCCGGGCATCTCGTACCAGGCCACTTCGGAAGCGAGTACGCCGAGAGCTCGCGGGGCATCCTCCGCCAACAGCGCCTCGTAGAACGCGGTGACCACGGCGGCCGCGCCGTCATCGCCGTGCTCGACGCGCGGTAGTTGCGACTTCTCGCCAGGGCGGTCGGGCGCGTTCTCATGCGGGTCCCATGAAGACCGTTCTTCAGTCATCTGCTCCTCGGAGAATCGATGCGCTTTTGGTCATCTCGCCGTGTCTTGGTCAGGCCGGCCGTCGCGGAATCTCTTCCACGCGCCCTCGAATGCGGACGCAAGACGTCCGGTCAGACGCCCCGGACTGCGTTCCGGTGCCTTGTTCTGTTCGCGGGCCATGGCGTTGGGCGCGAAGCCCGGATCGCCGGGTCCTGTGGGTCATCGCTTTGGATGGCGCTGCGGCCGCGTGTTATGCGGTCGGGGAGCTCCGAGGTTGGTGACGAGGAAGTGGCGTGTGAGATCGGCGATCTGGTCGGCTTGCTCCTCGAGGGCGAAGTGGCCGCCGTCGAGCAGGTGCACCTCTGCGTTGGGCACGTCGCGTTTGTAGGCTGCGGCCTCGGCGGCCTCGAAGGACGGGTCGTAACGGCCCCAGGTCACCAGCAGCGGCGGTTGATGGGCTCGCAGCCACTGCTGCCATGCGGGGTAGCTCACGACGTTGGTCTGGTAGTCGAAGAACAGGTCTGTCTGGATGTCGGCTTGGCCGGGGCGGTGCAGGAACGCGAGCTCGTCGGTCCACAGATCCGGGTCGTACTTCTCTGGCGCAGGGCTCGTTCCGACGTGACGCAGGCGGGTCGCGGCGGCCGAGAAGAAGTTCTCGCGGAGCGTCGCCTCATGTTCGGCGCGGTGAGCCCAGAATTGGCGGCGGGTCTCCCACAGCGGGCCCAGCCCGTCTTCGTGAGCGACGGCGTTCTGCACGATCAGCGCCTGGACCCGGTCGGGATGCGCCAGCGCCAGCCTGAACCCGATCGGTCCGCCGTAGTCCTGCAGGAACAGCACGTAGCGGGTAAGGCCGAGGCTGCTGGTGAAGCCGTCGATGACTTCGGCGAGATGGTCGAAGGTGTAGGTGAACGCAGCGGGGTCGGGTGTGGCGCTGTGCCCGAATCCGGGATAGTCCGGCGCGATCAGGTGGAAGGCGTCCCCCAGCCGCGTTAGCAGTGGTTCCCACATGCGGGAGGAGGACGGGAAGCCGTGCAGCAGCAGGATGGCCGGCGCATCGGCGGGGCCGGCCTCGCGGTAGAAGATCTCGATTCCGTTGACCTCAACCGTGCGGTAGGTCGTCCTCATAGTGTGTCTCCTCATCTTTCTTGCGGCCCGCCGGCGGCGTGGCCGAGCGCGGCGACGACGGCGACGAGGCCGGCGCCGATCGCGAAGGTGACCTCCAAGCCGACGGGCGGGCGGAGGCTGGCGAGCAGAGTGCCGAACAAGGCGACGCCCAGAACGCTGCCGGTCTGCCGGAAGGCGGTGAAGGCGCCCGACGCGATCCCGGACTGGGCCGGGGCGACGCTGCCGAGCAGGGCGGCGGTGACGGCGGTGACGACCAAGCCGATGCCGACCCCGGTCAGTGCCAGGCCGGCGATCAGCGCCGGGACCAGCGGGCCCACTCGGACGGCGAGCAGGCCGAGCATGGCCAGGCATCCGGCTCCCATCAGGAGCGCCCCCGCCCACGCGACCGCGCGGGTCCCTCGCGCGGGCAGGATCCGCCCGGCGACCAGGTTGCTACCGACGATCAGGATGGTGACGGGCAGGAACGCCAGGCCCGTGGCCAGCGGCGACAGCCCCTGCTGGTCCTGCAGGAACAGGCTGAAGGCGAAGATCAGGCCGAAGAAGACCAGGTTGACCAGCAGCCCGGCGCAAGTGGCGGTGCTGAACGCGCGCACGCGGAACAGCGACAGCGGGAGCATGGGGTGCTCGCGGGCGTGCTCGATGGCGATGAACGCGGCCCCGGCCGCAACTGCGAGGGCGTAGCCTCCCACGACCAGCGGCAGGCGGCCGCCTGCCGAGCCGGTTTCGATGGTGGCCCCTGCCAGGGCAGTGAGCGCAATGATCGCCGCGGCCTGCCCGGGCAGGTCGGCGCCCCGGCCCGGGGTGGCCGGGGTTTCGGTGGCGTGCCCACGGGTGAGCCACCATCCGAGAGCGCCCAGCGGAAGGTTGATGAAGAAGATCGACCGCCACCCCACGGTGGCGATCAGCAGCCCGCCGATCAGGGGCCCGGCGGCCAGGGTCGCCGCGCCGCCCGCGGTCCACACGCTGATGGCGCGGGCCCGGCCGGCCGTGTCGGGGTAAGTGTGGTTGATCAGCGCCAGCGAGGACGCCCCGAGCGCGGCTGCGCCGGCGCCCTGCACCGCGCGAGCCGCGATCAGCTCGCCGATGGCGGGGACCAGGCCGCAGGCCGCCGACGCCAGGGTGAACATGGCGAACCCGGCCATCAGCAGGCGCTTGTGACCGGACCGGTCTCCCAGTGCCCCGGCCGACAAGATCAGCGCGGCGAACACCAGCGTGTAGGCGTCGATGACCCATTGCACGCCGCTCACGCCGCCGCCGAGCGTGACCGCGATGGGCTTGACCGCGACGTTCACCACGCTTACGTCGAGGTTAATCACCCCGAAGCCCAAAGTCGCGGCGGCGAGCACCATGCCGCGGCCCCGCGCCGGGGGGGTCTCGCTCCCGTGCGCCGTCAGGTCCGGCCGCTGCGTTGTCATCTTCCTTCCCTGCCCGCACCGCGCTTCTTACCGGCGCCTGCGCCGGCAGCGGCGCGGCTGGCGATCATTCGCCGGCCCGGCCTGTCGCGGCGGCTGACGCTTTCCACAACCGGCTGGCGGCGCGTCGACTTCGCGACGCCGGGGGACTCGGAGCGCGGCGCCCGAACATGATGTGCCGGCCGCTCGTAGCGGCAAACCGATCGTCGACCGCTGCGCCTGCGACCCAGTGCGCTGCCGTTTGCGGCTGGATCATCAGCGGCCGCGCGAGCTTGAACAGCAACGGCACGTCGTGCGCGCTGGTGAGCGCCGTCCGGACGAGGAAAGGGTCCACCACGTTCGCGGTCACTGCGCTGCCTTCTGCCCTCAGCCGACGCGCCAGCTCGATCGTGTAGGTGGCGAGAGCTCTCTTGCTCTGCGCGTAGGCCCGCAGTCCTCCGTAATGCCGCGCGCGCTGCAAGTCGTCCCAGGGGAATCGGGCGAACGGCTCGAGAGCCGCGGTGACCGCGAGGATCCGCGCTGGCTCTGATCGCTTGAGCAGCGGCAGCAGCTCGTTGGTGAGGACGAACGGCGCCAGGTAGTTGACCGCGAACGTCAGCTCGTTGCCGTCGACGGTCTCGACCCGCTTGGTCGAGATGATTCCCGCATTGTTGATCAGAACGTCGAGGCGATCGAGCCGCTCGCTGATCGTCGTCGCGAGCCGACGAACCGCGGCGAGCGACGACAGATCGGCGGCGACGAACTTGGCGCGGCCCGTTCCCGCCGCTTCGTTGAGGGATCGCTCGGCTGCCTCGCCCTTACTTGCGCCAGAGCCGACGACCGTCACGTCCGCGCCGACCGCGATGAGCTGACGCGCGGTCTCCAACCCGACGCCGGAAGTTCCTCCGGTGATCAAGATCTTCTTACCCCGAGCGGATGCGAGTCGGGTACGGGCTTCCTGTGCGTGATCGTTCATGGCTTCTCCTTGTTTCATGACGACAACCGGGTCCGCTCAGCCGTGTGCTCGCTGGTTTCTCCCAGGCCGCCTGTTGGCTTGCTCGCTAGCTGGTGAAGGTGTCATCGAGGAGGTCGCCGGTGAGCTGCGCGATTTGGTCGGCTTCCTCTTCCAGAGCGAAGTGACCGGTGTCGAGGAGCACGACCTTGGCGTCGGGGACGTCTTTTCGGTAGGCCTCGGCGCCGGCGGGGATGAAGAACGGGTCGTTCTTGCCCCAGGCGGCAACTAGCTTCGGCTGGCGCCGCTTTAGCCAGGCCTGCCAGTCGGGGTAGCGGCCGGGGTTGTTCTGGTAGTCCCACAGCAGCGCTTTCATGTATTCGGCGCGGCCGGAGAGGTCGAGGACGGCCTGGTCGGCCAGCGCCTGCTCGGGGTCGATGTGCTCGGGGTCGCGGGCGCCGGCCTGCCACTGGAGCTGGGTGCCGGCGAGGCTGACGAACCCGTCGATGGCCGGCTGCCCGGCCGGGCGGTCCTGCCACCAGTCGGCGAGGGCCTGGACGCCGGGGCCGAACCCGTCGGTGTAGGCGTTGCCGTTCTGGGCGACGATCGCGCGGACCCGCTGGTCGTGCTGGAGGGCGATGCGGAACCCGACGGGTGCGCCGAAGTCGAACATGTAGATGGCGTAGTCGCCGATGCCGAGCTGGTCGATGGCCTTGCCGGTGATCTCCGCGAGGCGGTCGAAGGTCGGGCTCTCCGGGAGCGGGTCGGAGCTGCCGAAGCCGGGGTAGTCGATGGCGACGGCGTGCCAGTCGGGGGCGAGGCGGTCGACGAGCCGCACGTAGGCGCGGGTGCTCGACGGGTAGCCGGGGAGCAGGACGATGCTCGGCTTGGCGGGGTCGCCGGCTTCGCGGACGAACACCCCGAGCCCTTCGACGGTGATCTTGCGGTGGCGGATGGCGGGCATGGCCGTTTCCCTTCGTGTGTGCGGGCTGGTTACGGGTGGCTGCTGGCGGTCAGAAGCGGCGGCCGGCTTCGGCGGCGCGCTGGAGGGCGGCGGTCTTGTCGGCGTCGCGGGTGGCGGTGAGCACGTCGGGCTGCCAGCGGACCTCGGTGACGTCGGTGAAGCCGGCGAAGCGTAGCCAGTCGTTGAAGAACGTGGCGTGGAAGTCGTTGCCGTACGCCAGGGGCGCGCCGGGCTGGTAGACGCCGCTGGTGTAGATCACGGCGGCCTTCTTGCCGCGGATCAGGCCGGTGTAGCCGGCGTCGGGGGTGAAGCCGAACACCCAGCCGGGCTGGGTGATGATGTCGATCCACTGCTTGAGGACGTACGGCACGCCGGCGTTCCACATGGGGACCGAGAACAGGTAGGCGTCCGCTGCCGCGAAGCGGTCGAACACGGCCCGGGCGGCGTCCCACTCGCCCTGCTGTTCCGGGCTGGGGTGGCCGCCCCCGAAGACGGCCAGCTTGGCTTCGGCCGCGAGACGGCCGAAAGCCGGGAGCTTCCCGTCGAACAGGTCTAGCTCCTCGACGATCACCTCGGGGTGCGCCCGCAGGTGGGTGTCGAGGAGCGCGCCCGCAAGGGCGCGGCTGTCGCTCGATGCGCCCCTCGGGCTGGCGGAGACGTGCAGCAGTGTGCTCATGAAACGGACCTCCCTGATATGCCGGCGTAACCGGCGAAGTGACTGTAAAGCGGCTGCGGTAACTGGTCGTGCCGCCTGGTTGCGGGGCACCTCCCGTGCTGCGCGGTGCCTTGCAGGCTGCTGCCTATCGTGGTCCCGAACCGGATGAGCGGTGATCACCCATGCCGCCGATCTCACCCGGGTGAGGGAGCGTCCCGGCGCGGATAGCGTTTGTATCCGGCGGCATTGTCGCTTGGTGCGCGGCGCAGGCTACACGGCTACGCTTGACCAGCGCTGCCGTGCAGCGTGAGCCGTACATGCTGGGAGGAGGCCATCTCCACGTCCCCCAGGAATGGGGCAGCGCAGCCGGGCGGGGGACCGCTTGTCGCTACGGAGCTGCACACTGGCGCCGGCGCCGAACTCCTACGCCAGTCCCACCGGTATCAGAGCGCTTCGAGTACATCGCCCCGGCCACCCCCTGTCATCCCGTCTCCCGGTGAGCGGCTACGCGGGGCAGACTTGCAGTGCGGCAGGACGTTCGCGCGGGAGACATCATCGAAGCATTACAGGGGCGCCGGCGGCTTCGGGTCGTTTCCGAAGCCGCCGGCGCCCACTGATGGCCGCCGGGTGCGTCAGCTGGCGGCGATGCCCTCTGATCCGGCGGGCAGCGCCTGCGTTCCGATGGCGCTGAGCTGGGCGTCCGGGCCGACGCTGAACTCCGCGATGTGATCCTGGTTGCCGATGACGGCATAGAGGTTGCGGCCGTCGGAGGAGGCGGCGTTGTCGAGCGGGGCCGCGCCGGTCCCGGCGCTGGTGTCACGGACGAAGCTCAGCTGGCCGAAGGGCGAGAGCCGGTAGCTGGCGATCGTGCCGCTGCCTGCGTTGTCGACGAACACGTCGCCGTCGGTGCCCAGCGTGATCCAGCAGGCGGCGGTCTGGCCGTCGGACACCGCGGCCTGGGTGGCGACGAGCGCCCCGCCGGGCTCGATCCGGTAGGGGGAGACCGCCGAGGTGTCGTTGGCGCCGTCGTCGGCCACCAGCAGCTGCCCGAACGGGGAGAACGTCTCGGCGAACGACAGCGGCGAGTCAGACGGGCTGGTCACGGCGGGTCGCAGTGTCCCGCCGAAGCCGACCGCGAAGGTGTCGATCGTGTCTGACACCTTCTCGGTGACCACGACCTGCCGGTCTTCCGGGCTGATGGCGACATCCTCGGGGCTGGACGCTCCCGCGCTCAGCGGCTGGCTGCCGCCGCGGATGGCCACCAGGCCGGCCGGGGTCGCGTAGAACCCGGTCACATTGGCCGTGCCGCCGGAGTTGAGCACCTCGGCCAGGCCGCCCCTGATCGCGACGCTGCTCGGGGTGGCGCCCCCGCTTGCCACCACGTTCCGCAGCCGGAGCGAGCCGCCCGGCAGTACCGCGAAGTCCGAGACCTGGTTGGAGCCGGCGTCCACCACCAGCAGCGTCCGGCGGTCCGGCGACAGGGTGACGGCGCCCTGCCCGTAGTTGGCGACGGTGCCGGTCCCTCCGGTGTCGTAGGTCCCGGCCAGGGTGAGCGTTCCGTCGCTGTGGCGGGCGAAGGCCTCGATCTGGTTCCCGGCGGCGGAGTTGGTGCTGGTGTAGACGTACCCCTGGACGTTCCAGTTGCCCGGCGGCGTCGCGGCTGCGGCGCTCGCCGCGCCGCCGAGCGCCAGACCGCCGACGGCCGCGCCACCCAGCGCGATAGCCAGCGCTTGTTTCTTCAGTCCGTGCATGTTGCCTTCTCCCGTTTCAGTCGCGGAACCTTCCGTGGTCCCCTGACCTGCCCCACAGTCCTGCGCGCGGCCCCGCCCTGCATCGTTAAAATGGCTAATCCGAGCGGGCGCCGGGTCTCGGACGACGACTCGTTGGCGGCTCTCCTCGGTGGCGTTGAGGATCGCTTCGCGCACATCGAGGACGTGCGCACCACCGGCATCAACCGTCCGTGAGCGGCGGCGGATCTTGATCGCGGACCCTGGGCGAGGTTCTCCGCGTCAGCTTCCGGGGCTCGTTCGTCGTCAACCGGCAGGCGGCTTTCTCGGTGTCAGTGAGGCTCCCCCGCCCGAGACCGATCGAGAGGTCGCCGCGGCCCCTGGCTAATTTCGCAGGTAGTGCGCCGCACCGCAGATCACCCGGGTGAACGGGCTCAGGCGGGTGATGACCGCTCACCCAGCCTGAAGTGCACAGTGCTCATACGTCTCCTTGACCAACGGTTCCTGACCGGGGTATCCGTCGCGGTCGACGGAGGCGGGCACGTTGTCCAGGCGGAAGGGCCAGTCAGACATGGACGCCGTCCTTTGCCCGGACCAGGCAGCCGTAAACCGGCGCGATCGAGGAGGCTGATGATGTGTTACCTGAGCGCGAGCGCGGTCCGGGCTGACGCCCTCTTCGCGTCGGACCTGCAGCGTCGCGATGAGCCTAGCGTGGGTCAGGTCCGGCAGGCCGTCGCTGCCGCCATCTGGGCGTTCGGCTGCCCGGGCTGCGCCGGACGGGTGGCGCAGGAGTTCGGCGACCATCCCGAGACGGCGGTGATCCGGATGCGCTGGGCGCGCAGCGTGGTCCACGAGGCGTTCGCGGGCCCGGCGCCCGGGCCGGGCGCGGGTCTGTCCCGTATCCGGGCTCTGGCGCCGGCCGGTCCCCAGGCGACCGCGAGCGAGGCGTGACATGACCGCGATGATCAGCGACTCGACCGTGGAAGCGGGCGGCAGGACTAAGCCGCAGGAACGGCCGGGCACGCGACAAGTCCTGCACGGACGTGCGACCGAACAGAGGATGGTCCGTGATCTGCTCCAGCGTGCTCAGCAGGGGGCGGGCGGCGTGATGCTGGTAGAGGGGGACCCGGGTACCGGCAGGTCCGGGCTGCTCCGACTCGCCACCGACGACGCAGCGGAGCTGGGCTTTTCGCTGGCCGCGGGGGCGGCGGACCAGCTCGGCCAGACGATCCCGTTCTTCGCGCTGCGCACCGCCCTGCGCGCGCCGTTCGCCGAACTCATCGGCGACGATCCCGGTCATGATGTACCCGCCGCCGCGTGGTGGATTGACCAGGCGCGAACACACCTCGCACAGCGCGCCGCGGAGGCGCCGGTCCTGGTCTGCCTGGATGACCTACATTGGGCCAGCCCGGCCACGCTGGCCGCGCTGCGGGCGTTGCCGCGGGACACCAAACGGTACCCAGTCGCCTGGCTACTGGCCCGGTCAAGCACGCCCCACCGCGCCACCGAGTACCTGTTCGGTCGGCTCGAGCAAGACGGCGCCGCCCGGCTCACGTTGGGGCCGCTGGATAACGACGCGGTAGCGGCCATGCTCACCGACGCGTTCGGTGCACCGCCCGACCAGGCCCTGGCCGACCTGGCCGCTGAAGCCACCGGGAACCCCTCGCTCGTGGCCGAGCTGGTCGCCGGCCTGCGCGACGATCATGCTGTGCAGGTGACCGGCGGACGAGCGGTGCTGTTGTCGGCCCGGCTGCCGCAGCGGATCCACCGACTCGCGCAGCGGCGGTTCGACGGCCTCAGCCAGCGGACCCGGTACCTGCTGGTGACGGCGGCGGTGCTGGGCCCCGCATTCCGGCTG
>Ga0335072_10006848_pt1 | contig 16639 bp, 15 predicted proteins | sample Lox_Sample_21_FD_206725 | JGI IMG/M metagenome (GOLD analysis project Ga0335072, IMG submission 206725) | Soil microbial communities from Loxahatchee National Wildlife Refuge, Florida, United States - Lox_Sample_2.1 | ecosystem: Environmental > Terrestrial > Soil > Wetlands | place: USA...
ACGCACTCGCCGACGAGGCCACCGGACAGGAGCAGGAAGGCAAGCAGGTCCTCGACCAGCTCAAAAAGGCCGATGCCGCCAGCCCCCGTTTCGAGCAATTGCTGTTTACGTTCACCAAGGCGGCCCGGGACCACATCCGGTTCGACGAGGAAACCGTCTGGCCGCGGACACTGTCGCCGCGGCGGACAAGGCCCGCGACGCCGCGACCGGCCGTGGGGGCACGCACGTCCATGAGTACTTCCGCCACCGCAATCTGGGTCATCTGCATTGTCGCCGTGGTCAGCCTGGTTGCCTGGCTGGGCAGCGTGGCGCTCGCTGCCAGGCCCCCCCGGCAGACGGCGAGAGCCGCAGAAGGGACGCTGGCGAGTTCAGGGCGGAACGCACGTCAGCTCCGGCGGCCGCAGCGTTTCACCCCGTCCGACGAGCCGGTCTGATTGGGTCGAGCCGCCGGTGCAGGCCGAGCCGGTCGCTCCGGCAGCGGCGGAGTGACCGGCCTGGCAGGCCCGCGAGCCAGTGGAGGACGCATGAACCAGCCCCCGCAGCGGCAGGGCCAGCCCGGCCGAACTGGCCAGCTGAGGCCACAGCCGGACCACGGCCGGCAAGCCCATTCTCTAAATCGACCTAGACAGCCTGGAGGACAAGCCTTCGGCCCTGCCCAGGGGCGGGGCAAGGATCAGGCGGCGTGACGAAGAAGCTTCCTGACCGGCGACGGAACGATCCTGCCAAGCAGGTCAGAGTTGCTGAGCCGCTTCGCTCCCCTGCGCACGGCCGGGTTCTTGCCGCCCACCACGGCAGCCACCGCCGCCACTACCACGGCGCGAAGACTGCGGTGCCTGCCCACCAGGTAGCCGCCGATTACCGCCATCGCCGTCTTTGCCTTGCCCTTCATGATCAGCCCCCTCATCCTGCAGTGTCGTTCCCGTGCGCTACCCGGCGTGCTGGGGCAGAAACGGGCGGCTGTTCTCGTGCTGACTGACCGGTCAGTTCACTAATCATCGGCCGTAACGGGTGGCTTCGGCTTGCCGGCTCCAGGATCGGGCGGTTGCTCGGGACTCCTGTCCGTCAGCTTCGGGCAGGCCCGGTAGCCCACCTCGACATCGTGGTACGTCTCGCCCGCTTGCACGTGGTCGGGCAGGTTATGGCGAGAGCTCGTCGACCGCGACTCGCCCGGACTCGATGCGTGACTTGACATGCGTCCGCGGCTGCGTCGTGAAGGTCATCTCGCGCGCGGTGGCCGAAGCGCCGACCTCCACGTCCGCCTCGTCGCACCCGTCGTGCTCGTGGCCATCTCTATCAACCGGGTCACGACGGCGTCTACGACCAGATTCCGCTTCTGAGCCATCTCCAGGCATTTAGTCCTCCCGCGCATTCCGCAGCCACACCGCGGAACCGAGCGCCTGACGTTGGCCCATTGGTGTTTCACGGGCGTGCCCCGCGCCGACGTGAACTGCTCATCTGTGCGGATACCCAGCTGGCCTGCAGACATGCCGGTCGGCTTCCGGCTCTCCATCATGGCCCCCCGGGGGACTGACCCACGGGCGCAAGCTTTACCAGCCGGAGGCCTGCCTGGACCGCATCGGCGCGGGCTGGCACGAGCTGGGCGCTCTAACGGGACAGGGTGTCGCTCGGGAGGGCGCCGTAAGCGTCGCGGTATTCGGCAGCGAACCGGCTGGGACTGGAGAACCCCCACCGGTAGCTGACGGCGGTGACAGTGATGCCGTCACCGGGCCGCGCCCGTGCCAGGTCCTGGTGGGCCTGGTCAAGGCGGACCCGGCGGAGGTAGGCGGTCGGGGTCGTATTCAGGTGGCGGCGGAAGGCCAGCTGGATCGCGCGGGGCGTTACATAGGCGGCTCGGGCGATGTGCGTGATGCCGATATCGGCGTCCGGGCTGGCCTCGATGAACGCGATGGCCCTGCGCAGGGTGGCCGGACTCGCATCGTGCCGGTCCCCGGCTGTGGCGCCAGTGGCGGTGCTGCTGTTCGGGAAGGCCATGAGAACGCTGGCTGCGAGCAACTCGGTCGCGGCCCCGACGACCAGCGGTGACCGCTGTGCTTCGGGAACCGCCAGCACGCTGTCACGCAGGTAGCCGATGGTGCGATGAAGCTGGAGCGCGGCTGACCGCGAGACCGGGCGATGATCGAGCAGGCGCACCGGGCCGACGATGCCCCCAGCCAGGCTGGCCGCGGTCCTAGTGCAGATGGCGGGATTCAGGACAGTCAATTGCAGCCGCGCCGAGTACGCCACGCCTGCGTACGGCAGGTCAGGCCGGCCGACCAGGAAGAGGTCGCCGGGGCCGAAGGTCTCGTCATGGCCCTCGCTGGTCCAGCGGATGGTACTGGAGACGATGTCGCAGATGATGATCTGGCCTTGAGGCTCGCCGCAGTAGCTGATGTCGAAGCTGTAGTCGAGGTCATCGAAGCCGACACTGGGAGTCATGACTCGCCTCGTGATCCGGGCACGCGTTCGCTCGCCGACGCCACGGATCCGCAATCGCGAATAGAGCCCGCTGACCGTCTTCTCGATCAGCGAGAGGTCAGAGCTATCAAAGGCCAGCGGTTCCACCGCAGCCCTCCTCGCGGCGGGATTGGGTGCGCGGGCGTGTGGGGCACTGGCGCGATCTAGTTCGCCGCGCCGCCTGGGCAGTTGCCGCCAGTCTGGAAGCTACCCCGGGCACAGGGCGATATGCGGCAAACGCGGCCCGCTTCACCGTCTGAGCTGCGTGGTGCTGATGGGAAGGGCCAGGACCGGCCCAGGTGCGGCGGCCACATCGCCCAGGACCGCGGACAGCGCGGCGATGCCCTGGTCGAGTACCTGTCCGCGTCGCTCGATCAGGCCGTCGGTGTAGCAGCACAGCAGCGCGCCCGGCGGGACAAGGACGGTGGTGGCCCGCCTGGGCGGGTCATCAGCGACGCCGATCGGCGGATCCGGGTCAAGGTCCAGCACGGCCGCTGGCCGACCGGGCACGGCCAGGACCGGTGGCAGGTGGCCCGCCGAGGAGACAGTGAACTCGCCAGTGGACGGGGTGTACAGGCCATACAGGACGGTGGCCATCGCGTCCGCCTCGAAGTACTGAATCTTCCGGTCGAGCATGCGCAGCGCGATTCCGGGCTCGGGACTCTCCAGCACATAGGCGCGCAGGGCACTGCGCATCCGGCCCATGATGACCGCCGCCCCCAGCCCCGATCCCGCCACGTCCCCGACCACCACGCCGAGCCGGCCGTCCGGCAAGGCGAACGCGTCATACCAGTCCCCGCCGACCTTGCCCGAGCCAGTGACGTATCGCCCAGCTAGGGAAACACCGGGCATAACGGGCAGTGCCGTCGGCAGCAGACGGAAACCGCACCCAGGAGGAGATCGCCCGCCAGATGGGCATCTCCCAGATGCACGTCTCCCGCCTCCAGGCCCGAGCCCTAGCTCGGCTGCGGAAACGGCTCCTCGCCTCCGAACCGCTGCGTCGTGCTCACCCCAGGATCGCATGACTTCCAGGCACCGACGGGAGTGCGGCGCCCGGGTGCTGTCGGGCGGCCACCCCTGGTGGGCAGAAGGCTGACCGTTCGGACAGCGGCTAGCGCGAGCGCGGTGGATGGGTAGACCGCGAAATGCCGGTCCAGGCCAGTCAGCTGCAGCAGGCGAGCGACAGGCGCTGACGGCGCGGCAATGGCCAGTGTCCCGCCCAGCAGGATCGCACGGCGGGACGCCGCCAGTAGGGCGCTGGCCCCGGCGCAGTCAAGGAACACCAGGCCAGAAAGATCGACCACCATCCGGGCTGACATCCGGGCCAGCGCGCCTAGCAACTGCTCACGCAGCAGGGAAACGCTCGCGATGTCGCATTCGCCGCGAGCTACAACCACGACGCACCCGTCATCCCCGCGTGCAGACAACTCAAGATCCACGATGCACCCCTCCGTCCAGTCCGGACGCAGGAGCCAATTCCTGACTCGTCTGCCTCACCCCTCGTCGCGCCGACACCTTCAGCTGGCACAGCTCAGGTGATTACTCAAGGATGCCAGCGGCAGGCACTGACGCGCGGCACCGGATGCGAACATTCCGCACAGCGCCATACGGAAAACGAACCTGCCAGGCGCCTGGGCTGCCCGGGTAATCGCCAGGTCATCCGGCAAGCCCGTGATCTGGATCCGAAAAGCGGCCAGCCAAATGGCGGGCGACGTGCACGATATGGGAGTGTGGAGACATGTCCGGGCAGGATCCTGGGGCGAGTCGGGGCATTAGCTCGGTAATCACGGCCAAGGCTTGCGTGGATGGTGCCAGTGACGGCCGCGATCCCGCGTGTATCCTGTGATGACGCGGAGGGAAATGTGGTGCTAGACCTGGAGTTCGACGCGTCCACGCTGCCGGCGTTGCGGCAGGGGGTGCTCACCCAGGCGGCTGCGGCGGGTGTGGCGGAGGGACGGGCCGTCGATGTAATGCTCGCCTTGCACGAGCTGGCGGCGAACGCCGTCCGCCACGGCGCAGGGACCGGACGGCTGCGAATGGAGGTCACGGCTGACGTGCTGCGCTGCCTAGTTAGCGATGCTGGCCGGCGCAGCCTCGACGGCAATGCCGCAGCGAGCAGGGCTTTCGGCCAGCAGCCGGATGCTGGAGCCAGCGCTGTAGGCCGCTGGCCTTGTCGGCCTGGGCACGGACTGTGGCTGGTGCGGGCCGCCGCCGACCAGGTCAGCATTAGCCATAGCCCCAGCGGTGGATCCGAGGTGAGCGTCCTGTTCAGGCTGCCCGGCACCGCTAACTCCGCGGCACCGGGCCGGCGATAATGGTCTGCTACTCGTCCCGGCCGGCGGCCGTGTCCCGCAGGCGGTCCACGGTGGCTACCGCCGGGCCGGCAGCCTTCAGGACACCCGGGGATGCCGGGGCCTTGGGATGCGGCCGGGTCGGGGCCTTCTCCTTGGCCTTCTCAACCTTTTCGCCGAGCCTGCCGGCTTCCTCGAGAGTGAGTGCCAGCCGCAGGCCGGGCCAGACCACCTCTTCCTCGAAGGCTATGTGGGCGCGGCCCGCACTGGTGAACTCGGCCAGCTGGATCTCGAACTCCTCGTCCTGTGGCTCCAGCTTGTCGAGCCGGTCAAGGACCGCCTTGCCCATCTGCTCCTGATCCAGAGCCTGGTTAGCCAGGTCGGTGCCGTCCTCCAGGCGCTCGATCACGGCAGGCCAGAAGTACATCTCCTCGGCTGCCTCATGCCGGGACTCCTCGATGACGAGCTGCTGGGCCATCTTCTTGCGCAGCGCGAGCTGATCAGGATTCGCGTTAGCGACGGCCGTTGGCCCCAGCTCAAGCTCGGCCAGCATCTGCTTGACTTCCTCGTGGTCCCTGGCCAGGACATCGAACACGCTAGTCATGACTTCTCCCGTTCCCTTCGCCGACGTGACGGCGCCCCGTTGCCCCCAGACACCGGCCTCAAACAGGCGATGGCCAGTGGGCGGACCTACTGGCGGGCCGTCCGCCTCACCGCTCAGCTTCAGGAGGCTGTCGCCACCAGGGGGATAATCGAGCAGGCCACTGGCATCCTCATGGCCGAGCACAACTGCTCACCTAGCCGGGCCCGCCACCTGCTCGCCACCACAGCCCAGCGCAACCGACTGTCCGTGCAGGAAGTAGCGGCCGACCTCGTCCGGCGGGCTTCTAGCAGCCGGCGAGGTGACTTGCCTGAGCCGCTATGACCAGCCGCCACCCACCCACGAACTGCCACTCGCTGAGGCGCCAGGCGCCTATGACCAGGCCGACAAGCGCGTCGGCGGCTACACCAGGGTCCTGCTGCACCCAGCCGCCCGAGGGCACCACGCGGCTGCGGATCCCGCCGGGGCGCCTCCCGCCCAGGCCGGGAAGGGAGGCGCCCCTCAGGCGTAGACGGCTGAGTGGCTCGCTGATGACGGCCCTGGGTGTGCTGGATGACGAAGACCATCACCAGGGTGAGCGCGGCTACCACCGTCTGGAAGATTGTTCTCCCAGCCAGCCGGGAACCCCGCCGCGATGCTCACGGCGAGGTCCCGGCCAGGCCCACCACGAGGACAGCGGCCGCAGGCCGCGATAAGTGCAGGTCCGCCGTGGACAGCAGCAGGCCTAACCGGAGACCGGGACGGCCCGCGCTAGGAGGCCAGCCTGGTCACGAGGCGGTCCCCGGTGCCTCGGCGTCGCGGAGCCGGGCGAGCTGATCCTCAAGTGCCGTCCAGGTCAGCTCGGGCCGCCCGCCCGGGTGCCCGACGCTGGTGCCCGCCGCTGCCACGGCCAGGTGTGCGGCGGCCTCGGGCTCCTGGTACTGATCCAGCCCCTTGATCAGGGCGGCGGTAAAGGCGTCGCCCGCGCCGGTGGTGTCCACGACTCGCGTGCCGGTGAGCGGCAGCAGCAGTTCACCGCTGCCCCAGGCCGGATCGTCCCAGGCGAGGTAATTACCCTCGTCACCCACGGCGAGCGCCACCAGCCCGGCTCCCTGCCTGAGGATCGCCTCGGCCGCCTTGGCCGCGTCGGCGGCGCCGGCGATCGCCTTGCCCGCGAGCAGTTCCGCCTCCCGGGCGTCGGCCCGGACCACGTCAGCCCGGCTGAGCAGTTCCTCCTGGCTGATGCCGGCGGGCGGGGCGCCGTCGATCAGCACCCGGCAGCCGGCCTGCCGGGCCAGCCTGGCCGCCGCACGGACCGCGGCAGCTGGCTGCTGGAGCTGGACGCTGGCCCACCGGGCGCCGCGGAACAGGTGTTCCCCCGCCCGCACGTCACTTTCATTGAGCAGAACGGAACGGGGCAGGTCTTCCAGGTACCGCCACTGGCCCCGGCGATCGACGATGTCGACGATCAGCCCGGTTGCGGCGCGGGTCCTGCGGGCCACGCCCGAGACGTCGATGCCGTCTCGGGCGGCCTGCTGCAGCAGCCGGGACCCAGCCTCATCGTTTCCGGCCACAGCGATCAGGGCGGTACGCAGGCCAAGCTGGGCGAGCGCGACCGCCTGGTTGGCGCCCTTGCCGCCGAGCATCTCCCGCCGCTCGCGCACCTGGCCGGACTGCCCGGCCTCCGGCAGGGCACCCTTCAGGACGAGAACCAGGTCCCTGGCCAGCTGCCCGGCTACCACGACATCGGCAGGCATGACGCTCCCTTTCGCGGCGCGCTCCATGGCTTGTAACCGATCCGCATGCCCTCATCCCATCCTTGGCCAGGTCCGCTTGTTCTCGATTGGCTGGCCGGCTACCCGTCACAAATAGGCATAAACGGCTCAGGCGCTCCCGAGGCTGACGTCGCGAGACAGCGTCACCGCGCACTCCAGGACGGCGGCGTGCACGAAGGCCTGCGGCAGGTTGCCGCGGAGCTGTCGCTGGTGCACGTCGTACTCCTCGGTGTACAAGGCGGCCGGACCGCAGGCGCTGCGATTGCGCTCGAACCAGTGCGCCGCCGCGACCGGGTGGCCGCGTGCGTGCTCGGCCTGCGCCATCCACAGGCCGCACAGCAGGAACGCGCCCTCGGCCTTGTGCAGTGGCCGGTCGTCGTGCCGGAACCGGTAGACGAACCCGTCGGCGGCCAGCTCCCGCCGTACCGCCTCGGCGGTGGCCAGGTTGCGCGGGTCGTCGGCGGGGAAGCCGCCCCTGACGATGGGCAGCAGCAGGGCGGCGTCGGTCCGCTGGTCGTCCGGTGCCCGCTGCCAGCGGCCATCGGGATGGACGGCGTCGGCGAGGCTCGCCGCGATGGCGTCGGCCAGGCTGCTCCACCGGGCCGCCTCGTGGTGCCCGTGCCCGCCCGGCGGCCCGGCGCCCGCTACCGCGGCGATCGCGCGGAGGCCGGACACGCACGCGAGCCGGGAGTGCGTCCACTGCTTGTCACCGAGCTCCCAGATCCCGGCGTCCGGTTCCCGCCATCGCCGACCGATCACGTCGGCGGCGACCGTCGCCGCGCGCCAGTCGTCCGTGGTCAGCAGGTCATGGCCGGCCGCGGCCGCGAGCAGCGACAGCGACTCGCCGACCGCGTCGAGCTGGAACTGGCCGCGTACCCAATTGCCCGCCCGCGCCGAGCCGCCGGGGAAGCCGCGCAGCCTCAGTGGCTCCTCGCCCTCAATGGACTCGCCGGTCACCGTGTAGGCCGGCAGGAGGCCAGGGCCATCGTCAAGGAGCCGCTCGGTGACGAAGCGCACCGCGCCCGTCAGCAGCGGGTGAGGGCCGTGCGCCGCGACGGCGAGGCCCGCGTAGCACTGGTCCCTGATCCAGGCATAGCGGTAGTCGTAGTTGCGCCCGCCTTCCAGGCGCTCGGGCAGGGACGTGGTGGCCGCCGCGACCATGGCCCCGCTGGCCGAGGTCAGCCCGCGCAGCACCGCGTAGGCATGCCGGGCGTCTGAGGACGCGATCAGGTCATCACAGCCTGGAGTGACACCCGACCAGGCTTCCTCGGTCGCCGCCCAGGTCCGGCCGGGGTCGGGCGGGTCGTCGGCGAATTTACGGTCCGATATCTCCAGAACGAGGTCGTGGGAGTCTCCTGCCGCCAGGCTAATCGTCATCTCGAGCCTGCCGTTGGCCATCCGTGCCCGGCCCGCGCCCGACCAGCGGAACCAGTTGCCGCCGCTGCGGCCGGTCCACGTCTGGCCCTGCCGCTGGAGGCCGGTCATCCGTCCTCGGCCGTACCTGCCCCGGATGTCCAGGGCCACGGTGACCCTCGCTGCCCCGTCGATCGCCTCCACCCGGCGCAGCAGCAGCGCGCGATGCGGGTCCGCGGGCATGGCCAGCGCTTCCCGGCATTCGATCCTGGTGTCGCCGACCCACCGGCTGCGCCAGATGAGGCTGCCGTTCTCGTAGTAGCCGCCCCACACGTGCCACGGGTCAGCCGGGCCGACCGTGTACATCCCCGGTCCGCCGAGCAGCCCGCTGAAGGTGGCCGGGCTGTCCCACCGCGGGACGCACAGCCAGGCCACCGAGCCGTCCGGGCCGATCAGCGCCCCGCGCTCGCCATCCGCGACCAGTGCGTACTCCCGCAGCACCCGGGGCGCCGCCGTGCCGCCTGCCTCACTGTTGGCATTCATGATGATCGGCTACTTCCTCGTTTGGGCGCGGGCATGCCAGGCAGTAGGAGCAGCGACCTTACACCGGGGGGTGAAGTAGGAAGGCAGGAACGTGACCGAGACAGTAGTGATCACTGGTGCCAGCGCGGGAATCGGCCGCGCCACGGCGGAACTGTTCGGGCGCCGTGGAGCCAATGTCGTGCTGGTCGCCCGGGGCGAGGCCGGGCTGGACGGGGCTGCGGGCGCGGTCGAGAAGGCGGGCGGCAGCGCCCTGGCCATCCCCGCCGACGTCGCCGACTTCGATGCCGTCGAGCGCGCCGCTGAAGTGGCGGAGGCCAGGTTCGGCCCCATCGACGTGTGGGTGAACGTCGCGTTCACCTCGGTGTTCGCGCCCTTCACGCAGATCAGGCCAGATGAGTTCCGCCGGGTCACCGAGGTGAGCTACCTCGGGTACGTGCACGGCACCATGGCCGCGCTGGCCCGCATGCGCCCCCGCGACCGGGGCACGATCGTTCAGGTCGGCTCCGCCCTCGGCTACCGGGCGATACCCCTCCAGTCCGCCTACTGCGGAGCCAAGCACGCCATCAACGGGTTCACCGAGTCGGTCCGCTGCGAGCTGCTGCACGACGCCAGCAACGTGCGGATCACCATCGTGCAGATGCCCGCCGTGAACACGCCCCAGTTCTCCTGGGTGCTGTCCCGGCTGCCCCGCCGCCCTCAGCCAGTCCCGCCGATCTACCAGCCTGAGGTGGCCGCCCAGGGGGTGGTCTTCGCCGCCGATCATCCCGAGCGCAAGGAGCACTGGGTTGGCGCGTCCACGGTGGGGACGATCACCGCGCAGAAGTTTGCCGCCCCGCTGCTCGACCGCTACCTCGCCCGGACCGGATATGACTCACAGCAGACCAGGCAGCGGGCCGGGACGGGCCAGCCGAGCAACCTGTGGCAGCCGGTCGATCAGCCGCCCGGCAGTGACCAGGGCGCGCACGGTGCCTTTGACCAAAGGTCCTACGCCCATAGCGCGCAGCTGTCCGCGACCGAACGCGCCGAGCAGGCCGCGGAAAAGGCCGGGGCCATCGTCACCCGGGCCCTGGGCAGCCTCAGGAACGCCGCGAGCCGTCGCCGCTAGCCAGCGATAGTCCCGTGCTGGCCGGCTCGGCCACGGCCAGCACGGTGGCGACGACGGCGTCGGCCAGCCCGGCGCGCCGCATTGACCGGTTGGCCGCGGCCAGCCCGACCATGGATGCCGCGTGGCAAAGGTCGACCGCTACGCCGGCGGCGACGGTCCGCGGCCGGGGGGCCCAGGCCGTGGTGACGGCCTGGGCCAGGTGCCTGATGCCCAGGAGCTGGGTTACCCGGCGCGCGTGCAGGCTCGCGCGCCGTCCTGTGCACACGCGGATCATTGTCCCGGGCGCGCACAGCAGGGCGGCACCGTATCCGGCGCGGACCAGAGGGATCGCCAGCCGGGGGGCCAGGGCGGCCCCCCGGCTGGCGAGATCCGGCTTGATGTCGTCACGCACGTTAGCTGTCCTTGCCCGGCAGGACTTCCCTGACCTTGGTCAGGAGGCCTTCCTTGAGCACGTCCCAGCGGTTGGCGTCGCCCTTGAGCAGCGCGGTGGCGGCGTCCTTCATCTGCTCGAAGGTCGCGTGCGGGGGGATCGGCGGGACGCTCGGGTCGGTTCGGAAGTCAAGCACGGTCGGGCGGTCGGCGGTGAGCGCCCCGTCCCAGGCGGCCGCGACCTGCTCGGGCTTGTCCACCGCGACACCGTGCAGGCCAAGGCTGCGGGCGAACCCCTCGTAGGAGACGTCGGGGAGTTGCTGCGACTCGGTGAACTTCGGCGCCCCTTCCATGGCCCGCATTTCCCAGGTGACCTGGTTGAGGTCGTTGTTGTGCAGCACCGCGATGACCAGTCGGGGGTCGGACCACTGCTCCCAGTAGTGCTTGATCGTGATCAGCTCGGCCAGGCCGTTCATTTGCATGGCACCATCCCCCGCGAAGACGATGACCGGCCGGTCAGGCTGCCCGAACTTCGCGCCGATGCCGTAGGGGACGCCCGGCCCCATCGTGGCCAGGGTGCCCGACAGCGAGCCGCGCATGTCGCCGCGGAACCGCAGCTGGCGGGCATACCAGTTGGCTGACGAGCCGGAGTCGGCGGTGACGATGGCGTCGGCCGGGAGCCGGGACGACAGCTCGCGGAACACGTGCATGGGGTTGACCGGGTCGGCCGCGACGTCGGCCTCGGCGTCCATCGATCGCCACCACTTAGCGACGTTTTCCTCGATCCCCTCCCGCCAGGAGCGGTCCACCTTGCGCCGCAGGTGCGGGATCAGGGCACGCAGGGTGGCGGCCGAGTCGCCGATGAGGTTCAGCTCGTAGGGGTACCGCATCCCGATGAACTTGCCGTCGATGTCGATCTGAACGCCGCGGGCCTGGCCGAATCCCGGGAGGAACTGCGTGTAGGGGAAGCTCGAGCCGACCGTCAGCAGCGTGTCGCAGTTCATCATCATCTCGTAGCTCGGCCGGGTGCCGAGCAGCCCGACCGCCCCGGTGACATAGGGCAGGTCGTCGGAGAGCACGTCCTTGCCCAGCAGGGGCTTGGCCACGCCGGCCCCGAGCAGGTCGGCCACCAGCTCCAGCTCGGCCCGGGCACCACGTGCGCCCTGGCCGGCCAGGATCGCCACCTTGCCGCCGGAGTTGAGGATCTCGGCCGCCTGGGCGATCCTGCGGTCATCGGGCACCGTGGCGGGCCACTCAACGCCGAGCGATGACGGGACCATCTTGAACGCGTGGGCCGGCGCGGAGTACGCCAGTTCCTGAACGTCGGAGGGAATGATGACGGCGGTGGGGGCGCGCTCGGCCAGCGCGACCCGGATCGCCCGGTCGAGCACGTTGGGCAGCTGCTCGGGGACCGTCACCATCTGCACGTAGTCGCTGGCGACGTCCTTGTACAGCGAGAGCAGGTCGACTTCCTGCTGGTAGGAGCCGCCCATGGCGCTGCGGCTGGTCTGGCCGACGATCGCGACCACGGGCACATGGTCGAGCTTGGCGTCGTACAGGCCGTTGAGCAGGTGAATGGCTCCCGGCCCTGATGTCGCCATGCACACGCCGAAGCCCCCGGTGAACTTCGCGTACCCGACCGCCTCGAAGGCGGCCATCTCCTCGTGCCGGGCCTGGACGAACTGGGGCTTGTTCCCGGCCCGGCCCCAGGCCGCCAGGATGCCGTTGATCCCGTCGCCTGGATAGGCGAACACGTGCCGCACGTCCCAGGCACGCAGTCGCTCGAGCAGGTAGTCGCCAACGGTGGATGCCATTTTTTGTGCCTCCAAGAGTCTCGTGGCTTGTCAGGCGGCACCAGTGAGGTGATCAGCCGCCCTCGCGGCCACCGCCATGATGGTGAGCGCCGGGTTGGCGCTGCCCTGGGTGGGGAGCACGCTGCCATCGGTGATGTACAGGTTGGGTACCGCGAAGCTGCGGCAGTGCCTGTCGACGACTCCGTGCCGCTCGTCGGTGGCCATCCGCGCGCCGCCCACCAGGTGGGCGTAGCGCCTGATCGTGATGACCTCATTGGCGCCCGCCGTGTGCAGGATGTCCTCCATGACGGTCTGGGCCGCCTGGACCAGGGCCCGGTCGTTATCGCACTGGGAATAGTCGAAGCGGGCGACCGGCAGCCCGCTGGAGTCCTTCTCCTCGGCCAGCGTCACGCGGTTGTCCGGCAGCGCCAGGAACTCGCACAGGCCGCCGAGGCAGGCCCAGTGCACGTAGTCGCTCATGTACTCGCGCAGCGCGCCGCCCCAGTGCCCTTGCGCGGCGACATGCTCGGCCCAGGTAATCGGGAGCGGGGAGACGTTCTGGATCGAGAACCCCCGCTTGTAGTCCTGGCTCGGGTCGGTCTCGTAGAACTCCTCGCTGCTCACCTCGGGCGGGGGCGCCTTGTACATCCGCACCTCCGCGTCGAAGCGGCCGGCCGTCTGCGGGGCGCCCTGCACCATCAGGTAGCGACCGACCTGGTCGAAGTCGTTGCACAGCCCGTCGGGGAACCGGCTGGACGCGGAGTTGAGCAGCAGCCGCGGCGTCTCGATCGAGTACCCCGCCACCGCCACCATCCGCGCCCGCTGGAAGCGCTCCCTGCCGTCCCGCACGTAGTTCACGCCCAGCGCCCGGCCGGTTCGCTCGTCGGTCACCACCCGCGTGACCATCGCGTTGGCCCGGATCTCCGCGCCGCGGGCCAGCGCGTCAGGAACATGCGTGACCAGCGGTGAGGCCTTGGCGTTGACCTTGCAACCCTGCAGGCAGAACCCGCGGTAGACGCAGTGCGGCCGGTTCCCGAACCGGCCGTTGGCGATGGCCACCGGGCCGACCTTGGCCGTGATCCCGAGCTTGCCCGCCCCGCGCAGGAAGACCTCGCCGTTCCCGCCGACCGGATGCGGCCGGTGCGGGTAGCCGTGCGGGTCACCCCACGGCCAGTGCTCCCCCGCCACCGGCAGCTCCTGCTCGATGGCGGTGTAGTAGGGCCGCAGCTCGGCGTAGCCCAGCGGCCAGTCCGCGCCCACCCCGTCGGCGCTGTAGGTGGTGAAGTCGCTGGGGTGGAAGCGGGGCGTGTAGCCGGCGTAGTGAACCATCGAGCCGCCGACGCCCCGGCCCGAGTTGTTCGACCCCATCGGCACCGGGTCGGATCCCCCGATGACCCGCGGCTCGGTCCAGTACAGGTGATGCGATCCCGCCTCGTCGCTCACCCAGTCGGCATCGGGGTCCCAGAACGGCCCCGCGTCCAGCGCCGCCACCCGCCAGCCCGCCCGCGCCAGCCGCTGCGCCAGCACCGAGCCGCCCGCGCCGCATCCGACGACGACCATGTCGATCTCGTCGGAGTCGGCGAACCGCCGCATGTCCCGCCGCAGCCCGTGATTAGTCCGGCGGCCGTCGTTGGGCAGCAGCCACGCGGACTCGTTCCTGGCCCGGACGCTGGGCATCAGCCGTCATCTCCCACCGGGTCTTCGGCTGGCCTCCTGTCGGCGACTTCGAAGGGCTCCAGCTGGCCGAGGCCGGCGTTCTTGTAGCCACGGGGATAGGCCGGGCCGGGGAAGCCCAGCTCGGACCAGGCGTACGGGTGGGAGTACAGGGCCGTGCAGGCGTACCGGGTCCACAGGCTCCACACGTGCGGTGCGCTCAGCCCGTGCCATTCGCGGCCGTCCTGAATGGCCTGGATGATCGCGGCCTGGTCCCGCTCCGGCACATCGGCGAAGCCCATGCCATAGCGGGCGTGGGCGTCCTTGTCGATGTACCCGAGGGTGTCCCGCCAGGCCTGGCCGTCCTCCGGCATGTCGGCGTAATGCCAGCCGTCGGTCTCGCCTGCCGCCAGCCGCGCGTCCACCATGTCGGCGACGGGGACACCGAGCGGCTGGTCGTTCTGCCCGGTCAGGAGGTTGAGAAGTGCGGCCGCTGAGGCCCGTTCAGCCGGGGTGAAGAATCGGTCGCCCGCGGACGGAGCCGCCATCCTGGCCGCGATCAGGCCGGCCGTCGCCGAATCCCAGTGCCTGGCCTGGCCCAGCATGTCAAAGCCGGGAAACCGCCCGGTCGCGCGGCCAGTCACCGCGGCCCGCCTTCCCGGCGCAGGATCGCGGCCAGCAGCCCCATACCGCCCACCATCGTCACCAGCAGCGGTGCCAGCAGCGGCGGTCCCATCTCCATGTTGTAGCGGGCGTTGGACCAGCCTCCCGGCTTCTGCGCGATTCCCCGGGCGTGCAGGTACACCCCCTGCAGGCCGTTGGCGACGATCGCCGCCGAGGCGACCGGCAGCGCCGTCTTCGCCATCCGGTGGCTGAAGAACCCGGCCACGCCCGCCCCCGCGGCCAGCGGGCCGAGCATGACCGGAAGCCACATCATCTTGTTGCCGAAGCTGGCGCTGTCGTGCTCGAAGTAAATCTCCGCCGCCGTCACCAGGGCGCCGGCCGCGGTCAGCGCGGACAGGCTGCGCTCGAACCGCCCTTCCTGGACGTCGCGCACCATCCGGTCGATGCCATGAACAGTCTCGCTGCCCGCGCTCCTGTGCGCGCGCCACGCCGCCATGCGGTCTCCTTTGGCCGTCAGCACTACCCGGCTGGGTCCCTGTTCGGCCCGTGCGCCGGCTTCAGCCCGCACTACCCGGACCAGTCATGCCAAACGCTGACGATGGCGACAAAACCGTCCATGAACGTCTGACCTGCGACTTCGCCCATGATGTCGATCGCGTGGCGGCAGGGCCAGGTTTGTGGCGATACGCGACGGGCAGTTGTAAAAGTTCTGGACGCCAGAAACGAGGGAGGATGCGATGTACATCGGCATCGGAACGATCATCGTCATCGTCATCGCCGTGCTCATCATCCTCGCGCTGCGCCGGTGACCGACGATCCCCGGCAGGAGACCGAGGCCCAGCGCGACGACCGCAATCTGGCCGAGCTCATCCAGGAACTGCGGGTGGTCAGCCTCGGCGTGCAAGTACTGTTCGGGTTCTTGCTGTCGCTGCCCTTCTCGGTCCGGTTCTCCGGCTTGGACACCCTGCAGCGCGACCTTTACCTGGCGTGCCTGGTGCTGTCAGCGGTAGCCACCACTCTGCTGCTCGGCCCAGTTGCCTACCACCGGCTGGCATTTCGGCGGGCCATGAAGGAGTCCATCGTCCGGTACGCCAGCCAGATGGCGACCTTGGGTCTGGCGGCAGTGGGCGGAGCCGTCCTGGTCGCAGTGCTCCTGGTGACCGACGTCGTCGCCGGGTCGCTGCCTGCCACCCTGATCACCGTGCTCGTGGCCTGCCTGCTTGGCCTTGTCTGGTACGTGACGCCCGTTGTCCGCCGTCGAGAGCGCGGCGCTGGCGTCCGGTGATCTCAATGTCCTGGGATAGGGTCAGGGCAGCGCCATCCCTCTGTCGTAGCCGCCTTGTTACGGCTGGTGCTGTGGACCAGGAGCCTACCGTGACCCCGTTTTACGCCGCCGTGACTGCCGGCGAGTCAGGGCCGGTTATCGCCTTGTCCGGCGAGGCGGACCTGACCGTGGTCCCGGTGCTCGAGGAAGTGCTGGGCACGCAGATCTCCTCCGGCGCCCGGCTGGTGACCATGGACCTGTCCGAGTTGGCGTTTGCGGATTCCGCGACGATCGGCGCCCTCCTGCGGGCCAGCCGGGTCCTGCGCGACCTGGGAGGTGGGCTGGAACTGAGGGACCCGCAGCCAGCGGTCGCGCGGACGCTGCAGTTGCTGGGCGTGGATCAGGTGCTGCCGGTGCGAGGCGAGGCCAGCCTCCCCCACCCGCCTCCTGGCACGTAAGGCCAAACATCGCTGTCATGAACCGGCCCGGCCCGGGTAGCCTGACCGACGCGTGCCACTTGGGGGCGGCCCAGCGGGACGCGAGTGTCCTGCCAGCCTAGGAAGGATGGGCGATCAACCGGCAAGCGAGACTGGGCACGGGCGGGGAACGAGCCGCCCTAGCCCCGGCTGCGCGGTGCCAGTGATGGGCGCACAGCCCAGGTCGGCCTCGGGCGGAGACTGGCCCGGAGTTCCTGGAGTGCTGGAGCGGACGTTCGACGCGGGCACGCTGGCTGAGCTGCGCCAGGACGTGCTCGCCTACTCGCTGGGGGCGGGGGCCTCGCAGTCACGGGCCAGCGACCTGGTAGTCGCGGTGCATGAGCTAGCCGCCAACGCCG
>Ga0335072_10006849_pt1 | contig 16636 bp, 15 predicted proteins | sample Lox_Sample_21_FD_206725 | JGI IMG/M metagenome (GOLD analysis project Ga0335072, IMG submission 206725) | Soil microbial communities from Loxahatchee National Wildlife Refuge, Florida, United States - Lox_Sample_2.1 | ecosystem: Environmental > Terrestrial > Soil > Wetlands | place: USA...
AGTCTTCAAGGCGGCCGTAATTGGCGTAGACCACTTCAGCGGTGACGTCGCCCGAAGCTGAAGAGCTATTGAAGGGCATCACGATGCGGGGATTGTCCTGGTATGGGTCGCGCTCGACATGCTCAGGCGTGGGACCGCTCATGAGCAAATGGCCCGCGAGGTCGTAGGCTTCGACCTTTACGGTTTTGGGCTGGTTGAGGAGAACGCGATAGGGAACGATCTGGGTGTCGAGGCCGGCGGCGCGGAATTTGCTCGCGACAAATTCGGCGGTTTTGTGATCTTCGGGGGTAGCGGCCAGATGCGGCTCGGAGGTGAGTTCTTTGAGCTCCTCGCCGGCCTCTCTGGCGTCGGGGACGGCGAGGAATTTTTCTTCAAGACCGGCTTCGGGGGCGAAGTCGGAGTAGCCGAACGCAGTTTGCGGCGGAGCCTGCGCGCGGAGCGGGCGCGGAACCAGCGCCGCGAATATAACCACCACTGCAACGGAGAATGTTTGCGCTTTGCGCATGGTCGTGTGACCGGACGGTGGAGCGAGTTAATCGGCTGATCAGGCTACCGGTTGAGCGCAGTGCGCGCAACGCTTTGCCGCCAGCGGGATTTCACTGAGGCACTCGGGGCACGCCTTGGTTGTAGGAGCGGCGGCCGCTTCAGGCTTCTTGAGGCGCGCCAACAAACTGTTCATCGGCAGCACGAACACAAAATAAACCACGGCTGCAACCATCAGGAACTCAATCACGTTATTGATGAAGTTGCCGAGGGTGAGGTTGCCGCTGCCGATATGCAGGACGATGTATCCGAAGTTTGGCTTGCCGACCGTGGCGCCGATCAGCGGGTTGATTACGTCGCTGACCAGCGAACTGACGATCTTGCCGAAAGCGGCGCCGATAATCACGGCGACCGCCAGGTCCATTACGTTGCCACGCAGAATGAAATCGCGAAATCCTTTGAGCATTGCATCCTCCAGCGCAAAAGTAGTACCAACCGGCTGTCAGAAAAAGGCGGCTCTCAGCGCGGTTGACAATTGAGCGAGCGCTCCAGCCCATCGTACACGCAGGACCCCAACATTGCGGCGGAAAAGAGGCAGGACGCAGGCCGAATCAGTGCACCGCGAGGAGGACGACAATGGCGGCAAGAATCATAAGGTCGGCGTAGAGGAGCAGCATGACCCCGGCGTGGTAGAGGCTCCAGCGCCGTTGCAGACAGCGGGCGGTCTCAGCCATGCCCCAGGCCCCGACGAGCAGGGCTAAAATCTGCCAGTTCGAGCCGTGAAGGTTCTGAATCGAAGGAAACCCTGCCAGTCGCAGGCTGGCGGCGAAGGCGCCGAGAGAAAGGAAGATGGCGCGAACGAGGGATTTTTGCCGCAAGCGGAGAATGGCGAGAACGGACACAACCTTTCACTGTATCGCGCAGATGAAGCAGCATGCGGAGACGGAATTCCTTCTCCCCTGGCCGAAAGGCGCAGGGCGCGTTCGGAACCGGACATCCCTTTCGTATTGTGCTGTGGCTGGGCCATGCCGGCTGAAGCAAAATTAACGAGCAAAACGCGGGTGGCTGATGTACCTTGGTCGCAGAGGTCGCCATGAGATTTCCCTTGGTTCGTGGCGCACAATTTGCGCCTCTTTTCCATTTGCTCGTTGCCCAGGTTCTCGTTTTAACCAGCTTCGGTCTGGCTGCGCAACAGGCGCCCGGCGATGGCCCGGGCGCAGCAGCAGCCAATGCGCCGCCAGGATCACCCCCGCCGGCCACCTTCAAAGACACCATCCCTGCCGCGCAGCTTGCGTTTTTGAAGGATTACGACGGCAAAATGCCCGATGAAATCAGGAAAGACAAGCGATTCAAGCAACTGGAGAAGTGGGTCACCCCGTCGACGCGGTACTTTTACCACTACGATAAAGCACTGTCGGAAGCCAGAGATGAAGTGATGAACAATGAGCCGCTGCCGATTCAGGTTCGCGACAATCGATACGTGATGGTGGGTACCGCAGGCGGCCCGAACCAGCATATGCAAGGACGCGGATTTCTGTGGTTCGACATGCAGGCCGGGGTTGGGCTGGGCGGAATCTATTTTCACCCGACGAACGGCGAACCAACCCCGACTCTGGCGATTTTTTCGAGGCAATTGACAGATACGGCGCTGAGCATGGGCCAGCTCCCCGAGGCATTCTACGACGATTTCGCCCAGTGGGCAGGAGCCGCGCACCTGCACACCGTCGAGCCACGCTACTTCATTCCAGCCAACGGGAGGAAATATGTGCTGGTGCACGACGAAGACTTCTGCGCTCACCCTGACGGCGCTCCGCCACCCGCCGGATGCGAGCAGTTGAATGCCGAAGCTGCCGACGCCGATATGAACGCTGCCTACTTTATGCAGCAGACTGGCAACGCCGCCGACGCGACCGCTTACATGCTGGGTCCGGATCAAATCGCGTGGCTTGGCGTGCGAGACCGCACTTGCGGACTCGGCGGCTACGCTTGCCGCATTGCAATCACGCGGCGCAGAACCGGCGTGCTGCTGGGGCATCCTATGCCGCCTGTGCACAGCGGCGGGCCACCAGGAGTGGCAAGCAAATAGGAACGCAACAGGTGATACACTCGATCAGCCTGAAGGGCTTTCCCCATCTCCAAAATCCAACATAGAAAACACCCGGAGGTTCGCCATGCAATCTGCTGCCGCTCCATTCGCTGCCCCGCCGCAAGCTCCGGCAAATCCGGATGCAGCTCAACTCAACCCTGGTCTCGTCTTCGAGATGGTGCAGGCGCATCAGAAGACGGCGGCGCTGAAAGCCGCCATCGATCTCGATGTCTTTCGCGCAGTTGGCAAGGGGCCGGGCGACGTTGCGTCGATCGCGCGGCATTGCTCGGCATCGGAGCGGGGCATTCGCATTCTGTGCGATTTCCTGGTGATCAACGGCGTGCTGGCCAAAGAGAACGGGCACTACAAGCACACGCCGTCGAGCGCTGCTTTTCTCGATCCGGCATCGCCGGCATGCATGGCTTCAGTGGCGCAGTTCATGAGCATGGCGGGAATCCTGGAGGCGGCCGATCAGCATTTGACCGATATCGTTCGCAACGGGCGGACGAGTTTGCCCGGCGAGGGCACCGTCGAACCGGAGAATCCGGTATGGGTGGAGTTCGCCGAGAAGATGGCGCCGATGATGGGGCCGATGGCGGCGCCCTTGGGCCTGGTGGTACTGGAGGGCCACACCGGGCCGATGCGAGTGCTGGATATTGCCGCCGGCCACGGATTGTTCGGGATTGAGATTGCGAAACAGAATCCGCAAGCGAGAGTGACGGGGCTCGACTGGGCTCCGGTGCTGCGCGTGGCGCTGAGGAATGCCGAGAAGGCAGGCGTGAAGGACCGCTACGACATGCTGCCGGGAAGCGCCTTCGAAGTAGATTTTGGCGGGCCGTACGACTTGGTGCTGCTGACGAATTTTCTGCACCACTTCGACAAGCCGACCTGCGTGGCGCTGTTGAAGAAGGTGCGCGCGGCGCTGAAGCCGGGCGGAAAAGCGGCAACGCTGGAGTTTGTGCCCAACGAGGATCGGGTTTCGCCGCCGATGCCTGCGGCGTTTGCGCTGACCATGCTGACCACGACGGCATCGGGCGACGCGTACACCTTCAGGGAACTTCGCGATATGCACCTCGAAGCGGGGTTCGGAAGCGTGCGCGAGCATCCGATTCCCATGAGCCCGCATACGATAGTGCTGGGCGTGGCGTGAAGAAGTGAAAGAGTGACAAAGTGAAGGGCGAGGGCCGGCGCGCAAAAGCGCCGGCCTTTTTTGCGGGTTCGAGGTGGCCACGGAAACGGGAGTCGGCCGCTCGTTGCAGTCGAGGATATACTTGCGGTGATTTCGGAAGGAAGCGCTAAGTGCATTGCAATGTCGGTCTGTTTTGCGCCGTTGCGGCTGTGGCAGGAGCCAGCCTTTCTGCACAACAGCCAAGTGCGGGACAACGTCAATCTGTCACCGTAGTCCAAGGGACCCTCACGGCACCAGGTAGCACGCCGTTTCATTTAAGGGCGGAAGTTACGGAAGACAGAGATACATCTCCGAAAGCCTCTGTGGAGGTATTCTGGCGCGATCCCGAACACTGGCGGCGCGTGATCCACTCAGACGAGTTCTCGCAGACAATGGTCGTGAACGGAGAGAAGGTTTTTGAGCACGACTCCACACATTACTTTCCACTAGGGCTGTGGAGCATTGTGACAGCGATGCTCGATCCCAAACAGATCATTGCCAAACTCGATCCGGCAGACCAGGTCCGTACGAAGGCTAATGGGCTTTCAAGAGAATCCGGGATTACTTGCTTCGACGCAAATCACCGGATGTGCATGAGCAATCCCTGGGGGCTTGATGAGTTCGTTGGAGGAGCAGGGCATTCCATCGAATTCAACGACTACCATCCCTTCGCCGGAGAGCGCATTGCGCGGCGACTGGTTTACCTGGTTTCTGCCGGCGACTTTATGACCGCCCGGGTGACCGATCTCCAGGTCTTGAAGGATATGGATGACAGATTGTTCGCAGTCGACCTCCCGACTGCCCCTTCCCAGCGAATTCAAGTTGTGACGCTTGGTCAGGAGGCGTTGATGAATCTCGTGACGGAGAAGTCCGAAATCATCTGGCCACAGGTTCTCGACGGCAACATCACGGGGAAGGCGAGTTTTTATATTTCGGTTGACACGTTGGGAAAGATTCGTGAAGTCGAGCCACTGAGGACGGACAACGAGCGCTCAAACGACTCAGCGATTCGCCAGATCATGCGCTGGAAGTTCAAACCGCCGGTCATCGACGGTGTTCCCGCGCAGGTGGAAGGAGTCCTGAATTTCGATTTGAATACGCGTGAATACGGTCCGAAGGAAGTGCTTACGGATGCGGAGATGCGGAAGCTCGCAACAAGCACGAAGGAACTTGATGTTCCGCCGGGGGCGGCGCCTCCCGGTTCCGTCGAAAAGATCTGGGTTGCGGTTGATGCCGATGGATATGTCATTGAATGGATTGCCGGTGATGGACCGAGTGGGCTAACAATTCCAATTGTCGAGGCGATGAAGCATTGGAGCTTCAAGCCGATTTACATCGACGGCAAGCCGATGCCGTACCGTGGAGAGATCGATTTTCGCGTGAATTAAGCGGGCGAGGTTTACGGCAGATTGTCTATCCGCGTCTCGCCCGCACGGCAGCAGCAAGCTCTCCCAGCAACTCGTGCGTTTCCTTCCAGTCGATGCAGGCGTCGGTGATGCTCTGGCCGTAGACCAGCGGCTGCCCGGGGATGAGTTTTTGCGCGCCGGCGACCAGATTGCTCTCCATCATGACGCCGATGATATGGCGGTTGCCCGCGGCAACCTGCGCGGCAACGTCGTGGCAGACGGCGGATTGCCGCTTGTAATCCTTGCGGCTGTTGGCGTGGCTGAAGTCGATCATGATGCGGGGCGCGATGCCGGCCTGTTGCATCTGGGCGGCGGTCGCGGCGACGCAATCGGCGGTGTAGTTGACGGAGTTGCGGCCGCCGCGCAGGATGATGTGGCAGTCAGGATTGCCGGCGGTGACGAAGATAGCCGACTGGCCGTGATGGGTGTGGCCGAGAAAGGTGTGCGAGTAAGACGCGGAGAGGATCGCGTCGATGGCCACCTGTACATCGCCGGAGGTTGCGTTCTTGAACCCGACGGGACAGGAGACTCCTGAGACGAGCTGGCGATGCACCTGGCTCTCGGTGGTGCGCGCGCCGATGGCTCCCCAGCTGACCAGGCCGGCGATGTACTGCGGCGTCATCATGTCGAGAAACTCGGTTCCGGTGGGCACGCCCAACTCGGCGAGATCGAGCAGGAGACGGCGCGCCGCGCGCAGGCCGTCGTTGATTTTGTAGGTGCCGTCGAGATGCGGGTCGTTGATCAGGCCCTTCCAGCCGATGGTGGTGCGAGGCTTCTCAAAATAGACCCGCATGACGATGCACAGATCGCGCGAGAACTCGGCGACGGCGGATTGGAGCAGGCCGGCGTATTCGCGGGCGGCTTTGGTGTCGTGAATCGAACAGGGGCCGGCGAGGACGATGAGGCGATCGTCGCCGCCCTCGAGGATGGACGTGATCTGCCGGCGGCCGTTGAAGATGGTTTCAGAAGCAGCTTCGGTAACCGGCAGTTCTTCTTCAAGGAAAACGGGAGGAAGGACGACCTTCGTCCATTGAATGCGGACATCTTCGGTGGGATGGAACATGGCTCTCTGTCGGCGCGACCACACAGGCGATCTCCCACGCCGGCGACGAAAAATCGTCGCAAGGATGGGGCAGCGATCCTATATCGAATCTAACAGCCGGAAAAGAGTAGCCGGAAATCGGATGGGCGCCAAGGCGAAGTGTTCCCACGGCTCCGATTCGAGGCGTGAGGCGCCCGCTTCCCGGGACGTGCCAATCAGCGTATGGCGAGGTAAGTGGCGGCGCCTGCGGCGACGGCGCCCGCGACGATGAGCGCCGGGAGGCTCAAATGGAGATGACGGCCGGGCTCGGAGCCCTCGCCGATGTACTCCTTGGTTTGATGCGCCTGAGCCACATCGGCGTAGGCGAAGGTGACGGACTTGTTGGTATCGGAATCAACGACCTGGAATGTCGATTCAGAGAGTTGCCCAAGCCTGCCCAGGCTTGTCGAGTCATTGCGCAGATCGATTTGCACCAGGCTGCCGGTACGGAATTTAGAGAGCCTTTTTTCGACTTTGCGCGCGTGCTTGTCGAGGCTCGCGTTTTGTTGCGTAAACGCGGCCGGCGCGATCGCGAATGTAGCGAAAGCGAGAGCCAGGCATAGGAAAACTCTCCGATCCAAACCGATGTTCATCATAGCCCCCAAAAAGATTGATGGATCAGGAACAAACACGGTTACTTTCGACGCTCCGGCGGGTACGCGGCATTGCCGGTGCGAATCACAATAGCATCATTTGAATGTGGGAAAGAAGATGGGAGGCAGAGAATTATTACGGATGTAATTGAATCGGGTTCGATGCTGATTCGGGAACGTGGCGTGGCGGGTCAGGATGCGATGCCTTGACAGTGGTAGAAAATCGTCCGTAGACTTAAAGAGGCGCAGTGTCGGGGGTTTCTAGCATAAGTTGAAGAAAAGATAGGGGATAAAGGGGCCAGTAGGGTGCTGCCGTGACGGTGTCGATCAAGAACGAATCGAGACGCGGCGACGGGGCAGAAAGCTAACGGGATGGCTGAGGTACGACTCAGTCCGCGCGAGCGGCTGGTATTAAGCGCAATCATCGACCTCTACATAGCGACCGGAGAGCCGGTGGCTTCGCAGGCGGTTGCTCAGGTTTTTGCCGATCGTGACGGACTGAGTTCGGCGACGGTGCGGAATGTGATGGCGGCGCTGGGTGATGCGGGGTTATTGGATCAGCCTCACACCTCGGCGGGCCGGGTGCCGACGGCGGCAGCATTTCGTTCTTACGTGGAGCAGATTACAAGATTGAATAGCAGTTCAGGGGTGGTGGCCGCGGGGCGGCCGCCGGCAACCGTCGATCTGAGCGAAGAGCGGCGCGACCAAATTGAGGAGAGCTATAGTGGCGTGGCGAGCACAAACGAGTATCTGGAGCGCACCTCGCACGTCCTTGCGTTGATCTCCAGCGGGTTGGGAGTGGCGCTGGCCAGCTCCGCTGCCGGCCAGGTGTTGGAACACATTCATTTCTCGCGGCTTTCAACCGGACGAGTGCTGGCGGTTCTGGTAACGCAGGCAGGCGCCGTGCAGGACCGCGTACTGTCGGTCGATCACCAAATGACGGTGTTGGAATTGGAAACGGCCGCGCGGTACCTGAATGAGAATTTCCGCGGCTGGCCAATCGAGCGAATTCGTGCCGAAGTATCGAGGCGGATCGAGGTAGAGCGGGAGGCGTACCGCCAGTTGCTGACGGCAGTCGACGAGCTATGCAGAAAGGGCGCACTGACAGGCAACGACGCCGAGCCTACGATTTTTGTAGAAGGCATAGCGAACCTGATCAGCGCGGGTCAGGACCGCGAGCGGCTGCGCCAGATGCTGCTGGCGCTGGAAGCCAAACAAAGGTTGGTTGAGTTGCTGAATGCCTACGTGGACGGCAGGCAGCAGGAGGTTCGGGTCGTGGTGGGGCTGGACGAAGCTTCGCCGGCAATGCAGGACCTGGTGCTGATCGGTGCGCCGGCCAAGCTGGGAGGTGCGAGTCTGGGCACGGTGGCGGTGATTGCGCCGACGCGGATCCAATATCAGGAGATGATCCAGGCGGTTCGCTACATTGCCAAGCTTTCTGAGCGGATCCTGGACGTGCCGGACGCGTAGTTGATAAGTGCCAGGACGCGGATCCCGGCGAAAAACGAGACAATAGAATCAGGATTTCGTGCCGGCGCACGGTCAGCGGTTCGCGTTTCCCGTTCAGGACGCCTGATGAAATGAAAACAGTAGCCGGCAGCCAGGGAATTCATCAAAAAAAAGTGAGAGGGCGCAGCGGCGTATTGGGGAGACGGTACTGAAACATGCCAAAGCAAGAGAAAGAGTTGATTGCCGAAGATACGAAACAGGAACAGCGCGGGAAAACGTCCGGAATTGATCCGGCGGCTGAGTTGCCGGCACCGGACGAGAAGGCCCTGGCGAGCCCGGTTGCGCCGGAGAGCGCAACAGAGGTCGAGCCCGAAGCGACGGGACCAAGTGAGTTGGAGCAATTGAAGGCGGAACGCGACCAGCTGATGGACCGTCTGGCGCGGCTCCAGGCCGAGTTTGAGAATGCGCGCAAGCGAGCAGAGCGCGAGCGGACTGAGAATCGCGATTTCGTCTCGAGCAGTGTGGTGGAGCAGTTTTTGCCGGTATTGGACAACTTCGACCTCGCGCTGAAGGCACAGGGGTCGGCCGATCAGCTGCGCTCGGGAGTGGAACTGATTGTGAAGCAAATGGAAGAGATCCTGAACAGAATGCAGGTCAACGCGGTTCCAACTGTGGGCGAAGCGTTCGATCCGCGGATTCACGAAGCGCTGGGATCGGTGGATCGTGACGATATTCCTGATCAGCATGTAGCTGAGGAGGTGCGGCGCGGCTACCGGATGCGCGAGCGGCTGATCAGGCCGGCGCTGGTTCGGGTGGCGCACAATGCCAAGCAGGTGAATGAGTAAGACCAGTGAACAGGTGAAGAAGTGAAACAGTGAACAGGGATCAAGCTTCTCCGACGACCGAAAGCTGAAGAAAAGGACTATGGGTTCTAATACAAGAGTGAACAAAGCGGATTATTACGAAGTTCTGGGTGTTTCTCGCGATTGCAGCGAACAGGAATTGAAGAGCGCGTACCGGAAGCAGGCGCTGAAGTATCATCCTGACCGCAATCCCGGCGATCACTCTGCCGAGGAGAAGTTCAAGGAGGCGAGCGAGGCCTACCAGGTGCTGAGCGATGCCGATAAGCGCGCGGCCTACGATCGATTTGGCCATGCCGGGGTAAGTGGCGGCGGATTTGGCGCCGGCCCGTTTGCAGGTGGAGTGGACCTGGGCGACATCTTCGGCGATTTCTTCGGCGAGATGTTCTCGATGGGCGGAACGGGGCGCGGAGCCCAGCGCTCGCGCCAGCAGCGCGGCGACGATCTGCGTTTCGACCTGACCATTGATTTTGAAGACGCCATCTTCGGCAAAGAGACCGAAGTGAAGCTTCGCCGGCTGGAGATATGCGCGGTTTGCCATGGAAAAGGCAGTGCTTCGGGCCGGGGCCCCAGCGTTTGCAGCCAGTGTAACGGGCATGGACAAATTCGTTATCAGCAGGGATTCTTCTCGGTTGCGCGAACCTGTAGCGCGTGCGGAGGAGCGGGGTCGGTGATTACCGATCCATGCAGCGGCTGCCGAGGCGAGGGACGCGCCGCCAGCGAGATCAAAATGAAGGTGAGAATTCCCGCCGGCGTTGAAGATGGAACGCGGATACGGTATGGCGGCGAAGGCGATGCCGGACGGCTGGGGGGACCCAAGGGCGACCTGTACGTGATCCTTTCGATCAGGCCGCATGATTTCTTCGAGCGGCAGGGTCACGACTTACATTGCGTGATTCCCATCAGCTTTCCGCAGGCGACTTTGGGAGCGGAGTTTGAGATTCCGGGGATCGATGGGCCGGTGAGCATCAAGATTCCTGAGGGCACGCAGAGCGGCAAAGAACTGCGCGTTCGGGGGCGCGGCGTTCCCTTCCTGAACGAGCGGGGCAAGGGAGATCTGATCGTGAAGGTGGATGTGCAGATCCCGCGCAAGCTGAGCCGCGCGCAGCGCGAGCTGGTGGCAAAGCTGGCTGAAACGATGGCAGTGGAAAACAAGCCGACCTCTCCAGGGCTGATGGAGAAGATGAAGGACTTATTCAGCTAAGGGGCAGCCCGCCGCGTATTACGATTTCTTCGCAACAAGCGAGGTGAACTCCGCTCGGCAGCGGCAGAAGCATGCTGTTTCCATGGCCGGCTTCACGCCGCGCCAGGCGGAGCGCTCTGGATGGTCCTCTGAGGGATCGTTGCATCGTGTAGAATCTCGGCAATCCCCTCGGAGGTCCGATTGGAATCGTGGCGGAAGCCTGCTTTTCTGGTGCTATTGGCTCTTCAGCTGGGCCTGGTTTGGACATTTCCGCGCTACGCGACTCAGGACGGCCCATCGCACCTGTATAACGCAGGCATCATTGCGGGATTGCACTCCGGAATGTGGCCAGGCTTATCGGAGTTTTTCCGAATCAATCCCAAGCTCGTGCCGAATTGGACGACCTATTTTCTGCTGATCCAGTTCATGAAAGTGTGCTCTGCCGCGGTCGCGGGGAAAATCCTTGTTTCCATATACATCGTGCTCTTTGCTCTCTCGTTTTGGTGGGTTGCTGAGGTGGTGCGCCCCGGCTCGGATGAATTTCGGATCTGGGGGCTTGTTCTGGCAGGAAACTGGTTTCTCTCGATGGGCTTTTACAATTTCTGCTACGGTTTGGTGCTCTTCCTCCTGTGCTTCGGTTATTGGTTCAAGTGGCGAAAAAGCTTCGCCATCAGACAGTGCCTGGTGCTGCTCGTGTTGACATCCCTCCTTTATCTGACCCACTTTTTCTGTTTCCTCATGGCAGCATTTCTTATTGTTGTTACCGGGACGGCCATTTGCCTGGGCGAAGCGCGTCAGGGAGAGCGATCGGGCGGCGCATCGCGCAACTTTGCGAAGCTTTTTCTTCGAAGCGTGTTCCTTCCGGAGCTATGCTTCCTGGTGTTTTTGCTGCTCAAGCCCTTCACTGCAGTCGGCTCTCAGCACGTAGCTCATACCGCCGTCCTGCCTACGCTTTGGGTCATTGAGCATCGCCTGCTCTTTCGACACGGAGCCAGCGTCTTTTACCTTCTTCTGGACCGCGCAGGCACGCTGGCGAAAGTTTCCATTCTGATAACGGCCACATTCATGGTCGCCGCATTGTATTGGACTCTCAGGAGAGCGAAGGAGACAATTTCGGGCTTGAGCATGGGGCTGGCGATCTTCTCATTGGTCTGCTTTGCCTTTTACCTCTTCGGCGTCGACGATTACTCGGGGACCGGAATGCTTCGAGAACGGACGGAGTGGTTCGGGCTATTGGGTTTGTTTGCCTTTCTGGCATCGCGTGGGTGGAACGCGGCAGGCAAGCGATGGATAAGTGTCGCAGCGGTAATGGTTTGCGCCACAAATCTGCTCTCAGGAGCGATCTGGCGCCGCCAGGTATCTCCTTTGCTGAGAAGTTTCGACGAAGCGGCTCAGTTGGTTGAGCCCGGCAAGACGATTCTGGATAAATGCTATTGCCATGGCTCGAATGCCCGTTTCGCCTTGCTTGACCAGATTACCGTCAATCCATTTGCACATGCTGGTGACATCACCGCCCTTTCCGGTCGAGATATCGCGGTAGCGAATTATGAAGCTCTCGGCACTTCATTTCCCGTTGAATACTTACCGGAAGTCAATCCGGACCTGCATGCGCCCGAGTTGGAAGACCAGGACAAACCGGATATCGCCAATATCGCGGATTACGAAGAAAAGACGGGTAAGTCGGTCGATTATGTTCTGATTTGGGGTGAGCCGGAGACAGCCGCGGTCAACCTTCCGGATTCCCCGCTCTGGGAGCAGTTACGCGGACATTATGTGCTTGTTTATGGCGCTTCGGGGATTTCGTCGTTGCAGCTGTTCCGGAAAATACCGAAAGGGGGCTCTTCGCCTGAAAAATCGGGATGGATGGATTCGAAGGGCGAATCGTAGTTCAGGATTCGGAACATTCGGGCCTTCGAAGAGTCGTTCCCCCGGATTTGCGCGTTAAGCGAGTGGGTAAACTCGGAAGCCTGCGAGCCCAAAAGCATGCTCATGATGGCTCCATCATTGGAATGGAGGGATGTTAACTCGTTGCATGCGCCGGCGCGAGTTGGGGTCCCGGCTTTGCCCTCTGAAAAAGGACAATTGATTCGAACTCTGCTATCGGCTCTCCGCAGCCGGTGCTCAATCTCAGCATCTTTTGGAGGGGCAGTGAAGGTTTCGAGCAAGGGTATCTTCCTGGCGCTTCTGATTCTGCAATTGCTGCTGGTTTGGGCGTTTCCGCGGTTTGCGACACAGGATGGGGCATCGCACCTGTACAACGCGGCGGTAATTGGGGCGTTGCGCTCGGGATCGTGGAGTGGCATCAACGATTTTTTCCGATTGAACCCGCGTCCCGTCCCGAATTGGACAATCTATTTTCTCTTGAGCCTGTTCATGAAGCTGTTCTCTGCCGCAACCGCAGAGAAGGTCCTTGTCTCGCTCTATCTTGTGCTCTTTGCGTTTTCATTCTTGTGGGTTGCGGAATTGGTTCGACCGGGCTCGGGACATTTCGCAATATGGGGCCTTGTGCTGGGGAGAAACTGGTTCCTCTCCATGGGCTTTTACAACTTCTGTTTCGGACTGGCTTTCTTCCTGCTTTGCTTCGGCTGCTGGTTCAAATGGCGGAGGAACTTCGGGATCGCGCGGTGGCTGCTGTTTTTCCTGTTGGCATCACTGCTTTATTTCACTCATCTCTTCTGCTTTCTGATGGCGGCGTTTCTGATCGGAGTAACCGGATCGTTGCTTTGCCTGAGGGAGGCTCAGGGGAGCGGGGACCTGCGCAGCGGACTGCGAAAGAACGCAAGATTGTTTTTCGGAAGTGTGGTCATTCCCGAATTCTGTTTCCTTGCCTTTTTGGCTCTCAATCCATTCGGCGCAATCCGCTCTCATGTTCCCCATCCTGAGGCAGCAGCCAGAATTGCAAGCGCTCTCCAACAGTCGGTTGCCAGTCATGGAGCGACAATCTTCGACCTGCTGCTGGATTCGAATGGCATTCTCGCCTGGGTGCTGATTCTGGCGGCGGACGCGTTCATCATCGTTGCGTTGTATTGGACTCTGGCGCGATCGGAGGAACGGATCGCGCCGGTCAGCGTTGCCCTTGCCGTTTTCACAATCATCTGCCTGATCTTGTATTTCTTCGGTCCGAAGGCATTTTCAGAAAACGGCGATCTGCAGCAGCGGGCAGGCTGGTTCGGATTATGGGGTGCATTTGCCTTTGTCGCTTCGAGGGAGTGGAAGGCGCGAGGCAAGTTGTGGACGAGCGCTGTCGCGACGGTTGCATGTGCTGCTGGGCTTGTCTCAGGGGCGCTGTGGCGCAGTCAGGTAGCCCCAATGCTGAAGGCTTTTGACGATGCGGCGCAGCGAGTTGAGCCAGGCAGAACGATGCTGTCGCTGTGTTATTGCTCGCCCTGGAACAGCAATCTTGCGCTCTTCCAGCGTGTGACCGTCTATCCGCTTTTGCACGCAGGCGACATCACCGCACTCGCCGCACGGGATTTCTCTATAGGCAATTACGAAGGCACAATCTCCGGGTTTCCGGTTGAGTACCTGCCGCAGGTGAATCCGGCCTTGCGCACACCAGGCCTCATGGAAGTGGAATACAGGCCGGAACTCGCCGACGTCGCCGATTACGAAGTCAAGACGGGCCGATCGGTCGATTACGTGATCGTCTGGGGCGAGCCGGAAGTTGCCGGCCAGAATGACAATGTTTCGCCGCTCTGGAGCCAGCTGGGTGCGCGGTATTCCCTGATTTACGGCGCTCCCGGCGCCACGTCGCTGCGCCTGTACCGGAAAAGAGCCGACGGGGAGCCGGCGGATGAAAAGAACGCGCCCTGACGCACCTAGCTCGGCCTTCACATAGCCAGCAAGGCGATGACGGCAATGGCGGCGCCCATGAGCAAGCTGGCGCGGTCAGTGAGCGCGAAAACGAGAGGGTCTTCGTCAAGTTCGCCGCGCGAGGCAAGCAGCCATACGCGGCATAGCCAAAGAATCATGAAAGGCATGATGAGCCAAAGGAATTTGGGGCGGCGATAAAGCAGTGTCACGTCGGTGCCGCTGATGTAGATGGCGAAAATCATGACGGCAGCGAATGCGCTGGCTGTGCCGAAGCTGCGCAACTGGTCGATGTCGGCAACCAGATAGCCCCGGCCGTTGCGCGGCGGGAGCCCGCTGGTGCGCAGGTTTTCGAGCTCGGCAAAACGTTTGACGATGGCCAGCGAGAAAAAGAGAAATGCGGAGAAACCGGCAAGCCAATGCGAGATGTGCGAATCAGTGGCGGCTGCGCCGGCGAGCAGACGCAAGACATAGAGCCCGGAAAGAACAAGCACATCGACCAGAGCAATGCGCTTGAGATACCAGGTATACGCAAGAGTCGTGACCAGATAGAAGAGCAGCCATCCCAGAAACCCAGCGGGAAGCAGGCGCGCTCCCGAGAATGCCAGCAAAAGAAACAGGAGAGCGAGGCCCAGGCCGGACGCGGCCGAGAGGTCTCCCGAAGCGAAAGGGCGAAGGCTCTTTTGCGAGTGACGGCGGTCAGCCTCGATATCGAGCATGTCGTTGACGATGTAGGCCGAGGAAGCCGCGAGGCTGAAACAGCCAAAGGCAAGAAGACCGTTGAGGAAGAGCCGGCGCGTGATGACGTGCGAGAGCAGCAGCGGCAGGAAAATGAGGAGATTCTTGGACCACTGGTGAAGGCGGAGCGCGGCGAGCACCGACCAGAGACGGCGGTTACGTTCAACAAACGCGCGAGCGGGCCGGATGCCGCGCAAACGCAGCCGCAAACGCAGCCGCAGGCTGGGATTGGCAACCATGTTCTGAGCGGCAGAGGCCAGCAGAGGCAGATCGGGAACATCGTTGCCGATGTAGTCATAGGCCGAGTTGCCGAGCTGGCTGCGCAGCCGGTCCAGTTTTCTCATGCCGGTGAGGTTGGTGGCGCCGTCGCTGCCGAGTACGCCGGCAAATAGACCAAGATGTGCCGCGACGCGCTGCGCGAGGCGCGTGTCAGCGCCGGTGGCGAGATAGATGGGGCGCCCCGCGGCGCGCTCGTCGTGAAGAAACTGGAGGAGTTTGCGGTTGTACGGCAAGTGGGCAACGTCGAGAACTACGTGACTGGTGACAAATGCCTTGAAAGCGGCCTTGCCGCGGATAAGCCGGGCCGGAAGCGCGAAGAAGAGAGCAGGACGCGTGCGGGCGAGAACGAGGAGCGAGTCGACCAGGGTGTCGGACTTGACCAGGGTGCCATCGAGATCGACGCAGAGCGGCCGGAGAACTGCAAGGGATGCCTGCGGCGACGAGAGGGCCTGGGACAATCCGTTACCTCATGATGGATCGATTCTTCCCGAGCGCGAGCCGGCCAATTGAGTTTCTGCCAGGTCATTGATTCCTGAAATTCTTCAAACCAACGGCCCGCGGAGAATGTTTCAAGTATACGGGCGGCATCAGAGGAGCGGGTAATGGGCTGGGTGGTAGCATCGAGCGCATGTTGCAGATCGTAGCCCTGGCTGAGTTGCTGCTTTGCTGGATCGCGTGGGCGATGGCTTTCGTGAAGCCGCGGAAACAGGCCGTGAACGAGAAGAAGGTGGTGCGGGCGCCTGCGTCACGGTGGGGCATCTTTCTGGTGACCGTCGGATTCTTCCTGGTTTGGGTTTATGTGCGGCCCGCGGGTTTTCACAAGTCAGTGGCGGAGTTGATTATTTCGATGGTTCTGGCGCCGCCGCCGGTCGCGCTTGCGTGGACAGCGGCGCACAGACTCGGAAAGCAATGGCGCTACGAAGCGGCGCTCAGCGAAGATCATGAGCTGGTGCAGACGGGGCCTTACCGGTGGGTGCGGCATCCGATATATGCATCGATGCTGGGAATGTTGACGGCAACAGGAGCAGCATGGAGCTGGTGGCCTATGTGGATCGCGGGGACTGTGGCATTTCTGGCTGGAACCGAGATTCGCGTGCGCGCCGAGGAACGGTTGCTGGAGGAACGCTTCAGGGATAGCTTTCGCGCGTATCGCGCGCGGGTGCCGGCGTACATTCCGTTTCTTCGGTGATGCGGAGACTTGACGTGCGCTCGATTCTGAGCGGTTTGAGCGAAAGAGATTGGTGGAGCTGAGCGGGATCGAACTTGAGCCGCCTTGCGGGCGCCTGAGCCCGCAGGCGAAATCCTGAGCCGCCCTGGGGGCGAAGGACCCCTGATTGCAATTGTTTCGGCAATGGTTGGTGGAGCTGAGCGGGATCGAACTTGAGCCGTCTTGCGGGCGCCTGAGCCCGCAGGCGAAATCCTGAGCCGCCTTGGCGGCGAAGGACCCCTGATTGCAATCGCTTCGGCAATGGTTGGTGGAGCTGAGCGGGATCGAACTTG
>Ga0335072_10006850_pt1 | contig 16635 bp, 17 predicted proteins | sample Lox_Sample_21_FD_206725 | JGI IMG/M metagenome (GOLD analysis project Ga0335072, IMG submission 206725) | Soil microbial communities from Loxahatchee National Wildlife Refuge, Florida, United States - Lox_Sample_2.1 | ecosystem: Environmental > Terrestrial > Soil > Wetlands | place: USA...
AGAGGATGTCGGTGCCCACGAAGAACTGGACCACCACCAGCAGGCCCAGTGCTACACCCCAGCGCCACCACCGCCCGCGCTGGACCACGGCCAGCTCGTAACAGCACCAGAAGATCAGCGGCACCAGCGCCAGGAAGCTGGTCTGCAGGTGGTTGGCGGCCTCGTTGCGCAGCATGAACGGCGAGAAGCCGAACGCCAGCCCGGCCAGGAAGGCCGCTGGCCGCCCCATCCGTAGTCCGCGACGCAGCACTGCATAGGTCGACAGCCCGGTCAGCACCGGCGTCGCCGTCAGCGCCACGTTCAGCGTGGCGATCGGCCCGAACAGCCACGTCACCGGTGCCAGCGCCACCCCCAGCGCCAGCACGCTGGTGTTGTCCAGCATGTTGATGCCGGTGGGGTAGTGCAGCCGGGTGGCGAAAAACAGGTTGTGCCCGTGGCTGATCGCGTACGCCGGCCAGGCCAGGAACCACACGAATGAGGGCGGATCCCCGCAGGCACACGTCATCGTGGACGCCGGATGGCCGCTCCACACCTGCCACCACATCACGACGCTGCCCAGAGCATAGATCACCCCGGCGACCAGCCATCCGGGCGTACGGCGCAGCAGGGCCGCGCCGGGTACGGCAGCCGCGGGGGGCGCGGGCTGCGGCTGCGCCGGCAGCGTCGTCGGAGTTCCCGCCCGCCCGTCGTGTGCCTGGTTCGCGTGACCCGTTGACTGGCCGGTACCCGGTGTCGCTGCGTGGTCCAAAGTCCATACCTGCCGCTAGTGGCCGCTAACCCTCATCGATGTCCCAGGCCCGGGCCATCCGCCCCGCCGAGCCGAAAGCAGATTAACAGCCGCAACCCGCGCATGACGAAACGTTCCGGCATGAGGACCCTGGGCAGTCCGATCGCGTGGCGAGGATTCGGCGAGCTTCTCATCCCGAACTTCTTCGCTGAAGAACACGCAGATGGCCAGGTAGGCGGCTCGAATCCGGCCGGCGTTCAGGCCTTCGCCCGGACCGGGGCGATCAGGAGCCGACGAGCGCGTGCACATTCGTCCAGACCCACCGGCCGTCCTGCGACTTCGGCGGCGCCCCGAGCACGTCGGTGAGCCAGCGCCTGGAATAGTCAGGAGCCCGGCCACCGCCGGACATGATGATGTTCGTCACTTTCCAGTAGCGCAGCGTCTCGCGCATGCTCACCCGCTCCGCAGCGTCCGGCGGCCTGGGCAGGTACAGGTAGCCGTACGGCAAGTAGGACGTGCTCAGCGCGCTGAGATTACCCGCTGGGGTGCCGGATTCCAGGCCGTGCACTGCCGCGCCGCCTGCCCCGGCAGTGATGCCACGGCCGCCGGCGACAGCGAACCGCAGCCCGTCATTGGCCTGCCAGATCAATGCCTGGTCAAGCTCAGAGGAGGGGAAGGGGTAGAACAGGACCACAGCATGGGGCGGGAGGCTGGCCAGAATCCGCTGCACCGGCGGAGGCGTCGCCACGGACTCAACTTTGAGCGGCATCGGCCAGGCCGTCAGCCAGGATAGTGCGAGGGCCAGCGACAGCACGGCCGCCAGCGCGAAAGCGACCGCCGACTTTGACACCTGGCTAGGCAGCCGGTGCAGCAGGTCCGACGATCGGTGCGCCCAGATCCAGTCGAGTAGCAGCGCCGTCGCGACGACGACCATGAAAACCATGATCGCCGAGAAGTTCTGCGGGGTCGCCTGATCGAGGACCGGAACGTTCTTGACGATGTGCCATAGCGACGGCAGCGCCGACACCGGGCTGATGCCGCCAGGCATGGGAGCGAGGCCGCCCGGCACGGTGTCGTAGTTTCCTAGCGACGCCCACCCGGCGACGAGGAGGACCACCAGGCACAGCCGGGTGAGTGGCCGTTTGATCAGTGTCGCGGCCGCGATCACGACCAGGATCGCGATGACGCCGAGATACCCGTTGGCCAGCCCGGCCCTGCCCAGGTACCCGGCGTCGGGCATGAGGGTGATGGCGCGATGGTTCTGCGGTAGCGGGAACAGCATCAGGTTCAGGTGGTTCGTGGTGACCCTGGCCCAGTCCGATCCGGTGATATGCGCCGGACCGCGCATGGCGAAGTACACCGGATAGGCAAGCAGCGCCCCGCCCGCCAGGCCGCCTAGCGCCAGCCCTTTGGCGGCGAACGGCAGCCGCTTGACCAGCGCCTCGCGACGGAAGATAGCCGCGCCGATGACGGTGACCAGCAGCGAGCCGATCACGGTGATGGTGACCATGGTGAGGATCTCGGAGCCGATAAAGAACTGCACAGCGACCAGCAGCCCGAGCAGCAGGCCCCAGCGCCACCACTTGCCACGCTGGGTGACGATCAGCTCGTAGCAGCACAGCAAGATGAGCGGCACCAGCGGCAGGAACGAGACCTGCAAGTGCGCGAGCGTCTCGTTGCGCAGCATGAACGGCGAGGCGGCGAAGAGCAAACCGGCCACGATGGCCGACGGCACTGACACGCCCAGCCCCCGGCGCAGACAGCCGTATGCCGAGATCCCCGACAACACGGGCGCCGCGGTGAGGGCAACGTTCAGGCTGGTGACCGGCCCGAACAGCCAGGTAATAGGTGCAAGCACGACACCGATGGCCAGCACGCTCGTGTTGTCGAGCATGTTCAGGCCAACCGGTACCTGATCGGCATGCTCAAGGAAGAGGCTCTGACCATGGGTCAGCGCGTAGGCGGGCCATTCGATGAACCAGACGAACGAGGACGGGTCGCCGCAGTTGCACAGCATGGTCGAATCGGGATGACCGCTCGTCCACACGTGCCACCACATGAAGAGCGCGAACGCGAAGTAGACCAGCCCGGCGATCACCCAGCCCGGCACGCGGCGCAGCCAGGCGGGCACGACGGACTTGCCCGAGAGCCGGCTGGCCGCCTCGCTACCGGGCGCAAGCGTCTGCGAGCCGCTGACCACGCCGCTCGAGTATCCCGCCGTCTGGGCCGCGGACAGACCGTCCGAGGCAGAAATCGGTGCGCCCTCCATTGGCCGCAGCCTATGACATAGTTAGCGTGCCTTAACGCCGACTGCGGAAACAGCCGAACCTCCCAAAGCGCCGCTCACCCCGTCGGCACGCCGGCAGCAAGATCGGCACAGAACTTAATCGCCCCAGCTCAGAGGGCATTTCTCCGGGTGGCGGCAGGTAGTTCTGGCGGTCAGTGCTTGAGAAGGCCGCGGCGGAAGGCCTCGGCGACAGCAGCAGCCCGGTCGCCCACGCCGAGCTTGGCATAGATGTGCAGCAGGTGCGTCTTGACGGTCGCCTCGCTGATGAACAGGCGCGTCGCGGCTTCCTTGTTAGTGTGGCCGCTGGCGACGAGGCCGAGGACCTCGAGCTCCCGCTGGCTCAGCGCGTCCTGCTCGGGCTCCGGCGCGCGGACGCGGCCCATCAGCCGGGAGGCCACCGCAGGCGCGAGGACTGCCTCGCCGCGGGCAGCAGCCTGGACGGCGCGCAGCAGTTCCGCCCGTGGGGCATCCTTGAGCAGGTAGCCCGTCGCCCCGGCCTCGATAGCCGAGACGACGTGCGCGTCGGTGTCGTAGGTGGTCAGCACCAAAACCCTGGCCGCGTTGCCGCGGCGGGCCAGTTCGCCTATTGCGGAGGCCCCGTCCATGCCCGGCATCCGCAGGTCCATCAGGATGACATCAGGCCGCAGCAGCCCGGCCAGCCGCACCGCCTCGGCGCCATCCCCCGCCTCGCCAACCACCTCGAACTCGGGGTCCGCGCTGAACATCCCGCTCAGCCCGTCCCGCACCACGGGATGGTCGTCGGCGATCAGCAGCCGGATCACCGTAGCGTCCCGGCAGCAGCGATCTCGGCCGGGCTGGCAGTCGGCACGCTCGCCGAGATCGCGGTTCCACCGCCCGGCTCGGACTCGATCTCCAGGGCCCCGCAGATTCCCTGCAGGCGCTCCTGCATCCCCGTAAGGCCGAAATGGCCGTCCCTCCGCGCCTGTGGATTGAAGCCGATGCCATCGTCTCTGATATCGAGGCTGACCTGGTCCGACATGTAGGAGAGGGTGAGTACGACGCGCGTCGCATGAGCGTGCCTGGCGACATTGGCGAGGGCCTCCTGGGCGACTCGCAGCAGCACGATCTCCGACGGCGGGTCGAGCTCTCGCGGGATACCGGTGCTGGTCACCGACACTGGTACCTGATGAAGCCGGCCCCACCGCCCGGCCTCATGCCGGAGCGCGTCCTCCAGTCCGCCCGGCTGCAGCGCCTCGGGCCGCAGCTCGTGGACCGCCCGCCGGGCCTCGGTCAGGCTGTCCCGCGCCAGCTCGGCGGCCGCCGCCAGGTGCCGCTGCCGTTCCGAGTCGGGTCCGGCCTGCTCGGCTCGCTCCGCGGCTTGCAACTGGGTGATGATCCCGGTCAGCCCCTGGGCGACAGTGTCGTGGATCTCCCGTGCCATGCGCTGCCGCTCGTCCGCCACTCCGGCCTCGCGGGCCTGGGCCACGAGCTGAGCCTGCAGGCCGGCGTTCTCCCTGAGGCTTGCCTCTAGCTTCTGATTCGCCTCGCTCAGCTCCGCGAGCAGTTCCTGGCGACGCGCGTTCTGCCGGTCGCTGACCGAGCCGAAGAGAAAGAACGTGCCGCCGACCCCGACGTTGACCAGCACGATCAGAGCCCACACCAGTGGCGGTCCGTGGTTGACGCCGACGTCGGGCAGACCGCCGTTCTGCGCCGTGCCGGTCAGGATCGCGACCACGATGACCACCGCTGCCCGCCACCGGCCCCGCGCGACGAAGTACGCGAAGAAGTAGCCAGTGAAGGAGAAGAACCCGAACGCCCCGTCGATGGACACCAGCACCCCGGTCAGCGTCAGCAGCACGACGACGAAAACGGACATGATCCCGCTGCGCTGCCGCCAGCTCGGATGCAGCGTGTAGATCCAGAAGATCCATGCGGCCGTAGTTGCGGACAGGATCAGCGCGACCGGCAGCGCCGACGGGGACGGTGGCGCCGCGATGGTCAGCAGGACGGAGATAACCAGCATCACGTACGGCAGCAGGGCCATAAGGGGCTGCTCGAGCCGGCCGATGCGGTCTAGCCGGGCCAGCTGGTCGTCCGCCTCCTCGGCGGGCACCGGCCCGGCTGCCAGTTCCGAGTTCACTCCCACCTGAACAACTTAGCCGCGGCGACCGGCAATGCCACCGCGTAGCAGGCCAGCGCGACGATCTGCAGCGGGTGCGGGAACGTCCCCTGCCAGGCGTCGGTCATGGCCTGGACGGCCGCGCCGAGCGGCGTGATGTGGCTGATGTGCTGCAGTACCTTCGGCATCGCCGCGATCGGCAGCCAGAGCCCGGCGAAGAACATCATCGGGAAGAACAGGATCGCTCCGGCCGCGTTGGCAGCCCGGCTGGTCGTGGCGACCGAGGCCAGCAGCAGGCCGAGACCCAGCAATGCGACCCCGCCGAGCACGATCGCGAGCACGAACCCGCCCGCCTGCCTCGGGAAGGGCACGCTGTAGCCAAGCCGGGCGACTAGCAGCACGATGATCATCGACACCGCGGCGAGCGCCGCGTCGACGAGGAGCTGGGCTGCGACCACGCGAAACGGCCCGACCGGCGTAGTGGCCAGCCGTCGCAGCACGCCCTTCTCCCGGTAGCCGGCCAGCACCGGCGGCACCACGTTCAGCGAGATCATCGCGAGCGCGAAGGCCAGCAGGATCGGCACGTAGGAGTCGAGCACCGACAGCTGCGGATCGGCGGCGATGACCGGCTTACGGAAGCCCGGGATCGCGCCGAAGATAATCAGCAGCAGAACCGGGAACCCGACGGCCCAGGCAGGGCCGGTCCGCTCCCGCACGAACAGCACGAACTCGGTCTGGGTGAGCGTGCGGAGCGGGCTCTTGCGGCCGGCGGCCGGCCGCGCAGTGACAGCGGTGATCTCAGCGGACATCTGGCGTTCCCTCCTGAATGTTAGAAAGACGGCCGACCAGGGCGACGAATGCGTCCTCGAGGCTGGCCTGGTCGACCCGCAGCTGCTCGGCGACGATGCCGTGGCTGGCCAGGACGGACGTGACGGCGTTGACCACGTTGTCAGTGCCGGTGACGGTCACCATCTCGCCGTGCCGCTCGAGCCGCGTGACGTCCGGCAGGCTGGTCAGCAGGCTGTCGTCGAACGCGGTGGCGGGGCGGAACCGGATCCGCTGCTCGGTGTCGGCGGCCGCAGCGAGGGCTGCGGGGGTGTCGAGGGCGACGACCCGGCCGGCGTCGATAACCGCGACGCGGTCGCACAGGCGCTCGGCCTCCTCCATGAAGTGCGTGACGAGCAGCACCGTCGTCCCGCGGGCGCGGACGCCCTCGATCAGCGCCCAGGTGTCGCGGCGTGCCTGCGGGTCCAGTCCGGTCGTCAGCTCGTCGAGTACGACAACATCGGGCCGGCCGACCAGCGACAGCGCGATGGACAGCCGCTGGCGCTGGCCGCCAGACAGCTTGCCGAAGCGCTTGCTCTCGGAGTCGGTAAGGCCAAGGACGCTCATGAGCTCGCGCCAGTCGGCCGGATTGTCGTAGAACGAGCTGTAGAGCCGGAGAGCCTCGCCCACGCGGAGGCGCTCGGGCAGCCCGCTGTCCTGAAGCTGGACACCAAGGCGCTGGCGCAGCTGGTTGCGGTCGTGCTCGCGGCCGGGGCTGAGACCGAGGACGGTGATGGTGCCGCCGTCGGCGTGGCGCAGGCCCTCGATGCACTCGACGGTGGTGGTCTTGCCGGCCCCGTTCGGGCCGACAATGCCGAAAATCTCGCCCTGCTCGACGCTGAACGACACGTCCCGGACGGCGACGGTGCCGGCGTAGCGCTTGCGTAGGTTCACTACCTCGATGGCCGGAGGCATTGTCTGCGTGTCCTTCCCCGGTGCCTGCTGGCCGGACGGCATCTGGTTCGCTGGCCGGCGTGATGACTCCAGGGTCGCCGTCGGGCAGTCGCGGGCGCATCGGCTGTACAGCGGTCATTACCGCACGGCCCGGAGGATCGGCCGATCAGCCATTCGGCTGATGGCGCGGCTCTCACCAGGACTTACGGGCCCGTGGCTGCCTGCTTTCGCGCCGGGCGCTGTAAGTCGGCGGCGAGTGCGGTTTGCGTGACGCCCGTACATGGCTCCGGAGGCTGCTGCGCGACTATGTTCTGTTCCGTGGCGCGATCAAACGACTCTCAGGAGGCGACGAGCTCTCACGGGGCCGACGGCGCGGATTCGAGTCAGGCCTGGCTAGGACTCGCTCCGGACTACGAGCGGGCCCGAGCCAGGGAGGATTCCCTGGATCGGCTAGTCGAGTGGCCGGCCCAGCGAGACCTTCTGGGTGATGTCACCGGGCTGTCGGTACTCGATGCCGGTTGCGGCAACGGCGGCAAGCTCACTGAGCTGGTTCGAGACGGCGCAACCACCTCTGTCGGTGTCGATATCAGTGGCAACTTCCTCACCGCCCAGCCACCCGACCTGGAATTCATCCGAGGCGATCTCTCCGATCTGGATTCGGTGCCCGGGATTGCCGGCCGGACCTTCGACCGGATCTTGTTCCTGCAGTCTTTCGGCTACGCGAAGGATCCAGTCCGCACCCTGCAGGCAGCGCGAGCGATGCTGGCCGACGACGGATTCATCCTGCTGACCAGGACCCAGCCGATCCGGTATGCCGTCGAACGGGCCGAGCAGAATGGGACCTCCCTGGGCGAGGAGTACTTCTCCGCCGCCCCTTATACCTACCGCACCGGCTGGAACGACCAGGTTGCTCTCACAAAACGCAGTTACACCATCTCCGACCTGATCAACGTGTTCAGTGCGGCCGGGCTGTGGATTGAAACCGCGATCGAGCCTCAACTATCCGAGGACGCCCGACGCCACTACCCGCACAAGCAGGCGTGGATGAACAAGTACCTCGGCATTCTGATCTTCAAGCTCCGGCCCCGTCCATGAAGCGCTGGCGGGCAAGCAGGCAAACGAGGGCCACGTTTCGCCGTGGTTACGCCGGGGGCGGTCAGCAGCCGGGTCAGCTGGTGTCGTACGTGCCGACCCTCACCGTGAGCATGCCCAGGACCGTACTCTGCGGGCTGATGACTGCACCATCATGAGCGTGGCAGATGTCAGGTCTGGCTGCTTAGCAGGCCGCCCTTAGCTCGCGTTGCGGCGGTCGCTTCGCCGTCAGCTAAGACTGAGATCATCCAGCAGTGCGTCGAGGGTGAGTTCCTCCTCGATGCGGATGCGGTGGCGGAGCATCTCGGCTGCAAGTTCCGGATCCCACGGCGTCGGCGCCGGGTCACCCTTGAGCCTGCCGTGCGGGGTCGGCGGCGGCGGCGCCGATATCGCGGCCGCGTAGGCCAGGCGGTTATACCGCCAAGGCTGCCAGTTGACCCGGCGACGCACGGCTTCGGCGATGCGGGCGCCGCCCCAGTCGAAGTCGCCGTGGTAGCCGAACTCCGCGCCACCAGCGGCGATGAGGTCGAGCAGCCGCCACCCGGCGGCAGACGGCTGACCGCCCACGCAAACCAGAGGCTGGCACCCGCGACCCAGTGCGTCGGCTGCCGCGGCAACGACCACCGGGTTTTCGCATATCCGCACGCGGACGGCGCGTAGCGGCTCGTCATGGCAGCGCAGCTGACGAAGCGTGAGCATCGCTGGCTGACCCGCTTCGTGATTCGCCGCCAGCACTCTGCCGAGCGCCGTGTGCGTGTCGCCAGGCAGGCCGACGCAGAGTACGAGTGACGAGACATCGTCGAGATGGACTCCGACAAGGGCCCAGGCGGCACGGCGGGAGTCGGCGGTTCCCTCTGCCGCGAACGGCAAGCCCGACAGCGCACGGACCGCCGACAGCACCAGCGTGCCGACGGGCTGACCGTCGTCGAGGGCGTGAGCATCGCCGCAGCACTCCGCGGCCAGCCGGCCGATGGGAACGCCGCGCGAGGGCAGCTGGCCGAGTGCTGCCGCGACCTGGGCGAGCAGGACCCGCGCCGCATCGGGGCTGCCGGCCAGGCGGCGCACCACGCCGGTCGCGTCCAGCCACCCCCGCCACCGCGCCAGCTCGGCGCGGTCAGCGGTGGCTGTGTCCAGGACGGCGTAAGCGACGTCCCATGCGCGAGCCAGCTCGACCCGCTCTCGGCTCCGGTCCCGGACGGGACCGGTCAGGCGCGTCACCGCCTCGGTCAGACCGCCCGGCGCGGCACCGCTCTCCCGCAGGATCCGGTCAACCTCCGTGAGCGACACCGACAGCGACGTACCGGAACGGGCGAGTCGCCCGGTCAGTCGTTCGACAGCCTGCCGCTGCGCGGGCGTCGCGGCAGGCAATGTAACCGACCCGGTCAGCGGACGGCCCGCTTCCAGCCGCTCCCGTGCCCGCCGCAGCAGCCAGGCAACCGGCTCGCCGCCGAGCAGGCGCTGCAGCTTGGCGTCGGCCGGATCGACACTGCCCGGGTCGGCCTGCGTAGTCGGCTGCGGCCGGGATGTCATACCGCCGCCTCCATCCGGCGGCGTTCCCGGCCGTCCCACTGCCAGGGCGTCACCAGGACCGCGTCGACACCGTCCTGCCGGGAGAGCTGGCAGATGGCGAGCCCTGGAACCTGCGGGTAGCACCCCCACTCCCGCTCACTGGTCATGACCACATCCATGTCGAAGGTGGCGAGCAGCCCAAGGCACTTCGCCCGGGCGTCGTCATCGACTCCGGCAAAGGCCTCGTCCAGGGCGATGAGCCGGGGCGCGTAGCGGTTGCCCGCCGACTTGTAGTGAGACGATGCTGCGGCGAACAACGGAACCGAGGCGACCAGCGCCCGCTCACCGCCGGACGCTGCCGAACCGGCAGCCGCATCAACGCCGCCCTGATCCCCGGATCACCGCGACCGTGGGATGCCCAGGGGTCAGCAGGCAGGTCCGCAACCAGCCCGGGGTCCGGCACCGGCACCTCCCGGCGCCGCCGCCGCCACCGCGAGATGTTCGCGTTCAGCGCGGTGCGGACCACCCACGCTGCCGGCGCTGGATGCCTGCTGACCGTCCCCCACGACGCCCACGCACGGGCAAAGGCCTCGTCCACGATGTCCTGCGCCATGTCCTGGTCGCCGACACTAACCAGGACCGCACGCAGACATCCATCCCTGGACCGCTGGTAGAACTCGGTGAAGTCCGGTCGCTGGTTTCTCACACCTACCTAACGCACAACCCCCGGCCGCGGCCGACATGCCTCATGCGTCACCTTCCCGAATCAGCCGCCACACCGGCGAGCACCGTGTTGCGCGGCGTGATCCTCGACCGGCTCGCCACCGGAGACGTGCGGACCGACCAGGCCCTCAAGCGCTCCGTGCAACTCGTGGAGTCGCGCGCATATCAAGTTGACGCGGGAGGGATCATCCAGACCGGCCTCGGCGGCCTGCCCAGGCTGCTCCAGCAGCGCCCCCGAGCGAGCTTCCCCCCGCTGGCCCGTGCTGCTGGCAGCAACGGTCATGACGAGGCAACGGCATGGATGCTCCAGAACGGAGCCGGCCAGGGGCGAGCACCCCGTGCGAGGACTCGTATATGTCGGCCATGACTACGACGTAGATCTCAAGCCCGGGATAACTGATCGCGGACGCTGTCCGCTATCTGTCCGTGCACAGCGGGAAACAACCGGACTCACAGAGACACCCAGGGACTACGACAGCCTACAGCCCGTAGCACAACGGGCCGCTCCCGCGCATACGCGCAGGCCACTGCCCATCTCCGCAGGTGGTGGCAGGTGTTGGGTTCGAACCAACCGGGCACGTCCGTCATGCGTCCGTGCGGACGGAGAAGGGCTGGTCAGGGCCGGGCGTGAGTTGGACCCTGTTCCCACTGGGTTCCGCTGCGTCTCACCGTGCCCGGCGGCGCCTTCATGGCACGTGGAGGATGAGGGTGTCGTCGACGGCTCGCAGATCCTCGGGGTCGGAGGTAACGACATGCTGATTCCGCTGCCGCGCGCAGAAGGCAACCGACACATCGACCACATCGGCGTGGCCCGACCTACCGCACAGCAAGCCGACAGCCCGCGCGACTGGGTCGTCCAGGGCGACGACCTCCGTGCGCTCATCGCTAAGCAGCGCGGCGATCCGCGCCTGGCGCGGTCCGCCGCGCCAGGCCTGCGCAACGGCACCGGCGGGCACCGCGACGCGCCAGTCTCGCCTGTCGATCTCCTCGAGCAATGCCTGCATTCGCCTGCTGCGGCGCTCTATCGCGATCAGTGCACCAGCATCGAACGTTATCGCGCTGGTCACTCGACGCCTAGGGCCCGCCGAGCCCACGCGTAGTCTTCGTCGCTCGGCTGCCCGTCCTCGGCCCGCATGTCCGCCACCAGGGCGGTGATCGATCTAGTCCGCGCCGACTGGGCCATGGCATCCGCGATATAAGCAGAAACGGATGCGGCCCGGCCTTCGCGCACGGCCCGCCGTGCCTGTTCAGCCAGTTCGTCCGGCAGGCTCACGGCTAGCTTCGTGGTCATACCAGCAGGTTACCACAGTCATACCTGGGTAGTGCCAGAGCACCGGCGGCGGCTTGGCCGGCGGCGATCCTAATGCCAGAGCGGCGAGCGGAATAGTGGCCGCCGCCACAGCAACGACCCCCGCGAGGACGTCATGGCGATACGGTCTCACGGAAGCCGCGATCCCCAAGCTGCTGTCTCGCCGATGATTGGTTCGAGTTGTGCACCAAGCTTCGAAAGCCGGTAAGTGATGACGAAGTGCGGCATCGAGCCAGTGTCGCGCTCGACGATCTCGAAGACCTGCAGTTGCCGTAGACGCTCGGTGAGGAGATTGGTGGAGATACCGGGTAGCCGGCCAGCGAGCTCGGTGAACCGGCATGGCGAGTCGGCTAGGGCGTCGAGGATCAGCAGAGTCCAGGGTCGCCCGAGTAAGGTCGTTGCCTTGCCAAGTGACAGCTGATACTCCTGCCTCTGCATCTTGCGCTCCTTCTCAGCGAGGACGTGGCGTCCGCCAGGCACGGCCGCACAGAGCTGCATCTAGGCGTGCTGGACGTGGACGAGGCTCTGGGCGAGCTGCGAGACAAGGGCGTCCCGGTCCTGCAGGAAGCAATGGATGAGCCATGGGGAGAACGCGACGCCGCAGTTCTCGATCCCGATGGCTATCCCATCTACTTGACGCAGTCAGAGTCGGGTGACTGGACCTCCGGGAAGTGAGCGCGGGCGGGCCCTGGCAGTCGCACTCATCAAGCGGCTGCGTGGGCGCGGCTCTCACCCGCCAGCTACCGCAGGCCGAGCGCTCTGCCCAGTCGTGATCGCCGGCGCTGTCCGCTATATGTCCGTGGACAGCTGTCGAGAACAGGACCCAGTGGGCTTCATTGGGATTTGCAAGCACTGCAAGTCCACCACACAAGATCGCCCGTAAACCTGAGAATACCCAGGTCACAGGGCGTTTATGCTGCTGGTGGCAGGTGTTGGGTTCGAACCAACGTAGGCTGAGCCGACGGTTTTACAGACCGTTTCTCCCAGACCATCGGAAGGCGCTGACCTGGCGCTTTCTTCCTAGGACGCCGCGCATGACCTGCGTTGCGTCCGCCCGGCGTCCGTGCTCTCCGAGTAGCGCAGGTCACAGCTTCCGACACAACTGATCATGTCCCAGCGCGTCTCGCCGCGTTCCAACTGTGCCCACGGGGGATCAGCTGCCGTCTCCTGCCACCAGCGAGCAGCGCGACACACACCGGTCGACCGGGGCCCGGCCGGCTCGCTGCACGGCTCTGCGTGTCGTCCGCCAGGCTCACGGGACGGGCGTCCCGCCAGTGGCTTGATGCAGATGCGGGCGAGTATGTCCAGCGGAGCGTAGTGAGCTGGCGAGCGTCACTTCCGCACGACTTAGCCTGGCGACAAGATCATCCAACTATCGTCACGTCTGCGACGCCGCTTGCATGCAGACCAGGGTTCAGTGCTGATCCGGCGACGCCGCGGTTTGCACCGCCGGATCAGCAGTGTCTAGAATGCTAGCTAAGGCAGCTAGAAAGGTTGACGGATATGGCGGTCAGCATCAAGGATCCAGACACCGATCACCTCATTCGGGAACTCGCACGCCGGACAGGGGAGACTCAGGTTGCCGCGGTCAAGGTGGCAGTCAAGGAACGGCTGGAACGGCTGGACTACAGGGAAGCCAGAGTGCGGCGCGGCCGCAGAGATCGGCTGCTGGCGATCGCCCAGGACACCGCGCCGCGGTTGGCCGCAATCAGCGACAGCACCGACCTCGGTAGTTATCTGTATGACGAACGCGGCCTGCCGGCATGACGGTGGTCGACTCGTCTGCAGTCATCGCGATTTTGCGCCAGGAAACGGGCGCGGACACCTACCTTGACGCTATCGACGCGGCGGAGTCGCTGCGGATGTCAGCGGCCAACCACCTGGAGGCGGCCATTGTCGTCGACAGTGCGCGCGACCCCGTAGCGTCACGCCGCTTCGACCAGTTCATCGCAGAAGCCGACATCCGCGTGGAGCCCGTGACGCTGTCCCAGGCTCGCATCGCCCGGGAGGCTTACCGCGACTACGGGAAGGGCTCGGGGCACAAGGCTTCGCTCAATTTCGGGGACTGCTTCGCCTATGCCCTGGCCAAGGAGACCGGCGAACAGCTCCTGTTCAAAGGCGATGATTTCAGCAACACCGACATCGCCACAGCACTTGGCGACCAGTGAGGCCATAGCGTAAGTCCGTTCGCCCTGCATCGGCCTGACATGCCTCGCCGCCCGGAAACGGCGTCACGTGTCAGGAACTCGATCAGCGGCGAGGTCCGGCAAGACACTTGGTTGGGTCGGGTGGCCCAGGGGAATTTCACCCCTGGGCTCCCACAGATCCTGGCGTGACAGTCTCCCGTCACCAGGCTCCTCTCGCTCTCGCCTTGTAGCTGGCTAATACCGCGCCCCGGTTTCCCAGCGCCAGTGGGGCAGCAGCCCCGGGGTCTGGGCGGTGATCCGGTCCCAGGCGCGCTTCATGGCCTTGTGGGGCCGTAGCCGCCTTTATTTGGCCCGGATCCATTTCTGGACGTGGTAGTTGATCCTGGCCAGCAGCGGGTGCAGCCCGGAGTGGCGGAACCGGCCGTAGTAGGCCATCCATCCTCGGATGACCGGGCCGATCAGGCCAGTGAGCTGCCCCCAGGTGAGGTCCGTGAGCCGGTGAAGCCGCCACCCGCAGACGATCTTGCTCATCCGCTTGACCGCCGTCGGGCTGACTGCCAGGTCGAACCCGGTGAACCTGCCGTTCTTCCCCATGGTGTCGCGGGGCCGGAAGGCATATCCCAGGAAGTCGAAGGACACCGGCCCCCGTCCCATGGCTCGCGGCGGCTGGAGTCCCTGCAGTAGATGATCCTGGTCTTGTCCGGGTGCAGTTCCAGGCCGACTTCCCTCAGCCGATGCTCCAGCGCGGCCAGCACCTGGCGGGCGCGTGCCTGGCTCTTGCAGTGGATCAGGCCGTCGTCGGCGTAGCGCTCGAAGGGGCAGTCCGGGAACTCCCGGCCCATCCACACATCGAACGCCCAGTGCAGGAACAGGTTCGCCAGCACGGGGCTGACCGCAGATCCCTGCGGAGTCCCCCTGTCCCTCGGCCTGGCCTCACCGTCCGGAACGATGACCGGCGCGGTGAGCCACCTTCTCACGTAAAGGAGCACCCAGGCGGGAAGGAGCAGCCCTTCCACGGCCCTGACTACGAGATCGCGCGGCACGCTGTCGAAGAACTTCCGGATGTCGAACTCGACCACCCAGTCGCAATCCCAGCAGCGCTTCCGCGCGACGGCGAGCGCGTCATGCGCCCCGCGCCCTGGCCGGTAACCGTACGAGTCCGCGTGGAAGAACTTCTCCGTCACGGTCCCGATCCGGTTCGCGGCCACGGTCTGCGCGACGCGGTCGGCGATCATCCGCACAGCACGACAAGAAGATCACCTATCGATACAGCAACCTCCTTGTCTTCGACGCACACAGCCAAATCGAGCCGTCGTGGGCGTGCGCGGACGTGGCCGCCAAGTCAGGTGCCATTTCAAGGAACTTCTTCACGTAGGCTGCGTGATGTGCGCTGCACCGGCCTCGGCATCTCGCTGATCGCTGCGCGCATGGGATGGTCCGTTAGCTTCCCGCTCAACGACCCGCGGGGACGACATGCTGACACGGTGTCACGGAAGCCGTGATCCCCAGGCTGCTATCTCCCCGATGATCGGTTCGAGTTGTGCGCCAAGCTTCGAAAGCCGGTAGGTGATAACGAACTGCGGCATCGAGCCAGTGTCGCGCTCGACGATCTCGAAGACCTGCAGCTGCCTTAGACGCTCGGTGAGCAGATTGGTGGAGATGCCGGGTAGCCGGCCAGCAAGCTCGGTGAACCGGCATGGCGAGTCGGCTAGGGCGTCGAGGATCAGCAGAGTCCAGGGCCGCCCAAGCAGGGCCGTTGCCTTGCCAAGCGACCGCTGATAGTCCGGCCTCTGCATCTTGCGCTCCTTCTGCAATGGCAGCATACTTCATAAATTGAAGTAAGTTCTAGACTTGAAGTGAGGTGCTGGGCGTGGCAGTCAGTGTTCAAGGGATCCGAACCGTCGTGCTCCATGTCGCCGACGTTGCCAGAGCGGCATCCTTCTATGAGCTGGCGCTCGGTCTGCCCAGGGTGTATGAGCATCGTGGCCGTATTGCCATGCAACTTGGGGAGGCTCGCCTTCTGCTTCACCCATCAGAGCTGGACAGCGAGGACGTGACGACCGCCAGGCACGGCCGGACAGAGCTGTATCTCGGCGTGCTAGACGTCGACGCGGCTTTGGGCGAGCTGCGGGACAAGGGCGTCCCGGTCCTGCGCGAAGCAACCGATGAGCCATGGGGGGAACGCGACGCCGCGGTTCTCGATCCCGATGGCTATCCCATCTATCTCACACAGTCAGGGTCGGGTGACTGGACCTCCGGGAAGTGAGCGCGCGCTGGCCGGGCAGCCGCACTCATCGAGCGGCTACGTCCGGTCAGATACGTGTCCGTGGACCCCGCAGCGCGCCTTCTACAGCGCCAGAAGGGGACACACGCTGGGATAGCTAAGAAACGGCCCGGAATCGTGCCCGCGGAGGCGGCCACGCCCGGGCTGGAGCCAGGCCGACCCAGAGCGCGTCCGCCATACGTCCGTAACCACCGCTACACGATGCCCTGCCGCAGCACTCCATGACACGTGATGGGACGAGACCAAAAACGCTCACGAGCCCTGGTTTCCCCAGGCCACGGGCCGTTTATGCTGGTGGTGGCAGGTGTTGGGTTCGAACCAACGTAGGCTGAGCCGACGGTTTTACAGACCGCTCCCTTTGGCCACTCGGGCAACCTGCCGTGCGCCGTCTCGCAGAACGGGCACTGTGAAGGATAGCGGAACCTGCCCGCTACTTCACCACCGCACCGCGGTGGTCTCGGTCATCCGCCACGGACTATGGGCGGGCGCAAGCCCAGGCCGCAGCGATAACCTGATGGCGTGGCAGCCGAATCCTCCTTCGACATCGTCTCGAAGATCAACCATCAGGAAGTCGACAACGCCTTGAACCAGACCGTCAAAGAGGTCGGCACGCGATTCGACTTCCGCGGCGTGGGCGCGTCAATAGCGTGGTCAGGCAAGGAAGCGCTGGAGATCAAGGCGAACAGCGAAGAACGAGCTAGCGCCGTCCTCGACGTGTTTAAAGAGAAGCTGATCAAGCGGCAGGTCTCGCTCAAGGT
>Ga0335072_10006851_pt1 | contig 16634 bp, 11 predicted proteins | sample Lox_Sample_21_FD_206725 | JGI IMG/M metagenome (GOLD analysis project Ga0335072, IMG submission 206725) | Soil microbial communities from Loxahatchee National Wildlife Refuge, Florida, United States - Lox_Sample_2.1 | ecosystem: Environmental > Terrestrial > Soil > Wetlands | place: USA...
CGCGGCGCATTCGCTGCGCTTGGTCAGGTTCTGCGTGAACGACTTGTCGATCTTGATCTTGTCGAACGGGAACATCGCCAGCTGGCTGAGCGAGGAATAGCCGGTGCCGAAATCGTCGAGCACGATAGTGATGCCGATATTCTTGAAGTGGCGTAGCGCGGGCAGACATTCGGCCGCCGATTCGATCAGTGCCGTTTCGGTGATTTCGAGCTCGAGCCGCTCCGGCGACAGGCCGGAGGCGGCCAGCGCGCGCATCACCGTGCTGGACAGATCCGCCTTGCGGAACTGGACCAGCGAAAGATTGACGGCGACTTTGATGTCGTCCGGCCATTTGACCGCTTCGGCGCAGGCGGCGTTGAGCACCCATTCGCCGATCTGGGTGATCAGACCGGTTTCCTCGGCGAGGGGGATGAACTTGTCGGGGAAGATCAGGCCCTTGGTCGGGTGCCGCCAGCGCACCAGCGCTTCGGCGCCACAGGTCTTGCGCGACTTGGTGTCGATGATCGGCTGATAATGCAGTTCGAGCTCGCTCTGCTGGATGGCGCGCCGCAGCTCCACTTCGGTTTCGTGGCGCGCGCTGGCGAGCTCGCTCATCTCGGGATCGAAGAAGCGGTAGCTGCCGCCGCCGCCGGACTTCGCCCGATAGAGCGCAAGATCGGCCATCTTCAACAGATTGTCGGAGCTGGTGTCGTGTTCCGGCGCGAGCGCGATGCCGATGCTGGCGCCGACATTGATGTCGGCGCCTTCGATGTCGAACGGCCGGCTCAACGCCTCGATGATGCGGTTGGCGAGCCCGGAGGCCGCCTCGCGCTGGTGGGCTTCGCCGGCCTGGACGATGGCGAATTCGTCGCCGCCGAGCCGCGCCAGCACGTCGGTCTCGCGCACCAGGTTGCTGAGGCGCGCGGCCACGTCGGTGAGCAGCCTATCGCCGGCGGGATGGCCGAGCGTGTCGTTGACCTGCTTGAAACGGTCGAGGTCGAGCAGCAATACGCTGAACGGCTCGCCGCGGCGGCGCTGCCGCGCGGCGGCCTCTTCGATCTTCTGCGTCAAGGCAGCGCGATTGGCGAGCCCGGTCAGCGCGTCGTGATGGGCGAGGAAAGCGATGCGCTGGTCGGTCTTGCGCCGCTCGGTGATATCGTCGATGACGACGATCAGATATTGCGCTTCGCCTTCGCTGTCGCGCAGCACGATGCGGCTGGTCGCCTGAATCCGCGTGCCGCGCTTGAGCGATTCCACTTCCTGCTCCTGAAAGACGACGCCGTCGGGAGCGGCGAGCGCCTCGACGTCGTTCTTATGGATGCGCGCCGCATCGGCCTGCCTGAAGGCCTGGAACGAGGTGTGGCCAAGCAGCCGCGAGCGCGGCATGTCGTGCATGGCCTCGAAGGCGCGATTGACCAGGACGAATTCGAGCGTCTTGGCGTCCTTGACGATCACCGAGATCGGAATGTTCTCGATGATCGAATCGAGGAAGCGCTTGGTTTCGTCCAGTTCGCGCGCCGCGCGCTGCGGTTCGGTGATGTCTTCATGGGTGGAGACCCAGCCGCCGCCCTGCAGCGCCTGGCGCGTGATGCGCACCAGTCTGCCGTCGCTGTGTTCGTCGATGCGGGTCGCTTTCTGCGTGTCGAACATCGCCGCCAGCGCCAGCCGCTGGTGTTCGGCGTCGGCCTTGACGATCTTTTGCTGGTAGCGATAGGCGATGATGTCGCGGTACGGCGTGCCCGGCCGCGACAGGTCCGCCGGCAGCTTGTACATCTTTGCGTAGGTGTCATTGCAGACGACGAGCCGGCCGTCCTTGTCGAACATGCAGAGGCCCTGCGTCATGTTCTCGACGGCCGCATTCAGCCGCATGCTATGCTCGGCCAAGTCGCGTTGCCGGTTCAGTTCGGCCTCCGCCAGCATGCGCGTTTGTTCGGATTCCATGACATCGGCGCGCGCGGCGTCGAGGCGGTCCTGCTGTTTCCACGCCCGCGCCATGAAGATCGCCGCCATGATGATCAGCGCGATCATCGCCAAGGTGATGAAGCCCATGGTGAGGGCGATGTTGCGCCATGCCTTGAAGGCGGCACTTTCGGTCTGCGAGACGATTACCGTCAGCGGATAATCCGTGAGCCGGTGCACGGCGGCGATGAGCGGTTGCTGGTCGGATGGCCGCACGACGCGCGCCACGCCCGAGTCCGCATCCATCAGCGACCTGGGCATGAAGTCGGACGCGACCGTTTCACCTGGCGTGCCCGGAAAACGCGTCAGCAGGGTCCCGTCACGGCGCAGCAGCGTCACGCAATAGCCGTCGCCGAGCGCGGTCGAACGGAGCAGTTTCTCGAAATAGGCCATGTCCGTCGATGCGAGCGCGACACCGAGAAAGCTGCCGTCCTTTGCCAAAATCGGGCGGGCCAGGATCGAGACCGGAGTTCCGGTGGAATAGCCCTTCATCGGCTGGCTGACATAGAGCTTCAATTTGGGATTGGCGCTGAGCGCCTTGAAATATTCGCGCGAGGACAGATCGGCGGCTTCGAGCGGCCAGCCGCGCGAAGCGACCGATCGCATGCCGTGCTTGTCCAGCACGGCGAGCGTGTCGATCTGGGGCAGTTCATATTTCTTCTCGGCGAGAAACAAATAGAAGTCTTCGGTCGCCGCCCGGCTCAGATCGCCGTCAGGGGCGGCGTCGTTGCGCGCCTTTTCCACGACATTGGCCAGCACCAGGTCGGCCGATTGAAACGCGTGCTCCACCAGTTTCGACAAGGTCAGGCTTTGCCGCAGCAAATCCTCTTCAGTGTCGTGCAATGTGCTTTGGTGCATCTGCGCCAGCACCGTCGCATTGGCGGCGGCAAGGGTCGCAATGGCGGCGGCAGTGCCGACGATGAGCCAGCGCAGGCGGTGCGGTGAAAATTTTCGATCGGGAGAAAGCGCTATCATCTCGATCGCTGCCAGGCCTTGAGCTGTGAAGGCGTTTCGTGAACGAGGCGTCTCGATGCGCCGGGTGAAATCCTAAAAATCCGCCATTCTGACCGGATATCTGAGCAGATTTGGCTTGCGTTTCGGTAAACCCGACCCCCCTGTTAACAGAGCTTTAGCCATGACGCGGCGCTGCGCGGGATCGCCGCGGCGCTTCCCGTGCATCGCGAAAACCCGCTGTTTGTGGGCTGTTGCCGGCCGGTCCAGCCTCATTGGGACGAGACCGCTTCGTTTGTTGCAGGACAAAGCGACGGGTGCCGGGCGGTCATTGCAACGCGGCGTCAACCAAAGAGGCAGAGCCGGCACGGAAGCGGTTAAGCTTCAGCGCGATCCGGCTGCCTCGCCGGCGCGCGGTTCCGAGGTTGCCGCCATGATGATGACGGCAATGATATTGCCGGCGACGCTGAGAAGGATCGGCAGCGTATAGCTGCCGCTGACATCGAAGGCGAAGCCCGCCGCGCTCGGACCGATCAGGGTGCCGATGCCGGCGCTGGTATAGAGCACGCCGATGATTCCCGAGACATTGCGGCCGCCGAAATAATCCATCACCACCGACGGCAGCAGCGCGACCCAGCCGCCATAGGCGGTGCCGAACGCGAACGCGAAGAAGGCGAGCGGCCAGAACGTCGTCGAGAGCGCCCAGATCGGAAGGCTCGCCGCCATGCCGGCGAACATCAGCAAGAGCGCGAGCCTTCGGCCGAGCCGGTCGGCGAGGCCGCCGAGCAAGAAGCGCCCGACCGTGCTGCCGATGCCGATCACGCTGACCAGCAGCACCGCGGAGGATTTCGTCATGCCGTGATCGATGGCATAGGGCGTCAGGTGCACGAATGGAACGAACACGCCGAGCGCGCAGAACAGGCATGCCGCATAAAGACCGAGGAAGCTTTTGGATTTGACCGCCTCGGCGATGGAGAGCCCGGCCGGCGGCGTCGCGGCGGGTCCGCTCTGTGGCGTGCGCGGCTTGCTGTCGCCATCCGGATAAAGCCCGCGATCGCGCGGATCGTTCTCGATCAAAAGCGCCGCGCCGACGCCGACGATGATCGCGAGCGCGCCGAGCCCAAGATAGGCGCCCCGCCATCCGAGATGCGCGATGACGAGAGCCGTGAGCGGCGGCACCACCAGCGTGCCGGCGCCGATGCCGCTCGAGGCGAGACCCGACGCGAAGCCGCGATGTCTTATGAACCAGCGCTGCACTGCGCCCATCGCCGGCACGTAGGAACAGCCGACGCCGAGCCCGATGCCAAGCCCGTAGGCGGCGTAAACCTCGAAAAGGCTTTGCGCGGCGCTTGCGAGCGCGAGACCCGCGCCGATCAGGATCATGCCGATCAAGGCTAGGCGGCGCGAGCTGAAGCGGTCGGCCAGCGGGCCGCTCACCATGCCGACGGCGAAGTAGAGAAAACCGGCGAGCGAGAAGACCAGCGACACCGAGCCGCGCGAGGCGCCGAATTCCCGCTGCAGCGTATCGATGAAGGCGCTGAACGAATAGACGCAGCCGAAGCCGACAAAGGTGACGGCGAAACCGCCGGCGACGACGAGCCAGCCATGGAACAGCCTCGACGATGATCTGCTCAATGCCCGGTCCATCTCGTCCACGGCGGTCTCCCCGGTCTTGTACCTGATATTGGCCGTGACGCCGGCTCGGACCACGTGGTTATTTCGGCCGCGGACGAAATGTCCGTGGTGGCAATGACGTGCCCCACGGCGCATAGTCCCACCATGTCGAATGCCCCGCAAATCGCCGAAGTGGCCGCCTTGGTCGGCGATCCGGCGCGCGCCAATATTCTCGTCGCCTTGCTCGGCGGCCGTGCGTTGACCGCGACCGAATTGTCCCGTGCCGCCGGTGTTTCGCCGCAGACGACCAGCGGCCATCTCGGCAAGCTCTCGACGGCGCGGCTTGTCGTGCTGATGAAGCAGGGCCGCCATCGCTATTACCGGCTCGCCGGTTCCCAAGTGGCGCATATGCTGGAAAGCATCATGAATGTCGCACTCGACGGGCCGCCGCGCTATCAGCCCAAGTCGAGGCTCGACGATGCCATGCGGCGTGCCCGCACCTGCTACGATCACTTCGCCGGCGTCCTCGGCGTCGGCATTGCCGACGCCATGATCGCGCGCGACTTCGTCGTGCTCGGCGACGAGGCGGGCGAGGTGACGCCGTCGGGCATGGAATTTCTGTCGCGGCTCGGCGTCGATCTTGACGCGGCCCGAGGGAGGCGCCGGGTGTTTTGCCGGCCGTGCCTCGATTGGACCGAGCGCCGTTCGCATATCGGCGGCGCGGTCGGCGCGGCGTTCGCGCGGCGCTGCTTCGATCTGAAATGGATCGAGCGCATCGGCGAAACACGCGCGGTGAAGGTCACTTCGATCGGCCGCCGCGGCCTTATGGAATCGCTGTCACTGTCGATCTAGAGCATGGTCCAGGAAAGTGGGAATCGGAAAAGATCATGTCCGAACAAAATGATCGCGCGGCGGTGCGGCGTAAACGCATCGTTCTTTTTCTCCCTCCCTCGTCAATGCTAAGCTTTCGACAAAAGATCGGGGGGAGGGGAGATGTCCGCGGGCAATCTCGGGCGATGCAATCTCACGCGCCGCACGCTGTTGGCGGCGATGGCTGCGGCGCCGTTCGCCGGCCGCGCCAGGGCCGACACCCCTTGGCCTGAACGGCCGGTGCGCGTCATCGTGCCCTATCCGCCGGCCGGCGGCGCCGACACCACGGCGCGCATCATCTACGCGAAGCTCGGTGAAGATCTCAGCCAGGCTTTCGCCATCGAAAATCGCGGTGGCGCCGGCGGCACGATCGGCGAAGAGGTCGTCGCCAAGTCGGCGCCGGACGGCTATACGATCCTGCACGACGCGACCGCCTTCTCGGTCAACGGCTCGCTCTACCCGAATCTGCCGTTCGATTATCGCAAGGACTTCGATCCGGTGGTGCTGGTCGGGGAGGTTGCGAATATCCTCATCGCCGCGCCGTCGCTGCCGGTGAAAACCGTCGCCGACGTGATCGCCTTTGCCAAGGCGGCCCCGGACGGCATCAACATGGCGTCGTCGGGCAACGGCACTCTGCAGCATCTGTTGCTGGAGCTGTTCCGCGAGCGCGCCGGCATCAAGATCAATCACGTGCCCTATCGCGGCGGCGGTCTGGCGCTGACCGATGTCATGGCGGGGCAAGTGCAGTTTTTCTTCGCCAACGGCTCCTCGGCCGTCGGCCTGATCAAAGGCGGCAAGGTGAAGGCGATTGCCCACACCGGCAAGGGCAGGCTCGCGAGCCTGCCCGACCTGCCGGCGGTGTCGGCCACTTTGCCGGGCTTTGAAGGCTATGACTGGAACGGCGTCTTCGTGCCGCACGGCACGCCGCCTGCGATCGTGACCAAGCTCAACGCCGCCGCCAACAAGGCGCTGGTTTCGCCGCAGGTGACGGCGCGCTTCGCCGAGCTCAACGTCGAATCGCATCCGAACACGCCTGAGGAATTCCACGCATATATCGAAAACCAGATGACGCTGTGGAGCCGCGTCGTCAAAGACGCCAATATCAAGCTCGGTTGATGGACACGGAGCCGCCGCGTATCGCCGGGCCGGTCGCGCGGCCCAAGCGGCCGAACATCATGCCGCCGCCCGGCGCCTGGGATGCGCATTTCCATGTCTTCGGCCCGTCGGACAAGTTTCCCTATACGCCGGGCCGCGGCTACACGCCGCCCGACGCGCCAGTCGAGAAGCTTCTCGCGCTGCTCGACCATCTTGGCTTCGCCAAGGGCCTCATTGTGCAGGGTAATGCGCACGGCTACGACAATCGCGTCGTGCTCGATGCGCTTGCGCGGTTTCCGCAGCGCTTGCGCGGCATTGCCATCACCGACACCCGCATCAAGCCCGACGCATTGCCCGACTGGCACAGGATTGGCATGCGGGGCCTGCGCTTTCATCTGTTTCCGCAAGCGCCGAATTACGTGCGCGGCGTCGGCCTCGACGTGTTCGAGGTCTTTCGCAAGACCATGGCCGATCTCGGCTGGGTGGCGCAGTTCTTCTGCGACCACCGCATGCTGGCGTCCTCGGCTGGCGTGTTTCGGACCATCGCGCGCGACATGCCGGTGATCGTCGACCATTTCGGCATGGTGCCCGCGACTGCGGGCGTCGCCGATCCGAATTTCCAGACGCTGTTGCAGCTTGTCGGCGACGGCCATGCTCATGTGAAACTGTCGGCGGTCTACCGCTGCTCGGACCAATTTCCCGATTATGCCGATGCGCGGCCGCTGCACGAGGCGCTTGTTGCGGCCAATCCCGAGCGCCTGATCTGGGGCACCGACTGGCCGCATCCCTCGATCGCCGCAGCCATGATGCCGGATGACGGCCATCTGCTCGATCTGTTCCACGACTGGACGCCGGACGCCACGACGCGGCATCGCATCCTGGTCGATACGCCGGCACGGCTGTTTGGTCGTTGACGTGCCGTCCTTTGCCGTGGCCTAGCCGCATCGCCGCAAGTCGCATAGGATCGCGGCTAACAGCCGTGTCATGGCGGTGTCACGGGAAAAAATCAGCATTAGCCGAAGGGATGGCGGGGCGAGGGGGCGCGGCGTTCTGCAAGGCAGGCGCGCAGTCGACGCGGACCTGGACGATTATAATTCAAGATTATCGTGACCCCGCATGGCCACCGTTTCTCCTGAAGAAATCCACGAGCCTGTCGTTCCCCATATTGCCCGTACCGGCCTTGCGCTGAGCGGCCTCGCCGCGCTCGGCATCGTCTTCGGCGATATCGGCACGAGTCCGCTCTATACGCTCAAGACCGCCTTCGACTTCCTGCATGGCGATCCGACGCCGGACCGCATTCTCGGCATCTTGTCGCTTCTGGTCTGGACGCTGTTCATGGTCACGACGGTGAAATATGTCGCCGTCGCCATGAGCATCGACAACGAGGGCGAGGGCGGCATCCTCGCTCTGATGTCGCTTCTCGGCGCGCAACGCCACAAGCGGCCGCTCATCGTCTTTGCCGGACTGCTCGGGGCCGCCCTCATCTACGGCGACGGCGCGATCACGCCGGCGATCTCGGTGCTGTCGGCGCTCGAAGGCCTCAACATAGCTGCCCCGAGTTTCGAGCAATATGTGCTGCCGTGCTCGGTCGTTGTTCTCGCCCTGCTATTCGCGGCGCAGCCGCTCGGCACGTCCCGCATCGGCGCGGCGTTCGGGCCGATCATGACGGTCTGGTTCATCAGCATCGGCGTTCTCGGCCTATGGGGCATTTCCAAGGAGCCCCGCGTGCTGCTGGCGCTCAATCCGATTTATGGCGTGCGGCTTCTCGCCGACAACGGCTGTGGCGGCTTTCTGGTGCTTGGCGGCATTTTCCTCTGCGTGACCGGCGCCGAGGCGCTTTATGCCGATATGGGCCATTTCGGCAAACGGCCGATCCGCGCCGCCTGGTCGTGGATCGTGTTTCCGTGTCTTCTGCTCAATTATGCCGGCCAATGCGCCATCGCGCTCAAGGGCGCCTCGATCGCCGACAATATTTTCTACCGGCTGTGCCCGCAGCCGCTGCTGGTGCCGCTCGTCGTGCTGGCGACGGCGGCAACCATCATTGCCAGCCAGTCGATCGTGACGGGGGCGTTTTCGATGACGCGGCAAGCCATACAGCTCGGCTGGCTGCCGCGGCTGCATATCCGGCAGACCTCTGAGAAGGGCTATGGCCAGATCTATGTCGGCGTCGTCAATTGGCTGCTGATGGCCGTCACCATCGCGCTGACGATCCTGTTCCGGAAATCCGACAATTTGGCCGCCGCCTACGGCATCGCTGTCTCGGCGACGATGTTGATGACATCGTTCCTTTTGTTCATCGCCATGCGCGAAGTGTTGCAATGGCGCCTCTCGGCAAGCATCGCGCTCGCCGCCATCTTCGTCTTCATTGATGCCGGTTTTTTCGCCGCCAATTCGCTCAAGATCATGGAGGGCGGCTATGTGCCGCTGGTGCTCGCCGCCGCGGTCTATGGCCTCATGCTGATCTGGCACCGCGGCTCGATGGCGGTCGCCCACAGCCTGGAACAGATACCGGTGCCGGTCGCGAAATTCCTCGGCGACCTTCAGGCCCGCGGCGTGCCGCGCGTGCCGGGCACCGCCGTCTTTCTCACCCGCACCCCGAGCGGCGTGCCGCCGGTGATGCTGTGGCATCTCAAGCAGAACCGCGCATTGCACGAACATGTCCTGGTGCTGCGCGTGGTGACCGAATCGCGGCCGCGGGTGCACTGGCCGGAAATGATGACGATCGCCAAGGAGGGCGAGAACTTCTGGCGCGTCACCGCGCATTTCGGCTTCATGCAGCGCCCCGATATTCCGCGGCTCCTGCACTTGGCCACGCAGAAGGGCTGCACCATCCGGCTCGACGACGTGGTCTATTATGTCGGCCACGAGATCGTTTTGCACAAGGAGCGCGGCCCGGCGCTGCCGCATTGGCAGGAGGCGCTGTTCGCCGCGATGCTGCGCAACGCCTCGCATGTCACGGATTATTTCCGCTTGCCGAGCGAGCAGGTGGTCGAGATCGGCCGCCAGGTTTCGATCTAGCGGTTGCGATGCGGCCTGCGCCGCATCCGGCAAAGCGCCGGTGTCGCAGGCATTTGTCGCAGGTTTTGAAAAACCGATTTCCCCTTTCTCGGATCATGTTCTAAGCTTGCGCCAACGATCGTAAGCTACAGAACGAATTAGGAGGATCGGCATGGAGGCCGTCACCGAACGGGAGCGTTTCGCGGAGGTCGCAGAGCCCCGTGCTCGCGTGGGCCTCATCATCCCCTCGGTCAACCGCATGACCGAGCCGCAATTCAACCGCTTTGCCCCGCCCGGCCTCGGCATTCACGTGGCGCGCGGCCGGGTCGCCGGTGGGCCGCCGCGGACGGTCGCCGAACTTACCGACGAGATCACGCACGCCGCCGGCACGCTCGCCGACGCGAATCCAGATCTCATCGTCTTCCACTGCACCCATACCTCGATGAAGGAAGGCGCCGACGGTGAAGCGCGCATCATCGACCTCATTCGCCGGACCACCGGCATCGAGGCGGTGTCGACCTCTAGCCTGGTGAACGAAGCGCTGCATGCGCTGGGGGCCAAAAACGTCCTGGTGCTCAGCCCCTATCAGAGCAATGCCGATATCATCGCCTACCTGACCGCGGCCGGATTCAAAGTGGTGAAAGACGTCGCGCTCGCCTGCGCCACGCCTGCCGCCTTCGAAGCCGTCACGCCGCAGCGCTGGTACGAGATCGCGCTTGAGAACGACAGCCCGCAGATCGACGGCGTTTTCTTGAGCTGCACCAACACGACGCAGATCGAGGCGGTCGAGGCCATTGAACGCGCTCTGGGCAAGCCCGTGGTCAACAGCAATCAGGCCGTGCTCTGGGGCTGCCTCAGCCGGCTCAAAAAGGCGTTCGGCGATGATTGGTCGATCCCGGGGCTTGGCCGTCTGCTGGACGAGGGTCACGTGACTCCTGCCTGACGAGAAACTGCCTTCTGCCGACAAAACAGTTGCAAAAATAAGCGAGGAAACGATGAGCCAAAGAGGCGACCAGGGGAACGTTTCGCCGACCCCGACCCATTTCCGGCGCGGCTGGATCTACGTGCTGACGCTGGCGCTGGTCACCATCAACTACATGGACCGTGCGGCGCTCGGCGTCGTGGCGCAGTCGGTGCGCGGCGAATTCGGGCTGTCACCGGTGCAGATGGGCTATCTGTTCTCGTCGTTCCTGTGGAGCTACGTGATTTTCCTCCTGCCGATCGGCATCATGCTCGACCGCTCGACGGCGCGGAACATCAATTCCATCGGCATCGCGCTGTGGTCGCTGGCCATGGCGGCGACCGCGGGCGTGTGGAGCTTCGCCTCGCTCCTTGTCACGCGTCTGATCATGGGCGCGGGCGAGGCGACGTCGATCCCGTCCTGCGGCCGCATCGTGCGCGAATGGATGCCGGCGCAGGAACGCGGCATTGCCAATGTGTTTTGGAGCGCCGGCAGCTTTCTAGGTCCGGCGCTCGGCGCCCTGGTCGTCGCCGCCATCACCAGTGCCTGGGGCTGGCGTGCGGCGTTCATCGTTCTCGGCGCGCTCGGCTTCATTTGGCTCGTCTGCAATCTGATCTGGTTCGACCGGCCGGAGAATGTGCGCTGGCTGTCCGACGCCGAGCGCAAGAAGATTCTCGCCGAACGCTCGGCCGGCCCGCCGGACGAGGTCGCCGTCGCGGGCAGCCCCGCGGTGCTGCTCGATCTGCTGAAATCGCCGTCGCAATGGGGCGCGATGATCGCACAGGCGACGGGCATCTATTCGCTCTACCTGCTCTTGTTCTGGCTGCCGAGCTATCTGCAGGACACCAAACACCTGACCATCATGAAGACCGGGCTCTATACCGCGATCCCGTGGGCGGTTGCGGTGCCGTTGAGTATCGGCATCGGCTTGATCAGCGATCGGGTGCTGAGCAGGGATACGCTGCTTGCCGGCGGCCGCCGCGTGGTGGTGATGATCTGCCTGCTGCTCGCGGCGACGCTGGCGCTGGTGCCGTTCACCGACAATACGGTCCTGATCCTGGCGCTGTTTGCTCTGTCGCTGACCGGCATCAATGCGGCGATTTCGCTCAACGTGTCGCTGGTGACCGATCTGGTGCATCGCGCGCGCGATGTCGGCAAGGCAATCAGCCTCACCATTCTCAGCGGCAACCTGTGCGGCCTCTTGGCGCCGATCGTGACCGGCTATGTGGTGGCCTGGTTCGCTTCCTATGATTGGGCGCTGTGGATCGCCGGCATTCTCCTGGTCATCGGCGCCATCGCGCTTGGCACCATGACGCGGGACGTGATCCTGCAGGCTGACGGCGCGGCGGCCGTTCCGGCGGGCGGCGTCAAAGCGAGCGTATAGCGGAAGGCAGCGCGGCGGCCGCGAATCGCCGCGCTGCACAAACCCACGACCGCAGTTCCGCGAGCAAAGTTCCGCGACCTGAAAGTTCCATTTTTTGTTCCATCGCGGGAACAGTCCACGGTTTTTGTTGCGCGCCTGCAACATCGGTTCGGAATATCGGTCGGAACCGCGTCCTTCGGAAATCAAACTTCTTGTCACGGCGTGGCAGGCGTGGTCGCATTTTGCGTCGGCAGCGCCGCGCCTATCCGGGGGGGGCTGGAGGCATGAAGGAGTTCTGGATCGCCAGCACTGTCACTGTCGCAGTGATGATCGTCTCCTATCCGTTCATGGAGCGCCCGCCGCAACTCGTGCCCCGAACGAACGCGCCTCAGGCGAACCTGCCCCAAGCGAACGTGTCCCAAGCGGACGGGTCTCACCAAAATACGGCGCAACAGACAGCTGAGAGCGTCGCCGAAAGGCCGGCCGAAGGCGTGGATGAGAACCCGGTTGGAAAGCCGGTTGAGAGCGTGACCGAGGCTTCCGGCGAACCAGCTGCCGATATTTCACAACAGCAAACGGCCGATCTGCCGCAACACGAACAACCCGCCGCGTTCGAGCAACAGAAGGCTGCGGGAGTGGACGTCGCTATCGAGGACAATTATCCCGACTCGATGCCGCTCGAGCCGGATCTGTCGTATCTGGCTGATTACGCCTATTCCGAAGTCCCGCCGGACACCAAGCCCGCCGACACGGTCCTGCAGGCGCTCAAGGAGATTCCGCCCGGAACAGCACTCGATGAGATCGATTTCGCCGCCACCGCCTTCGGTCTCGACACGGGCTTCATGAAGGCGGTCGCCAGGATCGAATCCGGCTTCGATCCGAAACAGCGCACCGGCTCCTATATCGGCCTGTTCCAGCTCAGCAATTACGAGTTCGACAAATACGGCTCCGGCGATATCACCGACGCGCGCGATAATGCCGTTGCCGCGGCTTACAAATTCGTCACCGCGGCGATCCTGTTCAAGATCAGCACGCACAAGAAGCCGTCGCTGAGCGACCTTTACCTGATCCATCAGCAGGGCACGCAGGGCGCGGCCGAACATGTCAGCCACCCCGAGCGCATCGCCTGGAAGTCGATGTGCGCGACCGACGAGGGCCGCGTCAAAGGCGAGAAGTGGTGCAAGCGGGCGATCTGGCAGAATACGCTTCCCGCGGTCAAGGCGATCTGGAAGTCGGTCGACAACCTGACCTCGGGTGCGTTTGTCGAAATGTGGCATCAGCGGGTCGATCTGTTCTACGCCCGCTATTCGCAGGCGCTGGCGCAAAAATAACGCTTGGGCTTGAACGCGCCAGCGAAGGTGCGTCACATTGGGCGGGTCTATTCCCGCCGCTCTGCCTCATGCTTCCTGAAGGTTATGAAAGTCACGCACAATTTCGTTGCACGGTCGCTGTCGGCGGCGTGCCTCCTCGCCCTGACCGCGCTATTTGTCATCCCAACCGCAGCGGTCTCCGCATCACAGCGCCACAGCTTCGCGCGCAGCGTCGATCTGGGCCACGACCACGGTTTCGACCATGCCGTTACCACGCAGAAGGTGGTTGCGCTGACCTTCGACGCCGACATGACGCTGAAGATGCGCAATGAGCTGAAGAGCGGCAAGGTCGCCTCCTGGTACAATGCCGGTGTGATCGCCGTGCTCGAGCGCGAGAATGTGCCGGCAACCTTGTTCCTCACCGGCCTGTGGATCGAAGCCTATCCCGACCTCACCAAACAGCTGTCGCAAAATCCGCTGTTCGAGCTCGGCAACCATAGCTATTCACATGGCAGCTTTCGTTCGCCGTGCTACGGGCTTCCTGCGGTGAAGAAGTCGAATGAAGGCGCCGAGGTCGAGCGCACCGACGCGCTGTTGCAGAAATACGCGGCCGCCTACAGGAAATACTTCCGCTTTCCCGGGTTGTGTTTCGACGCCGACGACGTCCGGCGGGTCGAGGCGGAGGATTACACCGTCATCAACGGCGATGTTGAGGGCGGCGACGGTTTCGAAGGGCGGCCGGGGCCGATCATCGCCAACGTCGTCGGCCATGTGCGGCCGGGCAGCATCGTCGTTCTGCACATGCATGGCGGTCCCAATGCGCCGGAAACCGCGCTGGCGCTGCCCGAGATCATCAAGCGGCTGCGCGCGCAAGGTTATTCCTTCGTCAAGGTCTCGGACTTGCTCAAGCTCAAGTGACCGCTTTCCGACTTTTGCACCGCCGCCACTTCAACTGCAGATCGATGATGACAACACGCGAATCTGCTGCATATTGCCGCCATGCCTAGACGCGCAATCCGTATCGGCCGGTCGGCAACCGGCCTTGGTATGTTTGCGGTGAAGCCGATCAAGCGGGCGGCGCATATCGCCGCCTATCGCGGACCGCTCCTGACCGACGAGGAGTCCGAGCGTCTCGAAGCGCGCAACAACCGCTACCTGTTCACGCTCAACAGCAAATGGACCATCGACGGCTCGCGGCGCTATAACTTGGCGCGCTATATCAACCATTCCTGCCGCCCCAATGCCAAGCCGATCACCCGCAAGGGCGGCATCGTCATCATATCGATACGGCGCATCGAGCCGGGCGAAGAGATCACTTACGATTACGGCGCGGATTACAAATACTTCTTCTTCAGCAAGGGCCGCTGCCGCTGTCAGCACTGCCGCGACAAGGCGGAGCGCAAGCGCCGGCGCCGGCGTGAGGAACTGCGCCTGGCAAAAGCCAAGCGGCGGGGACGAACGAGCGCGCGTCGCGCGAACGGTGCGCGCAAGAATGCCAAGCGCGCCAGGCGCAAATCCGCCTAAGGCCCGACAGGGACGCAGTTCAGCGCAAGAGCCCGATCTCCGACGCCTTGATCTGCAGCGCCAGATATTTTGAATAGATGCGACATTGCGCGAAGCTGCCGGCGATGAACCACAGGCCCGGCTGCGGCGTGCGGACATACATGTTGCGCAATTCGGCGCCGTCGCCAAAGCCCCAGATCGGGCCGATGCGGTCGGCGACGGTGTCGCCGAACAATCTGCGCACGATGTCGTTCTGGTCCTTATAGCCGGTCGCCAGCACGATCAGGTCGGCGGCGAGAATTTCGCCGCTTTTCATGCGTGCGCCCTCGGCGGCGAAGTCCGCAATGTCGGCGAATTGCACGACGCCGATCTCGCCTTTGACGATAAGGTCGGAACAACCGACATTGAAATAATAACCGCCGCCGCGGGTCAGATATTTGAACTGCCAGCCGGTGCCGTCGTCGCCGAAATCAAGCTTGAAGCCTTTGCGTTCGAGGCCGTCGAGCAGATCCTGATCGATAGACTTCGCCTTCGCGGTGAGGAGCCGGTGGCTCTTGCGCGCCAGCGGCAGCGGCACCGACAGCGTGATCAGATCGCAGTCCTCGAGCGGCGGCCCTTCGTCATAGAGCGCATAAGGCAATTGCGCGCTCGGCTCGACATTGACCACCATGGTCGAAGAACGCTGCACCAGCGCCACCTCCGCGCCGCAGGCATGCAGGTCCTGTGCGATGTCGTGGCCGCTATTGCCCGAGCCGATGACCAGTGCGCGCTTGCCCTTCCAGGCATCGCCTTCGTCATATTGGCTCGAATGCAGAACGGTACCGGCGAATTTGGCCAAAGTGGGAATGTGCGGAATGCTCGGCGCGCCGCTCAGGCCGGTTGCCATGACGATGTGGCGCGGCCGCATCTTGCGCGCCGCGCCGCCGGCATTGCGCAAGGTCACCGACCAGCGCCCCGCGACGTCGTCGTAGCTGCCGCCTTCGAACGTGGTCGAGGTCCAATAGTTCAACTCCATGCTGTCGACATAGGCCTCGAACCAGCCGGCGATCTTGTCTTTGGGAATGTACGCCGGCCAGTTCGGTGGAAAGCGCATATAGGGCAGGTGATTGACGTGCATTTGATTGTGCAGGACCAGCGCGTGGTAGCGGCGGCGCCAATTGTCGCCGATGCGCGGCCAGCGATCGACGATCAGCGCATCCATGCCGAGTTGGCCGAGACAGGCCGCGGCCGAAAGCCCGGCCTGACCGCCGCCGACAACCAGCACCTCGGGATCGCGGTCGGTATAGGCGGCGCTCGCCTGTCTCACGTCGAGCCAATTCGGCCCGTGAAAGTCGCGCGAATAGGCCTTGTCGCCCGGCTGCGCGCGGCCGAGCTTTTCTTCGTGGCCTTTGATTTCGTCGAGCGCGGTGAGCAGCGTCCAGGCCTTGAGCTTGCCGCCGTCCGCGCCGTCGGGCGTGAGCCGCAGCACGCCGCTGCCGCGGCCTTGCGCGGTCACGAAGCGGAAGATCGCCTCGATCGCATCACTGCCCGCACGCATCACCCGGCGCGGCGCGGTCCGCTCCGCGGCAAGCGCAAACTCGCCCGGCCGCGCCGTTTTCGCCTGCGCCGTGAGGTCGCCGACGATCGCGTCGGCGCCTTCGAACGTTGCAATGCGCCAAGTCAGCGCCAGCACGTCGCGCCAAAAGCTCTCGGCATGAAAGAGTGACTTGAGCCGCGTCCGGTCGCGCGCGGCAAGAGCCTCTTCGAATTGGGCAAGCCAAATCTGTGCTGCCTTGGATATGTCTGTCGCTGGCGTTTCTGTCTTGGTCAGCATGGGTCGGCCCAACCTTCGGCCTGCGGTTCTCCCAATAGCCTTCAATACATCCGTTGGCCGGGCAGATCGAGGGCGGCGGCGTCCTCGTCGTCGAGCTCGCTCCCGTCGTTTGGCACCGAAAACGCAAATGCGCGACCGCTAACGCCTTCAGCCGAGACGTTTTTCCTGCTGTTTTCCGAACCCTGAACCGGCACGCCGCTTGCATAAAACCGCGCCAAG
>Ga0335072_10006854_pt1 | contig 16629 bp, 13 predicted proteins | sample Lox_Sample_21_FD_206725 | JGI IMG/M metagenome (GOLD analysis project Ga0335072, IMG submission 206725) | Soil microbial communities from Loxahatchee National Wildlife Refuge, Florida, United States - Lox_Sample_2.1 | ecosystem: Environmental > Terrestrial > Soil > Wetlands | place: USA...
TTGGGTATCTTATGCCGAATTATACATACATACAAACCCCTTGTCCTGAATTCTGAATCCTGATCGCCATCACAAACTAGACCCAGGTATCACTCGAATGAGCAGCAATCCCCGACTCCAAGATTTTTTCCGCCCCGGTGGCCCAGTTCCCAAGACAGGCTGGGTATATGTCATGTCGTGTCGAATATGCATGTATACACTTCGTTCCGAAAATGCCATCATTAATCCGTATTGCCGTCCCCTTTATTCGGCCTCGTCTGTAGGCTCAACTCGAGCTTTCTTTCCGGTTCCTCTTTCCTCGACTTCCTCCGCAAACTCTACTTTCCTCTTCCCATTCCCGTTCCCTGTCAAGCCAACTGTACTCGGCTCAGGCGTCGCTGAAGCTGAAGCCTCCGCACTCCCTCCTAACCCCCTGCCCTTCTTCCTCTTGACCAACCCACTTAGATCCTTCGCACCCATCGCCGCCTCTTCCAATATCCTCTTCTGCTCCTCCTTGCTTTTCTCACCACCCAATATCTGCCCCAGGATCCCACTCAACTCATCCTTCTCCTCCGCTTTCTCCGCCGCTTTGACACTTACTGGCGGTTTTCGCAACTCGACGAGCCGCTGCTCCATATCGGCCACCATTTCCCGCACGTCTGCAATGTTCGTCCGCATCTTGTCCAGTGCAGCGCGGTCTTTTTGGCCCAGTGCCGCGTCCAGTGCTCTCAGCTCGTTCTCGATCCTAACGTTACAACTGTGAATCGCCTTCTCCATTTGCTCCGCTGCCTGGCCCCTCACATCCTCATCAACCGTGGCTTCCCCGACTGGATTTCCATTTTCATCAAAGTCTTGCTTTGTAGCACTAAACTCTAGCGCTAGACTCAGCTTGTAGTGGCATTCGGCCAAGATGCTGCTTTCGACTGGGTACAACTCCTCTTTCAGCGCGATTGCTGCCTCAAACTCCGCTGCTGCATTTGCGAACTTTTCGCCTTCAAGGAAGATCTCCCCTTGTAGATCGTGCACGTCAGCGAGCCGCTCTTTAATATCTCGAACCTCGGGGGTCAGGTTAGTGGAAGCGACGCCCTTGCCTCGTGACGAAGCGTCCAACGTGGATTGTTGTTGCGCTTCGAGTTTATGTAGAAGCAGGACGCGAGAGAGATCGAGGATTTCGTAAGCATTGGCGAAGTCATCCTCATCTTCGGCTTCTTCAGTGCCATTAGCGGCGGTGGGTCCACTTTCGGCTCCTTCTTCGTCCTCATCTTCGTCGGAATCACCCCAGCCCTCATCATCGCCGGTGAATTGGAAGTACGGTTTGCTGCTGTCTCGTTTTGAGTCAGCACCTGGTCGGGGCTGCAGGTCTGCTTCTGGGATCACGTCGGTAGCGCCGTTGGCAACGACGTCTGCAAGTGACTCAGGAGCTGTGATTTCGTATTCCTCAATCTTTGATGGCGCCTCGGTAGCCTTCAATGAATCTCCATTCAATTTCCGCTTCTTTGTGACTTTCTTCTCTGGGTGTGAATTTCCGATCTTCGCGCCCGCCGCTGTACCACCGAGTACGTCGCTATTGCTGACTGCAACGAAGTAGAGGCACTTGCCATAGCTGTAGAGGAGGTCTGCATTCTCAACGGCCATCTCGCCGTTCATCTCGGCCTGGAGCTCGGTTGCCTGGGAATAGAGTTCAGCGGCGGGAGAGTAGTCTTTGATGGCATATGCGGCAGTCGCGCGTGCGATGAGGTCAGCAAGCTGATCGAACTTGGAGGACTCTTCAGTTCGGCGGGCTGTGGAGGAGGTGGTGGGTTTACTATCAGTTGTTGTTGCGGCATTGTCGAGGGTAGGACCGCCGGCGTCAGTGTCCGCCATTGTGGAGGAGCTTAATAGAGGATAGTAGATATTTCTTGAATAGGAGGATGGATCTGGGAGGGTAACTGCTTCTGTAACATATCAGTGTGGCAAGGGTTTGTAGGATATTGGTATGAAGAAGACGAAGTTTGCTCTGGCTTTGAAAAGCGAGAGAAACCCGCGTCATATCTGCATGGAAATTTAAAGTTTTCGGTCGCGTCTTCCCTGAAAGTTGACGCGTAAAGTGATGTTTATCAGGCTCGCCCAACTTCGACAGACTATAACTGGAACTGTCTACATTTCTTCATGGCATTTTCCTGTCGAGTCTTACGTTTGTTGAGACCTGTGTCATCTGAAATGTTCTGACGCGATAATGGGAGCGTACAGCCATGGATGAACCGATCCACACTCCTCGACCTCCCGGTCCTGTCCCGCTCTTCCAACCTCATCATGTATCCAAGGATCCTGTCCCATCCTCTTCCCCTGCCTTTGGGACACCCGCATACCCTATCGCAAGCAAAGCAGTGAAGCTTGCCCAGCCTTTCGCCGCGCCAGTAGCCCAACAAACCACCTCGACCGTCCTCCCAATCCTTCTTCCTCCACAGACTCTACGACCGCTCGCTTTCCGTACTCTCACAAAGAAGCACAATCTCACCTTGACATCCTCCGCTTTACAATGTTTAGCAACGTTCATAGGCAAGCACTGTGGAAGTGGTTGGCGGGAAGAAGGTCTGGCCGAGCGTGTCCTTGACGAAGTTGGCAAATCGTGGAAGCGAGCAAATGGTGGGGTCATAGTTGAAGACGGCTCAGAGAAGAAACTTACAAACATCCTCAAATTCATTGAGCCATGTATGTCTGGCGGCCGCCTGGACATTGGCCGTTTGACTCGCAGCAATAGCACGAATAATCTCTCCCGGCAAAACTCCCTCTGCGTCTCCAATGGCGGTGGACCCAACAGAGAAGACAGCCAGGCCAGCCTTGGCCTTTCCGCTCTCGATGTCGACAACAATGATGACCCTGTGCAGCCCTCTGATCCTGACATCCCCGCATCAGCCTCCGCACGTACATTTCTAAAGATTATTTCTGCTCAATCACAGCCGCGCCTCTCCTACTCAACGATTACAAAGTCCCTCGAAGCCGTCACGACGCCTGCCTCGCTCTTTCCCCCTGTGTCCCACAAAACAGCAATGTTCCGCAACCGCTACAATCTCGTACACCAGCGACTGCTGCGAAACGAGCTCTTCCAGACACCGTCTTTCTCCACTGCCATGGGCCGGAATGACTCCACAACTCTACATCGCTCAGCAAGCAATGCTGCCACAGTTCAGCAGGCGTACAAGCTAACGCCGATAGCAAATCTGCTTGGGAGATCCGGTTCGGAGCACTTGCTGCTAGCAATGCTAGTCAATTCGCCAACCGGAGATCTTGCTCTTACAGACTTGACTGGAAGTGTGAACCTTGACCTGTCAGAGGCAAGACCGGAGCGTGAAGATGGTGCGTGGTATTGTCCTGGTATGATTGTGCTAGTGGTTGGCGTCTATGATGAGGACGGTGGAGCAAATTCGAGTACAGGCGGAGGGGTCGGAGGAATCATTGGAGGGAAATTTTTGGCCTCCAGCATCGCCGGACCACCAGCGGAGAAGCGAGATGTCACACTAGGACTTGGGAATGGAAAGAGTGACCATGTTCATACAAGCGTGGGTGTGGGATTCGGGTGGGTAGACTTCCTAGGCGTCGGAAGTGAAAAAGCTTTTGGATCGCAGCTGAGAAGAACGCAGAGGCGTGTACTTGGTCGGAACTCGGATGCCCATCACACATTAGGCGAAGTCGACAGTATGCCGCGAACAAAGATTGCAGTACTTGGGGAATGTACGCTCGATAACCCCCGCACACTAGAAGCTATACACGGTGTTCTCACCTCATACAACGCGAGCGGTGATGTGCAGGATATCCCTCTATCGATCGTGCTAATGGGCAACTTCGCCTCTGCAGCGGCAATGGCAGGTGCCACCGCAGCCGGTGGTGGAAGTATCGAATACAAGGAGCAGTTTGACGGGCTCGCGGCGGTTTTAGCGGAGTTTCCAATAATCCTAGCGAGCACTACACTTGTTTTTGTGCCAGGCGATAACGATCCCTGGGCAAGCTCGTTCTCGGGCGGAGCAGCAACGGCAATTCCCCGAGAAGGCATTCCAGAGCTGTTTGGTAGCAGAATTAGGAGGGCGGTCGCGACCGCAAATCAGGAGCGAGGTCGGAAAGAAGGTGAAGGCACAGGAGAGGTCGTATGGGCGAGTAATCCAGCGAGGATGAGTCTGTTTGGACCAGTGGAAGAAATTGTACTGTTCAGAGATGATATCACGGGGAGGTTGAGAAGGAGCGCAGTCACATTCTCGAATGCGGAAAATGGAGATGGCGAACAAATTGACATCGACGTGGATGGGGATGTGCAAGCAAAGCCAAACGGTCATCAAGAAGAGCCTATGGAAATCGACGTCGCAGTCCAAGAAGCGTCGTCTCGCTTTCCACCAAAACCGAGCTCAAAGTCAACGGGAGCCTTAGATACAAACACCCGTACAGCGCGGAAGCTCGTAAAGACGATCTTAGATCAGGGTTATTTGTCGCCATTCCCACTAGCGACGAGGCCGGTGTTCTGGGACTATGCGTCTTCCTTGAGTCTATATCCGCTGCCAACGGCGCTGGTACTGGCGGATGCGGAGGCGCCAGCATTTGCGGTCAAATATGAAGGCTGCCTTGTCATGAATCCAGGGCGAGTGGTAGACGAGCTAGGAGCCAGGAGGGGCATTGCCAAGTGGGTGGAATATGACGTGAAGACGAGACGGAGTGTTTTGAGAGAACATCGCTTCTAGATCGCATTGTGGAAGGTCATGTCGCTCCCAGCTCCGTTATGACCTTGATTATGAACGTTAGGATCATGTCCAGCCGGTTTCTTGTCGCTTTCTGGTGGACCATTCATGTACACATAAGCAAACTCGAGGAGCACAGGCAGAAATATGACCACCGCAACAATCTGCCCGAAGCTCCAGCTGTTATCTTGGTCCGAAGAACCTATTGAGACGGCAAGTGCCTGCTGCATTGCTCGAAATCTTAGGATTGCCCAGAGTTGAGGGACTCCCCAAAAGAAGACGTTGCATACCATCAGCAGCCCTGCGAACTCTAATGACATTAGGTTAAAAATGTTCACCGTGAGGACCTTTGAGTGCTTCCACCGCTGAACCATATCTGGCTGACGACGTGTCAGAAGCACCCAGATCAAAGTGCTAACGACCATAGTTGACAGGAAAAGCGAACCGCCTATTGTGAAGACGTCAAACGCGACTGTTTCTTGTTTCGAGAGGCCTGACCCATCAGTCCAGCAAAGCCGCTCAACATTTCCAGCCTGTTCAGACGTCATCAACTTTGGTTGAGCCCCAGGCTTCGAGACGCCAATCTGACTGGGCCCAAAATCGGAGATCATTCGTGACAAGAAGGTGTATAGAAACAGGGCCCATGATATGCAGATAATGCTTAGTCTGACCTCCGGCCTATCCAACTTCACACCACAACTGCAAACCAGGAGCATTGGCAACATTGTCAGCAAGGCTGCTGCCCAAGTCACTTCCACGGTTAAGCCACCAAAGTCTTGGGCACTGATGCCGAAGTCCTTCTTGATCAAGATGACGACCGAAGCAAGTTGGACAGAAAAGGTGAGCAGGGCAGCGGCATCGGCGTACACGCCGAATGCTCGATGGACCGCACCTGAGACGCTTTTCTTGGAGTCATCGCGCTTTAGGTAGATGACGCCAAGCCCCAAGAGTACGCCAAGGAACAGTTCCATTACGTATGCGGTAATGACCTTTAGAAGTCAGAAGTGAAGGTGGAAGTCGGTTGATTGACTCACTCCTATACCTGATATGTCGGCGTTGCCTATACCGTAGAGGCAAGAACAAATCTGCTCCCTGCACGGGGCCATGGCCGACACGGTCAGATTGTGTGACGTGACCTCCTTCATACACTCGACATAGGTCGCGAAGTTTGTGATTGACTGTAGAAAAGCGCATTCATGTGGTTCACACGCGGCAGGCATTTTTGACATCTCTCTGCAAAGAGTTGAAGACAGTCTGAGGGCCACAAAATGGTAGGAGATGGGGAGATAATTGGCGAGGCCTTACGAGGTCCAGCTTCGTGGGCGCGGCTCGCGCACTTCCCAGCCTTGCAGACCATGGGTACAGAATAGGAAAGCCGTGAGGGGATAACCTTTGCTAGGGCTCTTTCTTGACTCTCAGCCTTGCCGGCGCGTCGGCGCCGCTGTTTCTATTGGAGAACTACGCCATGGACTCATGCTTCCTTAGCCGATTTGATCGATTCTGATGTGCAGCTGAAATCATGCATATGCAGCTAGTCAGATCGGGGACGAGCCTTTGAATGGTCAGATACTCCATATGCCCTCCAATTCGCAATGTTGTTCTCGCCGGTTCTCTGACTCTTGGTATGCTCATTAACGAAACCAAAGAAATGCTGAAGACGAAATCATGGCCTTGGATACAAGACGCTTGAATTGTCTCCTATTACTCCTCATTTTGGCTTTCCATCTCCATCATGCCTTGTCTCAGACAACAGATTCGTCCTCGGGCTTCTCCCTAACCACCATTTCTGACCTCACGACCTTCTTTACCTCAACTATCGTAGCGTCAAACTCCACTACTCAATTGACATCAACGACAACAACTTCGTCGTCTTCATCCTCATTCATTCTTACATCAACACCGGAAATCTCATCCACAGCCATTGCCACAGCCCCGGCCACTACCTCACGTATGAATCCTCCGTCACGGTTTACGACCATTGCGACTCTAACCAAGCGTTTCAGGTCTCCCAGGCGTTCCAGATCTGACCAACGCCGAGAAAGCTGGAATTGGCGTTGGTGTTGGCGTAGGAGGCATTCTGATTATTACAGGGTAAGCATTAAATGTGCCAGGAGCACTCGAACATACGCAGAAAGCAAAATGTCGCTGACTATCACATCTGTTCAAGTCTGTTCTATCTTTGCAAACGACCCCGGCAACCAACTTCTACGGTGCAAGGTGCGCCCGTTCAAGCGGCACCGGAGATAGTGGAGATCAATAAACCAGTTTGATGTCCGATGGGAGAATGTGATAAGAGGTGCGACGTCGTGTTAGAATTCAAGCAATGAGCGGTGCGAATTCACGCCCAAACCTAGCACCTCGGCATGCATTGGGGGCACTTACAGAGCAGGCCAAAATCGGCATTCTGACATGATTCATTGTAAGCTTTCCATTCTGTACCTATTCTGGGGCTAAGTCTCTGCGCACATGTAATGTTAGGCCTTGTATAAGGTCACCCGTTGGGACTGCGAAATATTAATGAAAATTCCCGTCCCTCATCTCAAAACCTTCAACACGCAAACCACAGCAGTGTCTCAAATTACATTCTAGGGTTTGTCTTTGGTTCGCTATTCATAGTTCACCAACGCCCCATGATCCGAACTCCACAGCATATTTCTTTTACCAGTTGGAGGAAGATATCATAACGAGTGCGGCAGCTAGAGGTCTCTCAGCTGCTGCCTCAACTTTGGTCCAAACAGGGCTTGCGGAACAAGTTGAACAATGAACATCTCAACAGATATCCTCTGACGACTTTGTGGGCCGTGAATTTCTCTCAGTTCGATGATGTGTCTCACATGCGGGAGGAGTGCGAGGCGTCTCCGGCCAAGCTGAGGTAGTTGAATTTGACACCAGACACCTCCGTGCGCGCAGTTCCACCAGCTTTCAGTCGCCTCCTACTTTGCTTCCTTCCACAGTTTAGCCCTATCCTCCAAATAGTCAATTGAATGCTGTCCGGTATGATTGTTTAGTGTATCCGCCCCAGTGACTGGTAAACGTGCGAAGTCCTCTACGGCGAGCTCAAACGCGTCCAGCCCAAGTTCCAGAATACGCTGAAGAGCTGAACCCGTTCCATGGTTTATCAACCTTGGGAGCTTGCAGGAGCTTGCAGGAGTTACACAGCTGCAAGCCGGATAAGATCTAGGGTGGTTGCGATCTTGAGCATTTAACGACTGAGGAAGATCACATTGGTGGCTGGAGGCTGGGACATAAAGCATTCGGGACGTTTGAGGGTTTCAGCAGGTCCGTGCTAACCTCCCATTTTGAAGTTGGGTGGAGAGAAATAGTTGGTCACATTATTTGTGCTTACCCGGCGACTTGTAAGACAATTTGTTCTTCAGCTAGAGCGGAGCTCTTACGCGTACTATGGGCGAATGACACTTGAGGCTCAAATGGATCGAACCGTCAATAAAGGGGATGAGGCCTCGCACGAATCATGCAATATCCTCTGCTCGGCTAGCCTTCTTCCTTTGTCTAAGCGGCCAATGCCATGTCGACGATTCCATCGTAAATCTCGCCACGGCTGTGCGCAATGCAAAGCTAAGAAAATTAAGGTATGGATTCCAAACACGCTTTGGTTCATCTGCGAACGCTCTGGGCAGTTAGCGCTACTAGCTCACGGCCTCCCATCTGACCTGTTAAGTAGTGCAATGCTCAGAGACCCCGTACACGACGTCTCAAGAAGCGGATTCAATGAGACTTTTCGGAGACTCTGAGGACAAACGCTACCTGGCTTACGACGGGAAGAAGAATTACACCATCATCATAATCTGACGGCGTCCGTCAGGTCTGCCATAAAGGAATGCTATGAAGGCTATCTAGTTTGAGTAGGATGGAAATGTATTGTATCTACCTGATGATTGGCTAAAATACATTGCGGCAAGCTGAAGTCCACGTAGAAGCGGCACTTCCGAGCCTCAAGTCTGTGTGCAAAAGAAACAAGCTCACAATGGCCGATTCAGTCATTGACAATGCTTCGCCATAATGTGACTCCAAGCCCTAGAGCAACGCCTTGCCTCATGGTCGGCGCCTCCACGATATGCAATGCCCCATAGACCTGACCCTCCTGAACGCTAATGCCGACCCTATTCGTAGTCTCTTGCTCATTGCTACCGAGAAAGACAGCGCTCTATGTATTCGTGCTGGAAATCAAGTCGTCTTATTGCATAATCATCCCTTCCATTTCCCTCAATCCCGGGAGATCATAGCTCTCGGTAATCGCTCGGCCTAACCCTCTTCTGCCGATTCTGGTGTCTATGCGGATTGACAGGCTGTCGCATATACGCATTATCCTCATCCTTACCCACATGTCGTTGCTGGTTCGAGAACTTGTGCGCCGACGGACCCGTGGGTGGGAATTTCTGGAACCCCTGGTTCTGGGCTTGAGTCTGTGCTCGTGGACCTGAGGGGACGCCGGTCATGCCGTTCAGACCATTCATCTGCTGATTATTGTTGTTGTTGCTTTGGTTGGAAAATTGGGGCTGTTGGTTGCTCATTATGGGTATCGGGGTGTTGAAATTTGGAGTGGGAAATGCGCCGAATTGCTGTTGATTTGGAAAGGCATTCATGCCGTTCATTCCGTTCATAGCATTGAAATTGGGCGCCATGAAGTTCGGCATTTGCATCATGCCAGGGTTCATCATGCCAGGCATTGGCATAAATGGCATGCCTGGCATCGCCAACGGCATCTGCATGCCAGGCATCATAGGAAAGTTCATGTTCTGCATCATACTTGACATATCTGGAGGCATGAATTGGTTCATAGCGGGGATATTAGTGCTGATGGGAGCGGTAGTGGTATTGATACTCGCCGCGGGCGAGGCAGTTCTCTCAACGGTGGTTGTCTTAGCCGACTCATTCGATTTCTGTCGTTTCATGGCTGGAGCTGCTTCGGCTTTCAACTTGTCATCAGCTGCGTCAGGAGCACTCCGCTTTTTGGAATTGGTGGTTGAGTCTGCTATGCTCGATGCTGGAGACTTGCTACCTGGAGGACTAGGAGCGGCGGCGTCGAGTGCTTCGCTCTTGATTGCTTCAGTTTTCACTTGTGGTGATCTCGGCGAAGAGGCTTGACTTCCAGAACTAGCTTTCCTCTCCTCGGCTTTCTCTGCCTCATATGCCTTGATTTTTTCTTTCATTTCCTCATCGCTGACCAAAGTTTCGATGATAACATCCTCAGTGTCGCAACCTGGGCACACCAGGTCGGATTCAATGAGAGCATTCGTAATACATTCATTGCAATACGTCTTCCCGCAACAAGGTGTCTTCATTGGATCTACAAACAACCGCTTGTCGATAGGACACTGCAAACCCCGGCTCTCCAGCTCCTTGTCTCCGAAGCCAGCTTTCTGCTGTGCCGCCGCAGATGCGTTTACCCTCTCCACGTGTTTGGCCCATTCCTTCTCATCGGTCCTTGCGAGAACGTGCTTTCCATCTGCATTGAGCATCAAATTTTGGCGTTGCTCCTCACTCAATTTGTCGACTTCGGAATCGTCGACAACTGTAAGCATAGATCGAGGAATACCGGTAGTTCGTTTGATGCGGGCACGTCCTTCGAAATTTGGATCATCATTGGTCGGGCATGCCTGGATCCAGTGGCCTAGGATTGTCAGCGTTGTGGTCAAAAATGCATTCGGAGGATCGATCTTACCTTTCTTGCCGCAACGGTAACAGATATAACCATGAGGTGGCTCGCCTTCTGGGATGTTTGCCTTTTTTGGCGCATTCTTGTTGAAGGTCATTGGAACTCGTTGCGCGGTCGCCATCTCTTGCTGGTCAAGTTTCCATTGTTCCTCCCCCAATTTCAAGACAGCCGCCGCCCTTTCCTCCTCAGTCTGAGCAGCATTCACATCGATTGCTTTGCTAGCCTTTTTTATGGCGGGATTGTTCGTGGTGGATCGCGCTTCGACTGGAGGCTTTCCGTCGACGTATTTGTTGGCCTTACCTCTCCCTGGTATCTTGGCAGGTAACCGGCGTGCAAGAACAAGAGATGACTGAGGTATTCGTTCCGTGTCTTCGGCGTACTCTAATAGTATGTTAGCATGGTATTTGACAAATCAAGAACTCTTTCGAGACGCATACCTTCATCCGTATTGTCCTTATAGAGTGCTAGGTCGAAATCCTTGCCATCTCCAAGCTTCATGATGGTCATGATCTCACGTTTGAGTTCCCATACAGAGATATCGGTACCATCAAACGTTACCCGTTGGGCGTCCTTCATGGACTTGAATCTGAAGTGAACGGAAGGCATCTTTGGTGATAAGTATTACCTTGACGGTTGTACTTTTTCAGAGGAAGTCGCAACTTGATATTGAGGTTGGGAGGTCGCCAGTGATGCGGTACTCTTGCAAAGCTGGGAGTTGGAGAAGGACAGTTCAGCAACCAGAACAGGGCTGTAACGGGGCGACAAGTTGAAGTTAGATTTGAAGATTTGGCACTCTGGTGACCTCAAAGAGTCTCTGAGTACAAATGTAATGTTTTACATGAGACAAAGTTTCGCACGTGGTCCCTTCAACCGTGACCTCTACCCTCCTCCAAGTACGATAGAAGAACAGTCCAGAAGAACAGTCGATACCAGTAAGCAGCCCCAAAAACCTCAGAATAAGTGTTCAGAATTATCTCAGGTTCTTTTTCCGATTGTAGAATGGATCTGTTGGTGCTTGCACCCGCTGTAGAGCCGCAGTCTGATCGAGGAGACTCAGGATCAGGGTTCGAAGACAAAGGAGCATCAAACCCCAAGGGCTAATGGAGAGTAGAGATGAATGAAGGGTCCAATATGCCTTGCCTGTCCTGTGGGAGTTGCGCGGACGGAGGTGGTAGATGTCGATGTGGTGGCGAAGGTGGATGAATTCCGAGGTTGCGAGCGGAGAAACCTGAAGAATTGCGCAGGCGGCTTACAAAGGACCTAGAAGTCGAAACTGACTATGCCGAAAACGGACATGAAATTGGCACACAAAACAAGGCGCAATTCAAAAACGATCGTCAAAGCATGTCATCATCTCGGTTATTTCAATTCTCTACATTCAAACTTTCCAAACGCGCCATCACTGCTTCTATGATGGCACTTTCCCGCTCCACCATTGCCATTGCCTCCGTGATCTTTGCCTTCTGTAGTTTAGATGGCACGAGCATGCTCCCACCTGCAAGCGATGACCGCGGAGATGCACTAGACAGTGACCTTCCGTGGCCATTTGTCTGGGTGCGATCATCAGACTCTGGCGTTTCCTTTCGCAAAGCCTCGGCTTGTGCCAAGAGCTCTTGGGCTAGTTGCTTAACCTGTTGCCGTCAGAAGATGTCATAAAGATTGTCACGAGTAGTTCTTAAGACTCACCGAACCGTATCTTTCGTTCAATGCATTGCCACTGACAGGCTGTCTCTCCTCGTGGTCTTCATCCGCTTCCTCGATTTCAACGCCAACCATCTTGGCCAGGCCAGTGATTTCTTGTGTCCAACCGATTTCTTTCGCGCTCAAATTTCTACCTGATGTACCTGCACGTGCAAGTTTCCGCCTCAAAACTTCATGCCTATCTGATAATTTCTGTTGGCGTTCCTTAGCGCTTGCAATTCTTGAGTCAAAATCGCGCGACGTGTGCACATTGTCTCCGTTTCCGCGGTCGAGGCGCTGTATTCGGCTAGATAGTTCGCTCATCTGCTTGACCTGATTGCCCAACTCTTCGCGGAGTTGCTCACAACGCCTAAAGAGATCGGCCGCAGCGCCTTCAAGCTGTGATGTTTGTGCAGCCACCGTCCGATGTACCAAGCTCATTAGATCCAATGTAGCCGGGCTGAGTCGGATCTCCTGTTTAAGAGTCGATTTCTGACGTTGTGGAACATTCATCGACAAGAGGTCCTTCAGTGGCGCGGTAGGTGGGTTGTAGAAAATGGAGGGCGGCTCATACGAATCTCGTGCTGTTGGATCTTCGGCTGCTGATGGTGTTGAGGTCCGGATAAGCTCCACATTTCGTGGTATGGGGGTGGGCAACCTGTTTTGTGATAGGATTGGTGAGAGTGTAGAGGATGTATTGTCTGGTTGGTCGAATGACACGGCATATGCTCGAGACGCCGTTGAGGTTAATATCATGTGGCCAAGTTCGGAATCCTGTATTATCACTGGAGCTGATAGAAGCGCAGTGGCACCATCAGGTCTTGCTTCATTTATGACCAAAAGTCGTTCCTGGAAGGCAACAGACCCTTCGCACATTGTCTTGAGTCTCAATGCAAGACCCGCAGTTTCACTTACAGGGGAAGTGATCTCCAAATCCAGACGAGAAACCCATTCACTCAGCGATATGAAGCTGACTTGCTGAGAGGATGTGAGGTACAGGTCGTAAGGAGAAGCGGTATCGTAAGAGAACATGGGCCACTCCATGACGGTATCTTTTTGCGATACCTGGTCGATGTTCAACGACTCGACGAGTAATAGTTCCCTTGAATCGGAAACAGGTACGGTGAACGTGCCGCTCCTTGCCTTGGGCAGCCACTGCCCCGAGACGCCCTCCATATCAAGTAAAACGTGCACCACGGCATCAGTCGTCGCAAGACAGATGACGGTAGCAGCGAGATTATCCTGAGCACGCTCAAAGTCATCCGTAAAGTCGATCTGTTCGCCTGAGAAAATCTCGTCAAAATCGAGCTTCCCCGCCACAACGTGGATTTCGCAAACCTCAAGGTCTTCACAATCGTCACTCAGATCGACGTTGAATGGACCCTGAAGTTTTGGGATCACACTTGGATTCGACGGCCGGACCCAGAATTCCTCAACCATCGACGGATCTTTGTCGGAAGCTGCGAAGAACGGCTCTTGAATATCGAGTTCCTGCATCCACTCAAACTGCTGACGGAGTATCTTCTCCTCGTCCGGATCTAGCTCGCCGTCTTCAATGCATGACATTTTGGAGACAATGTGGGTCGACAGTGCAGCCACGGAGATTTCTGGCGGCCGCCATTTGGAAGGAAGGAGTGGACAAAGCGCGTATAAGTCGCCATTCCTCATGGCTACCCAAAGCGTCATGGAGGCCCATCCATCCTCCCCTGGCTGACCTGCGCCTCCGAAGCAGGCAGATGTGGCTTCCATATCAAAAAAGTCAGCAGAGAAACCTCTGTTCTTGCCGAAGGCTGAGGGTGTGAAATCTTGATCACACGAAGTTCCATCGATTAACTTCTTCAGATCAATCGCGAGTGCCGGTTGGTCAAAAGACCACTGGTTGCTCCGATCTAATTCCCAGACTCGGACTGCAGCTTCAGCCGTAATGGTGAGAAGGCAATCTGTTAAATTGCTAGACACTGCCAGAGGGTGCCACAGTGCACATACAACAGGGGACTGCGGTATGACATGAGTAGTTGGTCCCAGTTGATACGTCTTGAGCTTCAGCGGAGTTTGGTCGGGATCGTTCAGGCGACTTGTGTCAGGTAGAATGGCAATATGGACGGTGTGCTCATTAAGGATGGCAAGGAACTTGTTCGAAGGTGACATGACTAGTTGTCGTATTTTTTGGTAGACTGGAACTGTAAGAGTCTGAAAGGTCAGTAAAGTCGTCAATAGACCGACATTGAGAAATGCAACCTACCCGGTACGGCGCAGAGGCTCCATTCCGCTTCTGCGTGAGACCAGCACCCCCATGTGCCTCCTGAGCACCTGCTTGTTCTTCCCAATCGCTTTTGACTCTAGCAAGATCTGCCCATCGTATCTTATTTTCGACGACTGAAAATATCTCCGTCCCACGGCTGGCGAGCAGTCTACGGGGCCCTTGGTAGTTCTCATCTTGCTTGACGCTGTTTGGTGAGCCTAGCTGGGACGTGCGATTGGATGTAGAGGTCTGCGAGACATGGCCCCGTGGATCACTAAAGATCTTCGATCCTGGTGATGGTCGAGAGAGCCAGGGCGGCGTGTAGGTCAGGATCTTAGGCATTGCAGGGGATCAACAGAGAGACAACGAGCTTACACAAGATACCAAGACTGACCCATTGTCAGTCTGGCAGTTACTGTGCAGACAAGCATAAAGTTGCTCAATTCTCTCAAAACGTTCATGCAGTTGTGGCTTTGCGGCAGGCGGCACGTAGGCTTGAAAGCTTGCCGCGCGACTTTTCGTCAAAGCGCGTTTCTGATCTGCCTCGACAACTACACACACTTTTCTTCACCCCCCATCGAAAATCATGTCTACCACCATAGAACGCCTTGATAGACCCAGTGCTTACTATCTAGGAAGAGTACACTGCCGATTCTTGCCCACAACAATCATTTACTGACCTGGTTTTGTCGCAGAACAAAAAGAGAAAGTTCGACCGGGACCGAGATCGGGACGAACGAGATGGAGGTGACAGACAGCACGAAGAAGACCCAACCGACCCACTGAAGGATGCGACGACTCTGTACGTGGGCAACTTGTATATCGTCCCTAGTATCCCCCCGCGGCGTCATCTACTGAAGCTCTGAGCAGGTCATTCTACACCACAGAGGAGCAAATACATGAGTTATTTGCAAAGTAAAGCCTCGCAGTCGTCCCGTTATCTTGCTTACAGCTCACCTTCTCACAGATGTGGCGAGATCAAGAGGCTTGTCATGGGCCTCGACCGATTCCAAAAGACCCCCTGTGGTTTCTGCTTTGTCGAATATTACAGCCATCAGGACGCTCTCGACTGCATGAAGTACATTGGTGGAACCAAGCTGGACGAGCGTGTCATCCGCACGGATTTGGATCCCGGCTTCCAAGAAGGCAGGCAATACGGGTAAGCATGCGAATCGCCGGAATATATGAGGTCCTGATTTGACATTTCTATTAGGCGTGGTAAATCCGGAGGACAAGTCCGAGATGAATATAGAGATGAATATGACCCTGGAAGAGGCGGCTTCGGCCGTGCAATCGATGCAGAGAGGATTAAGGAGGAAGAAGAGTACGGTAGAGGGCGTTGAGAAGCATATCAATAATCTGCGTCTTGAGCGTTTAGGAACTACTGCAGGGTTGGAAGCTTAATGATACCCATTTGGTCAGTTGATGATGCCCTGCCATTTGCAGGAGTCGCACCACAACTTCACTTCCGCCAAGTTTCATTGCTACTAAACGCCCTGAGATCTAAATATCTTCGCAAGGCTTCATACCTCAGTACAACATCAGGCTGAAAGGCCCTGGCGACTTGTCTCGGGCATCAGCTATTCCGCTAATGACCAGTTCATGGGCTCATTACGACTAGTAAGCTCACGTCGTCCTTACTATGGAGCTGCACCTCGCGAGGCCCGTTGCTCCAGTACTTACGTCAACCACCAGAGTAACTGTTTCCATCGTTCGCGATACTCCGGCAGATATAAGCAGATGTCCGACTTCAGCCATGGTGTTGCCGCGACATACGATCCCGCCAGGTGCCTCATGGTTGCGTACACCCCGAGCGCTATTCGCAGAATTTGGAGATGAAAAGCAGAAGTCAAGACGTTGCGTCCAATTTGTCTTGCAGGTGTAAATACTTTTCATGCAGCTCTTGACATGCGTGCCAAGGGCGTCCTTGCTCTTGGTCCGGTGGACGGAGCGGAGCCCATGCTGCCGATGATATTCATGCGCCACCGAGGTATGCCGACAAAATCCTTCGGACTCTCTGTGTGAGCGTCGGTGGAAGTTCTGGTGGATTGTGAAAGTTGGCGGGTATCTCCCGGACACAAGACCCCACATAATGGATGAAATAGGGTAGATCCTTTTTCGTAGAATGAGTGATACAGCCACCATATTCGAGCAGAATGGAGGCGGTGGGATAGATCTCGTCGTGGTCCGCGATTCTATCTAGATCATGGCTAAGGATGACTTGGTCGAGAGGAGTCAGTCCTCTGCTGTCCAATGCGTTGACTTGCGCACCGTGCTCGAGAAGCGTCTTGGAGACCGCATTGCGAGCGATATGTAGGGGCTTGCAGGCATAATTGGTTACATAGGGG
>Ga0335072_10006855_pt1 | contig 16628 bp, 7 predicted proteins | sample Lox_Sample_21_FD_206725 | JGI IMG/M metagenome (GOLD analysis project Ga0335072, IMG submission 206725) | Soil microbial communities from Loxahatchee National Wildlife Refuge, Florida, United States - Lox_Sample_2.1 | ecosystem: Environmental > Terrestrial > Soil > Wetlands | place: USA: Florida...
CTGTCAGTATGGAAAGGATCGTCGTCGTCGTCGTCGTCCATTTCTAAATCCTTCATTTGCCGTACTCTTTCTTTCCTATCCCTTACTTCTCTCGCCAGGTCTGGGGAAGAAGAAAAGACAATTAGGTCATCATCAAGAATACTCGTCTTCGACCTCCTCAATCCAGCCCTTCTCGCTGTGCCAATTGTGCCGCTTCTTGATCCAGCAGTTACATCAGAAACGGACCGTGAGATACCCTTCCCCCTTTCCATTGCCGAGATCGTGGTTATCATAGAAGCCGGTTTGGGAGTAAGTCTCCGCCTCTTTGCGACTGGCTCTAGAACTGACCCGAATGGATCACCGAGAAATGGATCACTAAGATCGACTGTACCATCAACATCATCTGACAAAAAGAAGAAATTATTCTCTCCTTTAGCCATGCATTTGCCTTTAATTGAGGTTGCTTCCACTGGGGAGACTCTCACCGCAGTCAGATTCCTTGCGTCCAGACTTTTCGGATTCAAGGAGGGGGGATTTCCCATGTGGTCGTCGTGTCCTAAGGACTTCTGAACAACTGGTGCAATGGGGTGATCATGATGGTCTGGGTCGTCTGAGATGCAGAACCACTCATCAGCCTCTTTTCCAGGCTGTCTTTCGTTCTCTGGAAATGCACTCCTAGCAACGGGCTTCTCGAATGGCGACGCAGATGTCGTTTTACTCGAAGTCGCGTTGAAGACATGTTTCCGCTTTTGGGCCACAGGTTCAGGGCTCGATAGCAGGTCAATTACTTCGACTGCTTTCATTGTGCTTGCAGTGCTTTCAATCTATCACTTTCATTAGGAGTACTAGAGATGAGAGGGTGCCATATCCAAAATCCAAGGTCGTGACTTCATTAATTTCGGCGCGTTTTTTGGTCTCGTGAGATGCTTACGCGAAACCCTCACGTTGTCACGTGCCTATGTTTGAAGTACTGAAGTATCACTCAACACAGTCGATAACAGAGGGGCTTGAAACAGAGTAATTCTAGCGGAAGCATCTTAAGGTTATTTACTAGATCTGAACCCAGTAAAGGGTGCTAATAATATACATAATCGATCCACAGCGCCTTTCCATGATGCGTATTACCTAATAGAGCGCCATAGCAATGCAGCTTTTCCATGCCTGTCCGCCTTGTTGTAAGTATACAATAATTCAAGTGTGAATCTAACCTTCTGTTGTAACTCCTGTTTCAATATAGCAAGTGAAGAATTCCCTCCCTTATCATACTCAATAACTGACTTCGCCAAGGTCGTCATCGAAAGGATCATCACTCAATCCGTGGCCATTGGTGATGTTATTCTTCCCATCTCCAACATCTACGCCTCTTTTCCTTTCAATCTCCACCACCTCTTTCTGTATATCAATAAAATATCTTCTTAGGCTTTTCAATCCTCTCAGGAAACCCTTATCTGGTTCGTTGGGGTGTTGTGGCGGACAAGCTCTCTCCTTAACCGCTGGGCCATTCTCGGCTGTAACACAGTTTGCAAAATCCGCGATCTTGAAATCGATTTCACGCCTTCTGATTTTCGTATGTTTCGCCGTGGTAGACGTATCTGTAATAGCGCCTTCATCGTCCACTTCGCCATCGTAGAACATCAACAGGCTTGCAGCATAGAACCTATATCCTCGCAAATCCTTGATTAGGATTTCCAATTCTGACAGCTTGTGCAAGATCGTAGGAATATGTCGTAAGACGCTGGCGTAGTCAACACCATCAAAGAGAAAGCGTTGAAGAGCATCCTGAAACTCCCTTCCAGCTTTTAGTTTACGTCCGAAATACTTGTCTTGAAAGATGTAGACTTGCGATGCTACGTCCCAGACTTGGAGCCCGCAAACTCGAACACCAAGTTCTTTGGATGTTGTCTCTGCGCATTTTCGTCGCTGAGAATTCTGCTTCTTCTCGTTAGCGTCAACACCGTATTGGCGAGTGCCCATTTTCAGATCCATGATACAAGGCCGCCTCATGCCGGCTGTAAGGTCTTCGAGGAGGAGAAAGAATTCAACACGTTTGTCACGCTGCGTCTGGGCTTCTTTGGGGTTCACTGGCCTTGATATTGGTAGAACGCTATTAGGTGGCTCACTTCTTGCTGGCGGCTGTAATAATCCCTTGGCTCCAGATCTTGAAAGTGATTCAGTTGCCAGATGGGGTACGATATTGTCGGGTTCTGTACCTCGCGAGGACGACAAGTCGCCAATACCAGTGATATCAGAGTTCGTTTGAAAGACGTCAGGCTCACCGTCACCCTTGTGGCCTACGTCGTCTGCTTCTTCAAAGTACCTGAGATTACCTCGACCTTCTGCATCTTCTTCAGGTTTACGACGGAGGCTACCGCTAGAATAACGTCGCTTTCTCTTGGTGTGTGGGTCGATTTGCGATTCGAGTATGGGCGAGGTGGTGGCTGCTTTCTCTTTTAATTGAATATCGCTGCCGTTAGAGGCTGATGGTTCACCACCTTGCACAGGCTTCAAACAAGAACCACCCGTCGGCAAGCTGTACAAACTTGGCGAAGTAAGACCATTGTCTTCAGCAGCTCCCTTCATGGCTCGCTTTCGCGTAATATCTTCATCGACCCGGTTATTCCCCATTAAAGTTATCTGACTTTGTTGAGCAGTGATTAAATTCGATTCAGAATTGGATGTCCTTAATTGACTTGGGGTGCTGGGCTGCCCTGCTCGATGGGCTAGCGGACGATGTTGTTGCGCCGGTCGTCTGTGACGGTGAGTAGGGATAGGTTGCTGGAGGAATGCTTCACCAAAGACTTCGTTTCTTAGCTTTTTATTAACTGTTGTAGCACCCCAGCTTGCAGCATGCTTGTCAGACAAAGTCGGCCGAAAAGTGAATTCGCCATTGGGAGGTGGAGGCTGGCTCTGACTCGATCGCCTTGCCGATAGAGAGCTTACTGCAGTGCTTTCGTCAAGGTGCCTGCGTTCGGCTTCATGATTTTGTAATGACGGTTGTAGGAAGCTCTTTGGAATGATATGTCGATTATCGGCAAAGGTGACGGTCGGAGTAGGAGTTTGGGATGAGCCGATTGACTGGCTTACAAGTCTGGGCGGTTCACTGCGTCGATCATCATTATTAAGAGGCTTGGCCCGATCACCTGCATCTTTGATAGTATTGCTACCAGTTTGTCCAGGGAGCCCAGGGTTCACTGCGTCACCTTCTGGCGTGACTCCATTCTCTTTTGCAGATGCCTTACGCTTCTGTTGTTTCTCAAATGTAACATTGAGTACTCCGATATACCTGTTTGAATTTGAAATAACTTCGTTAGCAAACGATAACATCTCGGATTCGAATTGCGGCCAGTGATGGTACAGATAGTCTTGCTGGTACTCAGCTTCGAGCTTCGTGAGCACGACAGGGTCAAGTGAAGCTCACATACCTTGGCATGAACTTCAATAACTTTGGATGATACCGTTCAATCCTTTCATAAAACTCGTTCTCCCGGTTGTTTAACTGTTTGCAGACAGCACGTTTTGAGAATCGCCACATAGTAGTGTGCCCCCCGACCTGATGCCGATAAGGAATCAGCTCGATAGCTTCCAATGGCGCCTTTGCTAATTGCTGGTGGCGATGCAGATAATCTTTGTGGTTCTTGGACATATAACGCCTTCCATTGCTTCTGCCCGTTGGGGTTGTTTCGATGTCGTCGGTGAAACTCGACTCTTCATCTTTTGTTGAATAGCCTGCTTCACTGACTGCGTCGTAATGAAGGTCTGGACTTTGTAAAGCATCAGAAAAATAGTTATCGCGTTCTTGCTCTGGCGTGATATCGTGTATAGCTTCCAGGAGGTCATGTGGGCTTGCCTTGCCCACCATAATGTCATCGCCAGCTCGAGGTGGAACTTGGTGTTCAACAAGCCACTCTTCAGATTCAGCCCGATCACTTCGATGGCTTAAAGATCCTGACTGATCTTGGTCTCCGTGACTAAGTACTTCGTGCTCGGGTGAGTCATGCGATGTCTTGTGAGGGACGAAAAGAGCTGAAGAGATCTGCTCCTCTCCCGACTCTTCATCCTCATCCTTGGTGGTAGACTTCTTTTCACCTGTGACTGCTTGAGCGACGTCGTTATTAGGTACTCCCTGAGGTTCACCTGATGATTTGCCCCTTTCCGATTCGCTCACTAGCAAGCTGCGTGGGAATGAGAAGCCTTTAGAAGGAGCTGGCGTGAGATTGTGTTTCTTCCTTAAGTCATCAAGCAATTGGGCGGGCAAAGCATTGGGCCTTTTCTCAGCTTGAGACTGTGAGCTCCCTAGAAGGCCGTCACTTTCTCCATTCCAGCCAGTGTCATGAAATCTGTTACGCGGCATTTCAATGCCTGAAGAAGTTGAATCATCATTGGATTGATCGAGTGACTTCGTTTCATTGTCCTCGCCCATGTCCGAGGGCACAATGTCCTTCATCCTGGGTAAATTGTCTTTTAGGCGTCCGCTGTCCTTGGGCTCACGTCTCTTCGGCTTCTCTTCGGGCAAACCTTCTCTGAAGAAGCGTAGACTATGGCTCGCTTTTCGACTGCGACTGTTAGGCTCGATGCCCGCTAAAGCTTCTGCGACAGACTTCTCAACCTGACCTTCTGGGACCTCACCAGAAGCCTGCTCCCCAAATGACCATGCCTTTTCTGCAGCTACACCTGGATGCGCGTCTCTCCATGACCTGTAACTTGCTCTGACGCCGTCCAGGTATGGATTATCAGAACTTGTGATAGGAGGGGTTGGACTTTGGGGTGCCGGGGAATTGATCATGCCTGTGTCCCCAGGATTGATAGAGAAGACCGACTTTGAGAAATCTTGCACTCTTTTCTCCCTTTGTGTGCGCTCGAGAGATGTTCCCCTACCACGTTTGTTGTTGAGAAAATCTCGATGGCCCATGAGAAGCGAATTGACTTGTCTAATGTCGGATATATCGAGCTCCTTTGGGGCAGGAGCAGGCGTACCTCCTATGCTAAGTGCAAGAGGCTTTGCTGGCGGCATCGTAGTTGCCATTGAATCTTCATAAATCTCTCGATTGTTTATATCATCCAGGTTGTTCCCATCCGTACCAGCTTGGCAGGAGCTATCTGTATTCGCCAAAGTCTCTGCAAACTTGTCTGACCCAGCTGCGACTGTGCTTGGCTCACCAACTTGGTAGGAAGGCAAGAACAGTCTCGAAAGTAGAGAGGAGGACGGGATTCGTTGAGCACCAGCGCGGCGGGCATTGCCTTGGTCGGCAGTCTGAACTGGTTCATGGGCCTGCTCAGGCCTCACCAGTGCAGCGGGTGCGGCATTTTCGGGGTCAAGAGGGGATGTTGACATGAGAGTCGGACATCTATCGATGGCGTACGCAATGTGGGGGATTGATTCGCAAATGGTGCTTTGCAGACGGATAAGGACCAAGTGCCGATGATGCACTACCCCTTGCCGCCCCAGTCTGTGGTACGGTATCAAATTACAGAGTTACGGGGGACAAGTTATGTAGTTTGCCGGCGAATCCTGGATCGTTAGGATACAGGACTGTCACGTTGTGCCTTGTTTGCTCTTCTATGGGTTATGGGAGTTGGGTGAAGTGCTTGGATTTGGAGGTTGTCCGGAAAAACGTGGGGCAATCGAGCTCGCGAATTTGGTGGTTGAATGCATGCGCGAATGGGAAAAGTGTAGGCGAGAAAAGCCCACAAGGCTAGACTCAAGGCGCCATGACGCAAAGCAAATAGCAGTAGCTGGGAAGGATCAAGGATCAAGCATCAAACCCAGGAACAAAGGGTTGAGGCACGCATAAGTATTATTAAGGCCAGATACTGTATTTTGATATTGGTACTCTATTAACGCAGAGGCATCAAAACGCCAGCATAGTAGTGGGGGGCAGTTCACTCTTAATTACTGGCTCTTCACTCACCAGCCTGTGCTGCACAGTCCGCTAAAAGGCCTGTCCTTCTCCTACCACTCCATTATTGGTTCACTGAGTCCCAGAGATCCTCGACTTTCCACGAGGTCAACGGCTGCAACTTTGTTTCTCATCTTCTTATTCAGGATTTGCCATTAGATTATCTCATTGAATTCCTCTCTTCTCGATGATGACTGAGCAGGCGGGACATCATCGTCCCTTCACGTCTCTCAACGGATGTTCCTGTATTTGGGACGTCGATAAATAATGATGCATCACATTCATGGCGACGTTGCCAGTACCAATCAATCGACCACGTGCCATCCGTCCGCAACCCTCATCCGATTCCTGGCCGTCGTCAACCTTCTGGGCTGGATAGGGGGCTGTTTTCCGCCGATGATCCCAGTGCTTAGACCATAATAGTATTGGCTGTACCGCTGTCGTGGTCTCACAGTAAGCACTGAATATGGGTCGGCCCGTTATTGGGCGCCCACCTCCCGTCCGACTCTCCCCTGTTGCTAGAGAACCAAATGTTACCTATTAGATATGTGTACCGATACCACAACCAATCCGCCTATGTAGCATAAAAACGGTCTTACTTGACATATGATTGGCTCTCTATATGAGGCTCGAAAAAACTGCCTGTTGATGAGGATTGTCTATAGTGGTTAGATGAGAGCTCAATATCCAATTTCGAGGTTGGTGGATTCTTTTTGAGTGCTTGACATCTAGCAAGATTTTATTTCACTACTGTGTCATCGATTTGATACGCCTGACAAGTATTCTCGCTTCCTTGAGGCCTTGATATCACTCCCCTTCTCAAACTGTTGCCCTTCAGCTTTCTTCAGTTCCAATTCCACATCCCATCCCTCCAGGAAACTACTCATATCCTCAATTACGGCATGGAAATTATCCTCTGCATCATAACCTGGAGATTCAATGCTGACGGCGGTCACCTTCCCGCTTGGAGCGATCGAGAATGATACATCAGGTGGCGAGGAGCTTCTGAGCTCCGGCTGTTCAGGAGCTGCCCATATCCGTGGTTGCATGAATTTCGCTGTGGACCTCGTTGTTGCAGGTTCAAATATTGTAGGCTTTGACCTTTCTTTGCTATTAGTTTTCTTATAATGGCTCTGTTGATCAGCGGCAATGAAGGCTTCGGCCATGGCGGCAACAGCAGGGCTACTTGAAGGAGGTTTCGCACGAGGCTTTATAGGAGATATGTCATCCCAAGGAGTGTTCATGAATTTCGTCAGTGATCTTTCAGTGACTTCAAGATCTCGAGTTGCCGTTAGCCTATGGTGGAATGGATCGTCTAGCTGTGTTAAGCGTAGGGTACCTGCAGGTGGAGGTGGAGATCCCATTCGCCTTGGTGGTTTTGAGGTAGCGTCATTGGGGCCATCATCGATTTCTTCTAATGGTAATGGACCAAAGGATACTCGCTTATCCGATTTATGTCTTCTTGTTCTCTTAAATGCGCTGTTCCATGGGTTTGCGGTTGCAGCGTCGACCAGGGTCTGCGTACTAGGGAAACGTGCCGTAGGTTGGCCCACTTCACCTGACAGCTCCGTTGAATTCCTTAAGAGTGATCGAAATAGTTCTAAGCTTTCTTCATCATTTCCAGCCGCAGCACTTCCAGCAACTACATGTGCCGTTGGAGACAATATGGCGGACTCTGCTTTGTCAGTAGGTAGATCTTTTAGGTGGTGCCTTGTAGTACTATTATCCCCTTTATATTTAGAGCAATGCGACTCGGAGTCAGACAGGAGATTAGGCAGTGGAGACTCGACGCTGACCACTGTCCAAGGACTTTGTGTTGAACTCGCAAGCTCTTTCAGAACTTGGGCATCAACATGGGTGGGCGTACTTTCGGATGAAGAGTCAACTCGCCGGCATAAATCAGGAGATTGAGATAGTATCATGTTGTCTTTGAACCTTATTGGCTGTGCTGTCAAGACATCCGACTGTTGTAAACCATGTGGCAAACCTGTTGGTGCGTTGTCTACCTCGGCTGATTCGAGTTGGGATAATAATCTCCTATTAAAATGGCATGCATGGGAACTAGAAAGCCGCCGTTGTGTGGAAAGGGTCGGACTTGTTGGTGTTTTCATGTGATCTCCTGAGACACTAGATGTTGATCGTTGCGATAGACCTTGTAACGCAGATTGTTGTTGTCCACTTGCCTCTTGATGTGACGTTGCATTAAACTGAGTTACCTTTGTGCGTTGGCAGTCTACTACCGCGATATCGTCTTGGGATGGTTTAGCAGGGTTCCGTCCTAAGCCTTGGCCCATTTTTGGAGTGATTTGCTGTCGGTGACGATCCCTGAAATCCTCGGATAGCGGGTCAGGAGAAGAGTCTCCACTAACCTCACTTAAGGCGTCTAAATCGCTCATAGGTGATGTGCTCCGACTCGTGCGTCTCCCATCCATTTTAGCGCGCGGATTGGTGGCATTTATCTGTAAGTCCAAACCCCTAGCATTACCAATTTTCACAGAATTACTCGATTGATAAGGGGAGGCGCCTGTTGGTTGCAAAGCCTGAGCGTTGCGTTTTGAAGTGCTGCCTTCTTTTCCCGCATCGCTTTTTTCCTCTTCTCCTTCGTGGCGGCAAGGACTTGACTTTCGTCCCCGAGACTTCCAGCTTGTTCTGCGGTATTGGAAGCTTTCTTCCGAATTAGGAGAAGGTGTGTCACGGAAACCTGCCTTGCTATCCGAATATGATAGAATGATACCTTCATCAGCAGTGGCGTCCGATATAACTGAAAGACCACGGACTAGGTTATCAGAGACTTGATCCTCGCCTTGTGACGTGGTCGTTCTCACTCCTTGGCGTGATAACCGTCGAACAGAGCTTAAAGATTTGATATCCTCAGTGTCTAGATCCGATGGAGAAAGCTGGACAAACTCCAGCGGTCGCAATCCTAGAAATTGCGCCAAAATAGGCTGGTGCTGGGACGCTGGTAATAGTCCATTAATATCCTCCTGTGCTGCTCTATCTTGTATTGAGTCTTTAGGAATCGTAACTACGCTCTGCCCATGTGACATTAGCAAATTTTGGGTGCTTTCCTCTGCGGCCTTCCGAGAAACTCCATTATGGCTTTCAGAGTTAGCTAGGAGGGTACTGGTACTATTTATTGCTTCAGGTTGCGCCGCATGGTTCCTGACGTTAGGTATCGGTAGCACTGGTGAATGCTCTTGTCCACCTCGTGTTTCTATAACAGATGTTTGCAGAGATGATTCCCCATGAGGGCCTGTATTGCCATCACGAATGACTCTAGCCACAGGAGTCGGTGAGGAATGCTCTAAAACTTCGTACCGGGAACGCTTTAGGACATTTGCTCCTTTCATCCAACCCGTATCCACCTTTCTTTTCCTATCGTTTTGTAAGAATCTTTTTCCTGCTCTACCTAGGTCTTCGCCGCTGTCGCGTTTGATTTGCCGTTGCAAATCCCTCTCCGAGGCATCCGAAGTATTGTCATCGCTGTTCTGGGGCTGTGGCTCGTCATGAGAAAGGTATGCATGTTTCGATCGAGTATCATCCAAATCCTTCACATGGCCAAGAAGATGGGTTCTATCATCATTCATCTCTTTCAAAACTTCATCCTCATTATCTGCATCGTAACGTACAGCATCATCATCAACGTACACTTCAGTGACGCCTTCCACTTTGTGAGTCCCGGACTCAGCACATTTTGCTTCTCGGGTGTTGATGGCTTCATTTTGATTTCTTGTGATTTTGGGAGCCTCCTGGTCTTGAAGACAAGCTTTGATGCGTCCCCAAGGAGCGACCCATCCACTCTTACTACCGAATGGCCCTCTGAGCGACGCCGTTTGAATAAGCGGTATATGCCCGAGAAGGTATCGCCGGCCAATTGCTTCGCGTCTCCGATTTCGTTCAGCTTTCGTATAAGGGCTTTCTTCGTCTGAGTCCTCCAAGATTATGTCATCACTCTTGTAGGGAACCTCTCCATTTAGAGGTTCTTCGGCCCAGTAGCAAGCATTTAAACATCTTGCCATTATACAGACAGTGTTGAGGCAGGATGGGTTGTCAATTGTCAACCAGCGGGGTAGGAGTTTTTGCGATTGCTAGGGAGACCGCGTCCGAGATTTTCTCGTTACGCGTACCGCGTTAAGTGGCTTGGCGTGCATAACCTGATGGCCTTGGTACCTTAAGTAAATAACTTTACATGTAGGTACAATTACTTCATAATTATCGTTCATGTATCAGCAGTAAATAAAAGCTAAGTGTAATGAGTCAAAATGCCTTATGCATGCTTCAAGGCAGCTTGAGGAGCTCGCTGTTATAAATTAAGTGTAGGTCACGTGCATGATCGCACGCTAATCTGGATGAAGTGACGAAAATTCTGGTCGCTGTGCCAACGAGCAGAGCCTACTCGGGATAAGAGCGGTAAATGGCTTGGCAAGGATATCGAAACCTGACGACAGTTTTGATATGGCTTATGCGACGCGACGGTTTACATATTAACGTAAGATAATCATTGACAGTTTTCAAATTGCAACATTACTTAGGTATATCGTTCTCGAGAGCGCAATAAGACGCGACTGAAAACACGCCTTACACCGATAAACAAACCGCAGCTATGTCATAGAACTCCAAGTCTATCACCAAAATCTTTTCTCACAGGCACTTAAATCCGTTCATGATGGAGAATGCCTGGCTGGATTCGTTATCCGAAGACTGGATTTCACAACCGCGGTCTGATGGCTCTGCAGCAAACACTCTCCCATCTCTGCCTTCTGCAATCCCCACATCAGAACCATACAAGGGGCGTGGCAACTCCAGTCGCATACCGCTTTCAAGTTTACGGAGACAGCCGACTCCCGCATATAGTGATAGCATTCAGTTGCCGCTCAATGAGCGCAGTTCAAATGATAATAACATTCCTGCCTCGCAGCGAGCATCAAGTCGACCATCGAAGCTAAAACAAAACATCTTAAGCGGCACACAGGGCCCGGGAGGGTCACGGACGGTATCTGTTTCTACCACAGGGTCAACGATGCACCATACAGTGCAACACAAGTCTCTAAAAGTATCGCCTAAGAAGTCAAAGCAAGGGCAAGATACCCCTGAGTGGAAGAGACGATTGCTACATGGCGAGGTTGCATACGGAGAGCAGCGTGATCTCTTCAGTCCTGCCGGTCTCGAGAATATCTTTCGGCCTCCTCCTTCGCAAATTCCATCATCCTTTAGAGCGCCCGAACGCTCTCATGCAGAAGATTTTGCAATGCCTTCAAGTCCTCCGCCGTATGGAACTGGTAATCGATCACAAAGCAAATCCTCATCCGCTACGGATATGGAAGAGGAGTTCCAGGCATCAGTTTCAAAGGAGTTACGGACGTTGAAGTATAGAATGGTGGATACAGGCTCTCAGCAGTTCTCAGAGGACAGCCTAAGTCGAAGTAGCAGTTTTCACCCGGCATTCTCAATGTCAAGAGAGCGATTAGATGAAGGGCAGCAGAATATTGCTTCTGATGTGATTTCCGGGCAGGTGATGATGTCCTCAGAATCTAGCATCAATATGGAGGCGATTAGGGTGGTCAGTGGCCAGAGCGATGTTCACCACGAAGACTTAAGTCCCATTTTCATATCTCGGCATAATACGGTGGATGGGCGAATCGATTACTCGGCACTTGATCTTCCAGCTGCTGAGCTGCAGCAGCGTCTGCAAAATACAGCTGTCAACGACAAACTTTGGTCGTCTCAGTCTTCCGAAGAAAGCTTGCAATTGCTTCCCGGAAATGAGACTGTTGAATCAGAGGAGTTCACACATATTGGAAAATTTGTCAACTTGGGAAGGGGCGGGGAATCAGAGGATGGCTCCTTCCAGCACCGAATGCTTAGTCCTTCGTCTCTTCAACCAGTTGATGAATCAGCCATGCTATGTGAAGCATCTGTCGAAGCGAGTACGCCAAAGAACCTGCCTTCTTTCGGAAAACTACCTCAACGTGATGATTCTGAGATGCTGTCTTTCGATTCTGTATCACCAAAAGTCCCTCGATGCCCAAATCCCAGTCCAGTTAAGGATGAAATTTCCAACTGCAGACCGGGGTCTGGCAGCCCTCTGAAACTCTTCGGAACCTATGATACCTTTACAAATCAAAAGCTTCTAAGGAGGTTAAGCCAGTTCGAGAACGGCCCGCCAGAGCACGGTGCTCGACACAGCTCGGGAAGTTCTAGGCTGGAGGAGCCAGAAACCGAGTCGACAAACCAAATAGAGATGAATGAGGCATTTATAGCACCTTCAAGCCCGTCCAAAAATAGCCGGCAGCCTTCGCGAAACATAAGTAGATTTGGTGATGGAGACCTTGATCAGTTTGAGTTTAGTGAGGGATCTCTGGAATATAATCGGAGGATGCTCGCGACTGTTGAAGAATCTGCTGCTGCCTCTTCAAAAGCTGCCGGCTCGCATACAGGATTTAACTTTCAATTACAACCTTCAACACCTCTAGAAATGGCGAGTCAGTGGCGCACAAGGCGCATCAATACCACTATGAAAGAGCGTGTCAAAACTACGAGACGGTCTGTCCGTCTTACAACCACCGATTTGGACGCATCCCCAGGCTTACCAATTTCCCATCAACTTGAGATTCTAGACACTCCTCGCAAACGTAATGGGGGCAGTGAAGGGAAGAGATTGCTTCATTCGCCTCCAAAAATTCCAACGCCTAAACGACGGAGGACCTTACATAAAACAGACATATCGCATGGTGCTTTGAATGGGCAGATCTTTGACTTGATCAAGGAAAGTCACGAGCAAATTCAGTCAGTCGTTGGCAAGAAACGAAAAGACGCTAAACACGGAGACAACCAGGAGGTAGCAGATCCCCAGATCTTAGCTATGCGCCAGATATTACGGCCAAGAACTCCTACACCGAGTCAACGCAATATTCAAGATCACAAACGTGGTGGAAGTTTGAACCCTTATGGCTCTAATGGCGAAAGGGCTAAGCTGGAACAGAAAGAGAAGATTGCACGAGTCCAGGCTGAGTTAGACGACGTAGCTCCATTTGGAGCCACTATTGCCGCTGTCGTAGGGCAACCTATGCATAGTGGCAACCGTAAAGGCTCTGTCACAACACAAGATTTCCTGGATGAAGCCAAAAAGATCATGGCTGGCATTCGTGGAAAAGCTCGCCCCAGTAGCGGGCTCGCTAGTGTTGAAGAATCCGAGTCCGAACATGACAAACAGCTTCCCATTAGCCAAGGAATCGATCAAGACGACTCCTATGAAGAATCAACCAAAGAGCCTTTCTCTAGGCCACCTAGTCGCGATGGGGGCCCTTTGCTGCGGCTAGCACAGAGGCAACAGGATCCGGAAGTACTTGATCATCTCAAGAAGTATGAGGAGATGAGTGGCATGGACGGAATCATTGCGTCATCTTTAAAGTCTATTGGCTTAGCAAAAGGTGTTATCAATGCTGCAGACGATATAAATCGCCCCACGGATAAGAGTGTCCATACGCTTTATGGCCAAGACTTGAACCTGGATCAAGCATATCAGAGTGATCCGTCAAACATTCAAATCACAGAGTATCCCGAACTTCAGCGAAAGCGCAAACATTCGACGTCGTCAGCACCACCAGAAGCTACCAATAATCATGATGCTGAGTTTCCATCTCAGGGCTCGAATGTGTCGTCTGATACATCAACAAGACGATCCGTTCCAACTGGCTCATCCAGGGGCTCTGAGTCCAAGCATATCATAACGCCACATACAGTCTCTCATTTGATTCCTGAACAACTTGCTGGCATGATATTTGACCGCGACAAGCGCATTTGGGTGAAGCAGAAAATTGTTAGTGGCGAACAACAGTACGACGACGTATTGCCTTCTGAAGACACAGATGAAGACCCTTTCGGCGATATTCCGGACCTCACAGTTGACGAGACGCAGGAGTTGAGTAGAATCAAAGCTGTTACAGCCAGGAAGCGGGAAGAGGACCGAATTTCAGAGGTCCAGAGATATCAAAATACTCAACAAGATATCGAACACATTGCCCCTGATCATCCTGCGCTCTCGACGCGAAATCCAGCTGCTAGTAATGTGGACAGCACTACTTCTACAGAGCCGTCGAAGCTTATTCGTCTTGCTTCAAGCACTGCAGCGCAAGTTACGCGACTGACCTCATGGAGTGGTGCTTCAGCCATCCCCGATCCGCCACCTTCAGACATTCATCAAGAACAGGCTTCTGACCATGTAGAGGAAGTTGAGCGGGAGATATCCATTCATGAGAGTCGAGTGGAGCATAAAAACCACAGCCTGCGTCGACGAAATGTCACGATATCCTTCTCGTCTCCTCTTGCCTCTATCATCCCTCCTGACGAGTATGATGACAGGACAAGAAATGGAGAAGACGAGGGCTCTGATAATGACAGCATATTGATCCATCAGAGCATCCGACGAAGGCCATACCCAGTCCAGACTCGTTCTACTCAGAACATAGGATCCCGGAAACTAAGCGTTGGCGGTCGTGACTTCTTGGCTCGCCCCGTATCTCGTATTGATGAACATGATGAAGAATCTTTCATAGGGCGTATGGAAGACGACGGTTCCAAAAGAAGCGTCTCGATTTTAATATCCACTCCGCTCCCTGTAAAACGGATTAGCGACCATGGATCCATGATACCTCCATCAAGTGTAACCAGATACTCGGAAAGCATTTTGCAGCTCACCCCATTGTCAGACTTTTCCATGAATCAATCTGATGAGTCCTTTGCTCTGGAGGTCAGCTATATTGGCCAACGGCGGTGTCAACCTTCTTCCAGTGTCGGAAAACGTGCACTGTCATTGTCTGTAAAGGAGCTCGTTCAAAGCATCACTGACATCGAGCCCTACGAACCTTTTTGGGAGCACATCAAGCAAATAGAGCTCCGAGGCAAGAAATTGCAGACGCTGCACATGCTGAGCAAGTTTTGTAGTCAGCTAGAGGAGCTGGATGTCTCAGGCAATGATATTAGGCAACTAGATGGCGCCCCTAGGACTATTCGTACTCTGCGAATAGCTAGCAATTGCTTGTCGGACTTGAGCTCTTGGGGTCACTTGAGCAACCTTCAATACGTTGATATTTCAAACAATGGCCTCAGAAGCCTTGAAGGATTTAAGAACCTTGTCCATCTGAGAAGTTTGCGTGCAGACAATAACCAGATTCAATGTTTGAAAGGAATCTCAAGCCTTGACGGTTTGATAAGTCTCAGACTTAGAGGCAACATGGTCCAGTATATCGATTTCGCTGGGAGTCTGCTTCAACGTCTGACAGACCTTGACCTTAAAGGGAACTGTGTTCGCGAAATTCGTAACATTCAAGAACTTCGTTCATTGACCACGCTCAATCTGGAAGACAATGATATTCAGACGTTCGCAAGAGAAAACTGTGAAGTTATGTGCACATTAAAGTACCTCAAGCTAGGAGGAAATAAGCTCGAGCACCTGGACATTACACAATGCCCAAATATCCGACTCCTCTATTTGGATCGAAACCGTCTTGGAAGAGTTACTGGTCTTCTTAAGGCGAAGCATTTGGATAGCCTCTCTCTACGCGAGCAGCAACATGGCTTCAGCATTGACCCGAACTTTCTGAATGAGGCCCTTGAGGTCCGTAAATTATTCCTTTCCGGAAATCTCCTTACAACATTCCAGCCGTCTGTCAACTTTCTGAATCTCCAGTATCTCGAACTTGCCAACTGCGGCCTAGAGACACTACCAATTGAGTTCGGACGGATGAATCCTAACCTCCGTGTTCTCAACCTGAACTTCAATGCAATCCACGACATCAAACCTCTTCTTGGTATCGTCCGACTTAAGAAGCTCCATCTTGCCGGCAATCGCCTAGCTCGACTCCGCAAGACTACTAACGTCCTTACGCAATTCTCAAGCCTGACAACAGTAGACCTTCGAAATAATCCCCTAACCTTGGGCTTTTATCCTCCGCCGTCGGAGAAGCGAGTGGTTATTCATGACGGCGCGGATGACGAGCGCGATGTGTCACTTACTAATACTTTCACTCTTCCGGGAGTAGACAGAGAAAGTGATACTACATATGCAGGACGTTTAGACATGGAGACCAGGATGCGAAGAAGAGTGTTTGAGATGTTGGTGCTAGGTGGCTGTGTAAGACTAAAGATGTTGGATGGCTTGTTAGTAGACAGGGCAAGTGTAGTGGTTAGGGATAAAGTTTGGCAGGAACTGGTGAAAACCGAACTTGTCTACGAGAGCGTCGATGAGGTCCAAGCGACCGATATCGAGGCTCATCATTCAGAACCTGCAGTGGAAAGCGGGGAACAGAATCAGGAAGGAGGAGAAAATGAGGATCCAAAAGGTAATTGTCACACGAATCCTGCGTCGGAAGACCGATGGCAGGCTGAAGATAGCTTTGCCTGAGTGGAGACTTGTGATGAAAGAAATGCGTAATGACAGCGGCGTTTATCAAAAGGGCATTAAGAAGGAGCTGGCTATGAGTTGGGGTTTGCTACATTGTATGATGTTAGGAGTTTGAAGTTAGCATGATCATATAAGACTTCATATATCGTTTACTTTTTTTTCACTGAGCTTATAATTGTCCTGTACCTGTTGCGTGACGCAAGTACAGCATCTCACAGCAGTCACATTGCATAAATGCTTGGTTTTGATCAGCTTCCCTGTGAGGATCTTGACGGAGATTCCTAAAGGACTAATCATTTGCAGATGTATGAAATAACTATGAAATTTTCTAATTTAGTTAGAACGGGTGA
>Ga0335072_10006856_pt1 | contig 16625 bp, 14 predicted proteins | sample Lox_Sample_21_FD_206725 | JGI IMG/M metagenome (GOLD analysis project Ga0335072, IMG submission 206725) | Soil microbial communities from Loxahatchee National Wildlife Refuge, Florida, United States - Lox_Sample_2.1 | ecosystem: Environmental > Terrestrial > Soil > Wetlands | place: USA...
CCTGCGCCAGCAGGCCGTCGTAAATCTGATCGACGTAGGAGAAGTTGTAAACCGGATTGCCCTGCTTGTCCTCGCCGTAGACGCCGACGTCATCGTCGAGGATGGCGTGAAAGCGAACGTACTGGAAGCCGGTGATCTGCCGCACCGAGCGCAGATCGCGGCGATACGAATCGCGCAGGCTCAGAATAGCGCGGCCCGAGCCGAACATCTGCTCCCAGAAGTGTGGGAACGGATGCGATGGCGCGCCAGCATCGATGGTGATGGTCTCGGCTGGAGTTTGCGCGAACATCGGCATAACACTGAGCGCGATGAGAATGACCGTAAGAATTGGAATCCGCATCGTTAAGCGGTGCTGAAAAGCACTCCACTGATTATGCCAGCCGCATTCGGCAAAGGCGAAAGCAGGAACTCGCATTTGCGGCTCGGCGCACTACGGCGCGTCCAGATGACAGATTCTTCATCTATCATTCATGCCGTCGGCAACTCGCTTCACTACGATGGGCGAACTCTCTTCGAAGCCCCATCGGAGACAGAATTGAACTCCGGAGTTGGTTGTGCCGGCTCGCTTTTCCGCATCCTGCCTGGTGTTGCTGAGCTTGCGTAACGCCTCGTTTGCCCTGCTGATGGTCGTTTGTCCCTGCACGGCATTTGCTGCCGACAACACGAGGCCGCCCGCCGATCCCAACGCGACTAGCACGGCGACAATCTTGCCGGACGCCCCCTCCGCAAGCCAGATGACACAGGAAGGCTTTGTCAGCCGGTTGGGAACTGCGGCCAAGACGATTGGCTCCGATGAACTTTATTTCGTGAAGTGGCCGTTTCAGGTGAAGGCGCTCAAGTATGACGCGCTGTTCCTGGGCGCGACCGCCGTCCTGATTGCCAACGACGAGAGCGTCCTCTATCAGGTGCCGCAAAGCTGGCACAGCACGAGTATCACATTGTCAGATGCGGCCCTTGGCGCCGATGCCGGCATCGCGGGCGGAATCTTCCTGACCGGGCTCATCACCGGCGATCCGCACGCGCAGGAAACCGGCATTCGTACGGGCGAGGCAGCCATCGACAGCGTGATTCTGTATAGCGCGGCGAAAGCGGTCTTCGCGCGGCAGCGGCCGTATACCGGCGTCGGTGAAGGCAAGTTCTTCTCCGGCAACTGGAGCAACGGCTCGTTCCCTTCGGGGCATTCCATGTTTACCTGGACCATCGCTTCCACGGTTGCGCATGAGTACCACCCGCTGTGGCTGAAGTTGGTGGTCTACGGGCTGGCGACTACGGTGAGCACCGCGCGCGTCACCGGAGGACAGCACTACCCTGCCGACGTTTTCGTTGGTGGCGTGCTGGGATACGGCGTCGGCGCCTACGTTGCCAATCGCTCCAAGTACAACACCATCCACGGCCATCCCTACTCGGAAGGCAAGATGAAGCGCATGGAAGATACCGTGCTGGAGCACGTCGCGATCCAGTGAGGCGTCCGGCAGGCAGGTGAAGCTTGCATAGGGCGCGCCTTGATACAAACCGGGAAGCAATCTGTAGATGGCCCTCAATCATTTCACCGGCGGGATGTACACCATATACCGCGCGAACAGCCAGCACAGGAAAAACACGATGGGCACGTGCAGGAACATCTGCAGCACGGTATAGCCCACCAGATCGCGTGCCTTCAGCTTCAGGATGCCGAGCAGCGGCAGCATCCAGAAGGGATTCACCAGGTTCGGCAGCGCCTCGGCAGCGTTGTAGATCTGCACCACCCATCCCAGATGCACCTGATGCAGGTTGGCCGCCTGCAACACATACGGCGCCTCGATCACCCACTTGCTGCCGCCGGAGGGAACGAACGTCCCGAGGATCGCCGAATACAGCGCGACCAGCAGCGGATAGGTAGCGTGCGTGGTGACACGCGCGAACAGGTCGGCCAGCCAGTGCGAGATGCCGGTGCCGACGATCATCCCGAAGATCACGGCGTAAAACGGAAACTGGATGAGCACGCCGCCGGTGGCGGGAATGGCGTCGGCCACCGAGCGGATGAAGTTGCGCGGCCGCCAGTGCAGCAGCAGTCCCACCGAGATGAACATCAGGTTGTAGGTGTTGAGGTCGAGCGCCGCCAGCGCTCCCTGCGGCGAATGGCGGAAGAAGTCGACGAGGTACCAGAAGATCAGCGCGCAAACGAAAATGGTGAGCGCCGGGCTGTACTCCAGCCACTCGCCCGGCTTGGTGCGCGGCTCCGCTATGCGATGCGCGCTTTCCAACTCGATGCCGAAGTGCTCAGCCGTTCGCGCATTCTCGGCGGAGGGCGCCGAGAGGTAGGCGACGATCACCGAGACGACAATCAGAATTCCAGCGGTCGCCATGCTCTGCCACAGGAACAGGCTTTGCCTCAATGGGATTATCCCGGAAACTGCAAGTAACGCTGGAGGTATTGCGCTCTTCGTGGCCATCAGCATTGCCGCCGACGACGAGAGACCGAGCGCCCACGTCGCACCCAGTCCGAGGTACGCCGCGGCACCGGCTGCGCGGTAATCCATGCCCTTTACTCGGCGCGCCATTTCACGGGTGAGCAGCCCGCTGAAGATCAGGCTCAGGCCCCAGGAGATCAGCGAGGTCAGCATCGAGAACAGCGCGATCAGCGCGATGGCACTTCGCCCGGTCTTCGGCACGCGCGCCAGCGCGGCGATCAGGCGATTCACCTGCGGTGTGGTCGCGACCACATAGCCGCCGATAATGATGAAGACCATCTGCATGGTGAACGGCACCAGCGTCCAGAAACTCTTGGCGCCCTGGATGGCGAGTTGACTTGCCGACTGGCGCAGCAGCAGGCCGGTGACGAAGACAACGAGGATGCCGAGGAAGGCAAAGACAAGGGGATCGGGAAACCAGCGCTCGCTCCAGCTGGCCAGCGACAGTCCGAAGCGCGCCAGACCGGACTCTTGCATCGCCCCACTTTTCCGCGGTTGAGTGGACATGAGTTTCCTCTCTTATGTCTGGGCGTTGGCGCAAAGTCTAGCATGGGACGTCAAGCGCGGTTTGTGATTCCTGAACGTGACAAATCGGCGGGCGAGGCCGTATATTCGGGCGCAATGCCACTGGGCAAAATGCCGGATCTTCCATCCCAATCCCCGCAAAATCGGCGTGGTCCGGGGACGCCGGAGCTTCCACCCGAGTCGGCGCAAAACCAGCGCGCTCTGCAGAGCTTGGACCTGATCGCGCGCAGCCGGTTGGAACCAGGCCGCACCGCGATTATCGACGGTGACGCCAGATACAGCTACGGCGAACTGCTGGACGCGTCGGCGCGCGTCGCAACGACTTTACTTCAGGGTCGCGACGACCTGCGGGAAGAGCGCGTAGCCTTCCTCGTCACGCCGGGATTCGGCTGGGTTGCGGTGCAGTGGGGAATTTGGCGCGCGGGTGGAATCGCGGTTCCCTTGCCACTGGGAACGCCCTGGTCTGAGCTTGAGTATTACCTCGCCGACACGCAGGCATCGGCGCTGATCGTCGACGCCGCCAATGCGCCGCTCGTGCCGGCTTCGGCGGCATCGGAGAAAAGGCGCGTGCTCTCGTATCCAGAGGCTGTTGCCGCTGAGCCGGTAACCCTGCCCGCGATCGCAACTTCACGGCGGGCGATGATCCTCTACACCAGCGGGACGACGAGCCAGCCCAAAGGCGTGGTGACGACGCACGTCAACTTCAACGCGCAGATTGCGAGCCTGATCGACGCGTGGGAGTGGTCGCCGGACGATCGCATCCTGCTGTGCCTGCCGCTGCACCATGTTCACGGGATCATCAATGTCGTTTCCTGCGCGCTGTGGTCAGGGGCGGTGTGCGAAATCTTGCCCAGGTTCGACGCTGATGCGGTTTGGGATCGCATCGGGAGTGGCGCGCTGACACTGTTTATGGCGGTGCCGACGATCTACGTGAAGCTGATCGCTGCCTGGGAGCAAGCCTCACCCGAGCGCCGCGCGCAGTTGACCAAGAGCGCCAAGAAGCTGCGGCTGATGGTCTCAGGTTCGGCGGCGCTGCCGGTGACAACGCTGGAGCGCTGGCGCGAGATCACCGGCCACATTCTGCTGGAACGCTACGGCATGACCGAGATTGGCATGGCACTGTCGAACCCGTATCGCGGCCAGCGCGTGCCTGGCAGCGTCGGCACGCCGTTGTCCGGGGTTGCCGTGCAACTGGTCAACGAGGGCGGCGGCGAAGTCGAACCGGGGACGCCGGGCGAGATCGAAGTCATGGGGCCGAACGTTTTCACCGAATATTGGGGTAAGCCCGACGCGACGCGCGCGGCCTTTCGCGACGGCTGGTTCCGTACCGGTGATACGGCCGTCATCGAGAACGGCGTTTATCGCATCCTCGGGCGCAGCAATGTGGACATCCTGAAGACCGGCGGTCACAAGGTCTCGGCGCTGGAGGTCGAGGAAAAGCTGCGCGAACATCCGGCGATCGCCGAGTGCGCCGTGGTGGGCGTGTCCGACGAAGAATGGGGCGAGCGTGTCGCCGCCGCCGTGGTCCTCCGGGATGAGGGCACGCTCCAGCTCGAGGAACTTCGCGCCTGGGCACGCGAGCGGCTGGCAACCCACAAGATTCCGACGCGGCTGCTGGTGCTGCAGACGCTGCCGCGCAATGCGATGGGCAAGGTGACCAAGCCGGCGGTGAAGAGCCTGTTTGAGAAGGGCGCGAAGTAAGCTCCCCTTGACACGCTGTGTTACCCTGCCGGAAAGCGTCCAGCACTCTAGCTCTCCGAGGGGCGATCATGTCAGACCCCGTGGTGCCGCTGCCTGCCGTTCCCGGCCGTACGAAACTCAATCGCTCGCAAATTATCGGCTTCTGGGCCGCCTGGACAGGCTGGACCCTGGACGGCATGGATTCGGTGATCTATGCCCTGGTACTCAGTCCGGCGCTGAATGAGCTGCTGCCCAAGTCAGGCTATAAAGCTACGCCGGCGACCGTGGGCTATGCGGGCTCGGTGCTGTTTGCGCTGTTCCTGGTGGGGTGGGGACTCTCGCTGATCTGGGGACCGATCGCGGACCGGTTCGGGCGCACGCGCGTGCTGGCGGCGACCATCTTCGTCTATGCCATCTTCACCGGACTCGCGGCGCTGTCGCAGAACGTGTGGCAACTCGCTCTCTTCCGCTTGCTGGCCGGAGTCGGCATCGGAGGTGAGTGGGCGCTCGCCGGAACCTACGTCGCCGAGGCCTGGCCCGAAGATCGCCGCAAGATGGGCGCGGGCTATCTGCAAACCGGATACTACGCGGGATTCTTCCTCGCCTCGGCGCTGAACTTCACCATCGGCGCGCACTTCGGCTGGCGCGCCATGTTCTGGTGCGGGTTGACGCCGGTGATTGTCGCCTTCATCGTGCTGCGGCGTGTGAAGGAACCGGAGCGCTGGCAGCGCAAAGCGCATACCGATGCCGTTCGCCATCATCATCCACTGATCGAGATCTTCCGTCCGCCCTACACCGTGCGCACGCTGGTTAATACCATCCTGCTGACGGCAGCAATCTGCGGCTTGTGGGCGGGAGCGGTCTATGCGCCCACAGGAATCATCAGCCTCGCTAAACGCGCGGGGATGTTGCAGCACGAAGCCGTGAAGACGGCCTCGCTGGGCATGGGCCTGCTGTCGATCGGGACCATCCTCGGCTGCCTCGCGCTGCCGCCCTTGGCTGAGCGCTTCGGGCGACGGTTGACGCTCGCGTTTTACTTTCTGGGAATGGCCGTGTGCATCGCGCTCAGCTTTGGCTGGGCGTTCTACCTGCCGCACGGATTGCAGCCGTTTATCACCGTGCTGTTCTTCCTGGGATTCTTCGGCGGCAACTTCACCATGTTCAGCCTGTGGTTGCCGGAACAATACGGGACGACGGTGCGCGCGACGGCGTTTGCGTTTGCCACGTCGTTCGGACGATTCATCGCAGCGGGCGTGAACTTCACCATCGGCGGACTGGTCAGCCAGATGGGCACGCTGGGCAAGCCGGTGGCGCTCACGGCGATTGCCTTTGGAATCGGATTGTTGGTGATTCCACTCGGCTACGAGACGCGGGGAAAAACGCTGCCGGAATAACAGCGGCGCTCGCTGCTCACTGGCCGCCGCGGCGGCACAAACTCGCGAAACCAGGCGGCGCATGTTTTACACTCCTCCAATGCGCGCGCCACAGGAAGTAGAAGTCAAGTTTCTTATTACCGACATGCGGGAGTTGGAGCAGAAGCTGCGCCATCTCGGCTTCCGCTGCGAAACGCCCTCCACCCACGAGATCAACACGCTCTATGACCTGCCCGGACAGAAGCTGCGCCGTAAAGGCGAGCTGCTGCGTTTGCGGCAATATGGCGGCAAGTGGAAGCTGACACACAAAGCCCGCGGCGTTGCGGGGCGCCACAAATCGCGCGGCGAACTGGAGACCGAGGTCGCCGACGGCAAGGTGATGGATGCAATGTTGCGCGCGCTTGGTTACGGGCCGTCGCTCATCTATGAGAAGTTCCGCTCGGAGTAGGGCGATGGCACGGGAATCGTCGTGCTCGACTGCACGCCCATCGGCGACGTGGCCGAGATCGAAGGCCGGCCGCGATGGATCGACCGCACAGCCCGCGCCATCGGGGTCGCCTCCAGCGACTACATCACCAAGTCCTACGCTGAACTTTTCTTCGACTGGAAGCGTAGAACGAACTGTGCGGCAGCCAATATGACGTTTCGCGAGTGCGAGAAATGCGCTCGCCGGCGGCGCGCAGGTTAGTTTCGAGTTTTCAGTTGAGATTCCGCGGAAGCCTGCGCCGGCTCCGGGGTTCCAGACCTTGCCGGGCCTGAACCGGAGCCGGAGGCAGCAGCCCGCGAGCTGCAGCCAGCGATTCTCGATGGCTGTTTCCGAGCAACGCGCGGCGCCACCGCGGCAACTCAATCAGCATGCGCAAAAGCAAATCGTGGGCTGCACTACTGACGTTTGGAGCTGCGGTCGCCGGCGCGGCCTGGTTCGGTTCACGTTATACGCCAAGAGATGCCCGAACCCGGCTGTGGTACTGGCGCTTGCGGAAGCCTGGCTACAATCCTCCCAACTTCGTCTTCCCTATCGTCTGGACGACTCTGTACACGCTGATGGCAATCTCCGGCTGGCGAATCTGGCGTCGCAGGAGATCAGGCGCGCGTTCGCTGGCTCTCACCTTGTGGGCAGCGCAATTGGCGGCCAATGCGAACTGGACACGGCTGTTTTTCGGAGAACATCGCCCCCAGCGCTCGCTGGCGGATGTGGTGCTGCTGGAATCCATGATCGCGGCCTACATCAAGACTGCCAAGGGCGTCGATGCCGTGGCCGCGGTGTGCTTCATCCCGTACGCGGCATGGGTTGGCTTCGCTACGCTCTTAAATGCCGATATCGCGCGCCGCAATCCCGATGCCGAGAAGATGTTGCCTCGTGCCCGAATTGCGTAGACTTCACGCGGCAGGATTCCATCGGCTGGTCGCGATCGCGCGTCGTAGCTACGAAAGCTGCGCACGCGCACGCCACTCCCATTACAATTGCCATTTATTCCTGGAAGCGACGCCATGGCCTGCCCATTCTTTATGCCCGAGCGGCAATGCGATTCAACCTGGCCGTTCCCGCAGCGGCTGCCGCTGGGAGCGGGCTGGAGCGGCACCTGCACCGCGCCCGGTCATGCCGGCGCCCGTCCCACCACGGAGGAGCTGACTTCGCACTGCAACATTGGGTATGCGAAGACGTGCAACCGGCTGCCCACCGATCGCCATGCCGACGCGGTACGCTTTGCCTTGGGCGAGGAGCGCGACGGAATCCTGCATGTGCTGTTCGCCTGCGAGCGCGCATATCTGCCTGCGAGTAGCGGCGAGTTGCTGTACGACAAGGCGCACGGCGCGTGGACGAAACAGCATGCAGAGGCTTGCGTGCAGCGCATGGCCGAGTGTTATGTCCAGGCACAGCTGGCGCGGCGAATGGAACGGCGCGAACAAAAGATCGAAGCGAACGATTAGTCCGGGAAAGACCTATGGAAAAGCACGAGGGCAATTTAATCCCGAAGCCGGTGAGCGAGTCGAAGTCGGAGATGATCGAGCTCGTTCTGCCCAACGACACCAACCCGCTGGGAGCGCTGCTGGGCGGGCGGCTGATGCACTGGATCGACCTGGCGGGCGCGCTGGCCGCGCATCGTCATTCGCATTCCTACGCAGTCACCGCTTCCATGGACCACATCGATTTCCTGGTGCCGGTGCACGTCGGCGATATGGTGATTCTGCAGTCGGCCGTCAATCGCGTCTTCCATACCTCGATGGAGGTGGGCGTGAAGGTGCTGGTGGAAAATTACATCTCGGGAACGCGGCAGAAGGTCGCGACCGCGTATCTCACGTTCGTCGCGGTCGACCGGCACGGCAGAAAGTTGCAGGTCGCGCCGGTGGTTCCCGAGACCGACGATGAAAAACGGCGCTATGAGGGTGCGCTGCGGCGTCGTGATGCGTCGATGGCCGAGCGCGAGCGGCGGGCCGCGGCCCGGCGCAACCCCGCCGGCAACTAGCTACTGCGCCTTCATGTCCCTTTCTCCGGCATAGCGATAGGCAATTCCATTCCACTCGTAGGCATAGACGGTGTAGATCAGGTTGCCGTCGCTGACCGAGCGCGGCACGCGCACGAAGATGTTGCCGGTCTCGGCCGTCGCGGCGGCGCTGCCGAAGCTGGTATCGCAGAAGCCTTTCCCGTCCGGCGTCTGATTGACCGACCACTCCTTGTCGAACTTGTATTCCGAGAACTCACGAAAGACGGTCAGCGTGAGGCAATTGTTTTCGCCCGCGTAGGTGACAAACAAGACGTCGTGGCGCTCGGAGAGGCCTTGCAGGTCGATGGTCGCGATGCGGGAGTCGTCGTCTTTTTCGTCCGGCTGGTTCGAGGCGGTGCGCCACATTTTGTGAATCACCGACGGATCCAGCCCGGTGGTCTTCGCCCACTTTGCTTCGTCCTTGCGATGGACCTGCTTCCAGTTCTGCGCAAACGCCACCGACGACAGCAGGACGAGAGCGATGAGGATGGCGCGAAATCCCATGCCGACATCATGCCGGAGAGGCGAGGGGAGAAACAAGAAAGTTCTGCGGCTGACGGGGGCGCGTTGCGCAACGAACGGGTCTTTATCATCTTCGCGTTGCGAGCACGAGGAGGCGCCATGCGTTTTGCATTCCATCGAATTCCGCTGAGGTTTGCGCGTGGTCATGCGGCATCGACCTGGGATTGTTATGAGTGATCGCCATTCTGATATCGGTTGTAGCCACGGATTGGGCTCTTGCCGAGCCAGGGATTGGGCTCTTGCCGGTCCACGGTGGTTCTGGCTTGTATGCAATGCGGTGCTGTTCTTCGCAGGGTCATTGCCGGCCTGGAAGATCACCTTTCCTCGTCTCTAAACTGGGCTACCCATCGCCGGCGCTGCGCGAAGAGTGAGCGCAGGGGGTGCCCGAGCGGCCATGGTCTTTGACACCTTTTTTCAGCCGCTGATACTATGAGAGTTCGCCCGCCTAGCAAGCGTCCCCGTCGTCTAGCCCGGCCTAGGACATCGCCCTTTCACGGCGGTAACACGGGTTCAAATCCCGTCGGGGACGCCAGATCTTTTCAATCGCTTGCATGATAAGTTGCCGCCTTCATCGGCACAAAATAAATGCGATGGCAGACCAGACACGATGTAGTTCTTTGGTCAGGCAGTGTGGCACAGGTGCGGCTCAAGCGGCCTGCGACCGTATTCCTTGGAAAGGCTGATGGGCGGGACGCCTCACCCTGTACGCGACGCCGCAGGGGAATTGAAGGGGCTCCGGCTAAGGCTGGTTCTTGAAGGGGACGGCTTTCGCCAGCCGAAGCCGGCACCCCCCGTATACAGTTTGCCCATACACCCGCAGATTTTCGTCCGCTGACTAGCGGTTTTAACAGTTCTCGGTCAGCGTCCCAGCCGCTTAAATGGAAGAGGACCCGGCCAGGTGTGGGCAGGCGATGGCCTGCGCCACACTCCGGAGCGGTATAAATTCTAAGGAGGCTAGCAGTGAAGAAATCAGTTTGGGTCTTAGTTTTTCTGGCTTTAGCGACTCTGATCGCGGCTGCGCAGAGTGAATATCCTAAGGTTGAGCTGTCGGGCGACTATTCGTATGTCAGCCTGCACCCGCAGATCCTGACCAGCCAGAACGCCAATGGCGGCGGCGGCGCTTTCGTCTACAACTTCAGCTCGCTGTTCGGTATCAAGGCTGACTTCCAGGGGTACGCCGCTGGGACAGGGCTTTCCACCTATCTGAAGAACAATTACGGCTATGCTGGATCGGCCAGTGGTAACGGTTTCACCTACCTGTTCGGGCCGCAGATCAAGAAGCACTCGGGCAAGTTCCAGCCCTTCGGAGAAGGATTGTTCGGCGCGATTCACACCAACGGCTACGCCACGCTGCTCAAGTGCATCCAGGACAATGGCTGCAGCGGAGTGAGCGGCAACGGCAACAACAATGGCTTCGCCATGGAGTTTGGCGGCGGCGTTGATATTCCGATCACCGACCACATTCAGATTCGGCCGGCGGAAGTGGACTATCTGTACACTCACATCGGCGCCAACCACGTTGCGGGCTACTCGGCCGGCTGGAACAACTTCAAGTATGTCGCCGGTATTAACTTTACCTTAGGCGGCGGTAGCTCCAACTAGGAGTTCCGCAGCGACACAACTCGGGCGCAGGTGTGAGCCGCTGAGGGGAAATCGGCCTGGTTCAGGGCGGCTCGCCATGCGTCATATCACCGACAACAACGGTGCGGGGATGGCAACGGTTGTCGGCTGCATGGATTCGTACCCGCATCGGCGCACCGGGTTTTCGCACCGGCAATGCCGGCACGGCAAAGAAGCTTTTTCGATTAAGATTACAGCCGGGGAAAATTCCTTTTATTCAGGAAAGCGGGTACTTGACCTGCCGGCGCCCTCTGGCGAGCGCCGTTCCTAGCCCAGGCGATGGTGCCGGCGGCCAGGCCGCGGAATTCAGCGATACAGAGGAGACGCTATGGCTAAGGCCAAAGAGAAACACGCAAAGAAGGAAAAGAAGCAAAAGGCTGTGGTATCCGGTTCTGGCGCGGGTGCTGCTGCGGCCGTGGCTCCCGCAACCTATTCTGACGGCACACCTCTCGACAAGGTCACTTATCTGGAGGCGAAGCTGATCCTGCAGCCGGAGCGCTTCACCTCGGTGCAAAGCTTCCGTGATTTCGGCAAGCTGGTGAAGAAGACAGCCAAGAAGGTCGGCGTGGGATTCATCGAGGACCCGCACGCTGATCTTCGTCCCGAGGTACGCGAAATCGTTTTTGGCGACACACCCGACTTTCGGCTTTACAACCATGCCTTCATTCTGCGCCGGCGGGTTTCGTACGTGGACGGCTTTCCGGTGGGCGATCCGGAGATCGTCTTCAAGTATCGTCACCCCGACGAATTGAAGGCCACGGAGATGGACGTGCGCCCGAAGATCGCGGGCAAATACCGCATCAAGTTCAAAGCGGAAGCTTTGCCGCTGAAGGACCAGATCGGCGGCGTCCGGCTCCTCTATTCGCATAACTGCCAGTTTGGCTTGAGTCAGATGCATGATGCCGACAAGACCTCTATGGTCACTCTTTGCCGTGTGTTCCCTGCGTTGGCGGCCATTAAGCAGTCCGAGGACGAGCGCATCAGCCTGGTCAATGAAGGCATCGTGGAAGAAATTCTTCTACCGCTGGGCCAGCTTGACTTTGGCAAAGGACAGGTTGGCAAGTGCGACATCGCGCTGTGGCGCACGCGCGGCGAGCATAAGCCGCTGGTGGGAGAGTTCGCTTTTCAGGTGCAATTCCCCAGCCGGGAGGCAGTCGCCGAGAAATCCAAGAAGCTGGCCTCACAGTTCTACATCGCGCTGCAATATGAGGTGAAGGACTGGCTGGCCATGGGCGTCACCAAGACCGCCATGGTTTACCGGCTGAAGGGCAATGCGCCCCAAAGCCACGAATGACGATCGCACCCTGCGATTTCTATGGGAGGCACACAACCGTACACGAGCCGGCTGTGGGCGGCCGCGGGCGTACTCCTGCTGCTGTGCTTACCCGCGGCGGCGCAGGACCTGGCTCCGCGCGCATACGTCATCACGCCGGTGAATTCGAATGCCGTCACTCTGACGTATTCGTACTACAACGGCGGGGCGGACTTTAACGGTACGATCCCGATCACCGGCGCAACCGGTACCTACAGCGTTCCTACTTTCACCTACTACCATTCGTTCGGGCTGTTCAAGCGCTCCGCCAACGTAACCGCGTCGTTGCCGTACGGCATCGGAAATTTCAGCGGAAACGTTTTCGGACAGCAGAAATCCGTCTACCGTTCCGGGCTGCTGGATTTCGCGGCGCGCTTGTCGGTCAACCTTAAAGGCGGTCCCGCGATGCAGGCGAAGGAATTCGTGAAGTGGAAGCAGAAGATGATTCTCGGCGCCAGCCTGAAGATCATTGCTCCCACGGGACAATACAACGGGACCAAGCTCATTAACTGGGGAATCAACCGCTGGGCTCTCAAGCCCGAGCTCGGATACTCGCAGCGATTCGGGAATTGGCTGGTTGATGGCTATGCCGGGGTATGGTTCTATACCTTGAATCCCGATTCCTACAATATTCCCGAGCCGCAGCCTCAGACCGAGCAACCCATCGGCAGCTTCGAGGGCCATCTCAGTTACGACTTCGGCAGTTTCGGATGGGTGAAGAAAAAGCTTCGCGCCTGGGGATCGCTGGATGGCAACTTCTGGTGGGGAGGCGTCACCTCGCTGAACGGAATACGAAATCTCGAAACCAAGCAGATCGGTTCACGAGTAGGGGGAACGGTGTCGGTCCCTTTTACAAAACATCAGTCATTCAAACTCAGCTACAGCGATGGGACCTACATCCGGTTCGGGGGCAACTATCAAAACGTTCAGGTGGCCTGGCAATACTCCTGGATCGGAACGCACTTTCGCTAGGAATGAAAGGCTGATTTCGGTGCGGCCATCTGAGGTAGCAACAGCTCGCCCTATTCCACTTGATAGTGTTTCAATGCCGGGTCAAAAATCTTCCCTTCCCGAACCGCATCAATGGCGGCGGGCAAATCGTCCAGCACACGCGACATAAAAACGTAGCCAGATGCGCCGACGCTCAAGGCCGCTCGCGCGAGGTCCGGAGATTCATGTATCGAAACTACGATGATCTTTTCATTGGAGTTGGACTGGCGCAGTTGGCGCGCGACTTGAAAGCCGGTTGTTTCCCCAAACGCGAGTCCCAGCAGGATGACGTCGGGTGCAACTGCCCCAACCAGTCGCGCAACGGACCCTGCGTCGGAGACGGTGGCCACGATTTCGCAATTCTCCTGCAAGATATCGACCAGCATCTGCCGGGTTGCGGCATTTTGATCGGCAATGAGGATGCGTGCTAAAGCCACGCGATGCGCCTTTCCGCGAGGACGTATGGGCTCGTTTTAGATTAGGTGAGCCGCCGCGGGCTTCCAACTTGCAAAACTGCAAGTCGAAGGCAATTTATGTCATAGCGGGACAACTAGCTGCTGGTGGCTGATTCTCACGGCTCGATCTGTCTCCGATCTACATCATAAGTCGTAGGGAATGCTCTTCGTTCACGCTGGCGATGCGTGCTACCATCGATACAACTCCCACAAACCTAAAGTCAGTCACTGGTACTGCTGCGGACTAGCCAGGAAGGACCGCGCACAGGATGATTTTCGAGACCATATCTCACTACTCCGTCCTTGAGAAGTTGGGCGAAGGCGGTATGGGAGTTGTCTTCAAGGCCCAGGATACTCGTCTGGAACGCTTTGTCGCGCTTAAGTTCCTGCCAGACGAATATGCCAGTGATCCCGTATTTCGTGACCGTTTCCTGCGCGAAGCGCGCGCCGCATCGGCCTTAAATCACCCTAACATCTGCACCATTTACGAGATCGGCGAAGAAGCAGGCAGGCCGTTTCTCGCCATGGAGTTTCTCGACGGGGTCACGCTGCGCGAGGTCGTACATCGGGGCCCGGTGCCGTTCGATCAATTGCTCAACATCGCGCTGGACGTGGTTGAAGGTCTGACCGCTGCGCATACAGAAGGTGTCATTCATCGCGACATCAAACTGGCGAATATCTTCATCACGAGATCAGGCCGGACGAAGATTCTGGATTTTGGACTGGCAAAGAAAACCGCGCCCAGGCATATGGCGGTCGCGGCGGGAATGGGAAGCGGCGAGACCGACCGCTCGCAGCTGACGAGTGGTCTCGCGGCTTTGGGCACGGCCGCGTATATGTCGCCGGAGCAGGCCTTGGGTAAACCTCTGGACGAGCGCACCGACCTGTTCTCGTTCGGCATTGTTCTGTACGAAATGGCCACCGGCCAGGCGCCGTTCCGCGGCGACACCACCGGCATGCTGTTTCTGTCGATCGTGCAGGCCGTTCCGCAAGAGCCGCGGCTGCTGAACCCGGAGGTTCCGGAGAATTTGCAGCGGATCATCAGCCGATGCCTGGAGAAGGATCGCGACCTTCGCTATCAGCATGCGTCAGAAATTCGCAACGACTTGCGGCGGCTGCGGCAGGCATCAGGCTCTCACGAAGGCGTTGCAACCGCGGTGGTGGACGAACTGGATTCGACGATCACCAATTCGCGAGGTCCGGTTCCCGATTCGAAGGGATCATGGCCTTCCGGGGGCCAGGCGGCGCTCTCGCCACCTCCAATGGCAAAACGCGTTCCGAAGCGGACACGCCGGTTCTGGAAGGCTGGAATCGCCGCCGGCGTCATCGGTGCACTCGTTGTTGCTGTCGGCCTGTATCTCTTCCGTGCTCGCAAGGCGCACGCCCTGGCGGCACAAAGCAGCATCGTCATTGCGGACTTCGCCAACACGACCGGAGATCAGGTCTTCGATGGTACGCTCCGCCAGGCATTAGCTATCGATCTGGCACAGTCGCCCTTTGTGAACGTGGTGGGGGACCGCAGGACGACCGCCGCGCTGAAGCAGATGGAAAAACCGCTGGACACGCGTTTGTCTCACGAGGTGGCGCGTGAAGTCTGCCTGCGCACCAACAGCAAAGCCTACGTCGCCGGATCGATTACGCATGCCAGCAACGAGTACGAGTTGCAGATTGACGCAAAGGATTGTGAAACCGACGAGACGATCGCGCACGTCGAAGGCGAAGCTGCGAACCGCAATGGGGTAATTAACGCCTTAGATAGGATGGATCACCATCTTCGCCGAGAGCTGGGTGAATCGCTGCCATCGGCGCAAAGGTTTCACAAGCCCCTGGCAGAGGCCACTACCTCATCGCTGGACGCACTGCAGGCGTATACAACCGGTGTGGTTTTGCGCCAGCAGAAAGGCAGCGACGCGGCCCTGCCTTATCTAAAGCAAGCGGTGAAGATCGATCCCAATTTCGCCTTGGCCTATTCAGCCCTGGGCGCCACCTATGCCAATACCAACGAACCGAGTCTGTCGCAGGAGAACTACAAAAAGGCGTTTGAGCTGCGCAACCGAGTCAGCGAATGGGAGCGTTTTCATATCGAAATCGCGTACTACGCAAGCTTTGGAGACACCAATAAAACGGTGCAAATGTGCACCGAGTGGATCAGCACTTATCCCGCCGATCCTTATCCGCGTATCCGGCTCGCCGCGCAGTACGCTGATTTGGGCCGGTACGAGCAGGCAGCTGAACAACTACGGGAGGCCCTCCGGCTCGCGCCCGACAACTATGTCTCCTATGTCAATCTGACCGAGATTTACCTCGGTCTGAAAAGGCCCGACGAAGCTCGGGCCACCTTGGAAGCCGCGCAAGCGCAGCATCTTTCAAACGAGAGCTTGCTGATGGCCCGCTATGAGCTTGCATTTGCCGATGGCGATGCGCCAGCGATGCAACAGACCCTCGAATCCGGGAAAGGCCAGCCTGGATACCGAGATATTCTGTTGCAATACGCCGCGGACACCGAAGCGTTTTACGGCCGTTTGAAACAGTCCAGGATCATATGGACGCAGGCCGAGTCGGCGGCGCTTGCCGCCGATGCCAACGAGCGAGCAGCTCTGTACTACGCCTCCCAGGCTTGGCATGAAGCCGAGCTTGGAAACCGAGCCCTGGCCCGAACGTTTGCGACGCAAGCACTCACCATGAGTCACGGACGGGATGTCCTGGAGAGTGCCGCTTTCGCTTTGGCCAAGACTGGCGATGTATCGCGAGCAAGCGAACTGGCTGGAGAGCTGGATCGCCAATATCCTCAGTACTCCCTGGTACAAAACTACTCATTGCCTTCGATTCGAGCCCTGGTGGAGATTGAACGTGGACATCCCGATCGGGCGATAGAGATGCTCAAACCGGCGCTGCAATACGAGCTGTCCCTGGGGTCCTACGCAGATCTGCGGCCCGCTTACGTGCGCGGACTCGCATATCTTCGACTGGGGCGGGGGAGCGATGCGGCGAGTGAATTTGAGAAGCTGATCGACAATCCCGGCGTCGTGTTGAATTCAATCATCGGATCCTTGTCCTATCTGCAACTGGCTCGCGCCGAAACCGTGGCCGGCGACCCGGACAACGCCCGGACGCACTACCAGGACTTCCTTGCCTTGTGGAAGGATGCCGATCCTGATATTCCCCTGTATCAGCAAGCAAAGGCCGAATACGCGAAACTCAAGTAGTGAGAT
>Ga0335072_10006857_pt1 | contig 16624 bp, 18 predicted proteins | sample Lox_Sample_21_FD_206725 | JGI IMG/M metagenome (GOLD analysis project Ga0335072, IMG submission 206725) | Soil microbial communities from Loxahatchee National Wildlife Refuge, Florida, United States - Lox_Sample_2.1 | ecosystem: Environmental > Terrestrial > Soil > Wetlands | place: USA...
AGTTCGCCCGCACGGCGGCCGTCGAGCGCTTCGCGGATCAGGTCGGCGTGCCCGGCGTGCCGCGCCGTCTCTCTGATCAGGTGCAGCAGCACCCAGCGCACCGATCGCTCGGGGTCGGTGGCCTGCGGCTGGCTGAGATCCGGCACTGCGGCGACGATCCGTTCGGTCAGCGCCGCCGTCTCGGCGTAATAGCTCAGCAAGCCGGTCAGCGTCTCACCATGCTCCATCCGGAAGTCCGCAGGCCAGTCCTGGATCGGCCAGAGCCCTGGAAGCGGCTCCCCGGCGATGCCAGCTACCGTCCACCGCCGTTCGGTCCTGCCCGTGTGCTTGATCAGGCCACCGAGCGACAGCGAACTCGCGGCCGGGGCAGCCCGCGCCTGGTCATCGGTCAGCCCGAGCACGCTGGCTCGCAACGCAGCCCGCTGCTGGGCGAGGAAGGTCAGCAAGCCGTCGCGCTCATCGGCGACTGGCGGGGCGAATAAGGCCATGCGGCCATCCTGCCGGCCTTCGCGAGCCGTGTCCACCAGCAGCATCGCCAGGCATCCGGCACCACCAGGAAGTTATGGTGGCAGCATGGCCGAGCGCAAAGAGACCATCGAAGTCGCCGGCCGCACGGTGACGGTCTCCAATCCGGACAAGGTCTACTTCCCGCGCACCGGCCACACCAAGCTGGACCTGGTCCGTTACTACCTCAGCGTGGCCGACGGCGCACTGCGCGGGGTTGCCGATCGCCCGATGGTGCTCAAGCGATTCGTCAACGGCGCCGAGGGCGAGGCGTTCTTCCAGAAGCGCGCGCCGGCTAACCGGCCGGCCTGGCTGAACAGCGTGGTGCTCAGCTTCCCGTCCGGCCGGACGGCCGAGGAAATCGTCGTCTCCGACGCCGCTGGCCTGGCCTGGGTGGCCAACCTGGGCTGCATCGACCTGAACCCGCATCCGATCCGCGCCGACGACCTCGACCACCCAGACGAGCTGCGCGTCGATCTCGACCCCGTTCCCGGCATTGAATGGCCGCAGATCGTCAACGTCGCGATGGTGGCCAGGGAGGTTCTCGCCGACGCCGGACTGACTGGATGGCCGAAGACGTCCGGCTCGCGCGGCATGCACGTATACGCGCGGATCGAGCCGCGCTGGACATTCACCGAGGTCCGCAGCGCGGCGGTGGCGCTGGCCAGGGAGATCGAGCGCCGCGCACCCGATGAGGCCACCTCGCGATGGTGGAAGGAAGAGCGGCACGGCGTCTTCGTCGATTACAACCAGAACGCCAAAGACCGCACGGTCGCGTCCGCTTACTCGGTCCGGCCGACGCCGGACGCGCGGGTGTCTACGCCGCTGCGCTGGGACGAGGTGCCGGGTTGCGATCCGGCTGCGTTCACTATCGACACCGTGCCGCAGCGGTACGCCGAGATAGGCGACCCGGGTGAGGGCATCGACGAGGCGGTCGGCACGCTCGACCGGCTACTGGAACTAGCCGCGGCCGACGAAGCCGCCGGGCTGCCGGACGCGCCGTGGCCGCCGCATTTCGAGAAGCAGGCAGGCGAGCAGCCGCGGGTGCAGCCAAGCAAACGACGTGCGACGGCGAGCATCGCGTCCATCGCGACAGCGGACGCGGCGCCGCCGGCCCCCGGCAAGACAAGCGGCCCGACCGGGCGCCGCCGCTCGTCGATGCCGCTGATCGAGATTGCCCGCGCGGCCAGCAAAGCCGACGCGATGGCCGGCCTGGACCGCTGGAAGCAGCGGCACCCGGACGCGGCAGCGCTGCTCGAGCCCGCCGACATCCTGGTCGACTCGATGCGCGGCCGGTCCTCCACCTGGACCAGGATCAGGCTCAATCTGCGGCACATCCCGGCGGCCGAGCGGCCACCGCAGGAACCGCTTGAGGTGGACTATGACCCGTGGCGCGCGGCAGGCAGCTAACGCCGACATTCAGACCGGGAACGGGTCAGTTCCCCATCCCAGCAGCACGACCGGCCGCGGGAGCATGGGGAACTGGATCCGCTCAGGAACCCCGATCCGCGCGAGCGCGCGGATCCCCGCGGGCAGCCGGATTCGCACCGGAAGCCGGCTCGGGCAGGGAATCCGGAACCGCACTGGCGCCCGGATCCGGGCAGGTGCCATCGCCGGCGTCACCGGCCCGGCAGCGTTCACGCTCGGCTGGATCGTCGCCGCGTTTCGTCAGCCTGGCCTGCCCTTCTCGGCGCCCCAGATCAGCGGCCTGGCGGCCGGCAACGCTCGCGATCCGTGGCTCATGATGAGCGGCTTTCTCCTGCTCGGCGGTTGCGCGATCGGCTTCGGCGCCGCGCTGCGCGCGGCGCTGGGCGGCCGGCGTGCCGGGCCAGCCCCTCGCCTGATTCAGCTGGCCGGCCTGCTGGCAATCGCGGCCGGGCTCCTGCGCCGCGATCACGTGCTGCTGACGGCCGGGCCGGAGTCCTGGCATAACGAGGCGCACAACGTCATCAGTGCTGCCGCGTATGTCCTGCTGATCGCCGCGCCGTTGTTGCTGGCCCGGCGGTTCAGGAACGACCGGCAGTGGAGCAGGCTGACAGTGCCGCTGGCTGCAGCCTCAGTGGCAGCTGCCGCGCTGCTGGCGGCCCTTTACGCCGAGCCGGCCAGCAGCTGGGCAGCCACACTGCAACGGATCGGGGTCAGCCTTCCGCTGGCCGCGATCGTGGCGGTCGCAATCAGGCTTACTAGGCTTGCAGGCGCCACGGACCTGACCTCACCAGGCGACGGTGATGCCGGTGGCTTGCCCGGTCGGTCCGGCCGATCCAGGCAGCCGGAATGACATCGCCCTGCGGGTGGGACTCGAGACACCGATCACCTCGGCGCTGACCAGCGGCGGCACCACCGTGCTGCGCCCGTAATGCAACCGGTAGGGCGCGAAGAGGTAGCGCCCGTTCGGCGTGATGGCCATCGGGCACCCGAAGCCCTGGCCGAGGAAATCGACACCGGTAGCGGTCAGCTTCGCGAGCGTGCCGGTGCTGGTCCCGTCCGACGTCCGCCGAGCAGTGATGACGGCGGTCTGCGTCACGGTCTTGCGCGCACTGACCGTGCCTTTGGTGCTGACCGTGCACAGGTAGAACGACTTCCCGCCGGGACTGAGCACGGCCGCGGACAGGGCTGGGCCGGTAGCTGGCTTGCTGATCACAGCGCGAACGCGCCGAGCGATCGGACCCGGGGCCGCTGACGTCCGCAGTACCAAGACCCGCTGCGCGGTGTCTCGGCTGCCCGGCGCGGTAAAGGCAAGCAGGCCGCCGTTCGCGGACATCGACAAGCCGAAGGCGAGCGCCAGGCCACCGCTCAGGCCACCCAGATCGACTGAGCCCCACCGGCGGACGGAGTCTGTGCGGGTGTGGATGACCGCCAGGTACCCGCTCTGGCCCTTCGCGCAGCCGGCGACTGCAGTCCCGACGATCTTGCCGTCGGCGTCGACGGCCAGTGACCAGACCAGGCCGTGCAGCCGCGGGCCGATCCGCGACAGCGTGCCGAGTACGCCGCGTCGGCTCAGCGCGGCCCGGTACAGCCCGCTGGCGCAGGCGTGACCAACTTGCTCGGCGATCAGCAGCCGGCTGCCGCCGTCGTAGGCAGCGATCCCGAGCGCGTCGATGCTGGGCTGGGAGGCCGCGAGCCGGCCCGTCGCCGAGGACCTGATCTGGACGAGCCCAGCGCCTCCGACGCTCCCGGTGGCACGCACGATGTCGGCGAAGTACCGGGGCAGCCCGGCCGGGCGCCGGCCGCTGTTCACGCGAGGATGGCTGGCAGCCAGCCGCACAGCGGGAGTAACTGCCCGGTGCGAGGCCGCGACGTTCGGCGCGCCGCAGCCCGCCGTTGCGATGGCCAGCGCCAGCGCTGCTGACGCGGTGAGCGCGGGCAGCCAGGCCCGCTTGCCAAGATCAGATGCGGACATGTGACGCTCCCCGAGGGCCGAGACGACCGGCTACCGCCGCCTGTCTTGTTGACTCCGCAGAGCACTGTCCGGTTGCAGGGGCCCGGCGGTTATGTCATGCGCCCCGCTCAGGACCGGCTGAACTTGATCAGGAATTCCAGCAAGCCGTGATCCTGGGTGGTGACGAACCCGGCGAAGCCGGGATTGCCGATGTCCCAGTCGGCGAACAGGATCGGGATCGAGCCCGAAACCTCGATGCCCGTTGCGGTCCGCTCCGCCGCCAGCCGGAAGGTGACTCTCCGGGTCTGCCCGTGCAGGGTGATGTCAGCGGAGGCGTGGTAGGTCCTGATGACTCCGGGCGCGGGCAGCGCGCCAAGGGCAATCGGAGTGGTAAGCGTGAGCGTTCCCGTCGGGTAGGTGGAGGTTTCCATGATCCGCCCGTTGAACTGCGCATCGCGTCCGCTCTGGTCGCTTTTAATGGTGTCCATCGGGACGCTGAACGTCGCGGTCCTGACAGTGCCGCGGCTGATGGTGAGACTGCCGGTGATGTCGCTGGTCCGCCCGACGGCGACGTTGTTCTGGCCGGCGAGCACCTCGTTCACCCGGTAGCCGACGACGGACCCCGAGGCGACCCGCCACGTTCCGGCCACTGAATCCGTTGTGCTGGCTGACGCGTGGCCTGAGCTCGGGCCGGACTTCAGACCGAGGGGTGCTGGCGCCGGTCCCTCGATCACATGGATGTACAGCCAGGTTCCGCCGAATACGACGGCAGCGAGGACAACGAGGCCGCCGAGAAGCCACCAGCGCAACCGGCTCCGGCGCTCACGTGCCATGCCAGTTCCTTCCGGAGATGAGCCAGGCCGGGGGGATCGCCCGGCCTGGCTCACCGTGACAGCATCAGCTCCGGGCTTACCTTGCCGCCGCTATGAGAATCCTCTGCCTAGCCGACGGCAGGCAGCAGCTCAGCCAGGAGCTCCAGGTGATCAAGGTCATCGAGGTCCAGCACTTGCAGGTACACCGTGGTCGCGCCGATCCCGGCGAACTCGGCGATGCGGTCGCCGACCTCTGCCGGAGTGCCAGCGAGACCGTTAGCGCGAAGGTCGTCCACCTCGCGCCCGATTACCGCGGCCCGCTTGGCCAGCTCGTCAGGGGTACGGCCGCAGCAGACCACCTGGGCAGCGGAGTACACCATGGATTCTTCCGCCCGGCCAGCCGCCGCGCAGGCTTCCTTCACCCGGCGGAACGCGGCCGCCGTGTCGTCGAGCCTCGCGAACGGGACGTTGTACTCGTCCGCGTACCGCGCGGCTAGCTTCGGCGTCCGCTTCGGTCCCGTGCCGCCGATCAGTACCGGCGGGCGCGGTTGCTGCGCTGGCTTCGGCAGCCCGGGCGAGTCGGTCACCGTGTAGTAGGTGCCGGTGTAGTTGAACTTCTCCCCCGTCGGCGTCTCCCATAGCCCGGTGATGATGGCCAGTTGCTCGGCATAGCGGTCGAACAGCTCGCGCGTGTCCGGGAACGGGATCGCGTAGGCCGCGTGCTCGGCGCCAAACCAGCCCGCGCCGAAGCCGAACTCGACCCGGCCCTCGCTCATCTGGTCGACCTGCGCAACCGAGATGGCTAGCGGGCCGGGATAGCGGAAGGTTGCCGGGCTCATCAGCGTGCCGAGCCTGATCCGCGAGGTCTGCAACGCGAGCCCGGCCAGCGTGATCCAGGCGTCGGTCGGACCGGGAAGGCCGCTCACGTTGCCCATCTTCAGGTAGTGATCGGACCTGAAGAAGGCGTCGAAGCCGAGGTCCTCGGTTGCATTGGCGACGCGGAGCAGCGTCTGGTAGCTCGCACCCTGTTGGGGTTCGGTGAAGATTCGCAGTTTCATGAGCCCATCTTGCCCGCACACCGGGAGTCAGCGCCCGGGTGGCTTGGCGGCAACTTCGCCTCCTACGCGCGATGATTTGCCCCGTTTGACACGGTCGCGGCTAGTCACGGACCAGCGTGGCCACGCACTCCACATGATGGGTCATCGGGAACGCGTCGTAGCCTCGGAGCCCGCCAAGCTGCCAGCCGCCGTCCAGGAGCAGCCGCAAGTCACGAGCCAGGGTCGCCGGATCGCACGATACGTAGGCGATCCGGCGCAGCCCCGGACCAGACGTCCCGCTCTCGCCGGAACCGCACAATGCGTCGATCACCGGTCTGGACGCACCAGTCCGCGGCGGGTCGAGCACCGCGATAGCTGCGCGGCCAAGGCCTTCGGTACGCAGTACCGACGCCACGTCCCCCGGGTACACCTGAGCCCACGGCCAGGAACGCAAGTTATGCCGCGCGTCCCGGACGGACGACGGGTCCTGCTCTACCGCGATCACCGTGCCGTCGGGCCCGACCGCCTCCGCCAGGACGCCGGCAAACAGACCCGCGCCGCTGTACAAGTCAAGCGCTACGTCGCCTGGTCGCGGGTCTGTCGCGGCGAGGACTGCTGCCGCCAGCGCGTCCGCGGCTCCGGGGTGCACTTGCCAGAAGCTGCCGAGGCTTACCCGCCACTCTCGCCCGGCTGCCTGCTGCGTGAGGTAGCCGCGACCGCGTACCGGCGTCCGGGCCCCGGACTTGCGTACCAGCCGGATCGAGTCGGCCGCGATCTCCCGCAGCGCCTCGCCAGCCGCGCGGCCGGTCACCTCCAGGCCTCGCTCACCGGTAGCAGGCACGACACTGACCTCTACCGACTGAGCTCCCGGCCAGCGCGTGCCGGTCACGTCCGCGGCCGTCACCAGATCGTGCGCGATGAGGCAGCGCTCGACCTCAACGATCTCGTGCGACCTGTGCTTGCGCAGGCCGGCGCTTCCGGCCGCGTCCACTGCGAACGACACGACCGTCCGCCACCCGAGACCAGCGTCATCGCCGTCGAGCGCCTGAACCTCGACGTCAATGTCGATCCCGCCGATGCGGCTGAGTTGCTGGCGGATCACTGCGGCTTTCAGCGCCCGCTGGGCCGGCAGGCTGGCATGCTGCCAGTCACAGCCGCCGCAGCCGCCTGGCCTCGCGTAGGGGCAAGGGGGCCTGACCCGGTCGTCGGACGGTCGCAGGATCTCAGTCGCGTCGGCCCTGGCGAACCTGGCAGTTGCCTGCGTCACGGTAGCGCGGACACGCTCACCAGGCAGGGCATGGCGAACGAATATCACCCGCCCCGTATCATCCTGCCTGGAAACGCACCAGCCGCCGTGGACGACCTCGCCGGCAGTGAGTTCCAGCACGTCCCCGGCTCGCGGCGCAGATGCGGCCCCGGTGGTCACGGGCTACATCGTGCCCTGTGACCGCGGGCTAGCTCCAAGCTGGGTACCGGAGTGGCTGGCAGCCCCTGCCCGCGGGCTGACAGCATCGGGCCAGAGGGCATAACGTGACTGCACCGCTGTGGCTGGAAGGAAGCACGTGCATATCGTGATCATGGGATGCGGGCGGGTCGGCTCAAGCATTGCCCATGCGCTCGAGGACTCCGGTCATTCGGTCGCGGTCATCGACCAGGATCCGGAAGCCTTCAGGAAGCTGCGATCCGGGTTCAAGGGCATCAAGGTGACCGGGGTCGGCTTCGACCGGGACGTGCTCATCGAGGCAGGGATCGAGCGGGCCGACGCGTTCGCGGCGGTGAGCAGCGGCGACAACTCCAACGTCATCGCGGCCAGAGTGGCCAGGGAGTCGTTTGGCGTGCAGCGGGTCGTGGCGCGCATCTACGACCCTCGCAGGGCGTCGGTCTACCAGCGGCTGGGAATCCCGACCGTGGCAACCGTGGCCTGGACTGCCGACCAGATGCTGCGCAGGCTGATCCCGGAAGGTGCCGAATCGCTGTGGCGCGACCCGACTGGCGCCGTGGTGCTGGCCGAGGTTGCCTACTCCGACGCCTGGATCGGCGAGAAGGTCTGCGACCTGGAACTGGCAGCGCGTGCCCGGATCGCGTATATTTCCCGGCTCGGCGAGGCCGTCGTGCCCGGACCGGGCCTGGTCGTCCAGGAAGGCGACGTCCTGCACGTGATCGCAGCGGAGAACGACATCGCTGAGATCGCCAGGGTGTTCGCGGCGCCGGGGCCCGGAAGGGGAAGTCACTGATGCGTGTCGCGATCGCCGGCGCAGGGGCGGTCGGCCGCTCCATCGCCAAGGAACTCCTTGAGAACGGGCACGAGGTCCTGCTCATCGACAAGGACCCGAACTCCATCAAGGTGCACAGCGTGCCCAGGGCGGAATGGCTGCTTGCCGACGCTTGCGAGATCACCGCACTCGACGACGCGGCGCTCGAGCGCTGCAACGTCGTCATCGCCGCCACCGGCGACGACAAGGCGAACCTGGTGGTGTCCCTGCTCGCCAAGACCGAGTACGGGGTCCCGCGGGTGGTGGCCCGGATCAATCACCCGAACAATGAGTGGCTGTTCAACGAGTCGTGGGGCATCGACGTCGCCGTTTCAACGCCACGCCTCATCTCTGCTCTGGTCGAGGAAGCTGTCAGCGTCGGTGACCTGGTCCGGCTCATGACATTCCGGCAGAGCGAGGCCAACCTCGTCGAGATCACCATGCCCGCGGGCGCACCGCTGGCCGGCGAGCGAGTCGGCAGCATCGAATGGCCCGTCGACACAGCCTTGGTCGCCATCCTGAGGGACGGCCGGGTGATCGTGCCAAGCGCGGATGATCCGCTAGAGGCCGGAGACGAGCTGCTGTTCGTCACCAGCCAGAACGTCGAGCGCGAACTCGCGACGCTGCTGGCCAACGGCCACTAGACACTGCGTGAGCCGGGGCTATCGCGTCTCCGTGATCTCCGGCCCTCGCTCGAACGGATTGAGCGAGTCCGGATCCTGGGCGGCGAGTTGCCCCTCGAGGACCTGGCGCGCCTCGTCAGGAAGCCGGACCTCGAGCGGCTTGCGCGGCGGCTCCGCGTGTTCCCCGCGCACGACCACGACATCCGCGAATATTTCCTCGAACGGCAACGCGAGCTCGGCGTCACCCGCAGCGGGACCGCTGATCAGGCCGCGCAGGAACCATCGGGGGCCATCGGCACCCAGGAAACGGAGGAGTTGCGGGGGGATGTCCTGGCCCTCAGCGCCTTGTGGCACTACCCGGGCGAGCAACTCGGGGCCGAACGGTCCGGCCCGCTCGGCGCTCTGGCCTCCGGCCTTGGCCACCTCCTCGCTGATTTCCGGCAGGACCTCATGCCACAAGCCAGCGCTCCGCGGGGCAGCGAACGGCTGAAGCTGCAAGCCGCTCTCGCCGTTGACCACCGCGATCGAGATGCCGTCTTCCTCCGATACGAACACCTGGACGTCGAAGCCCTCGCGGACCGGGACCATCAGGCTGCCGAAATCGATGCGCTCCGCCTCGGGATAGTGGCCGGCACCGTCCCACGGACCGGCGGAACGTGTCATCGCCGGGCTCACGATCTGAGAATCCCGAAGCCGGGTCCAGGTCGCCGGATCACCCAGGTCTGCCCGCCCGGCCCGCTGCCGCCCGTGTGCGGCATCGAGGTCCGAGTCCGCTCCGTCGCCGCCGGTCTCACTTGCCTCCGGCGAGCCGTCCTCGGCCCACTGGTCCTCCGCGAACTCCTCCTCAGCCGACTCGCCAGGCCCTTCGTCCTCGACCCAGTCGTCCTCAGTCCACGCGTCCTCAGCCCACTCTTCGCCGGTGCTGTCCTGCTCCGCCAGCTCATCGCCGGCTGCCAGGTAGTCGCCAGTGCCGGGCTCGACGCCGGTATCTTGCTGGCCGTGACGGCGGCGCCGTCGGAACACCCCACACGCTCCTTATCTGTTCGTCTCCCAACCAGCCGGCAGGCTAGCTGGGACCTAGCTACCACCCAGGGGATCGCCGCCCATCGCATGGCCGCCGGTCGAGCCGTGGCCACCGTCGCCGCGCTGCGATCCCGGCAGGGTCGTAACCTCCCGCCAGAGCGGGCGTTCTACCTTTTGAATGACAAGCTGGGCAATCCGGTCACCTCGCCGGAGCTGTACCGGATACTCGGCATCGGTGTTCAGCAGAATCACCTTGATCTCGCCACGGTACCCCGCATCGACAGTGCCCGGCGCATTGACGATCGTCAGCCCGCACCGGGCAGCCAGTCCAGAGCGAGGATGCACGAAGCCTGCGTACCCATCTGGCAGCGCGATGCACACGCCGGTGCCGACTGTGGCCCGCTGGCCCGGCTGCAGATCCAGGTCGGCAGTGAGGTACAGATCACTGCCCGCATCGCCGGGGTGAGCGCGACGCGGGATTGGCAGATCGGGGTCGAGCCGCCGGATCAGCACCTCGACCGATCCGGGATCGCTGCAGGCGCACGTCATCTGACCGTCCTTCGCGGGATATCTCGGGCTGGCCTGACCGTACCGCGGAGGTTAGGCCTCCGGCGGCCCGCCCCGAAGCTCGGGCCAGGCATAGGTGATGACGGCCGCCACCGGAACGGCGATGATGGCGCCCGGGATGCCGGCCACGACCCCGCCGACCGCGAGCACCAGGATGATTGCCAGCGGATGCAGCCTGATGATCCGGCCGATGACGAGCGGCTGCAGCAGATGGTCCTCGATCTGGTTCTCCAGGATGAAGACGCCCAGCAGGATAACGGCTGCCACCCAGCCCTTGGTCGCGAGCGTGACCAGGATGGCTAGTGCGCCGACGACCAGGATGCCGATGATGGGCACGTAGGCCGCGAGGAATATGAGCACGATGAACGGTGCCAGGAGGGGGACGCCTAGCAGCCACAGCGCGAGCCCGATGAACAATGCGTGGATGGCGGCCACCACCGTGGTGCCCCGGATGTAGTGCACGACGGCCTGCCAGGCCGCTTCGCCCGCGCGATCTGCCCGGCGGTGCGCCTCCCCCTTGATCCCGCTGATCACGAAACGCCAGATCCGGTGACCGTCCTTGAGCAGGAAAAACGAGATGAAGAGCGTCAGGATGATGCCGGCCAGGAACTCGAGCGCGTACTTGCCGGTGGTCAGCACCGTTCCGGCTACCACCGACTTGTGCTGCGAGATGTATTTGAGCCCCTCGGAGCTGAGTTTCGAGAGCCGCGTCGGGTTCAGGTGGAACGGCGGCCCTGCAAGCGAGCGCTGCACTTCGGTCGCGGTCCGCGTCGTCTCGGCGAACAGGGTCGGGTAATCGGCGCTGATCTGAGTTGCCACGAGAGTCATCGCGCCGCCGATGACCAGCAGCGCGATCAGGAAGCAGCACCAGGTGGATAGCAGGGCGCCTGCGCCGTGCCGGCGAAGCCAGCCAGCGAACGGCTGGAGCAAGGCGGTGAAAAGCAGCGCCGCGATGAACGGAAGCGTCACGAGACGCAGGTAGTCCGCTATGCGGAATGCCAGGTAGACCGCCGCGGCGGTCAGCAGCAGCCGCCAGGACCATGCGGCCGTTTGCCGCAGCAGCTTCGACACCTGAATGTCCGGGCTGACCTGGCTGCGATCGGCAACGACCTGCGCCGGGCCCGCGGCTGGCTGCGCTCCGGCGGCTGCTTCTGGCCTCGGTGCCGTTTCTGGCTCCGCCGCGGCCTCGTGCTCGCCGGCCCCGCCGGCGCCGCCGGCCCCGCCGGCCTGCCATAGCCGGCGCATGGCGCCTCGCAGCCCATTGGACTGCCCGGCGCTCGCCGTAGGGGGCTTTGCGCGGAAAGGATGTCTTGGCCGGGCAGTCATGCAGTACATGTAACCAACTACCGTGGTGCCATGCACTTCTACCGCGAGCGCCTGTTCGCGCCGCCGCTGTGGTGGGTCACCGGGATGATCACCATGCTGACGTTCGGCGCGATTGTCTGGACCGGATTTGATCTTCTGATCACCATCGCGGTCTTCGGCACGTTGATCGCGGTCACGGCAGCTTTCCTGCTGAACTGGGGCCGCGCGGTCATCGAGGTGAGCGCGGGGGAACTGAGGGCCGCCGACGCTACCTTGCCGCTAGCAATGACCGGTGAGGTCCGAGCGCTCAGCGAAGCACAGACCAGGGCATTGATCGGGCCCCGGGCTGACCCGACTGCCCACATCCTGATCAGGCCCTACCTTCGGTGCGCCGTCTATATCGAAGTCAAGGGTCCAGACCCGGCCAGCCCGTACTGGCTATTGGCTACCAGGCACCCGGCCGAACTTGCCGCGGCAATCGAGTCTTCTCGCCCCGTGGTAAGCCCCGGCGGCCTGACCATGACATGATCGGCCCAGTCGGCGACAGTGACGGGAACAGCAAGCAGTTGCCTAGGAGGACGGGCTGATGGCAGGCAAGAGCGGCGGAGGAAGCCGCCTGGTGGGCGCGCTGGTTGGTGCCGGTGCCGCCTTTCTGGCACGCAAGATCCTGTCCTTCGGCTGGACGAAGATCACCGGCAAGGAGCCGCCGGAGCACCCGGAGAACCCGGAAGTCGCCCTGCGCGAAGCACTGATCTGGGGCATCGTACTCGGAGCCGGCGTGCACACCGCGCGGATGCTAGCGACGCGGGCGACGGCGCGGCGGTCGTCGGATTCGGACAGCGCCTCGGCGTAGCCATCGGGCCGGCCAGTTGTCCCGCCGCGCGCAGGGGTCCGGTTGCCCTAGCATGACTGGGTGCATGGTAAGAACCGCTCACGCCTGACCTACAAGATCGGTTACGCGATCCGCAATCCGGACCGCATCTCCGCGTACGCTCGCCGCCGCGGCCGCGATACCTGGCTCTGGCTGACCACACGTGACCACGTCAGCTATTACCGCGCGGTGATGCGCTCGGACGCTAGCCGGAGCAGCGACGCAGCTGTCGGGAGCAAGTCGCGCGAGGCCTGGCTTCAGCTGGGTCAGCTGCAGTTCGACTACCTCACCAGCCACGGCCTCAAGCCAGACATGCGGATGCTGGAGATCGGCTGCGGCAACTTGCGGGCAGGCCGGCTGTTCATCGATTACCTGGACGCGGGTAACTACTACGGCACCGACATCTCGCCCGACATCCTGCTGTCGGCGGAGCGGACGATTGTCGAATACGGCCTGCAGCGGAAGCTGCCCTACCTCAGCCTCGTCAGCGACCTGCGGCTGGAGTTCCTGCCCGACGGCTACTTCAATGTGGTGCACGCGCACAGCGTCTTCTCGCACTCGCCGCTCTCGGTGATCGAGGAGTGCCTGTCCCACGTGGGCAGGATCATGGCCACGGGTGGGTTCTTTGACTTCACCTTTGACCGCACCGAGGGCACCGAGCACCAGGTGCTGCGCGAGGACTTCTACTACCGCACGCAGACTTTGATAGACCTGGCGCGCCGGCATGGGCTGACGGCTGAGTACATGGCCGACTGGGAAGAAACCGGGCACGAGCAATCCAAGCTCCGGGTGACGAAGCCCGCCTGACCGCTGCCGGGAAGCACCTCGTCAAAAGACGGCGGATGATGAAGAGTAATCGCCCGTCGATATGGACCACAGCACGGACCGAGCAAGCCGCTGACCTGCTGATACGTGGACTCTCGTAGGAAACTACCGAGGTTATCCCTGGGAGTTCGTCATACACTCGTGCTAGTTGGCAGATGTTAACTAGCACCGTCACCGGGCGAGGAGTTGCGGGCATCATGAGTGAAGTCGCAGTCGAGGACACCCCCGCAGTCGCAGAGCCAGCCCGCGAGGCGGCCAGCGGCCAGTTTGTCTACATCACCGAGCGTGGCCAGCGCGTGGCGAGCATCGTATCGGCGGAACTGGCGACTGTTTTGGAGCGGCTTTCGGCCGATGACCTGGAGGAGATGGCCGCCGCGGCCGAGAACGCCGGCAACCAGGAGGCCGCCGAGTTGCTTGAGGACTTGGCTGACCGCGCCGCCGTGCTGGAATCCCGCGCCGACCCAGGCCCTGGCATACCGTGGGACGAGGTTAAGTCCGGATCCGACCTGTAATCCGCGCTGATGTATTTGGCCCAGTGGAGCAAGGTTGCCGCCAAGCAATATCGAGCGTTAGATAAGCCTGCCCGACAGCAAGTCGATGATCTGATTGCTGACCTGTCCGAGAATCCGCGGCCCCCTGGCATCAAGCCGGTTATAGGCATGCGAGGGGTGTTCCGGGCCAGGACGGGCGACTACCGGGTCCTCTACAGAGTGGATGACGACGAGCGTCAACTCTGGATCGAGGACGTGCGTCATCGCAGCAAGGTCTACGGCGGCCACTAGCTTTCGGTTGGGATCCCGCTACAAATTCGCGGCGTTTGACGAAGAATGGGCGCCATGTCGACAACCGCCCTGACGCTGTACGCAGCGCTGCTCGGAGTTGTCGGCTCGGTCCTGGGCGGCCTCGTAGGCGGCTGGTACGCGCTTCGGGCTGGCCACAAACAGTGGAAACGCGACCGTGCCGACGCTCTCATGGACCGCTCCCGCGAGGCCGTCATGTCGATTGCCGACGCGGTCGGTGCGATGCACGTCGCGCTCGCGACCTGGATCGCCAACCAGCCCCAGATTGAGGAGCTCAAGGCGGCATTCAACGTCTTCTCCCGCACGGCGGCAGTGCAAAGCCTGGCGGTGACCGATGACGTACTGCGGGGCAGAGTGCGCACCCATCAGACCCTGGTGGGCTATACCTGTTCGTTCGCGGAACGTGGCGTCACGGCTGCGGAGCAGCTTGCGGAGAAATGCCTGGCGAACGGTGACACTCTGCTTGACGCGCTGTCGGCGCATGTTCACGGCAAAGCGTTGCCGCCATACAACCCGCCGCCCCTCCAGGACACGAAGGCTCTGGTGGCGTGGTCTCCGACGGCGGCTAGCTCTGGTCCAGCCGAGCCGACGGGTCCTGAGATCCCTCCGAAGCGGCGGCAGCTGCGGAAGACGAAAGGTCAGGCGTCGTCTTAGCAGCCGCCGCCAGCGAAGTAACCCTGGCACGAGCAATCCAAGATCCGGTGGCACGCCCTGCGCGGCAGTCGGAGATACTTTTCTCCGCGTTCGCGGACCACACTTGTAGCCACGACGCTGCGGGCATGGTGGTCTAGGAGGTGGAGATGGTTGCCAACATAGAGCCCTCACGGGCCAGGGTGCTCGGCATGGTCCTAGCCGGGGGCGCGGGCAAGCGACTAGCCCCGCTCACCGCGGACCGTGCTAAGCCGGCCGTGCCGTTCGGCGGCCTGTACCGGCTGGTTGACTTCGCGCTGTCCAACCTGGTCAATGCGGGGATGCGGCGCATCTGCGTGCTGACCCAGTACAAGAGCCATAGCCTGGACCGGCACATCACCACCACCTGGCGGCTCAGCAGCCTGCTCGGCAATTACGTGACGCCGGTCCCGGCACAGCAGCGGCTTGGCCCGCACTGGTATACCGGCTCGGCTGACGCCATCTATCAGTCCCTGAACCTCATCTTTGACGACCAGCCGGACATCGTCGCCGTCTTCGGCGCCGACCACGTGTTCCGGATGGACCCGCAGCAGATGATCGACCAGCACATCCAGAGCGGCGCTGGCGTGACCGTGGCGGCGATCCCGGTGCCGCGGGCTGAGGCGACCGCCTTCGGCGTGATCCGGGTGGCAGCGGACGAGCGCACGATCGAGGCGTTCCTGGAGAAGCCCGCTGACCCGCCGGCCATGCCCGGCAAGCCGGACATGGCATTCGCGTCGATGGGCATCTACGTCTTCAGCGCGGATGTCCTGGTGGATTCGCTGCGCCAGGACGCGGCCGACGATGCCAGCCGGCACGACATGGGCGGCGACATCGTGCCGATGCTGGTAAAGAAGGGCGCGGCCCAGGTCTACGACTTCCTGGATAACAGGGTTCCCGGCGCCGAGCCGCGCGACCTCGGCTACTGGCGCGACGTGGGGACGCTGGACTCCTACTTCGACGCGCAGATGGACCTGTGCGCGGTGCACCCGATCTTCAACCTGTACAACGACAAGTGGCCGCTGCTGACGCAGGTGCCCTCACAGCCGCCGGCCAAGTTCGTGCACGACAGCGGCGACCGGGTCGGCCGGGCGATCAACAGCGTGGTCAGCAACGGCGTGATCGTGTCCGGCGGTCTCGTCCGCGATGCGGTTCTGTCGCCCGGTGTCCGGGTCAACAGCTGGTCCAGGGTCGAGCGGGCCGTCATCCTGCACAACACCAGGATCGGCCGGCACGCCGTCGTCGAGAACGCCATCATCGACAAGAACGTGGACGTTCCCGAAGGCGCCGTCATTGGGGTGGACAAGGAGCACGATCGCGCGCGCGGTTTCGTCGTCTCCGAAGGCGGCATCACCGTCGTCGGCAAGGGCCAGGAAGTGCCGCTGTGACCGGATCACATCCATGACGGGAACGGGCTCGTGACCGACGCCGCCACCGGCACCTCGCGGCCGTTGCGGGTAGCGATGCTGACCAGGGAGTATCCGCCGGAGGTCTATGGCGGGGCCGGCGTGCACGTGGAATACCTGGCCCGGTCACTAGCCGACCTGGTGGACCTGACGGTGCACTGCCAGGGTGCGGACCGGCCGGACGCCGGGCTGGCCCGAGGAGATGACCGCCCGGTACCCCCGGCAGTCGCGCACCGGCCGTGGGACAAGCTAGCCGCGGCCAGTTCCGCGCTGCAGGTGATCTCGACCGATCTGGCCATGACTGCCGCCACTGGCGGCGCTGACCTGGTTCACTCGCACACCTGGTATGCCAACCTGGCCGGGCACCTCAGCTCACTGCTGTACGGCGTGCCGCACGTGATGACCGCTCACTCGCTCGAGCCACTGCGCCCGTGGAAGGCCGAGCAGCTCGGCGGCGGCTACGCCCTGTCGAGCTGGTGCGAGCGCACAGCCATTGAATCCGCCGCGGCCGTGATCGCCGTTTCGAAAGGCATGGCCGCCGACATCCGAGC
>Ga0335072_10006858_pt1 | contig 16623 bp, 12 predicted proteins | sample Lox_Sample_21_FD_206725 | JGI IMG/M metagenome (GOLD analysis project Ga0335072, IMG submission 206725) | Soil microbial communities from Loxahatchee National Wildlife Refuge, Florida, United States - Lox_Sample_2.1 | ecosystem: Environmental > Terrestrial > Soil > Wetlands | place: USA...
TCTGACCATTGGTGCTGATCCCATGGAGTGTGAAAATAGATTTATGCTTTGGCGGGGACTTCGCAGAATGCTTTGAGGACGTTATGGAAGGGGTCTTTGATGATGATTTTGCCGAGATTTTGGAAGACGGCTTGGACGAGTCCTTCAAGGATGACTTAGACGAATGTTGGGAGGTTTCAGAATGCTTTCTTGCTGAACTAGAAGCTCCAGACCCGCTTTCCGTTAAAGATTGGGATGAACTGTAAAGATTCTATTCAGCTTCGTCATACTTGGGATAATAAAACAAGTCGACTCCGACAATCATGAATCCATAATAAGAAGTTGAATTAAAGAATATTATACCTCTTGATTGAGCTGCGGTATGCTTTAGTCGATGAGAAACTGGAAGACATCTGAACAAAACAGGTAATATAAGAAATCTAAAATTGAGTGGTCGGGCACGTGACTAAGAGGTGCCAATATTAGACTTCCTTGAATTACACAATTGAAGCAACTTTTGGGGGAAGCCATTGCATCTTAAGTAGGCGTAGAGCCTAGTTATCTATCAAACTGCAAAGAAAGGTGAACATTGATGTGCTAGGAGGCCTCTCTCCCCAGCTTTGCAAACTGCAAAACTAACAACCTGCGAGAAATTGACCAACCGGAATCGAGGCTGCGTTAGTCGCCTTACAGAGTCCAAGATCCGTTGTCATTGGACCATCTTCGGCAGAAGGCAGCCACGATAATGCATAATGGCGAAATATAAGCATTATGCCAGGTGGTGATCGGATCGACGCTCATCCCTGGGTTCTGTGACATGGTGCAGAGTCACATATTAACCACCAGGTTTACGGGCGAGGGACCAGGAGGGGAAGCACTAAGAATCATCCCAGATGAGATTAGATGCTGTTGAATGGTTGTTTTACGAACTGTGTCTGGTGCCGGAAGGGAAAGCCATTATGAAATTGCGATAAGCTAACGAATGAGGCTCCTGAGGTGGCCTCCCACCCAAGGACAGATGTGTGTTTAAAGGGGCACAGTGACTGGGTTATCTAAGGTGCAGATGACCGTTGAAGGATGATGTGGGGGTCGAGATGTGCAAGCTGAAGTTATGATGGGCTGTAAATAACAATGTTGCCGTCTGGTTCGCACGTCGGACTTACTTCCGTTCAGGAACAAAGCTACTGACCAGAAGGCCGCCATAGTGAAACACACCAGACTCAGCAGACTTTCTAGCGCCCAGCTCAACAGGAACAGCGATACGCATTTCCGACCACACCAGTTGATGTTTCGGAGGTCGTTTCAAAACGGCCTTGATTATTGCCGGAAAAGGACGCGAAACCGTGTTGTTGTGATCGACAATGAAATTGGGCAATCTAGGCGATAATCCTTCGCTAAGGATTCTTGTTGCCCAGTGGCCCTGGCAGTCCGCAACGCTAAATTGAACACTACAGCAAGATTATGTGCGGACCCCTTCGGGCAAGTGAAAAGATGAACACGTTCGGCATTATTCACAGCGTCGTATACTCGACTTTCTTTTTTCTCCTACAGGGGAATCACACATCACCCAGGCCAGTGCGTCTCTAGTTCTCCATTTTATCTCCTTTTTCCCTTGCGGGACTGCGGGAACTACTGTAAATACCTGGTACCGTCAACTGCCAGATCAACAGATTGTTTGACGTTCCGGCATCCGAAAGGTACCTCATTCTGCTGCAGGGACGGCGGATCGGACAAGTCTCGCCTCCTTCGGCTTGAACAGGTACAAAATCTTTCCCCTTACCACTCTTGGCGCTTCTTGCCCCATGAAGTGGCCAAGCAAAAATGCTGTGTGATGTTCTCGAAGGCAGCGCACGGTACTAGGAAGTCTGGGGAGCCCCTCTTTGCAAATCGAGCCAGGGTTAAAGCCCCCTTATGTGCGTTGTCAACGTCGTAGTGGCTAGGCTATCCCAACCATGTCCGCAACTAGAATTGCATGCATAAAATGACAGGAACCTTTCGGCATGGATTCACTTTCTGGGACCTAGCCCCATGGAAAGCAGATACGGTGAGGAGCACAAGCGGAAGGCGGTGAGGAGCGAGGCTCATGAAAAGACAGCGTCCGCATAGCTCAACAGATGAGTTCTTTCTGGGTTTTTGAATTTGCACACCAGAAAGGCCAGAGAGGTCCTAGCATTTGTGCATGTGAAGGACAAAATAGATGTGGCTTCGAGTGGGTGCTCGAGATGGGTGGCTCATTTCCGGAGGTGGCACGAGATACGCAGCGCCTTCTGACACTACTTTCCTCCACACCTCGTACCTCGTTTCTATCATAACGAGGCATTAACTACTTCGTAATATTCTTCATTTTTCTGCCTAACCTTCTCCCATGCTCCGCATCGAATCGACGAATCCCTGTATCATGCAAAGGCCCCCACGGTTGTCACAACCCAGGAGGCCCACCCTTGTCTGGTAATTCCCTACATGCTTTCCCTTGTCCTGCGCTGCGCCTACTTTGCTTTGCTCTATCTAATATCAGCAAGGCTGCCGTCGCAATTTCGAACTCGAGAGCTGATGTTTCTTAAATGTTCTTATCCTCATCTTTGATGTTGTGACTATACCTGTCTCCTTGCTAGACTCTCATTAGCATGCCTTTCATTCATACTTACGAGAAGTAAGATGCAGGTCGAAGGCTGTCAATATGTCTTTCTAGGTGCTGTGCATCCTAATTATTGCCTACTGTCCACGTCCGCAGCAGAGAGCGTTTCTGTTTGGTAGAGTTTTTCTACTTCTGGACAGCTTGGAAGTACCTCTTTACGCCCATTATCTTTGTCTTGTTGGACTTTTGGCTTCTGCCTCCTTCTGTCTCTACCTTTCAGCAACAGCAATTAAGGTGCCTCTCCGGCCACTAATCAGTTCGAGGCCTATCTTTTTGTCTCGTGAAGAAATCACCACCTCTCCAAACTACCTTCTTCTCAAGCCCTGCTCCCAAGAGCGTCATTCGTCAGCGGTCAAACCAATGGCACAATATCGATGCTACGCTTTTATCCCTCAACCATCTAATCGTTGGCGGACCTTGTTAGTTCTGTGCGGAATTTTTGAAAGCTCGTACAGTGTATCGAATTTATTCTCCATCACCGACTTGAACACCATCTTCTTTCAGCAATATCATTATCATTATCATCTCTTCCGTCATGTCAACCCCGCGACATTCGAAATGGAATTGGGATCCTCACCTCCAACTGATGCACGAGCTCTACGATAGTGGGCTGACCATAACCCAAATACACAAGGCAATACAATGCAATGGTTTCAGGCCATGGTAAGCTCTTGATCTTAGGCAAAGGAAGAAGCTAACATCTTCAAGTCAACGTGCTGTGTACGACAAATTCAAGGCTATGGGCTGTCCTACAGATCATGATAGGGCTCCAAGACCACATCATGCAGAATCCCCTAGTGTTACAGAGGCTAGTGACATGCCCACATACCGCCAGCCGCATCCCATGTCAAGCGCGGAGAGCAATGTGCCAAGAGCTGCAATATGTGTTCCGCTTGAGGATGAAACACACATAACAGCAACTACGGGGTCGAGCACGCAAGCAATTTCGCTGGCATCCCAGAGATTTGAGAACGAAGGCAAAGATGGCTATAATGAGTCATTAACACTCCCGGGCCAAGTTGCTGATGAGTACTTGGCGTCCCGTATTGCCTTAAATTCCTTAAGACGTCCAACAAGAGAAATTGTGAACAATCGTACATTTGGCACATCGCTAGGTTCGGTGGCCTCTGCGAATGGACCTCATCGACCAAAGGAACTGCCCCCAGCACTGTCAAAAATGGGCCCGTCCCATCAACGCAAACGACGAAATACTTCAAACACGCCGGAACAGGAAGTTTTTATACAGAACCTGCGAAAGGCTGGCTTCCTAAGCGATCCACAGCACAGTGGAGGACGTACAAAGCCTCGACGGAGTAAAGAGGCACCTGACCCCGCGACGGACTTCCAAACATTTCTAAAATTGTCAAACCAAGTCAACTCACAAGGTGGCCAGCCAGGCAAGGACACCACCCCTGCTTCTCATGCTCATCCGATGAGGAAGATACGCTCTTTGTTCGACATGAAGAGCAATGCTTCTAAGGCTCGAGCAAGGCAAAACTCTCCGTTTGCAGATAATGATTCAGGATACCAAAGTGGTCGCAGAACACCTTCCACGCTTCACTTGAGAGATTCTCTTATGTCGCGTCCAGAGTCATTGGCAGAGTTTCAGGGATTGCACAGAGTTGCTTGCCATACACTCCACGAGCCTGATCGTCCCGATCAGCATAGGGAGACACAGCCTTGTCACTTTTGCGGTTGTTCTAGCATTCACATCCTTGCTTGGTCGGCAAATCATATTAAGCTCCAAGAATTCGAGATTGAACTCAAGTCAAAGGAACCCGATGATATACAGGCTCTCGACGCGACTGGGAATTCGGCTTTACATTATGCGGCTATATCTGGAGCAAGCTATGCTCATTTAAGAGCTCTCATTGATGCAGGTGCCCCCCTTTATGCCCGAAACACAGTAAATCAGAATTTCCTTCACTGCTTGCGGCCATGTGATGCCGAAGCTAAAAGCTGTAGTGTCAACTGCTTCAAATTCGGCCTGATCAAGTTATTGGATCTCATTGAGCCGAGAATCGCCTTCGGTCAACAAGATAACGACGGCCAAACGGTTCTTCACGTATTAGCTTCCTATATCACAGAGCCAGAATTGAGGGACAGAACATTCAAGTATGTTATTCAGTGCAATCTCATATATTTTTGACCTTCTTGTCGACCTTGGTCCTGCTCCTTTTTTTATTAGTCACGAGGATATATAAATACCTTGAAAGGTAGGCGAGTTGTGGGATTATTGGAATTGAGGAGATGGTTGGCATCCTTTACCAAAATTTGGACGTTTCTGTATTTGCTCCCTTTGTCAAGTGACTATCACAGGCCCGCGAAGAGTCTCCGTGCCTTTAGCATCAAGTCCAGCCAACATGATGTCATAAACAGTCATGAGATTGCCTGTGGAACATTAGAAATGCTGGTAGTTATATTGCATATCTTTCTTCGCCGAGATGCCTACAGCCAAACCTGCTCGTCCTTCCAACCAACAAAATCTAGCCAATTCTGAAAAGAATAGAGCATGAGGATATTTATTGCGCCTTATGGTACAAACATGGCTGGATTAGTGCTGACCTCTAACATAGGTGTTTTACCAACTCCGGCTTCCCTCCTACTGTTCTTAATCGTTTCGGGAAGTCTGCAAAAGACATCTCTCCTCCAAACTACAAGGCTGGCCAGACAATGTTTGCCGCGGATACATTTAACACTATAAATACTTCACCTCCTGAGCTTGATTCGCCGGAGATGTCTGAATGGCAGCGGAATCTCCTCAAGCAGATGAACGCCTATAATACCTTTTTAGAAGCTCACAAAAACCCGCATTATGTTGACAGCATAACCAAAGATACTGTTATGCACGCGCTGTCGAGAGTGAATGTGCAATCAAAGGGAGCCATGCCGAAGAATGACATCATCCAGGACTTGCGGCAGTTCGTTACGAAGGGTGTGAACCTCAACTGGCACAATCGTGATGGACACCATCCGTTGGCAGCTTTTATCTGCAATCGAGATTTCCGAGGAAGCGAAACAGGAGCCACCATGGCCAAATATATTGACATTCTGCTGTGGAAAGGTGGCAAACATGGCGATCGTAACGATATCAACGTCAACATGATGAGTCGAAATGGGGCTACCGCCCTCCATGAAGCAGCCATTCAAGCTCAGTCGGATACTGTCCGAAGCCTCATTGAAGCTGGTGCAAACGTGAATGCTCGCTTAAGTAAGACTCACCTCGTACATGTGTCACCAGTTAGGTTGGGGCTGACTGACTTTCGCCAGACAATGATCCCAAGGGATCAAGCGTTCTTCAAGCAACAATTGCGGCGCGGGATAGGGCGGTGCTAGCTAATGACAGTATTCGCCATCACGACTTTATAAACGTCATCTCACACTTGGAGCACGCAGGGGCCGTTACACAACCAACATCCTTGCAGGAGCGGGGCCGGCCCACGTAGATCTTTTCCTAACAATAGACCTTTTATCCGAACCGTGCTATTACGTCTACTATTAGTATCAAATTAATAGGGAACGACGTTGGCGCTTTTCAAGACGATTTTCTGGGGCGTTACTTCACTCTCCGGCATCGAGCTACTGCAGGGCAGCGGACGTGGAGTCCGAATGTTTTCGGGCAATTTGATGATAGGGATGCCATGTTATGGGACAAGGGGTACATTTGGCGTTGCATATACCCCATTTTTGGCATTTGGCATGGCTCATTGTGTTACTAAAAGTTCTCATTCACGACTTGTACAATTATAATTTATGTTCTTACTAGATAGATTCGGCATTTACGGACTGAGGTATTTCAAAAAGTTATAGACTCACATAGGGAGGGATTTGCAATCAAAAATGATGCATTTAGTTGACAAAGAAGATATTTTGGTTCTGTTATGCTGGTTTGAAATCGATCTTCAATTGTTTTTATTCACATCACCGGTCGCGGAACCGAGGAAGAACCAACGATAGGGATTTAGGCGGGTTTGATTGGCTGGTACTACTAGGCTGATTTTGATTGGCTGTAAGGTTATATTCCGTAATTTTTGTTTTTTTTAACTTTAACATTCCGCTCGGACGAAAGTCAATTGAGGCAAGGAGCAATCCCATTAGTGCCCAATGTGTAATCCTTCCTATTCCGGCTGTCATAGCCAGGCCGCCAACAAACTATGGCGTTCCCGCATCTGCTTTACGAAGTGGGGCGGAGGCCTTTTCACATGGTGAATCGCAATTTTTTTTTTTTTTTTTATATGCATATCTCACCGCCATACCCGCGGCTCTAGAGGGCTTCTAGACGATTTTAGATGCGGGCCAGGCCGCAGCAAGGGATAGTACTCGGCCATCCATCCCCGGTTTGCCCGGCTGTAGCTGCTCTTACATTGCACGAGGTGATCATGGAAGCAGCGGGTGCATGCTGCTGACATGTCACAGAGAGGTGGGTGCAAGGGTAAGTAAAAAGGAAGGATGAGGTCGATGTCGAATACAGAACGCCTTGACGAGCTAATGTATGGTAGTAAGGAATCCTAGTAGGCTCTGTTCAGGAAGTACATGGTATTCGCAGACAAGGAGACATAGTTATGAGGCGGCTCTTATATTGGTATGGCAATGATTCAATTAACATATTTAGCTTTCAATTTACTTCAAGATACAGGTTTGCTAGTAATAGTATCACCAAAAAGAATTTTCAGTAATATATATACACAATAAATATCCCGCCTGAAGGCCCTCCGCAAATATCTCGAGTGCTGATCTTCGCCCTTTTGGTGTGTATCTGGGCTTCTCGTCTAGGTCTCATTAAGCCCATATTAATTTTATTGCGAGAGAAACGTGCAATTGACTGGTTCGTGCGCTTTTATCGAACGTGCTGGGGAGAAGATTAGGCAATAGGATCTCTAGAACTTAGGATAATCTCATAAGTCATAATTAACAAATACCATTTACCTCTAAGGGACTCAAATTGATAGGTAACAGTATACAACGTGCCTCTTGCAGGACCAAGAGACACAACCGAAATTTATTGGTATGCCCGCGGAAAACTTCGGACAAATCAAACACTTTCGCTGGATGCATTCCACCTTCCTGCAAGTCAAACAATGTTTCCAATAGATTCATGGGGCTTGCTTATGGCGGCGCCGCAATCCTGATTCCCTTCAAGATATCTCGCTTGATCGTCAGCAAACTTGGCTGTTGCCTTGCAATCCTTCTGCATGCGATATCTCTGTCGCCTATTGGCAACAATTGCCCACCCGGTACTCCCAGAGAGGTTCTAGAGAAAGGGTTTCTCAAAGAACGATGCTGAACAGCAAAGACTCGACATGGACCTAAAACACTTCTCTGGCGAAGCATAAATGATCCACTGAAGACATCGTATTTTGTACCGCTTGGTGTACATCCTAATCTCATCTTTAAGACTGCCCTCTTCCAGCTGAACTGGCCCTCAAGCAGCCATCTTTATTAGCGCATATTGTCTGGATACTATTCCCGCTCAGCAACATTGGACAGGAATATCCAAGCGAGAACAAATCGCGTGATAATGCGATAATGCAGGTAGCGAGAAAAGGCTTATCAGCAAACCACGATTTGCCAGGTGGTTGGTCGGCATCGATTTGCAGTAAGGTTTTAAACGACGCTTATGCATCTATAAGTACATTCAGCAACACCCTAGTCGCCGAGTACAATTGACCCCGCAAGGAGGCTCTTCCCGCCTTGCAACCGCAGCTGTACTAGACAGTAAATCAGAACACGGATGAAAAGTTGATAAGAACCCAGAAGTGGCGAAACATGAGCAGTAAGATCGCCACTCCATGGCGCACGACATATCTTGATCGACATGACTTTCCACAGTAATAGGTCTTTCAGGTCTCGAATGCCAGAAAGGAGAAGAAGGACCTCCGGAAATACCCATGGCAATTCCTCTTTACCATACTATCGGGACAGAGCAGGATCTGCAGGGACCGACTCGTCGTCCAACGCGTCATGGCAGCGCGGTACAGACCAACAACAGTTACCGCAACGAGATCCTCTTGACCATCTCAATTACTTCGATCTTGGGGGCTCGACGCCGATGACATTGTGGTCTCAATCCACAATTAACGAGCATCCCGGCCAAATAGGAATTACAGTACCTCCATCATCTCTTGTCTCAAGGGATACCTCTTCTTTTAATCTAGCACTCCAGTACGTGGAAGCAAGTGATGGACTCATGTCGCATTCGTCTCCAGAGTCTGCCACTTGGCAGTCCGGGGAAGTCTTCACCCCAACAAGCAGCTACATGGGCTCCCAACCCGATGATAATCCTCCTTCAGATAGCCAACCCGGGTCATATGGAAGTCTTAACAGCTTCCCGTCATCTAGTCCCGACACCATGGCCTCCGGGTTCTCTGAAAATTATGGCATCCTCGAGATGAGCCCCCCTTGGGGTTCACCATTAAGCAGTGAAAGACTGCTAGATGATCTGAGCATGCCCAGTATGTTCATAATTCTTTCATGTCACTTCTTTGGAGAAATCGCAATTATCAACAGAACCCGCCGTGCAACTGCTGAAAGCTCGTTGTGGCAACATTTTCCTGAGTAGTAATGAATCATCGGACTAACCCGCGTGTTAACCTCACAGGTGGCTACTTCGATATTGTTCCCCAGAGTCCTCATAACTTCGCGCCTAACGCCCACGACACCTCGAAAGAGGCTCAATCTGAAGGAAGTTACATGGCAGGACCATCAGTTTGGAATACGTTTAATTGTTATACAATTGCATATAATGCAAATTGGACGACAATGGATCCGGTCAATGCGCAGTTCGTCAGCGTTCAGGACCCAGCTGAATCTTTTTACCAGGCTAACGTTCCGTGGGACCCGGAGCATCCGCAATACGAGAAGGTCAGAGTCGATGCGGGCAACGGTGCATTTGTACCTAAGCCTGGATACCCATTCAGCATGTTCAAGTCCCGAGAATATTTGTTCCGTGCATCAGACCCTGTACGGCCGTACTATAGTCCAGAAGGCTTATTCTTAGTTAGAGAAAATGACCATGATCAGGGACAACACTCATCCCGACAAGACATTGTTGCTCAAGCCTATGACAGTGAATCATCACAGGAGCCACAAGAACCGCATGAACATGTGTTCTCCGTCATCACTGGACCAGGGACACCAGATAATCCTCGAGGTCGCAAGAGAAAGCTTACCCAGGAAGAGAAAGAGCGTACACTGGAGGTACGTAAAGATGGTGCATGCTGGGCCTGTCATCTTTCAAAGACAAAGGTACGTCCTATCCTGAAATGCCCGGCTCGATCGAAACTGATGGCCTTTGAACAGTGTTCACCATGCTCAAGTGGTTCGCCATGCGAACAATGCACAAGACTTGTTGGCAAGAGAAGATTCTGCTTGTTACCGTGCTTCAATGATTCCATCGATTCGCTTCACACATTCTTGATACCAGGTAGGCCTCCTGAGCCGAAGATTATATGGCATAGAGCTGAGATTAGCAGATTGTCTTGTTGGCCATTTTACCAAGAAGAGCGTCGAGACGTTCATAGGTGAGCACGCAATTCAATGGGGGACTTATAGTATCCCTGTGCGGATGAGCTGGGGATGCAGAAAGCTCCTCAGCGTCAATGTCGTCGCGTTCACGTTGTTAGGCGATTCATCTGAGTTGGCATATAATCACCAGGCCATTATCAACGGACAGGGTAGCGTTGAGCTGGTCCGAAGAAAATGTGCACCTCTTGGTATCAACATGGCAGATACCGATGACATGAAAAGGGAGTATCGTTGTCATGTCGAAGATGTCGTAGAGAATGATTTGCTCCACTATGTCTCTATTGCGTATGATGACCAGAGTTCCAAATTCTCTGAGCGTCTCTTAGAGGCAGTCTGCGATTGGTACCAGAAAGGCGTCGGCGACGATGACGAGGTAAGTTGTCTCAGAAATCCGGTTTATATATCCTATGCTTGTTGGTGCTCATTATTGCAGCGTGTGCTCCTTCGGCAAGCCATTGAGATTCATGTAGCCAGCTCCATCCTCGAACGTAGCCTCATCCTCGACGAAACATCTCTAGACGATGTACAGGCGCATTTGGGACATGAATACCCAAGTCAATCGGCTCCCCGTGGCGTACAGCGACAGATGAAGCTAGCCGTTTTTATGGAACAACGCCCTCGAATCGTGCGTGTCCTTAGACAATGGGGAAAGCTGATGCGAAGTACCACCCGTGCAGAGAATAACTGGCCAACAGCATTCTGCGTCTTCATTGTGTTGACGCTGATAATGGACAAGACAATTGCAGCTGCACAAATATACTACGAAGGGAGGATAAAGTTCCGTGGACGTGATGTGAAAACCGAAAGAGAGACATTCGAAAATCTTAGAAGGTTAATGGAGACATGTCTCTTTGAGAGATGTAAAGAGATCTTCCACTGCCGTTATAAAACGCGGAAAGGTGGAAATGAGCGGTGTAATCCCATTCGAGATGGCATTGCTGCCTGGCGAGGCAAGAATGTGGATGAAAGGACTGTGCGATTGATCGATGATGTCCAACAAGTAGTGCGTGATTTTGGTATGTGCTCGCCTCATCCACATGCTTATGCGTCATTTTTGCTCGCCGATGAAGGCTGTGTCTCATCCTAATCTCAGTGCTAGGTAAAGCGCACGCCGAGCGACGATCGGTTCAGGCCGGTCAGGTCTTGTATACCGAGCTTGGGCGACTGGCTAGTACTTTTCTCAGTGATTTCTGATTTTCTCGTGATGATGTCGTAAGACGGCCTGAATGTAGATTAAAAATGGTTGGAGGGCGTGTGGTGTTGAGTCAATCTAGCAAATTGCTTTTTTCTACAACGCCAAAAGGTAAGGTTTCAGTAGAGTGGGGTTATAACGTACAGCTCAGCAGCCTCGCGCAAAACCTTCTATAGCAGGGCGATTAACTATGTAGAACTGATCAAAGAATAATGATTGACCTCTCTGAAACTGCTATCCCGAATGTTCCGCTTGTCGATGTTGCATCTTTCGACGAATTGTAAGGCGTACTAGTGCTGCGAGGGGTCTCCAGGGTCTAGATCGCCACGATCTCACAATGACGATGCTTTACACTCTCGTGACAACTGTAGATCTCTCAGCCATGTCAGAAGGCGGTACCAAGTATCGCACCACGGTTGCAACTCCATGACGTATTGTAGATGCTGTCAGGATGAAGATGTAGAACTGATGGTTTGCGATTTAAAGGAATTCACGAATCACCACAAATGCCGACATTTCGGGTTTGGGCTTGCCGTTAGTTGCATCGCGCTAGTCTGGCATGCGGTGCTGTATGCAAGGGCAGACGATCGTCAACAACACCACAATAATAAGTCAAATTGCTTGAATAGAGGTGTATGTGGAAATAGTGGACATTATTTGTCGCAAGCAAGCCTAATTTCCATTGTTTGAGAAAACTCTTCACCTTCACCGAGACCCCGACAGATTTAGTTGGGTAGGTGGACGACTGCGCCTTGGGCCAGACTGCAAAACTGCCTAGCGTGGCAAATTCTCCCAACAGCAAGGCCGTCGAACACCTACCTCGCTTTGCTACGCTGCCAAACGTGAGACAGCTGGACAGTAAAAGCTTAGGATGTATGAGCCAGATATGAAGCAGCCTCGAAGCACATTGGATGGCCGACTGATAAAAGTGCACTGTGTGTAACGGTGTCGGTTGACGCCGGTCGACGAGAATGACAGACAAATAACGTCAGCCACGATGATCTATAGCGCCACCAAAGGAACACACCGACGTAGACCGAGGACTATGAAGCGTGAAATGATGCGGTAGCAACTCACCGGGATGTTGCGCTGCGCATCTTTAGGTTGCTGAATGGTGCCACACCACCCCCACCCCCTTGAATCGGGACCCTTTGACAAACCCTTCGGGTTAGGGAAAAAAGCGCGGCCATTCAATTCAGGGCTTGTTAGGCAGATTTTGGTTTACTGATGAGCCATGCAGTCCGCCCGACAACAAGTAGCTGTCATAATCCCTGATACTCATGACTTTCACCGAACCGTTTTTATAAGGACTGATCCTCTTTCCTTCTATCCTTCCTCCTCATCATTGCTACAAAAAACTCAAGCTGTTTTCAAAGAACTTAACGCATTCTATCGAATTCAACTGAACTATTAACATCAAAGTCAGGCCGCGCACAACAAGTCCGCTCAACAAAGCAAAAAATGTCTCATTCAGCCACCACAACCATCGTCAACTTTACTAAGGACCCTCGCTCTTCGCACCCAAAGGACATTGGTAAGGAACTCACCCACCCGAAAATGGGAAGACCTGACTAACGGTTTCATTAATCTAGACTATGGCGAGTAAGACATGACAGCCTACTTTTCAACAACATTATCGAATTATTACAAGTTACTGGGACGCTTCTGGTATGTCATAACCTTTTTTTACCACATTGTTGCGAGGGCCTCGTACCTGTGTGGCTGTGCTATAAAAAAAAAAAAATATGACGTAGCGTCGGTAGTGCAAGCGCACTAAACTCTTTTCGTACTCACGACCTCGACTTACTCTTCGTCATATTGACAGTTTACCGCAACAGATCATCGCATATCGAACATCTTCCTCAAGGTGTATTGTACACTACGAACAACTGGATAGACCAAGAATGACATCGCTGTCGCTGTACGAATAGGACCTCGCTATCGTTAACCCTGTCTTCGCCTTATCGCCATTAAATCCGGTCAAAGCCTAAAGCCCCGACAAACCCCGACTTCGGGCACCCGGTTCGGTACTCGGCCGGTACTCGCAAGCACTCGCCACAATCCCCAGGTCTCATATGCATCCTGCATCCTTACATCACAAACAATTCCATGCATGCCACAAGGTCGTATGCAGGGACGGGTCTTTTTAGTGTCGGGAATTTGTGGACACGGACATCATGTATGTCGGGGGTTCATGATCAAGTCATGGGACATGTCATTTTGCGGGCCTTAAGCTTTGGGCGTTACTCTTTTATTCCCCTGTGGACCAACAGCTATAGACTTTGTTTCCTTAGTTGCACGTAATCTCGGGTTTGAATAGAATATTATGAGTTTTACCATCACCTGATCTTCTTATAAGCTGCTTTCAGACTTGATAACGTGATGATGCTGTGCCCCAACAAACATAGACATTTCCTTAGTTGGACTAGCCTCAGGTTTTAATCATAAAAATCATTCATACAAATTGGTTATATGCGTGACATGTGAAACCGAAAGCCCATGCTTGAAAATCCCTGTTGGAAAGGATTACCTGTTGATGACTATAGCAGCATATATAGAGTAGTGTTCAAAGGCCTTACACCTCTTCAATTTCGCTATCACTTGTCTCTTTCAAGAGAGGAGTCCTACTTCCATGCTCTCCATGCTCTATATCACGTATTTGCTTCAACAGTTGCCAGTAGCTTTTTAGTTTCATCCACAATTTATTGTGCTCTATAAAGGCACTATAGACACGTGAGAGCCCTACTCACTATCTAGAAACATACCTCTAGATAATATCGATGTTTATATGGCCTCAAAGAAAAAGAGATAAAAAAAGAGATAAAAAAGGAAACATATTATCAATACGCGATCCAGTTCGGACCATTTATTCCGAGAGTCTACCTCGAGTTGGACTATATCCAACCCCGAAATGATTCCAAACCTACCTACTAACCTCTGTAGCGTCGATATATTGCCTACCTAAAAACCCATTCCAAACTGCCCTTAAATCTAGTGTCCCGAAACGCCACGCTTCAGCCATTAATCTTCCTCTTCGAAGTTTGGGCGATAAAAAATGGTCCTCCAGACCGGCCTCCAGCATAGCTATCAGTTCAGCAGCTTCGGCATCATCCATGCGATCCCAATCAACATCACACATAGGGCGATATCGCAGCCCGGGAGTCCCGAGAGTAACTGCGGCTGGACTTGTGGCTCGACAGTAGATTGATTTTCGCTGGGTGTATATGATGCCCAATCCCTCCAATCGGTAGTAGGTTACATGGCGCTTGGCGTACGAGAAGTCGTGATATGCTAGCACTTGCAGACTGCGGAGCCCATCGGGACCAAATACCCATTCAGCGAAATCTTCGACCTGTGGCTGTTCGAAGGGAACCTGATTTGCGTCTAAGAGCATGGGGCCTGATGCCCGCACATGTAACACCTTTAGCGTTTGACTTGAAGCAAGTGGGCCAAGACCGGATCGCTTCAGTAGGCATCATAAGTCAGTGAAGTTGACGTCTTATGTTGATTGCAGAACATGCAAGTTGAGAGAACGAGCAACACAGTCCGACGTATTCAAGCTTGAGGGGAGAAATGGCGCCGTTCGTGACAGCTGGATCATCCTGCATTGTGCCCCACGGTAAGCCTTTTTCGTCATCTTCTTGATGACTACTTTGTTCGTGATGGATGAGTTCTTTCAGTGTCGATCCGTGATGGAGAATCGAATCCCAAAGCACAGCACTGTACGGAACAGTCGGCCGAATGAACAAACGAAGAGTTTGAAGGCCACGAAATGATTGTAAGAAAACGGGCAGTGTATCAATGGAGGAACAGTCACCTGAAAGATCTTCTAGCTCAAGCTCGTAAATTTTCAGTGAGGTAAGTCGAATAGGCAGATTTGAGTCCACGATTAATTTCAACAATCTCCTGATACTCTGGCATCTCTTCAGTGCAAGAGTACGAAGATTACTGAAATTGAAGGCCAACGGTGTCTCAGGTGGGGGAGGAAAGGTCCTCCAAAGAGTAAAGTCGGAGCCCGAAAGAGACAGAGCTCGCAGGGACTGAAGGTCTACTTCCACACCAGGAGCATCAGAATGAGGACAGGCCAATTTAAACCATTCGAAAAGCCCAAAGTCAAGCAGTTCAACATTGCGATTAGGGCTGTGATTCAAGATCGTACGCACTAAGTCCCAATTGATGAAATCTAGCTCTAGCCTCTTTAAACCTCTGGAGTTGTTCTTTAGCACATCGTGAAGAACCGAAAAATCATTTATTGACCTTAAGCCTCGCCAAGAGAACGTTCGAAGCGACTTGAATTTGGAGAGCTTGAGACGTGGAGTAAGCCCATCGCCCTCATACGAACATACAGGATCTATGACAAGTGACAGTGATGTTATCTGGTTTTGATGTCTCGTCAGGTAGCCAGAACTGCCTAGTAACTCTTTAGGAACGCACGCTGCTAAATTCCAACTATTAGGGGTTGGTAAAGAAGAATTATTGTTGCTTTGATAGTACTGTACAGTACTCACTGAAAACTTTTCAGAGTGTTGTCAGTTAATTGATGAAGTAGGGGGAGAAGAGCGTCTGCAATTCCAACAAGGACGCCGGAATTATGCCACTGAAGACTATGAACACAGCTTCTTTCGACACCTTCGTAAAAATTTGAGCTTATCTGAATCCTTTTCAGATGTTTTGCGCATCTAGGAAATGCGACCAAGCTCTTTAGAACTGGCGACTTGGTCAGCTTTTCTCGGCCCCGTACATCAGGTGCTCTGATGTCAATGGTCTCGTATAGGCATATATGAGCCCAATAATAAACTTTCCTCGATACTTTACACAAGCTCAATAAGTCCCTGCAATTAACCTGCGCGAGTTAGGAATCTGTTGAACGGTAAGTGAAAGCCAGACCTGGTCAATGATAGCCCTCAACACTTCAGCAGGAACTTTCTCCAACATCTCTTTTGCAGGAGCGACCTAATGTCAGCGTTTTGTATTTTAAGACATTACGCATATTGGTTCAGTACAAGGGAATGGGAAGCTCGGTGTTTCGGTGCGGCAACCGATCCTGGGTTGTTAGGATTGTTCAGCTTTATCTAATCTCACGAAGTAAGCCATAATCGTTGTGGGAGCTGCCTTAGGCGAGATAAGTGTAGGGCATCAGGTACCCAAATACGTGCCTGCGAGGTAGGCCAGGTAGATACTTGATCTGAGCAGAGGGCCGTCAGATAGATACCTGGATTCTTGGCAAATACCCAGATATATCTGGGTATATCTGACTATTTGTATGGTAATTCTACATAATGCATCTGCTCTG
>Ga0335072_10006859_pt1 | contig 16620 bp, 15 predicted proteins | sample Lox_Sample_21_FD_206725 | JGI IMG/M metagenome (GOLD analysis project Ga0335072, IMG submission 206725) | Soil microbial communities from Loxahatchee National Wildlife Refuge, Florida, United States - Lox_Sample_2.1 | ecosystem: Environmental > Terrestrial > Soil > Wetlands | place: USA...
GTGGTCCCGGCAGGTCGCGAACGCGAATCCGAGCTGCGGGCTTTGCGCGTGGGCGAAGCCATCGACGACGATGTCGCCCTGGTGGCGACGACGTCGGGAACCACTGGCGCGCCCAAGGGCGCCTTGCTGACCGCGGCCGCCCTGGCCGCCAGCGCGTCGGCGACCCACGACCGTCTCGGCGGCCCGGGCAGCTGGCTGCTGGCGTTGCCGCCGCATCACATCGCCGGGGTACAGGTGTTGGTGCGTAGCGTGCTCGCCGGCTGCGCGCCCGTCGAACTGGATGTTTCCGCCGGGTTTGATGTCGCCCAATTACCCCGCGCCGTAAGTCGATTGGGCTCTGGGCTGCGATACACATCGCTGGTCGCTGCCCAGCTGGCCAAGGCCCTGACCGATCCGGCCGCGGCTGCCGCGCTGGCCGAGCTGGACGCCGTCCTGATCGGCGGCGGACCGGCGCCGCGGCCGGTCCTCGAGGCCGCCGCGGCGGCGGGCATTGCGGTGGTGCGCACCTACGGGATGAGCGAGACCGCCGGGGGCTGCGTCTACGACGGCGTCCCGCTGCCCGGGGTCGAGCTGCGGGTGGATGACGGGCGCATCGTGATCGGCGGTGCGACCCTGGCCAAGGGCTACCGCAACCCGGTCGATCCCGACCCGTTCGCCGAGCCGGGCTGGTTCCGCACCGACGACCTCGGCGCCGTCGACGACGCGGGCGTGCTGACTGTGCTGGGCCGCGCCGACGACGCGATCAGCACCGGCGGGTTGACCGTGCTGCCGCAGCCGGTCGAGGCGGCGCTGTGCACCCATCCCGCCGTCGACGATTGCGCGGTCTTCGGGCTTGCCGACCAGAGGTTGGGCCAGCGGGTTGTCGCCGCGGTTGTGGTGAGCGACGGTTGTGAACCCCCGACGCTGGCCGCGTTGCGGGCCCACGTGTCGCGCACGCTGGACGACACCGCCGCACCGCGCGAGCTGCACATCGTGGAGGCGCTGCCGCGACGCGGCATCGGCAAGGTGGACCGGACGGCGTTGGTGCGCCGATTCGGCGGCGCGGGCGATCAATAGGCTGGGCGATCGTGAGGATTGCGCGCCGGGAGTGGTTGGCCGTCGCCTTCGGCGTTGCCCTGCTGACGGCGGCGTTCGTGTTGCCGCGGCTGAACTGGGGCGTCAAACCCCGGCAAGACACAGGGCTGGAACATTTCGCGATGCGGACGGGCGCCGCACCGATCTTCGGCTATTGGGACATCCACGCCGGCTGGGGAACCGGGCCGGCGATCCTCATCGCGGTAGCCGCTGTGGCGTGGGGACCGACTGTGGCCCAACGTCTTTCGTGGCGTGCGCTGGCGCTGGGCAGTTGGGCCACGGCCTGCGGGTGGGCGTTTGCGCTGGCGATGATCGACGGCTGGCAACGCGGCTTCGCCGGCCGGCTGACCACCAGGGACGAATACCTGTCGCAGGTCGGAGGCATCAGCGATATCCCAGCGACGGTGCGCACGTTTACCAGCCGGATTCTGGACTTTCAGCCGAACTCCTGGATCACACATGTCTCGGGGCATCCGCCGGGCGCGCTTTTGACGTTCGTGTGGCTGGACCGGATCGGTCTGCACGGCGGCGCATGGGCCGGCCTGCTGTGCCTGCTGGCGGGCTCCAGCGCGGCGGCGGCCGTGCTGATCGCCGTCCGCGCGCTGGCCGATGAGCAGACCGCGCGACGAGCCGCGCCGTTCGTCGCGGTGGCGCCGACGGCGATCTGGGTGGCGGTCTCGGCAGATGCATACTTCGCGGGGGTTGCGGCTTGGGGTATCGCGCTGCTGGCGGTCGCGGTACACCGCGCGGTTCGGTTCCCGGCGCTGGTTGCCGTCGCGGCAGGGCTGCTGCTCGGCTGGGGGGTGTTCGTCAACTACGGCTTGGCGCTGATGGGCATTCCCGCGTTGGCGGTGTTGGTGTCGGCACCCGACCGGCGAGCGGTCCTGCGGGCGCTCGGTCCGGCCTTGCTGGGTGCACTGGCGGTGGCGGTGACGTTCGCGGTTGCCGGGTTTAACTGGTTCGACGGCTATACCCTTGTGCAGCAACGCTATTGGCAAGGAGTCGCCAAGGACCGGCCGTTCGCGTACTGGGGCTGGGCCAACCTGGCGTGCGTGGTGTGCGCGATCGGGCTGGGCAGCGTCGCGGGAATCAGCCGGCTGTTCGACGCGGCTGCGATCCGTCGCCGGTCCGGTTTTCACCTGGTGCTGCTGGCGATGCTGGCAGCCATCGTCGTCGCCGACCTGAGCATGCTGAGCAAGGCCGAGGTCGAGCGGATCTGGCTGCCGTTCACCGTCTGGCTCACCGCGGCGCCCGCGCTGCTGCCGGTGCGCTCCCACCGACTGTGGCTGGCGCTCAACGCCGCCGGCGCGCTGGTGATCAACAGCGTGATCTTCACGAACTGGTAGGCGGACATGGAGGAGCAGCCGGGGCTGGCCCGTCGGCTGGGCACGACCGACGCAGTGGTGATCGGCCTGGGCTCGATGATCGGCGCCGGTGTGTTCTCGGCGTTCGGCCCGGCCGCGAGGGCAGCCGGCGCGGGCCTGCTGATCGGGCTCGGCGTAGCCGCGGCGATCGCCTACTGCAACGCCACCGCGTCGGCGCAACTGGCCGCGGTCTACCCGACGTCGGGCGGGACGTACGTCTACGGGCGCGAACGCCTGGGCCCGTGGTGGGGCTTCATCGCCGGGTGGGGATTTGTCATCGGCAAGAGCGCCTCGTGCGCGGCCATGGCGCTGACCGTCGCGAGCTACGCGATTCCGGGGCCGCAGTGGGCGCAACGGATCATCGGGGTGGGTGCCGTGGCCCTGCTTATCGCGCTGAACTACCGCGGCGTCACCAAGACCGCGATGCTGGCCCGAATATTGTTGGCCTGCACGCTGATTGCACTCGCCGCGGTGGTCATCGGGATCGCGATGGCCAAGCCGGAGCCGTCGCAGCTGATGCACTGGCCCACCGGCAACATCTACGGCGTCCTGCAGTCGGCGGGGCTGCTGTTTTTTGCCTTCGCCGGTTATGCGCGGATCGCGACGATGGGCGAGGAGGTGCGCGACCCGGCCCGCACCATCCCGCGCGCGATAACCCTCGCCCTGGCGATTGCCGTCGCGATCTACTTCGTGGTCGGCGTGGCGGCCCTGCTGGCCGCCGGACCCGACCGGCTCGCGCATGCCGCCGCGCCCCTGGCGGAGGCGGTCCGGGGCGCAGGGGTGCCGGCCCTGGCGCCGGTGATCACCGTCGGAGCCGCACTGGCCAGCCTTGGAGCGCTGCTGGCGCTGATCGCCGGACTCGGGCGCACCGTGCTGGCGATGGCCCGCCATCGGGATCTGCCGGCCTGGCTGGCGGCCGTTCACCCGCGTTACCGGGTGCCGCACCACGCCGAAGTCGCGCTCGGGGTGGTCGTCTGCGTCCTGGTGGCCACCGTCGACCTGCGCGGGGTGATCGGGTTCTCGTCGTTCGGTGTGTTGATCTACTACGCGATCGCCAACGCCTCCGCCTATACGCTGCCCGCGTCTGATGCACGACGGCGCCGCATCCTCAACGTCTGCGGCCTGGCCGGTTGCCTGCTGCTGGTCGCCACCTTGCCGTGGCAAGCGGTGATTTCCGGGCTGGCCGTATTCGCCGTCGGGATCATCGGGCGCGCCGTGGTACTGCGCCGCCGAGCGTGAAGCGTTGACCGCGTCGCGTGCGCTCACGGCGTCGTGTGTGCGCTGACGGACTTGAGTGTGCGCTGACGGCGGGAATCCGGCGATTTTTCCGCCCAGGACGCACGCTCAACGCCCAGGACGCACGCTCAATGGCTTTCCTGTCTCACGGTGCGAGCCTGACCCAGCCCGGCGACATGGGTTTTGTCGGCGACGGCTCGACCGGACCGCTACCGCCGCTGCCGCCGTTACCGCCACCGCTGTTGCCGCCGGGGCCGGTGCTGCCACCGCCACCACCGCTGGCAGCTCCCCCCGGCTGTTGCGGCCGAGGCGGCGGCTGTTGCGGCGGAGGCGGCGCTTGTTTTGGTCGCGGCCGTGCCGCGATCGGCCGGGGTGGAGTCTCGGGCTGCGCAGTCGGCGGCAGTGGTGCCGGAATCTGCGGCGGGTCCGGCGGAGTGATCTCCCCCGAGGGGACCGCCCAGACCATCGAGGCGAGCACCGTGCCGTGCGCGTTGACCCGCATCGGCTCAATCGATCCGGGTGCGGGATTAGCCGAGGCGGAAGCTATCTTGCCTTGATCAAACGGGCAGTAGGCCTCGACTGCCGCGGTGATGAATCGGTTCATGGTCCTCGTGACCCGATTCTGGTCGTATATGCGCTGCATCGGGTTCACGCTGAACGCATAGTTCCTCATCTCGTCCACTATGTCGCCCACGGACTCGCCGCCGTCGAGTCTGCGACAAACGGCATGGGCCGTGGTGATGAGGGTTGGCACGTTCTCTTGGGCGGGGATGTGTTCTTTGTCGAGCAGTGCCAGAAACTGCTCGTCCTGGTTTGAGTCGGCCGCGGCTGTGCCGCCGCGCAGAATTGCGGTACCGGTTAGCACCGCGATGGCAGCAACCAGGCCGCCGACGTGGCTGGTGATACCGGTGTACATGGGGGATTCCGTTCTGCTAGGGCCGTCACCTGACGGGCTTTGGGTCAGGCCGCCAGCTGACGGATTCCGGTTTGTGATTGGCACCACATTTGTGGTTATGCGCGCAGGTTTCCCCGCCGCCCGCTGCCGAAACAATGCCATGCGCTGACGGACTTGAGTGTGCGCTGACGACGGGAATCCGGCGATTTTTCCGCCCAGGACGCACGCTCAACGCCCAGGACGCACGCTCAATGGCGTACTCAGAGTCCGGCTGCGCGGGTGACCCGGGCGAAGCGACTGGTGGGCCCGCAGGCATCGCGTACCACGGCGATGTCGTCGACGACGTCGAAGTCGGCCAGCAGCTCCACCGGGGTCACCTCGATTCCCCTGTCGTGCAACGCCCGGTACGTCAGCGTTCCGGTGTCGGACTGAGACATCGGCACATCTCGCAGGCATTCGGCCGCCTCGGGAGTACGTAATCCGAGCACCCACCAGCCCCCATCGCGCGCCGGGCCCAGCACGGACTGCGTGCCGAGCAGCCGGGCCGCGCAATCAGTCAACAGTTCGGCAGTCACCTGCGGGGTGTCCATCCCGATCTGCAAGACCGGAAGCCCGTCCGCCGCGTCGGCATGGGCGTTGGCGAGCCGGTCGGCAAAGTCGTTGCCGCGCTGAGGAATCACCGTGAAGGACCGCAGCCGCTGCCGGATCTCGTCGGCGCCGGCGGCGGTGCTCAGGTCGCCGGTCATGGCCACCACCCGTTTCGCCACCGGCGCGGCGGCCACCGCGTCCAGCGTGTCAAGCAGTGCGGCGGAAGCGATTTCGGCGGCGACCCGGTCGCCGACCGTCGCGGCGAGCCGAGTCTTGGCCCGGCCGGGCTCCGGTGCTTTGGCAACCACCAGCAAGGTCACCGGCAGGTCGCTCATGAAATCACCTTCCAGAAGTCCAGGATCGCGGTGATGCTGCCCCGCAACGAACCGCTGACCTTGGACTTGCCGCCGGTCCGGCGGCCGTAGCTGACGTCGAGCTCGACCACCTGCCAGCCGGCGGCGGCGGCTCGCACCAGCAGTTCCAGCGGATACCCCGACCGTCTGTCGACGACTCCCAGGTTCAGCAGCGCCTCCCTCCGGGCGACCCGCATCGGCGCGATGTCGTGCACCGGTAGGCCGTGGCGGGTGCGCAGCCGCCAGCTCATCACCACGGTGCCCACCCGGGCGACCCATGGCCAGTGCAATCCGGCCACGGGCCGGCGCCGGCCGATCACCAGGTCGGCACCCTGCTCGAGTGCGGCGACCAGCCGCGGCAGATCGCCGGGATCCATCGAGCCGTCGGCGTCGATAACCGCCACGATCGGGGTGGTCGCGGCGACGACGCCCGCGTGCACCGCCGAGCCATACCCGGGCCGCGGTTCGGAAACCACCTCAGCGCCGTGGCGGCCCGCGACCCCGGCGGTGTCATCGGTGCTGTTGTTGTCGACCACCAGCGCCCGGTATCCGGCGGGGATGGCCGCCAGGACCGCCGGCAGCGACTCCTCCTCGTCGAGGCAGGGCAACACCACCGTGACCACGTCGTCGGCCATGTCATCCGACCCTAGGGCGCGATCAGAACCCGCGACGCTTATGCGGCTGCTGCGGGAGCTCCGGCTGTTGCGGAGCCGGCTGCTGCGAATTCGTCGGTTGCGGAGCCACCGTTTGCTGCGTCTGCGTCTGGGTGTGCGTCGGCGGCGGTGAGTAGGTGGTGGTGGGCGCTTCGTGCGTGGTGGTCGGCGGCTTGTACGTCGTTGTGGGCGGCGTGTACGTGGTCGTCGGCGGCGAGTACGTGGTCGTCGGCGGCGAATGTGTCGTCGTCGGTGGCGTGTACGGGGTCTTCGTCGGACTTGTCGGCGGCGTGGACGGGCCGGTCGTCGGGGTCGTCGGCGACGTGTACGGCGGTACGTACGGCGGCGGTGGGCGCCAGCCCGGGTACGGGATGATGATCGGGACCGGGAGCGGGATGTTCGGGTTCGGGTTGGGCACAAAACCAGGAGTGCCCGGTCCCCCCGGCGCCGGGTTGACCGGGGCAACCGGCGGTGTCCCACCGGGCGACATCAACTGCGGGGGAATGTAGCCGTTGGAGTCCGGAATGACGCCGCCCTGGAATCCGGCGTTGGGCTGATCGGGCGGGGGCGCGGGCACCGGCGCCTGCTGTTGCGTCGGCAGCAGCGGCATGAACTTGCCCGGGGCGGCATTCTGGTGTCCCACCACAGGCTGTTGGCTCGAGGTCGGCCGGACGGCGACGGTCACCGCGACTGCCAGCGACGCCAATCCGATGACGGCGAACGCGATGACCGCATTGCCGAGAAGCACCGACCGTCTGCTCAGCGGCAGCTGCCCGGTCTCGGCCTCATCGAGGTCGTCGTACTCGTCGCCGAACTCGTCGGTCCCGTATGGCTCGCCCTCATCGGCCATCGAGTACGCCAGCTGTTGTTCCTCCGCGGCGGGCTCGGCCGCCGGCGCGAAGGCGGTGTCATCTCCGGTCAGCCCGGCCGCCGGGGCCATGGCGGTCTCGTCCCCGGTGAGCCCCACCGCCGGCGCCATCGCGGTCGCATCGCCGGCCGACGACAGCGCGCCCGGCACGGCGGCGATCGCCGCACCGCGGGCCAGCGCGAAGGTGGGGTCGTCGGGGATCTCCACCCGGATGGTCGACGCCTCCCGAATCTGGTCGGCAACGCTATTGAGGTCAGACGATGCGCCCACCAGGTAGATATCTCCCGGGACGTTCGGCTGGTCGCCCAGCCTGGCCATCAGCGTGTCGAACGTGGCGGTGTCTTGATCGCCCGAGCCGCCCGAGCCGCCCGGGCCGCCCGCAAGAGGCGTGCTGGCCAGCAGGGTCGGCGCGGCGTCCTCGTCCCCGACCGCCGGACCCACGAGCGTCGCGGTGTCATCGGTAATCACCAGGGCAGCGCCCGGCCGACCTGCCGCGCGCATCAGCGCGGTTACCGCCTGCGACTCCGACAGCACCGCGACGTTCGTGACGCCGGAATCTTCCAGCGCCCGCCGCAACTGGTCAGCTCTGGGATGATCCGTCCAGCAAAGCCGGGTGGCGGTCAGCCGATGGTTCTCGCCTGCCAACAGCCGATTCGTGCCGACCACGGTCTCGGTCAGTGTCCCGATCGGGTTGTCGGCAAGGTCGACGACGGATTGGTCGATCACGTCGGCCCCCCGTGCGCCCGGCCCGACAAGCGCCAAGCGGGCAACGGGGCCTGTGACCGCGACCCCCAAAACGACGTCCATCCCGACTCTCCTTCGGCTGGCCACCCCGCAACCAGCATGTCCCCGGCATCATTACACTGCGATACCGTCGGCAGTAACAGTCATTCGGGCAACAGCGTGCGCCTATGAGCGCAGCCTAGCCGGGATCCCAAATCGCGGGCGGTCCCCGCTGCCGCGTCGTCCGAACGGAGATTATGTTTCCAAGTGAGCAACGCAGTCGGCCGGGCAGGGGGTTCCCTCACCGCCCAACCGAGGCTGCGCCGCCAGCAACCATCCTCGATACCCGGGGGGAACCGTGAGCCAGAGCAGCGACGACGCGCCTACCGGCCCCATCCACGCCCAAACGCAGCGGTTACCCGCGGGCGCCGAATCCGGTCCGGTCCCGCCCGCAGCGGGCCGGCCCACCCGGCGCTGGAACGTCGTCACCGACCTGACCGCCGCCGCCTTGCTCGTCGTTGCGCTGGTTCTGCCGTGGAATCTGTATTCCGGCATCGGGATCCCGGGCAGCAGCACGACCCTGCTCGCGGTGCTGTTCGCGGTGACGCTGCTGTCCCTGATTTCCGTTGCCGTCGCCGGTTCCTGGAGGTCGTCGCGCGCACGATTCAATGCCGCGGCGGCCAATCGGCTTCGGCTCTGGCTCAACGTCCCCTACCTGCTGCTGGTGCTCGTCTTCGTCGGTTTCGACGCGTTCGAGACCGTCCGATTCGGTGGCACCGTGACCGTGCCGGGTGGTGTCGGACCCGGCGCTTGGTGGGGGATCGCCGGCGCACTGCTGAGCGCGCAACCGGCGATCACCGGTGCCGCAGCCGACGAGAAGTTCAGCGGATGGCTCAGGTCCGTCCGGATCATCGGCTACGCGTCGATGCTGCTGGCGCTGCTCAGCTTTGGTGTCAACCTGTACTGGCGGGTGAAATACGCATTGACCGCCGGTTCGTCTGGCTTCGGGAAGCAGAACCTCGCGGTCATCTCGACGGCAGTGGTGTACGGCGTGGTGGCGTTGGTCGCCGTCCTCGTCGCATCGCGGTGGCTGCTGCGCAACACCACGGCTTCCCGGCTGGCGACCGTCGCGCTCGGGGCGTCCACGCTTGCCGCCGGGATCCTCGTGTGGAGCCTTCCCGTCGGTCGTGACATCGATGCGTTCCACGGCATCGCGCAGAACACGTCGACGGCCGGGGTCGGGTTCGAGGGCTACCTGGCCTGGGTGGCGGCCGCGGCGATCTTCGCGCCGCGAACGCTTCTCGCCCTGTTGGGCGACCGGACCAGGTCGACGACGCAGGAGAACGCCTGGCGGGCGGCCGCGCGAAATGGCTTGCTGCTCATCGTCGTATGGTGCCTGGGGTCGATGGTGATGAGGATTACCGACCTCATCGTCTCAGTGACGCTGAACTACCCGTACTCGCGCTACGACAGCCTGGTGCTGGCGGGCTTCGATCTGGTCACCGCGGTCCTGGCCATCTGGCTGCGCGTCAACCTGGCCAATGACACCGTCTCCGCGAGGCTGGTCTCGTCGCTGTGCGGACTTGTTGCCACCCTGAGCATTTCGCGCGTGGTGGTAGGGGTCGCGCTGGCCCCGCGGTTCGAGGAGATGCCTAACGCCGCCGCGCAAAACCCGGTCTACGGAAACAATCTCGCGCAGCAGATCACCAGCACCTTCGACGTGACGCTGTGCGGGCTGGCCCTGTGCATCCTGGTCGCCGCGATCATCACGGGTCACCTCACCGGGCGACGGCTGCGACGGCAGAAGCGCCGCGCTGCGCGCAAGCCCGCCGTCCCGGCGGATGCTCAGTCGGCTGAGGCCACCACCCGCATCCCGGCCGGCGCGCAGCCGCCGTCGGCCGCGCCGACGACCCGCGTCCGGGTGGGCGGCGCCCAATCGCCCCGGATCTTCCGCGGCGACGATTCGGGCACGCGGCAGATACCGGTCCCCAAGCCCAAGATCTATCGGCCGCCGCACGACTCGCAGTAACGCGAGCTACCCAGGCCGCTAGCGCAGCGGTGCGAACGCGAATTCGCGCAAGCCCTCGCGTGGACCAACGGCCGCACGGAAACCCAGCACCTCGGCGGCCCGGGTGGGATCGGCGACGATGTGGCGCACGTCGCCGCTGCGGTACTGCCCGGTGATGAGTGGCGAGACCGAACCGTCGCGCGCATCGCACAGCGCGGCGGCCACCTCCAGGATCGCGATGGGCCGGCCCGAGCAGACGTTGACCGCGGTGAAGCCGTCGCGCTCAGCCATCGCGGCAAGGTTGGCGGCGGCCACGTCATCGACATGCACGAAGTCACGCATCTGGCCGCCGTCCTCGAAAACCTTTGGTGAATCACCTTTTTCCAGCGCCGACCGGAAGATCGCCGCCACCCCGGAGTACGGGGTGTCGCGCGGCATCCCGGGGCCGTACACGTTGTGGTAGCGCAATGCCACGACCGTGCCGCCCGTCGACTCCGACCACGCCAGCGCGTAATGCTCCTGCGCGGTCTTGCTGGCCGCGTACAGGCTGCGCGGCCGCAGGGCGGCGTCCTCGTCGACCAGGCGCCACTGCAGCTGTTCACCGCCGACCGGGCAGCGGTGCTCGAAGACCCCGGCGTCCAGGTCTGCACGCCGCCGCGGCAGCGGATCCACCGGGCCGTGTTCGGGGCAGTGATACCGGCCCTGCCCGTACACCACCATCGAGGACGCCAGCACCAGGCGGCGCACCCCGGCGGCGAACATCTGCGCCAGCAGCACCGTGGTCGCGAAATCGTTGTGGCCGCCGTAGGCCGGCGCGTCGGCGGCGTCCACGCCGGCGCCCACCATCGCGGCCTGGTGGCATACCAGATCGACACCGCGCAATAGCGGGGCCAGCGCGTCGGCATCGCGGACGTCGACCTTTAGGCATCCCGGCGGTGACACCGGATTTGGTCCGTGCGCCGCGGGCAGCAACGCGTCGACGGCGATCACCTCGTGGCCCGCCGCCCGCAGCGCCGCGTCCACCCGCGATCCGATGAAGCCGGCCGCCCCGGTGAGCAACACCCTCATGGCAGCTGCACCGGCAATGTGACGCCGGTGTGCGCCAGGCAGTGCGTGCAGCTGCGCTCGGCGGCGACTTTGCCGATCGCCTCCTGCACCAGCGTCTTGAACAGCTCGATGTTCTTCTCGAATTGGGCGAACACGTCGGTGGCCTTCACGCCCTCCCCCTCCGCCACACCGGCATCCAGGTCGGTCACCAAAGCGATTGCTGCATAGCACATTTCGAGTTCCCGGGCCAGCACCGCCTCCGGATATCCGGTCATGTTGACCAGGCTGAAGCCGGCGGAGGCGAACCACTGGCTTTCTGCCCTGGTGGAAAACCGCGGCCCCTGGATCACTACCATGGTGCCGCCGTCGACCACGCCGGGCAGGCCGGTGACCACCGACCGCAACGTCGGGCAGTACGGGTCGGCGAAGTCGACATGGATGGCGCCGGAGTCGAAGTAGGTGTCGGCGCGGCCGGTGGTGCGATCCACCAACTGGTCGGGCACCACCACGGTGCCGGGACCGTATGCGGGATTCAGGCTGCCGACCGCGCACGGCGCGAAGACCCGCCGCACGCCGAGCTTGCGCAGCGCCCACATGTTGGCCCGGTAGGGCACGGTGTGCGCCGAGTATTCGTGTCCGGCGCCATGGCGCGGCAGGAAAGCGACCTCGTGCTCCTCGACGGCGCCGACCGTGACCGGGCCGCTGGGCTCGCCATATGGGGTGTCCACGTTGATGTCGCGGGCTTTGCTTCCAAACGGCGACTCGAAGAAACTGTAGAAGCCGCTGCCGCCGATCACTCCGAGCATTCGCCCATTGTGGTGCATAGGGCAGGATGCCCTGGTGGCCAGTTTCGCGCAGTGGATCTCGGGGGCCCGGCCGCGGACGCTGCCCAACGCCGTGGCACCGGTGGTCGCGGGCACCGGCGCTGCGGCGTGGCTGCACTCGGTCGTGTGGTGGAAAGCACTGCTGGCACTGACCGTCGCGGTCGCGCTGATCATCGGCGTCAACTACGCCAACGACTACTCCGACGGCATCCGCGGCACCGACGACGACCGGGCCGGCCCGGTGCGGCTGGTCGGCTCGCGGCTGGCGAGCCCGCGCGCGGTGCTGGCCGCCGCGGTGACCGGCCTGACCGTCGGCGCGGTGGCCGGGTTGGTGCTGGCGCTGCTGAGCGCGCCGTGGCTGATCGTGGTCGGCGCCGCCTGCATCGCCGGGGCGTGGCTGTATACCGGCGGGTCAAAACCCTACGGGTACTCGGGTTTTGGCGAACTTGCGGTGTTCGTGTTCTTCGGCCTGGTCGCCGTGCTCGGGACCCAGTACACCCAGGCGTTGCGGGTGGACTGGGTGGGACTGGTGCTGGCGGTGTCGATCGGGGCGCTCTCGTCGTCGGTGTTGGTGGCCAACAACTTGCGGGACATCCCGACCGACGCGCAGTCCGGCAAGATCACCCTGGCGGTACGGCTGGGTGATGCCCGCACCCGGGTGCTCTATCAGGCATTGCTGGCGACGGCCGGGGTTTTGACCCTGGTGCTGATGCTGGCTACGCCGTGGTGCGCCGTGGGTTTGGTGGCCACGCCGCTGGCCCTGCGCGCCGCGCGGCCGGTGCGATCCGGGCGCGGCGGGCCCGAGCTGATCCCGGTGCTGCGCGACACCGGACTGGCGATGATCGTGTGGGCTATGGCGGTGGCGGCGGCGTTGGCGCTGCGCTAGGCGGCCTTGTCCAGTAGCTCGAGGATCGAGGCACGCAACTGCGCGGTGTAGACGTGTTCGGTGATCAGGCCGACGGCCGCCTCGTCGCCGCTGCGCATGATGCCCAGCAGCAGATGCGCGCAGGCGATCTCGTTGTCCTTGTGGGCCAAAGCTTCTCGCAAGGCCAGCTCAACGCATTTCTTGGCGGCGCGGGTGAACGGGATATGCCCCCGCCTACGGCGGCGCCGGCCCGAACGAGGCAGCGCGTTGTCGAACGCGTCGGCGCCGAACGTGCGTGCCACGCTGTCGCGCACCGCCCCCAGGTCGATGCCGATGGCCCGCAGCGCCTCGGCGTCCTCGTCAAAAGAATCGTCGGGCGGCGGGCAAGCCTCGATCAACCGGGCCCGAACCACATCGACGGTCAGGCCGTAGCCGCTGAGCACTTGGGACAAGTCGTTGCCCGCCGCCGCCACGACGCCGAGCAGCAGGTGCTGCGGAGCGATTTCACGGGTCCGCAGTTCACGGGCTTCCTCCTGGGCGAGTACGACGGCGACTCGGGCTTGACGGGTGAAGCGCTCGAACATGCGTCATCTCCTCCGGTTGTACTTCTGGTGCACGGCCTGCCGGCTGACGCCGAGCGCCTGGGCAATGGCCTGCCAACTCCAGCCCTGCTCGCGGGCGTTGGCGACGTGGATCGCCTCCAGGCGCTCCTGCAATCGCTGCAACGCACGCACCGCGCGCAGCCCGACCGCAGGGTCGGCGTTGCTCGCCGCATCGGCGGCCGACCCGAGGTCAGGCAAGTCGGACAGCTCGGTCATAAGTGTCAATGTAACTTGACACACCTGAGCCGTCAAGAAAGCTTGACAAGGGGATCCCGACGGTCGTCAAGTCCGTTGATCGGATAACAATGAGGGGATCGGCGTCGGGAAAAACGGCCGCTCGCCACCAAGAACGATCGGGGACCGCAATGAAGCAGATCGCCACGACCAGCGGCCCCGGGAACGTCGGACTGCTCAGCGTCGGGGCGTACCGACCGGAGCGGGTCGTCACCAATGACGAGTTGTGCGAAAACATCGACTCGTCCGATGAGTGGATCCAGTCGCGGACCGGAATCAAGACCCGGCGATTCGCCGCTCGCGATGAATCCGCCGCTTCCATGGCGATCGAGGCGGGCCGACAGGCAATTGCCAAGGCCGCCCTGGCAGCAAGCGACATCGATGGCGTGATCGTCGCGACCAGCACCCATTTCCTGCAGACCCCGCCCTGCGCCCCTGAGGTCGCGACGGGCTTGGGTGCGACGAGCATGCCAGCATTCGATGTCGGGGCGGGGTGCGCCGGCTTCGGATACGCGCTTGGTGTCGCGGCCGACATGGTCCGGGGCGGCAGCGCGGCCAAGATGCTGGTCATCGGTTCCGAGAAGCTGTCCCCCACCATCGACATGCAGGACCGCAGCAACTGCTTCATATTCGCCGACGGCGCAGCCGGCGTTGTGGTGGGCGAGACGCCCGTTCAGGGTATTGGGCCGACCATCTCGGGCAGTGACGGTGAGCAGGTCAATGCAATACGCCAGGACATCGACTGGATCGACTACATGGACAACCCGACCGGCGCACGCCCGTTTCTGCGGCTCGAGGGCACCGCGGTGTTCCGGTGGGCGGCATTCGAGATGGGCAAAGTCGGCCGCCAGGCAATGGACGCAGCGGGAGTCAGGCCCGATGAGATAGACGTGTTCATCCCGCACCAGGCCAACAGCCGGATCAACGAAGTACTGGCCAAGAACTTGGGGTTGCGGCCGGACGCGATCGTTGCCAACGACATCGAGCACACCGGAAACACGTCCGCGGCTTCCATCCCCTTGGCAATGGCCGAGCTACTGGAAAGCGGGACGGCCAAGGCCGGCGATCTGGCGCTGCTGATCGGGTACGGCGCGGGCCTGAGCTACGCCGCCCAGGTCGTCGTGATGCCGAACCGTTAAGCGCGCGACTCGTCGTCGGGTAGCGCGTCGGCCACCGCCTCACCACGCAGCCGGGCTTGCAGCTGTTCGCGTTCGACGCGCCGGTGTTCGCCGGCTACGGCAAGACCGGCGGTGGCGCGCCGGCGCAGCGGGGCGAACAGCCAGATCCCCAGCGGCATCGCGATGATCAAAGCAAACAACGCCGCCACGACGACGGGCAACTGGGTGACCCCGAGTAATCGCGCGACTCCATAGATCGCACCGGCGAGCGCGACGACCAGCAGCAACCGCGCCGCGGCGTAAACCAAAACGTCGACGACGACGTGGTTTCCGCGACGCTCGCCCGCGCCGTGCCCGGATTGATTGGCCGCCGGATTCCCAGTGCTGTTGTCGCTAGGCTCTTCTGACACAGTGCGAGCCTACGGCGCGGGTATATTCGCTCGAAGGAGGTGTCGAGTGCTCTACCTGCTGCTTGTCCTTGTCTTGGGGACGCTGATCTACATTGGCTGGCGCACGGCGCGATCCCAGATCAACCGAGCGAAGACTCGCGTCATCGGACCCGACGACGATCCAGACTTCTTGCGGCGGTTGGGACACGGGGACAAGTAAACCTCTTTAAAACCCTCGCTAAGCGACACCCGGGTTGCGTTCGCCGGGGAACCCGTCGGCGACAATCGCTGCCAGCTCGGTCAGCGCTTCGCGGGTGCCCCGCCGCAGCAGACCCAGACTGATCTCCGCGCCCTCGTCGAGGTGCGGGTCGAACGGTATCAGCCGTACCGCGCGGCAGCGCCGGGAGAAGTGATCGACCACCTTGTTCATGTCGACCTTGCCGGTCCGTGACCGCACCGCGTTGATGACGGCGATCGAATTGCGGACCTTCTCCTCGTGACCGTGTGCGTCCAGCCAGTCCAGCGTGGCCGAGGCGCTGCGCGCGCCGTCGATGGATCCCGAGCTGACCACGATCAGCAGATCGGCCTTCTCCAGCACCGACGACATCACCGAATGCAGCAGCCCGGGACCGCAGTCGGTGAGCACCAGGCCGTAATATCGTTCCAGGATGTCCAGGGTGCGGGTGTAGTCGTCGGCGCTGAACGCCTCCGATACGGCCGGGTCGCTGTCCGACGCCAGAATTTCCAGCCCGCTGGGGCCCTTCGAGGTGTAGCGACGGACGTCGCTGTAGCGCTCGACGGTTCCGGCGTCATGCAGCAGCTGGCGCACGGTGGCCGACGTCTCCAGCGGGATCTTCTGGCTCAGGGTGCCGTGATCGGGGTTGGCGTCGACGGCCACCACCCGATCGCCGCGGATCGAGGCGAAGGTGGACCCCAGCGTCGCGGTGATCGTGGTTTTGCCCACACCACCCTTCAGCGACAGCAGCGCGATCCTGTAGGAGCCGCGCAACGGCCGGTTGACCCGCGCCACCAGGTTGTTGTACCGGGCGGCCCGCGGGCTCTCCCCCAAGTTGATCAGCTGACCGGACAGCACGTACACCAACCGGCGCCAGCCGTCCGAAGGCGGCGGCTTGACGGGCCGCAGCAGCATTCCGGTGGACAGCTCCGGATACGGCGAATGCGGGACATGCTCGGGCCGGTAGGGGGGTTCGGGGGGCGGCGCGTCGGCCGGGCCGTTGTAGTACGCGCCGAAGGCCGTCGGATCGACCCGCGGAATACCGGTTACCGGTGTGGAATCCCAGGGCGGCATTCCGGCCGGGGCCGCCGAGGTCGGCGCCGCCGTCTCCCGCTTCTCCGGGACCCGCTCGGTGCGGAATCCGGCGAAGGCCCGGGTCGGTGCGTCGCCGGAGCCTGCCGATGTGTCGTGTCCGGTTGGCTGCTGGGGTGATCCATGAGACCGCAACTCGGTGGTCGGATGTTCGGGCGCCCCCACACCCGTCGTTGGCTGGTCGGACACGTGCATTCCCCCTTGTTGTGAGTTACTTGGGTCGGTCGCTAACTGTCAGCCCACGCCGGCATAAGAATGCAGGCCCACAGTCACCAGATTAACGAAGAACAAATTGAAGACCATGGCCACGAACCCCGCCACGTTGATCCATGCCGCTTTCCTGTCCCGCCATCCGGCGGTTGACCTGGCGTGCAGGTAGGCCGCGTATATCACCCACGCCACGAATGAAACCGTCTCCTTGGGGTCCCAGCCCCAGTACCTGCCCCAGGCTT
>Ga0335072_10006860_pt1 | contig 16620 bp, 8 predicted proteins | sample Lox_Sample_21_FD_206725 | JGI IMG/M metagenome (GOLD analysis project Ga0335072, IMG submission 206725) | Soil microbial communities from Loxahatchee National Wildlife Refuge, Florida, United States - Lox_Sample_2.1 | ecosystem: Environmental > Terrestrial > Soil > Wetlands | place: USA: Florida...
GCTGCGGCCGGCACAGCAGGCGCGGCGGCCTGTGGGGCATGGCGCGCATTTCCATTCGCAATTTTCTTGTAGAGCGCCTCGTCTGCCTCGCGATTCAATTTGCTTGCCTTGTCGAATTCCACTTTCGCTTCGTCTTTCCTGCCCATGGTGCGGTAGAGCCGGGCGAGCCTCCAGTGCACGTTCACGTCGTCCGGTGTCAACTGAGCAGCCTTGGTCAGTTGGCGAAGCGCATCCGCATTGCGGCCTGTCTCAGAGTAGACAATCCCGAGATCCAGATAGCTCAGCGGTAGCGAAGGATCGAGCGTCTCGGCCCGTTCCAGCAGCGGTTGCGCCGTCGCAAACTCGTTCGACTGAATTTCAGAGTCCGCCAGGTAGAGCATTGACTGGGCGTGCTTCGGGTCGTTTGCCAGCTCAGCCTGGAACTCCGTGATCGCCTCGGGATATTGTTTCTGGCTCCATAACAGGTAGCCCAGGCCGAAATGCACGCCCGGCTCTTTGGGATTGGCTTTGACGGCATCGCGAAACATGCGAGTTGCTCCCGCATTGTCCTTCATCTGGTCGAGGGCCTCGCCCGCGAGCATATCGGCTGCCGCCGAATCGGGATTGATCGCGAGGATCTGACGGTAAACGTCGAGCACGTTCTTGGCCTGGTTCGACCAGAGATAGCTATGGGCGAGAGCGAGGAGCAACGAAAGATTGTTTGGATCCTGGTCCGCGGCCTGCTTGAGATACGTCGCCGCCTGCCGATACTCAGCCACTCCGTAGTACGCCATGCCCACCAGAACGGTCAGGCGCTGCGCTGCCGGAGAGCCCGGCGGCTCGCTCTTGAGCAGAGGCTCAAACACGGCGATCGATGCCTTCAGTTGGCCGTCCTTGAAGAGCGCCAGCCCCAGGTTCATGCGGACGGCGGGCAGCTTGGGTCCCAGCGAGAGCGCTTTGCGGTAGAAGTCGATTGCGCGCTTGTAATGCTGCTGGCGCGCCTCAAGCAAACCCAGATGGGCATAGGGTTCTGGATCTGCGGGATGCGCATTGATGATCGCATGCCAAGCTGCTTCCGCTTCCTGGCTCTTTCCCTCCTGCTCCAGCGCGAGCGCCTGCTGGCGATGTGAATCGGGCGCCGGACGGACCTGGGCCGTGCAACAATCGGCCAGCCAGCCATCGGCCACGATCAGGAGCCCTACCCACAACACGGTGCGGAGCGCTGACATTACCGGATAGCCTTTCTGCCCCCGGCCTTCGCAGGCGGCCGGCACAACACGTCGAGACGAAGAGCCTGCTCGACAATCTTCGCGCAGTGCCGCTCGCGGGGGCAAATCATCATTGCTTCGCGAGAGCCAGCATCTGACGCATGCGGTCATCTTCAGGAAATAGCTGTAGGTATTTTTCCATCTCCGCTTCCACTTGGTCATACTGTTTGTCCTGGATGAGCTGGTAGAGCAGCGTCTTGCGAATCGCCGGGTTGAAGGGCTCGAGGGCGACGGCCTTCCGGGCAGACTGAACTGCCTCTTCGCGCTTTCCGCTCTGGTCCTGGGCCGCGCACAGGTCGACATAAACCAACGCCTGCAACGGATCGAGCTGGAGTGAGCGCTCCAGGTGAGAGATCGCCTCAGCGTATTGGTGATCCTCCAGGTCGCGATGTCCAAGGGAAGCCTGCACGATGGCGTTTTCCGGATTGGACTTCTCCAACTCGGCCAAGGTCGTGCGCCAGGATTGCGCAAACTGCTCCTTGCCTTGAGCCTTGAACTGGGCGTAGGCCTGCAAACGAATCAGCGCAGGGGGCGCCACGGCTTTCGGGCCGCGTACACCGGCCGGGTCGAGTTCGATCAGGTCGGGCATGGCGGCCGTGGTCTGATGGAAGGTCTGATCCGGGAATGGCTCGTCGGGAACGCGCACAATGCGATGGTTGGTCGCGCTGGAGTGCGAGATGACGCGGATGTTGCGGCGAGGCATGTGGCAGGCGATGCAGTTATCGCCCGGCGTTGTTGCCTGGCGCGCTGCGTGCGGCGCGGTGCAGCTGGCCTCGCTGTGGCAGGCAAGACACCTGGACTTGAAATAAGCCGGCGCTTCTGCCTCAGTGGGCTCGACATGCGGATCATGACAACTGATGCAGCGAAGTTGCTTCTCTGGCGGCAGGTTGCGCGTGGCGAGGAAGCATTTGCTCAAGCTCATCGAGTAGTAATGCTCGACGTGATCCTCATTGGGCGGGTTTTCTCGCGTCGGCGGAATCTGAAAGATGGCGACGGTGCGCTCGAGCGGTTCACCCGGGCGGAAATCCTGATAGTTCTTTCCCGGTTGCAGAACGCGCATGTCGCCGGCCTGATGGCACGACATGCAGATATCGTCAGAAAGCTGGCTGCTCAAGCGCTCCGGATCGACGATCGTGGGGTCGACACTGCCCTTGGCGAACCGGCCAGCGCGCATGGCATCCACGTGGCCCGCGCCTGGTCCGTGACAGTTCTCGCAGCCAATCGGGGTTTGCGTGAAGGCCGGGTCGCGGTAGCTTCCATCGTGGCCGGCGATGGGCTGAGGGCGGCCGCTGTGGCAATAGATGCAGCCGGGTTGGATGACACGGTTGAAGCCGTCGTCCCCATTCTGATAGCCGGGCGAAAGATCCCAGCGCGCGGTTTGCGTGTAATAAGACAGCGGCGCCTGGAACAGGTAATCGCCGCGGCGCAGAAGAGCCCCAAAGCCGTTCTCACCGGTGCCAATGATCCAGCCCATTTCGTGGCTATCATGGAATACTTCCTGGCCGTTCGCGCCGGTTTCGGATTCGCTCTCGATCAGCTTGCCATTCTCGGCGTGAACTTCGAAGTGGTGATTTGATTTGGAATCAAAGAGACTGGTTTTCTGCGGCGAACCGACAGGCAGAGTCCGCAAAAACTCCGGCGTAATGGCGGTGAGCGAACGGCCCATGCTGGTCTTGCCAAACGATTCGGCGATGCCGCGATGGCAGTGAATGCAGGCGGAGCTGCCCACGTAGCCGCCGGGGTTGGACGCCGGCGACCCAGCTGCGGCCGTCGCGCCCGGCTGGGCCGGTCTGCGCTGGCCAAGTAAACACACCGTGCCGGCGGCGAACACAATACCTGCCACGATGAACTGGCGGTAGAAAGAACGAAACATCGATGCCCTCAACATGGCAGGCGGGGGGATGCGCTGTCCAGTGGTTCGGGCTGCGGGAGCCAGGAATCGAAACGCTCGTTCCACTCTTCGACGTGGTGATGCAGTAAGTGAAATTTGCGGGACCAAATAAATGGCTCTGCAAGAGCTGCCTCTTGCAGAGCCAAGGTTGCTTACGTGAGGGTTAGAACACCAGCTTGCCGCCGAATTCCAGCAGGCGCGGGCCGAGATCGCCGGTGACCGTGCCGTATTGGTTGCCGGTTGAGTTCGACCAGGTAGCGTTGATCGAGCTGAATTCGGCGTGGTTGAAGGTGTTGAACGACTCCGCACGGAACTCGAAGTGAGCCCGTTCGGTCATCGCAAAGGTTTTGTAAACCGACGTCGTGAAGTTGACCGTTCCCGGACCGGTAAAGGTGTCTTTCCTTCCGTTGCCGAAGCCGAGGTTGGGACCGCCCGCATAACCAGGCGTTGGCGGCGCCAACGGATCCTGATCGAGCGACGCGACGCCGCCATCGTTGTAGGTGTCAAACCAGTCGTTGACCTTGTGGCGGTAGTGGATCTTGTTCTGAACGTTCGGGTAGTTGGTGTAGGTCCCACCTAATGCGATGGGATCGTTTACGCCGCCAAAACCCGGCGCAACCGGCTCACCTGTCTGCCAGACCATCGTACCTGCGACCTGCCAGCCGCCCAGGAGAGAGTGAGCCAACCCCTGGGATTTGTTGAAGACTGGGAGCGAGTAGATGTAGTTGCCACCGAACATATGGCGGCGATCGTAACCGCTGTTGCCTTTCTCATACTTCAGGTACCAGGGATTGGCGACCGTCTGCAGGTCCGTATCGCTGATGTCGATGTTGTGGGAGTACGTGTAGTCCACTTCGCCGCTCAGACCCCATTTGTTCTGGAGCCTCAAGCTGGTCTGAAGACCGTTGTAGGTGTAGTTGGTTGTGTTCTCTTCCTGGTTGATGGTGCCATATCCCGGATAGGTACGCAGTTCATTCGATCCGGCCGGATAAACGGAGCCAGGCAAATTGCCTGAGGCCACTTCCTGCCGGATAGTGTCGGGCGTCGTGAGCGGGAAGTTATTGATTGGAAGATCCACGTTCTGATGCCACGCCAGGTTGCCTACGTACTGAACCACCATGATCATCGACGGCTCAAGCTGATGTTGAACGCCGAGGCTGTACATGGCCGTGCCGGGATTCTTGTAGGTCGTGTCGAGCGTGGTCAGGTTGGCGGGATAGATGGGCAGCGAAGTCACACTGCCGCAGTTGCCGGGGATCGCCGTGGATGCCGTCGATTCCCACGAGCAGGTTGGAGCGCTGTAGTAGACGCTGCCTGCGTTCGGAGTGTATTCAAACGGAAGGTTGCTGTTCGAGAGTCCGTAGATGTCGTTGCCCTGCAACCTTTCGAAGAACGTGCCGAAGCCGCCGCGCAGAATGGTCCTGCCGGCTCCCGTCATGTCATAGGAGAAGCCGACTCGAGGCTGCAAGGTGTTGTAGTCGTTGTTGACCACGCCATGGGGAATGCCGTTGGTTCCCGGAACCACCATGCCGTTGAGGTAATACGATGCTCCGCCAAACCCAATCGGCGTCTGGACTCCAGCGCTGGTGGCCTCGATGGCTCCCGGGAACTGCGTTGACCAGTCCACAGGCGAGGCAATGTATTGGGAGGGTTCGAAGTTGGTGAGATCGTCGTTGCGCTCCCAGGCATGCGGCAGCGCATCGAAGCGGAGTCCGAGTTGCAGGCTCAGCCGCGGACTCACCTTCCAGTTGTCGTTGGCGTAGACCGACACGGTGTTGTTGACGTAGTGCCGGGTAGCCATGGACTGCGGCTGCGAATAGCTGCCGGCCAGGCCGATGACCATGCTCATGAAGGGATCGCCGGAATTTCCGCCGGCGCCGGTACCGGTCTGGTTCTGCCCGAAGCCATAGTCACCGGCTGCATCCGCCTGCAATTCCTGGTTCTTGGTGTAGCGCATGTAGCTGAAGCCAAACTTCATGGCGTGCTTGCCCTTGGTGTACGAGATGTCCACCCGGGGCTGGTAGTCCTGGGCCGCGTTGTGCCATGAGCCATAACCGGTTGCCTCCGAGGTACAGACACCATTACCGCACCAGTTGGCTCCGGGATATTGGTTGGAACCCGAGTTGGTGAAGAAGGTGTTCGGAGTCCAGCCGCTCGGCAGCAGCGTGTTGGGCGAGTTGGTGATATTGATGATGTTGCCGTCGTAGTTCATCGAAGCTTCGATCAGAAGCTCCGGAGAAAGTGCGGCGGTCAGCTTAACGGCAGCGCTGTTCGACGGGTTGCTCTCAACGCTGGTGATGGTGTTATAGGTGTACCAGTTCCAGCCCAGATCGGGGGCCGCGACGCCGGTGGCCTGGCTGTCATGCAGGAAGTGGCCCATGAGCTGCCACTTGTCGTTGATCTTGTGATCGATACGAACGATCTCTTCGGTTACGGTGGTGGGTGTGGGTAATTCGGTCGTTGCCTTGTCGTCCGAAGCGTTCACATGCGGAAGGAGGCTCGACTGCAAGTACAAAACGGCGTTGGGATCGAACAGCGATGAGGGAATGATCTGGTTCGGGAACGGCATGCCGCGGTCGCCCCCTAAACCGGCAGCCTGGAGTTTCGCTGCGAAAGCCGGATCAGGCACCTGTGAGGCCGTCGGAATGGAGATGACCTGGTTCGGAGCATAGGCAGGAGGCACGTACTGCAAGTCCTGCCCTGAAACGGGCCGGTCTGCGTCCGGAATCGTCGGGTTGGTGCCCGGAGCGTTGGTCTGGTCGACGCGGCGCCATTCCTGGTTGTAGAAGAAGAACGTCTTCTGCCGCGCAGTGTTGTAGACGTGAGGAATGAAGACCGGTCCGCCCACGTTGAAGCCATAGATGTTCTGCCTCAACTTTGGAACCGGGATGGGCGTGCTGTGCTGATACTTGTTGAAGTAATCGTTGGCATCGAATGCGTCGTTGCGGAGGAACTCCCATGCCTCGCCGTGGAGTTGCTGGGTGCCGCTCTTCAACGCAAGGCTGAACGTAGCACCGGAAGAAATTCCGTAGTCGGGTGGGTAGTTGCTGGCGAGAACCTGGAACTGCGCGATGGCATCCATGGATGGCATGACGCTCATGCCGCCGGCGCCGCCGCGGTCATCCGCTTCCGCACCGTCGAGCAGCCAGATGTTGTGGCTCTGGCGCAGGCCGTTCACGCTGATGCTGGCGCTTGAAGCCGAAGCCGATGGAGGGTTATTGGCGGGCAAGTTGGAACTGACACCGAGGCCGAGAGCCGCCAACGCCGTGAAGTTGCGGTTTGCGGTTGCAATTGAAGTGAGCTGCTCGCCGCTGATCAGGGTGCTGACTTCGTTTGATTCCGCCTGCACCTGAAGCGCATCTGCCGAAACCGTGACTTCAACCGTCTCGGCTCCGACCGTCAGCTTCACATCCACTGCGAGGGTTTGCGAAACGTTCAGGGCAAGGCCGGCAGCCGTGTAGGCCTCAAAACCTTTCGCGGTGACTTTCAGGTTATAGGTGCCGACGTTCAGGCCGGCGAAGACATAGCCGCCCGTGCTATTGCTGGTGACGTTGTAGACAAAGCCGGTTTCCTTTTGCGTCAACGTCAGGCTCGCGCCCGGCACCGCCGCCCCGGTTTGGTCTGAAACCGTACCGACAATCTCAGAGTTCTGCTGGGCCATCAGCGTCAGGCCAGCGAACAATAAGACAACCGGCACAAGGATGAATCTAAGCCTTGCAAGTCTCATCTGAGCCTCCATTTTCAAGTTTTTGTTGCTCGTCGATCATCATGCTTGTCTGTCCCCGTCTCGAAGGTTAGAAACCGATCGGCTCTGCTCTTCCTGCACCATTCCGGAGTCGATCTGCCCCGCTTGTGGCAACAACTGCAGATGCCACAAAGAAAGCCGCAACAGTGCCTGCCAGGCACTGATACAGCTGGGATGTTTGAACCCGAGGGTTCAAATACATCGATTTTCCAGATGGCTTCTAGAATCGACCGAGCCATTGAAGCTGCGCGGAATGAGAATTGTCAAGAAGAAAATCAATTTACCTGACACCGGTAACCATTCCGTACATCTTCGGTTTCACCCAAATCTGCGGCTCCACTGGGCTTACCTTCCAGTTGCGCCGCGGGCACTCTTGAAGTTGCCTCAGCGGGTTTGTCCGTTTACGATTCCTGACCGAAGTGCTCCTCAGAACTTCGGACTTCAGCATTTCCATGCTGCTTAGAGAGCCCACAGCCGGGCTATATATCCATAGAATGGAAGATAGGGATTCAGGTTCTACATCGTTTGGAATGTTCGTGCTGAAACGTTTGAGTGCTGATACGCAATGACACACGCTCCCCTGAATCGCAGTCATTAAATGCCGCCTCGTCAACTCTTGTCAAGCTGAAATTTGATCCAACTCGAAGCACCTCTCGCTCGTGGTAATTCGCACGAAGAGAAGGACAAAGCTCCTGCATGAAATGTTCGAGCGATGGCAACGATTCCATCGCCAATGCGAGTTTCGACGACTTAGACAAGGTCCACCGCGATCAACGCATACGCGCGATGTCGCGGAGTTGGCGCGCGGTGGCTTCCAGGAAAGTTTCAACGCTGAATCCCGGTGGCGGTTCGAGGCCTGACTTGGCGCGGATCGCATCGGCAATCCGTTGCGCCAGTGCCTCACGCGTGCTCATCGAGAGGTCGAGGCGGCGGGCGAAAAAGCCTTCGAGCACCTCGAGATCAGACGGCGACAACTTGGCAATGCCGGTCGCCGGCAGGGACAGTGCCGCATGCGGCTCCGGAACGGCGGGAGCCTGTGTAAAGAGCTGAGCAGTGAGGGTGCGGGCGCCGGTTTCCCCCCACAAGGGCGATTCTTCGATTCGATCTCTTACGACGAGGGTTCCGGCGGCCAGGTCGCCGAGGCGCTGGTGGCGCCGGGTGGCGAAGACGGCAATCACTCCGACGGCGTAGAAGAACGGAATCTGATCGATGTAGCGAATGAAGTTGCGGGCCATCGACTCGAACAATCCCACCGCGCGGCCCGACTGCTGAATGACTCGGATGCGGGCGATCCGCTTTCCCGGAGTGCGCCCGTTCCAGAACGCCTCAAAGAGCGTGAAATAGCCCCAATTGAGCAGGAAAAGGGCAATCAGATAGACGGCAACAGCCCATTGCGCTGAAACCCGGGAAAAGGCTCCGATTCCGGGCAGCAGCATCCACATGAGAATCATGAGGACCACGATGGCGGCGAGCCATATCAGGGTATCGATCAGCAGGGCGATAAATCGGCTCCCGATTCCAGCGAGCGGCATCTCGATGGCAACAAGCTCCGGGGTTTCGATGTTAAGCTGATCTGAATCCAGGTCCATGGCGCCTATTCTCTCAAATCAGTGGATCGCAAAGCGAAGACCGCTGTGGGACAGGCTGGCTGCGCTGTTGCTGCAGTCGGACCAGAGCGGGCTGGGTCAGCTTTCGCGCGCCGAATTACAGGAGATGGCACTGCTCTACCGGCAAGTTGCCGCTGACTTGTCGGTGCTGCGCCAGGATACGACGGCGCGCACATACGCCGAACACGTCAATCAGTTGCTCGCTCGCGCCCACCATATTATCTACTCGCGCCGGAAGACGACCGCCGGATCGCTGTTTCGCTTTTTGCGCGATGAGTATCCCCGAATCTTTCAGCAGCAGTTGCCGTTCGTGACGGCTTCCCTCCTGGTGTCGCTGGCCTGGGGCTTGCTGGGCGTGGTGCTGACCGACTCCCGGCCCGAGTTCATGCGTCACTACCTGGGACCGGCCATGATCGCCACGATGGAACGCCATCAGATGTGGACGGACTCGGTGGTCACGATCAAGCCCATGGCTTCGAGCCATATCATGACGAACAACCTGACGGTCAGTTTCGTGACATTCGCGAGCGGAATTGTCTTTGGTCTCGGGACGTTCTTCTATCTCTATGTCAACGGGATGATGCTTGGCGTGATCGGCGCGGCCTGCCATCAGTACGGAATGTCCCTGGCGCTCTGGAGCTTTGTTGCACCGCACGGCTCGCTGGAACTGCCCTCGATCCTGATCGCAGGCGGCGCGGGATTCCGTCTTGGCTACGCGATGCTCTTTCCCGGGGCGCTGCGCTGGAAGGACTCCGTCGCCAAAGGGGGAATCGAAGCCACGCGCCTGGTTTCGGGAATCATTCCGCTGCTGGTGATTGCGGGCACGCTCGAAGGATTCTTCTCGCCGTCGTCCGCACCGCCATGGCTCAAGTTCACGGTCGGCGGTTTGCTGTTTGCGCTGCTGCTGGCCTGGCTGTTCCGGCCGGTCAAGCCCGCCCCGGCCGTCTAGCGCGCAGCAATGGATGTACACCGCCTCCTGCAACCGGAAGTGATCGTCGCAGCCATCCTGGCACTGTTGCCGATGCTGGCTGCCGCGTTGTTTCCCGCGTGGCCGGCGCGGCTCGGGAAGTCGCTCCCGAGAACATGGTTGCTCGTGGCCCCGGCGTGCCTATGCGCGCCCTACCTTTTGATTGCGCATACATTCGGAACCTTGCGCTGGAACTGGCTGGCTCTCTATGCCCTGCTGCCGATTGCGATTGCGGTGCTCGAGGATCTTGCCCGAGTCGCTGATGCGCAGGGAAGAGGCACCTGGCGCGATTTCCTGATTCTCGCGGTGCTCGGCCTGGGAGTGGACCTGCGCTGGTTTGAGCCGGCATGGCCGGCAGGACTCACAGCCATCGGCAAGATGGTGCTGCTCGATGCGGGTATCTTCGCGTTTCTCGTGGTGCGCCGCCTCGATGGAGTCGGCTTCGATCTCAGGCTTCGCCTGCGCGATCTCGCCATCGGCTTGCGCGAGTTCCTTTTCTACGCGCCGATCGCGATTTCACTCGGCCTGGCGATGGGTTTCCTGCACCTGCACGCGTCTTGGCCAGCGCCGCTGCACGCGCTTTTCGCCTATGTCTTCACGTTTTTTTTTATCGCGATCCCGGAGGAACTGTTCTTTCGCGGATGGCTGCAAAATCTGCTCCAGCGGCGCATGGGACGCACGGCGGCTCTGCTCACGACCGCAATCCTTTTTGGGCTCGCGCACTGGAACAAGCGCACCACCAGCTTCAACTGGCAGTATGTGGTTCTGGCAGCGCTGGCGGGAATCTTTTATGGCCGGGCATGGCGCGCGGATCAGCGGGTCGGCGCTTCGGCGATCACCCACGCTACTGTCGACACCGTGTGGTCGCTTTGGCTGAGATGAACCGTTCGCGGAGCCTTGTAAGTAAGATACCCACGGCCGACCCGCATGTTGTGTAGCATCGGTCCGGGGATCGTGATGGCGACGCAGATTCCGAAAATAGCGTGCGCGATGGCCAGGGGATAGAGGTTGCGGAAGCGAAGAAAGATCAGGCACGCCGTCAGTCCCCAAAGCAGAGTGATGGGCGTGAGAATCGGATTGGGCAAATGCGCAATCGAAAAGATGGTTGCCGCAACCAGAGCAGCGACAGCACCGTTGGGAAGAATCCGCTGGAGGCGCAACAGAAAATAGCCTTGCAGAAGTAGCTGCTGCAGAAAGGACCAGACCGCATAGCCACCGTAGGACCTGATCCAGTCAACTAAGCCGTGGGGTCCGTGCAGTGTATGCAGGTTGAGCGCAATGACGCCGGCGGCGACTGACATCACCACCGCCAGGCCCACCACCCACAGAGACCGCCAGAATCCGGCGACGCAACAGCCCATGGCTTTCCAGCCCGGGAATGTTATGACAAGAGCGGTGAGGAACCATCCGGCCGCTGCCCAATAAAGCCAGTGCTGGATCGGTCTCGGGGTCCAGATGACGGCCATGATCAGGCCATACCCGACGGCAAGCTCGACGATATCCCAGGCGCTGCTACGCGACCTTGGAAGCGCAGCAGCCCGCCCGTCTTCCGGGCATGCGCCTTCAAACGAACTCACGAATGACCTCCGCCGTGCAAAACACCTGAGCAGCAGATGCCCCGCGCAGGAATCAGGTTGCACCCGCTGTTCACAGTGTTAATGCAATTAGACTGCGCCGGCCGATTCCTGTTACCTAGACCTTCAGGAATATCTTTTTGCGATACAGAATCCAGACCGGAATGAAACAGACGGCGGCAAAGCTGACCGAGTAGGAAAAGGCTGCCCAATGCGGATCGGGCACGTGCGCAAAGACGTGATAGAAAATCCATGCGCCTAACTCGAGGTGCCGTCCCTGCTCCGTGACGGTGATGCTGTCGAGAGTGCCAGGAAGCAGTTCGCTGAACATGTAGGCCGCGATGGCGTTGGAGCCGAAGACGAGCCACACATACGTCCAGCCTTTGCGCCAGTTCATTTGCTCAATCGCCCAGAACGCCAAGGTGAGCAGCGCCAGCGAATAGCCGCCGGCCACCAAGACAAATGAACTGGTCCACATGTTCTTGTTCAATGGAAACTCGAGCGACCAGAGATAACCGAGAATGAGACTCGCAATGCTGGCGGCTGCGAGGCCCAGGGTCTTCGCCGGAATCTCCTTGCGTGTGCGCAGCCACAGGCCGGCAAGAACTCCCATCAGCGCCGTTCCCACCGCGGGCAGGTCGCTCAGCAATCCTTCGGGGTCACGCACGTTGTGGTCGGGCGCATAGAGATACAGGTGGTATGGGAACACATGGCGATCGATCCACGACACGAGATTCTGCGTCATGTCCATGAACGGCACGTCGCGGCCCGGCATGCCGACGCCGGGAATCGGCACCCATCGCACCAGGATCCAGTAGCCGACCAGAGCGCCCGCGAGGGCGACGACCTTCGTCCATGCGCGCTGATCCCATAGATAGAACAGTCCGACGACGAGATAGCAGATCGCGATCCTCTGCAACACGCCGTAGAAGCGCATGTGGGCAAGATGGAAATAGGGGAAGCTGTTCACGATGATGCCGAAGAGGATCAGGATGATCGCTCTCTGCAGCGTGTGCATCGCCAGCTTGCCGCGAGAAGCGCCCCGCGAAAGACGCGCGTCGAACGCAAAAACGACTGACACGCCGACAATAAAGACGAACGTCGGAAACACGAGGTCAGTGGGCGTCAGGCCGTTCCAGTTGGCGTGATTCATGAATCGCCACGAACCCGGACCGCCATTGTTATTCACCATGATCATGAAGACAATGGTGATGCCGCGCGCAACATCGAGCGACAGAAGCCGCTTGATGGGCGATTTTCCGGGCGCGGAAACCGTGGTTGCAGCTGGGGAAGGGGCGACGGATGGATTAGCCATTTGCGTCAGTTCTCCGGGGTCGAGCGGACAAAACCTTGCACTTACGCTACGCGCATGGGGGGCGGTTCGCCAAGTGCCGCGGAAGCGGCATCCGCGGGCCGCGGTGCGAAAAGATTCTCAGGCGTCAGAAACAAGAAGCCCGGACCACGCGGGCCCGGGCTCCGTGTTGCATTTCAATCAGACTCGAGGCCCCCTCATTTGATCACGGTCAACGTAACAGTGGTCGTGTGAGACGTCGATCCGCTGGTACCTTTCACCGTGATGGTGTGAGTCCCGGTCGAAGCCCTGTTGCCCACCGTGATCTTCATCGAGGAGCTGCCGGCACCCGTGATCGAAGACGGCGTGAAACTCACAGAGTTCTGGTTGCCCTCGCCGGATGCGGACAGCGTGATGATTCCGGAGAAACCGCCGGTGATCGAGGACGTAATGCTCACAGTGCCGGAACTGCTGCGCGCAATCGTGATGCTCGAGGGCGATGCGCTCAGCGAGAAGCCCGGAGTCACGCCGGTCACTGTAACTGAAACCGTCGTTGTCTCCTGCACTGTCCCGTCGTTGCCCGTCACGGTAACGGAATATGTGCCGGGCGTCGTCCCTGTGGGCACGTTGATCTGCAGGTTCGAAGTTCCCGCGCCGGTGATCGAAGTGGGGTTGAAGACGAAGGTGGTGCCCGCGGGGCCGCCCGAGGCAGAGAGGCTCACGGTTCCGTCAAACCCTCCCGACACGGAACTGGTGATGGTTGAGTTGCCGCTACTGCCGGCGGCAATCGTGACAGCGGAGCCGGACAGGCTGAAGCCGGGCTCTGCCGGCCCGGAGAGTGCCGCGACGAGGCCGGAATTGGGGCTGCCCCAACCCGTCACCAGATCGTATCCGGTCATCGCGGAGTAGCTGCCCGAGGTGCCGCTGGTGATGTCGTGGAAATCAGCTGCGTAGGCGGAAGACAGCGATCCGCCGGAAACGTTCTGCCCGTAGATCGTCGGATTGAGGAATCCGAGCAACCCCTGGCTGCTGGCGATGCGCTGCTGGTTGACGAGGGCGATGAGGCCTGCCCACATGGGCGCCGCAAAACTGGTGCCGCCATACAGGTTGGCATTGCAGGTCGTCTGGTCGGCACAGGTATAGAAGGTGAAGTTGGCGTTGGCCGAGACGTCAGGCCCGTTGCGCAGCGTGGTCGAGCCCTTATTACTGGAAGTGATCACCCCAGCCAGTTGCTGCCAGGTGGGAATCTTGATGCCGTCAGGGCTAATGCCGCCGCCGCTGTCGGCCCACGCAGTCTCAGACTGCCAGGGACCGGCTGCACTAGCCGTAATCAGGTCGGTGCCGCCAACTGACACCACATTGGCATCGTCAGCCGGCCATGCAGCGGCATTGCCGCTGGACTTCCAGGTGGAGTAATCACCCGACGCGGCAAAGAAGTTCTGGCCCTGCGAAGCCATCTGCTCGAAGTACTGGTCAAGGGTGGAGGGATCGACAGGCGACCAGCCCCACGAGCAACCGATCGTCGTGGGCAGCGGGTTGTGCGACACCATGGCGCCGATGATGGCCGTGTCGCTGGAACCGATGTACATGACAAGACTGCTCAATCCGGGTGCCATGCCGAGTGCCTGGGTCATGTCGAGAGTCTGCTCGGTGTCGTCGCAGCGGCCGGAGCGGTATACGCAGCTTGTGCTGGTTCCGTCGGTCGAAAGCAGGGTGATCGGCACGCTGTTGGTCTGGTGGACATTGCTGTAGTAAGTATTCAGATCGGCAAGGTCGGTACCCAGAAACTCCCATAGGCCAAGGCTTTGTCCCGCTCCCGTCAGGGAACCGTTGCCGTAGTACGCAGCGCGCATATCGCTGCCCAGGAACGAAGCGGATGGCCCCGAACCGGTGGTGGCGTGCGAAACGACCTTGTCGGCGTCGATGCCGTGCGCCGCGGCATAGTCATTCTTGTTCACCAGCAACGGATGCGGAATCGAGTAATTATCAAGACCCGAGATGTGCCAGAGATTGAAGGGCAGGTCCATCGTCGGTTCGCTGTCGGGAGAATAGAACTCGCGATTCTCGGTGGGATGGCGATAGGTGCGCATGTTCACGTGGAACGCGGCTTCAATGTTGGCAACTCTGCCTGTCACTTGCACGTCGCGAGCATTGAGTGATCCACCCGTAACCTCAAGTCCATAGGTCTTCGCGAAGCGAAGCACGGTGTCGTACTGTGCCTGCGTCGGGCCAAAGCGAGCCGTGAATTCCGTCGGCGTGAGGAACTGGCGGTAGGAAGGACTGTACGGGTTGTAAAGATCTTTCAAAAAGCTTTGGAGCCCCGCGGCATCGCGGAGGGGAAGCACAAGGTCCAGCTGCAGGACCTGGTTCGACGGAAGGCGTCCTGTGGATTGCGCCTGCCCGTTGCGGACCAGGCCGCGCACGTGGTGGGTCATCACCGATTGGGCAGGGCTAACGATGGCTACGCAAGAGACAGCTGCGGCGAGGGCAGTTATGAGGTTTCTGAGTCGTATCACAAATCGCTCCTTTTGCAGGGAAACCGGGGGAACTGCAATAGCGTGCTTTCGACAGCATTTTGGCGTGGCTGAATTCTGCGCGATCCGAAGGGGAAATGTCCATGAAAATGAGGGTGAAAATCAGGACATTTTTCGTTACTTTGGGGCGCACCGAAGTGTTCCGGAGCCCGACCCTGAGCAGGGCAGGCTTGAGCGGCGATTTTGTGCCTTTTCGAGGCTGCGCTGCTACACTCCCCCTTCGGGGAAAATTCAAAAATTCCATCTGTCTGTGAGGCCCTGGCATGCCCGAGTTCGAGCCGTTTGTTCCACCTAGCGAAGCTCCACCCGAGTTCACGCTGCGCGCCATTCTTCTCGGCAGCTTTTTCGGACTGGTTTTCGGCGCAGTCACTGTGTATGTGGGTTTGCGGGCGGGCCTCACGGTGGCTGCATCGATTCCGATCGCGGTGCTTTCGATCAGCATTCTCAGGGCGTTCGGACGGGCCTCGATCCTCGAAAACAACATCGTTCAAACCACGGGAAATGCGGGCCAATCGATTGCGTCCGGCGTCATCTTCACGCTGCCCGCGCTGGTGTTCCTGGGCTTCGACCTCGAATACTCCAGGATCTTCATGCTCGCGCTGATCGGCGGCTGGCTGGGCGTGCTGTTCATGATCCCGCTGCGCCGCCAGCTCATTGTGAAGGAGCATGGCGCGCTTCCCTACCCCGAAGGCACCGCCTGCGCGGACGTGCTGATTGCCGGGGAAAAGGGCGGATCGCTCGCCAGCCGCGTCTTTCTCGGTTTAGGACTCGGCGGCTTGTACACCTTTCTCCAGAACAAGAATCTGCTGGCGGTCTGGCCCAGTTCGCCCGAGTACCAGCCCGACTTCGGGCCCCAGCATGTGCTGAAAGGCGCCGCGATCAACGCCGATGCGACGTCGGAGTATCTCGGTGTGGGCTACATCATCGGATCGCGCGTTGCAGGAGTGATTTTTGCCGGAGGCGTTTTTTCGTGGCTGGTGGTGATGCCGCTGATCTACTTCTTCGGCAAGGATCTGCCGCACCCGGTCTATCCCGGGCAGACGCCGATTGCGGCGATGGGGCCAAGCGATCTGTGGGCGGCCTACATCAAGCCGATGGGCGCTGGAGCCGTCGCTGCCGCGGGATTGATCACGCTGCTCAAGACGCTGCCGACGATCTGGAGCGCGCTGACCGCGGGGCTCAAAAATGTGCGGTCGAACGGCGACTCAGCGCCGGCCAAAGCGATCCGCACCGAAAACGATCTCTCCATGAGCGTGGTGCTCATCGGCTCGCTGCTGATTGTCGTCTGCATGTTCATCTTTCTCGAGTTCAAGCCGGTACCCGGCGCATTTGTGGGCTGGCCCGCCAATCTTGCCGCGTCCATCCTGGTGGTGATCTTCGGATTTCTCTTCGTTACGGTGAGCTCGCGCATTGTCGGCCTGGTCGGCTCGTCGGCAAGCCCCGTATCCGGCATGACGATCGCAACGCTGATGGCGACGGCTGCCGTGTTTCTGGTGCAGGGATGGACCGCGCCCGCGTTCGGCGCGCTCGCGATCACGATTGGCGGCGTGGTCTGCATCGCGGCTTCGAATTCCGGCGACACCTCGCAGGATTTGAAGACGGGCTATATCGTCGGCTCGACGCCGCGCCTGCAGCAGATCGCGCTGATGATCGGCGTGGTGGTCTCGACCGTGGTCATCGGGTCGACGCTGAACCTGATGAACACCGGCTTGCAGGAGTTCCACGCTGCCGCGCAGCCCTGGGATCTGAATGCAACGCATCAAG
>Ga0335072_10006861_pt1 | contig 16618 bp, 19 predicted proteins | sample Lox_Sample_21_FD_206725 | JGI IMG/M metagenome (GOLD analysis project Ga0335072, IMG submission 206725) | Soil microbial communities from Loxahatchee National Wildlife Refuge, Florida, United States - Lox_Sample_2.1 | ecosystem: Environmental > Terrestrial > Soil > Wetlands | place: USA...
TGACGAGTGGTTCGACTCGCGCCATGCCGCCGAGTACCTCGGCGTGCATCGCGACACGCTTCGCAAGCTTGCCGCCGAGCGAGCGATTCCCTCCGAGCAGGACGGTCCCGGCTGCAAGCTCTACTTCCGCCGCTCCGACTTGGACGCGTGGAGGCACGGTGGCGGGCGGCCTCGGCACCTTGCTTCAAGGCTGACGCCCGTGGCGTGAGCAATGCCGACCGCAGATGACAACGGTGCGGCTCCTCGCCGCGTGCGCGTGGAAAGAAACATCTACCGCCGGGCGTCGGGCGTGTACGAGGTCGGCTTCAAGGACGGAGCCGGCCGTCAGCGGTGGCGAACCGTCGACGGTGGCATCACGGCCGCGCGCGCAGCTCGTGACGAGCTCCTCGTTCGCCGGTCGAGAGGCGAGCGGATCGCATCGAACGCGCGACTTCGCTTCGTCGATGCAGCGGCGCAGTGGCTAGCCGGGCCGGTGGTCGATCTTCGAGACACGACACAGGCCTGCTATCGCAACGCAGTAGAGCGGCACCTGATGGGCCGGTTCGCCACGCATCGACTCGATGCAATCTCGCCGGACGATCTCGCTGCGGTCGTCCGAGAGCTCCGCGCCGATGGCCTTGCCGAGTCGACGATCGTGATCGTTGTCGGGGTTGTGAATCGGATCTATCGGTATGCGGCGCGGCGCCTCGGATGGGCCGGCTCTAATCCCGTCTCGCTCTTGCTGCCGTCCGAGCGGCCGAAGCCGGGGCAGAGCGCCAAGCGGCGGTTGTTCGACAAACACGAGCTCGCGCAGACGATCGCCGCGGCCCGGGAGCCGTATGGCACGCTGTTCACGCTGGCTGCTCTTACCGGCGCCCGTGTCTCCGAGCTGCTCGCGCTCAGATGGGCGAACGTCCGCATCTCGGACCTGGAGGACGCCGAGGTCGAGTTCGCATGCCAAGTCGACCGGCACGGCAACGTTCGGCCGACCAAGACCGACGGCTCCGTCCGAACCGTGCCGATCCCGGGTGAGCTGGCAGCGATTCTCGCCCGCCACAAGGAGCGCTCCAGGTTCACCGGACCGCAGGACTTCGTGTTCGCCACGTGCACCGGCCGCCCGCTCGGCCAGCGCAACGTCGCTCGCGCGCTGCGTCACGCGCAGCTCAACGCGGTTGCTCCCGATGGGCGTCCCACGTTCCCCGTATTGCACGAGCGCGACGACCTCGGCGAGCCGATTGCGCTGACTCACGGTGCGCTTCCATCGATGCACAGCTTTCGCCACACCGTCGCCAGCCGGGCGCTGCTCGCGGGCGAGAGCGTCGACGAAGTGGCATTCCTCCTAGGCCACCGCGACGCCAACGTGACGCGAGCCGTCTACGTTCGCGAACTCTCCGACGCTCGGCGCCGGACGATGCGCCGGTCGCGGATGGTCGCCGAGTTCGGTGACGTTCTGCGCGCGCAGAACGGGGACTGATCGGCAACGCCCCGGCCTCCTGCTGGGGCGTCCACTCCTCTTGGCACGATCGACCGGTGTCGTGGCCACCTCAGATCGGCGCGCTGCTTCCGCGGGCGGAGGACGCGCATGGCGTCGAAGAGAAGCTCCTCAACTACTCGCTGAAGGCCGGGCATCCGAGGCGAAAGGCGGAGGCGTTCGCACGGGCGCTCGCGGTCACCGCCGAGGACCTGGAGTACCTCGCGAAGGCGCTACTGAGCGGCGTCCGCAAGACGCCGGTGTCCGGCGTTCGGTCGGCCGGAGTGCACGGCTTCCATTGCGAGGTCATCGTGCAAGTGCGCGGACTTCGGGATCGTGCCGATCGGGTGGCGAACGTGCTGACCGCCTGGCAGATCCGGTGGGATGGGGATCCACCTCGTTTGATCACCGCTTACATCGTCTCTAGAGTTGGATAGACGATGGCAACGATCAAACACGCAATCGAGGAGCACGACGTTGTCGCGCTACGTGTGCCGGTCGGCGCCTGGCCGGCCGGGACCAGGGGTACGGTCGTCAGCCTCTACGACGGCGCAGCGCTGGTCGAGGTCGCCGAAGATGATCCGCCCGGCTCGGCGCTCGACAACCTGCTGACGGTCCCGTTCGAGGAGCTCGAGCTGCGCTGGAGTCACCGCAGCGGTCGGGTGGACGGCATGGAAGCCTGATGGAAGCCTCTTTCACCGCGATCGTACCTTCAGACGATCTACAGTTTTAAGGTAAACCCAGCGCTTACCGGCAGAATCGGCATCTGAGCCGTAGCCAAATCGGCCCGCACGGACTTTGCACGCAGGAGGTCACGGGTTCGAATCCCGTTGGCTCCACTCGCGAAGTGGCTGGAACTCGCCACGTTTCTCGCCGGCGCCTGCCGTGCCATTGACCGCGGCCTACCACTCGCCCGGCGGACGAAGGGTGCGATGTTCACGCCCTCTTGCCTCGATCCAAAACTAGAGCGACCCATCTTCTGGAATGACTCCAGATTCTGTGGTAGTCTGGCGGGCGATCATGACCGGCTCGGCCCAGGCGATCCCTTCCGACGCGGACTTGCTGAGAGCAAAGGGGTTGCGCGTCACGGCTCCAAGGCTCGCGGTGCTCGCGGCCGTCCGGGCCGGGGACCATCTGCCAGCCGATGAGATCGCGACCGCAGCTCGGGCGCGGATCGGGTCGATCTCGACCCAGGCGACCTACGACGTTCTCGGAGTTCTGATCGGTGCCGGCCTCGTGCGTCGGATCGAACCGGCTGGCAGTCCAGCGCGTTTCGAGACCAGGGTCGCCGACAACCACCATCATCTTGTCTGCCGCGATTGCGGCCGTACGGTTGACGTCGACTGCGTGACCGGCGTGGCTCCGTGTCTCGAGCCGGCAGACGCGGCCGGGTTCGAGATCGACGAGGCGGAGGTGGTGTTCTGGGGAAGATGCGCTAGCTGCCGGCAGGAGCACGACGGATGATCGGCCAGGAGACGATCGCTGCGACCGTGCGGGTACTCGACGACGACCGCGAGCTCGCCGCATCTGTCGCGGCCGACCGCCGACTGCTGGCCGAGCGTGCCTGCATCGCGAGCGCTCTGGTGCTGCAGCGTGGGCGCTGGAGCGCCGGACCGAGCGCGGAGGAAGCCTCGCACGGGTTCGGACTGCTCATCTTGCGGGGACTGCTGAGCGGTCGCGTCGGCCTGCGCGGCGGTTATGGCGCCGAGGTGCTGGGTCCCGGCGACCTGTTCCGACCGCTGCCGCGACCTTACGCGCGCGCCGCATCGCCGTTCGACTCGAACTGGACCGTGATCCGCCCCACGAAGCTGGCGCTGCTCGGCCCGCGGTTCGTGACCCGCGCCGCGCCTTTCCCCGAGCTCGGGGCGGAACTCGTAGGCCGAGCGCTCGAGCGTACACGCCGGCTCGCGGTGAACATGGCGATCGTCCACAACCCCAGGGTGGACGAGCGCGTGCACATGCTGCTATGGCATCTAGCGCTGCAATGGGGGCATCTGACGCGCGAGGGGACGGCGCTGTCACTCCCGCTCACCCACGCGTTGCTCGCCGAAATGATTGCCTCTCGCCGCCCGACGGTGACCAAGGCGCTTTCCCAACTGGCCCAACAGGATCGCGTCCGATCCACCGATGACGGCTGGCTCCTCACCGGTTCCGTGCCCGCCGAGCTAGAAGCACTCATCGCACTCGGCGGCGCGCCAGGCACCGGAGAACTTCTCGGTAAGCGTGGTGACAAGATCGCTATTGATCGCCCCGCACGCCACCTACCGTGGGTGCATGCTCACCAACTCGCTCCATCCAAGTAACAGCACCACGACGGATTCTCTGACAGTCACTGTCAGCTTGCCGGTTTACCCGCACCGACGCGTCGGCAATTTCGCAGAAGGTATGGCCCAACCGGCGACGCTCGCGGCGTGTCGAATCGGTAGCTTCGCGGACGGCATGTACACGAGTGTCGACACCCTGGCGACCGTACCGGCGACCGCCGCCCTGACCTCAGAGGACGCGCTGGCGGCCTGACCCGCAGCTTCTCGCAACACCGGCGGGGCGCGGAGAGCTGGCGGACCAGTCACTCCGCGCCACCGCTCCACCTACAGAAGTTGCGCCGGACCGAGGTACCCTTATCGCCGGCGGCCCGAATCGCGAGTCGCCCCGGACGAGGTAGCGCCGTACCCGGTCCGCACGACGGCGTTCATTGATGGAGGTTCGATCATGCTCGCCGTCGTGCAAGTCGTCGGAGCACTGCTGGTCCTCGTTCCGTTCGCCGCGCAGCAGTTCGGGAAACTCAACGCCGAGGCGTCTGCGTATCTGTGGCCCAACGCAGTCGGATCGGCAGCGCTCGCTGTGCTCGCTGCCATCACCGGACAGTGGGGCTTTCTGCTGCTCGAAGCGGTGTGGTCGGCCGTGGCCGCACGGAGCATCATCCGCGGGGTCCGCCCAACGCCTCGCTGAGCCTGAGCGAGGGCGTCGGATCGAGACTCACGCTGGCTGCGCCGCGCAGGCGCGGACGGCGGTCATCACGACCTCCGCGACCTCTTTGGGGTGGGAGATCATGGCGACGTGCGAAGCGCCCTCGATCTCGGTCACCGTGGCGCCCATCCGCTCGTAGCTGAAGTGGTGGACGCCGGGGTCGATGCACCGGTCGGCGGTCGGGAGCACCGCCCACACCGGGTGGGTGCGCCACGCCGGGGTCGGCGCCGCCTCGCTGAGCGCGACGCCGGCGAGTGGGCGCTGACTGATCGCATAGAACGCCGCGTCGTCGGCCGGGATGTCGGCACAGAATGACTCGTGGAAGCCGTCGAGCGAGAGCGTGAATTCGCTGCTGCCGTCGGGCAACGTGTGCTGAACGATGTAGGGGATGATCCCCGGCGGCGGGAACTTGGACTGGAGGTCGGTCAGGTTCTCGCCCTCGTCGGGCGCGAACCCGGAGATGTAGACCAGGCCGACCACGTTGTCGGCGGTGCCGGCCGCGGTGATGACCGATCCGCCGTAGGAATGGCCGACGAGCAGAACCGGCCCGTCGATCTCACCGATCACGCCCTTGAGGTAATCCCCGTCGCCACCGGTCAGGCCTCGCAGCGGATTCGGCGGAGCGATCATCGTGACGCCCTCGCCGAGAAGCTCGTCGTAGAGGCCGCGAAAACCGGATGCGTCGGCGAACGCGCCGTGGACGAGAACGATGGTCGGCTCAGCCATTGCAAATACCTCTTCTCATAGGATTGGACGGACGCGCATCGGCGCCGCGGGAACCACGACCCCGGTGGCTCCCTCAGCGCGTACGTGAATCCCACGTAGCCTGACCCGGCGCGCCCTCAAGATCTCGGATCGCGCGCTGGTTGTCAAGACCGGTAACGAACGCAACACGACTGATCGCGTGGCGCAAACATAGAGGGAGGCTGATGTACGCCGGGCCGGGGAGGAAACGCACCCATCCTCTTCGGACGCGAAGCGGTCGAGGACGCCCGTCGCCGCGGTTACGGGATTCTCGAGACGGCCCCGTCGGAGCCCGACTCGGTACTCGCGTTCTCGCGGCTGAGCGATCTGTTCGACAGGCTCCCTGAAGCGATGCTGGAGACGCTTCCGATAGCGCAGGCGCACGCCGTGAAGGCTGCTCTGGCTCTGGGTGAGCTGCCGGAGGCGTCGGGCGATGTGCAGGCGCTGCCGCGCGCAATTCTGAGCGCGCCGCGCCGGCTTGCGGCCGCCGCACCGGTTCTGATCGCGATCGACGATGAGCAATGGCTCGATCCCGACTCGGCACGGGTACTCGCGTTTGCGCTCTGTCGCGCGGCGCGGTCGATCAGATCGGACGTGCCGACCATCGCGTCGCGGTGTTCGTGTGGTTCTCGATCGACGACGACCGGGATACGGCACGCGCCCGTCTTCGTGAGACGGTGGCGGTTGCGCTCCAGCAGGACTTCATGCGGTCTCAGCTCGGCCACCTCGTGACGGCCGGCCCCAGCGAAGCGGTGCTCGCCGAAGTCACGGTGTCGGGAACCCCGACCGACTGCGCTGCCGCGGTACGTGCGCTGCACGCCGCGGGAGCCGATGCCGTCGTCCTGCAGTCCGTGCCGAGAACCGAGGTCGAGCAGTTGGAGAGGGTTCGTGAGGACCTGCTGCCGTTGCTCGTTGACTGACTAACTGCGACGCGGCTCGATCGACGCGACGCCCTATACGCTCAGGCGCCGGTGGCCGACGACGCTTTCACTCACGCTCCTGGAACTGGGTTCCGAGCTGGCCTGCGGGCGGGCGTCCCGTTTGCGCTCGCGGGGCTCGTGCTGTCGGCGTCGTTCGGGGTCGTAGCTCACCAGGCCGGTCTGCCGAACATCGCGGCGATCGTGATGTCGCTGGTGGTGTTCGCCGGCTCGGCCCAGTTCGCCGCCGTGGCGATCATCGCCGCGGGGGGCTCGCTCGGCGCCGCGCTGATCGCGGCCGCACTCATGAACAGCCGCTTTCTGGCGATGGGCATCGCGCTCGGCCCATCGTTGTCGGGCGGCCCCTTCAAGCGGGCCGTGCAGGGGCAAGCGGTCGTCGATGCGTCGTGGGCGATGGCGCTCAGCAGCGACGGCAGCTTCGATCGGTACTTCTTGTTCGGGGCGACCGCGCCGCAGTACGTGACCTGGACGCTGGGGACGGTGATCGGCGTCGTCGGTCGGGGCCTGATCGGCGATCCGAACCGGTTCGGGCTCGATGCCATCTTCCCCGCGTTCTTCCTGGCTCTGCTGATCTCGCAGGCCCGCGACCCGGAGAGCCGCGGTGTGGCGGTCGCCGGCGCGATCATCGCATTGGCGCTGACACCGTTCACGCCCGCCGGCGTTCCGATCCTCGCCGCCAGCACCGCCGCGCTCTGGGGTTTGCGGAGCCGAGCCCGATGAGCTCCGCCTGGGAGCTGATCGCAGGCTGCGCCGTCCTCACGTTCGCGATCAAAGCGGCCGGACCCGTGGCGCTCGGGGGCCGTGAGCTGCCGGCGCGGTTCTCGTCGGTGATCACGCTGATGGCGCCCGCGCTACTCGCGGCGCTCGTGGTCACCCACAGCCTCGCGAACGGCCGTCATCTGGAGGTCGGTGCACAAGCGATCGGCGTTCTCGCGTCGGGTGCGGTGATGTTCAAGACTCGCTCGATCCCGTTGTGCGTCGTCACCGCGGCGCTCGTGACGGCGCTGTTGAGGGCGCTGTGAGCACCGGCGGCGGTGACGCGTGGTCACTCGCGGACTGACGCCGCTCCAGCGGGCGCGCATCAGCACCGCGACCGTCTTCTTCGTGTTCGGCGCGTTGCTTGCGACTTGGGTGTCCCGGATTCCCGTCATCCAGAGCAAACTGCACCTGAGTAACGCCCAGCTCGGGATTGCTCTGCTCGGGGCGCCGGTTGGACAGTTGCTCGCGATGGGAGTCACACCACGCGTCGTCCACCGTTGGTCGAGCGCGACCACAGCGCGCTGGGCCATCCTGGCGACCGGGGGATGCACGATCCTGCTCGGCTTGGCCGGCAGCCTGACCACGCTGACCCTGTTCCTCGTCCTGCTCGGCTTCACGCTGGGGACGCTTGACATCTGCATGAACACACAGGCGGTCGCCGTGGAACGCCGGTACCGGCGCCCGGTGATGTCCAGCCTGCACGGTGTCTACAGCGTCGGCGTGCTCGTCGGCGCAGCGTTCGGAGCGGCGGCGGCCGGCCTCGGCGTCGTGCCCGTCGCCCACTTCGCCGTGGCCGCCGGCGTTTTGGGACTCGTCGCCGTGATCGGCGCACGCGATCTGCTCGGTGCAAGCGCCGACGTCGCCGTCGACGCCACTACCGACTCGTCGACAGGAGGACGGAAGCCCCGGTTGCGGGAGCATCCAACCCTGATCGCGGTCGGCGTGGTCGCGTTCTGCTCGTTGTTCGCCGAGGGCGCAGGTGACAACTGGAGCGGCGTCTTCTTGCACCAGGTCGAGCACGCGTCGTATGGGCTTGCGCCGCTCGGAACGGCGATGATCGGGGTCGGGATGGCGATCGGCCGGTTCGCGGGAGATGGCGTGATCGCGCGCTGGGGGCGCGCCAAGACGCTGTTCTGGGCCTCGCTCGTGGCGAGCGGCGGCATCGTGCTCGCCGTGGCCGGGGGCTCGGTCCCGGCCGCGCTCGCCGGATACGCGGTGTTCGGTCTGGGCGTCGCGACGATCGTCCCGATTTCCTTCACGGTTGCGGGCAACGTCTCAGGAGTTGCGCCGGCCTGGGGCCTGTCGCGGGTCAGCACGATGGCTTACGTGGGCCAGCTAGCCAGTCCGGCGATCATCGGATTGGTCGCGCACGCCACCGGTCTGAGCTGGGCTCTCGCGATACCCGCGATGCTTCTAGTCGTCGTCGCGCCGCTGAGCCGAGTGGCGCGTGGCCGGTAGCTCGCCGGTGCGATCGGCGGGCTTACTTGTGCGGAGCGAGGTTCAGGCGCAGTAGACGTTCGATCGGCGTGATCACGTTGCCGCTCAGCGCGTTCCAGTGACGCCGTCGGACAGTGAAAGTGACGGGGAAACACGCCCAGCCTGGGGTGTCGGCGGGCCACGAAAAGCTGGCGACTGAACTAACGCTGGCGGTGGCGAGCAGTCGATCCGTCGTTCCGCCGCCTCGGAAATCGACCGTGACGGTTGCGGGGTTGGTGAAAAGCCCGGGCAGTTGATCGCACTCCCGCCGGGATGTGCTCGCGCGGCGGACGTGTCACCCACTCATTGCGACTGGGATTTGGCATCTTTGACCGGAGCCCACGAGCGGATGACCGACCGCGAGCTTGGATTCGGAGCAATGGAACCGGTGCTGACCAAGGCCCCTACCCTGTAAAACGCAGCAAACCGGGTCCGCGCCGGCCACGGGTGACACATAAGCATCGTGGGGATGCTTATGTGGCGCATGTGGCAGCCGGGCGCGAGGTTTGCTGCGTTTTACAGGTGGGACGGGGGTTGTCGCGAGGGGGGTTGCTCGCGGGGACGGATGGGGTGGCGATCTCGACACCATGGTCGGCTGACGCGCCGCGGCTTCTGGAGGATGCTTGGCGAGACGCTCCCAAGAAGGCGGGAGCGGTCCCGACGGCACGAGGGAAGGAGGAGTTCATGTCCGCAGCAGCCGAAGTCATTCATGTCAGGCGTAACCGCCCCACCTGGCCGTTGGTGACATCACTGATGGCGACAGGGCTGGCCATGTTTGCGGCCGCCGTTTGCGTGGTTCTTGGCGAGGAGGGAGTCCGCCTCTCCGAGCCGCTATGGAACGTCTCGGTTGACGTCTGCCGAGCGGTCACCGGTCTGCTGGGGCTCCTCATGATTAAGTCTTTGGCGTCCGGACGGCGCTTGGAGTCGAGTCGCATGGACACGTTCTGGACGGTGGTGAGCGGCGTGCTGTTTATCGTTGCCGCCGTCGTCGGCCTCGGCCTCGTGATCGTGATGACCGGCGTCGTCGGGCTCGTGCTCTTGTACGCCGGCGGAACCGTAGCCGTCGAGGAGGTCCGTTCCCCTTCAGCCCCGTGGCCGCAGGCACGAGGCGATCGGCACCGCCCGCTCGATCCCGTTGGCAATCCCGGTCGTGTAGTCGTGGAAGTTGAACCCGACGTCGCCGTCCTCGTTGTAGATCCACGGGAACCGCTGGTCGACGACCTGGACGATCGAGATGTTGCCGTAGGCCGGTAGGCCGCGGGACTTGGGGAAGCTTTCATCGAGCGGAGCCACATCCACCCCGTCGCCGGCGGCGGCGCGGGCGCGTTGAATGATCTTGGCATCACGCTGGGACTCGGCCGCGACGCGGGCGCTGGTGAAGCGGATCGTGTCGCCATTAGAGAGATTGGTGCGGTAGCGGCCGACCTGCTGGGGGGTGACGCCGAAGTGGGCGTTGGCCTCGCCGAAAGGAATCCCGCCGGTGTAGTGCAGGCTGACGGCGATCGTCGCGTGATCGTCAATCGCCTCGCGAACGCGGTCGAGCAGCCCGACATTCTCGTTTGCGCTCGACTTCGTGATGTCGGCGATGTAGCCGGCGGAGCGGAGGATCTTCTGGATGCGAAGCGCCGCCTGCCACATGGTGACTCGCTCACCCGGCGCCCCGCCGTTGTCGATCGACATGATCCCCGAGTCGTCGATGTCGACCGGGTGGAACGTGATGCCGAGCGCGGTGACCGGCCTGGGCCCGTCGACCTCCGCGGTCGAGTCGAAGTTCGGGCCGCCGGAATGTCCGGGATCGAGGACCACGACCGGCCGCTTGGCCGGGCACACCGGTGCGGGAGCAGCGGGCTGAGTCGACGTTGCGATCATCGGGCCCGGCTCGGACGTGGCTACAGCCCCGGAGGCGCCACAAGCGACGGCCAAGCACGCAACGCCCGCAAGCGCAGCCGCGACCACGCGGCCACGGGGCCGCGCCGCCCTCCGTCTGATCCGTCCAGTACGCAGACACCGGAGAGTAGCCTCCCGGGAGCGAGGCACGGACACCGTTCGTGCCGGGACCGGCGCTCATGCACGACAACGTCGACAGCCTGATCCTCGATCTCCTGGAGTGGATCGGGCCCGTTCCACGACCGTATGCTGAGACGGTCAAGGCATGGCGAACGTCCTGTCCGCGCTTGCCCGTGTGGGAGCAGGCCAACGAGCTGGGCTTGATCAGCCGCCGTCGCGATCCTCAAGGCAACGCGCTCGTCGCGGTTTCGCCCCACGGGGCCGAGCATCTGCGACGACAACGCCCGAGTTCAGGGCAGGAATGAGCTCGTGCGGTAGTGCTGGGCGCGCTCGTCGTAGCGCGAGAGCAAAGCGTGGGCCGTCGGCTCGATCACGGCTGTCTCGTAATCCTCCCCGGCGAACCCGCGGATTGCATCCAGGCCGTCGAACCGCGTCAGGGTGACGAACGCCACCTCGCTCCCGTCGTCGCGGCGAAGGACATCGGCGTTGCGGAAGCCCGGGATGTCGCGCATCGAGGGAAACAGCTCGGACAGCAAGAAGCGCTCGTACGCATCGGCGTTCTCGGGGAGCGTCCATCCGCGCCACAGTCGCGTGATCATCAGGTAAACGGGATATCACAATGGAGTGCGTTCTTCACAACTGGCGCGGCACGGAGGACGTTTCGGTACAACACCAGAATCCAGGTGACCCCGAGGCCGGCGACTGCGTGTCCTGGCGACCAGGGAGGACGTTCCATGCGCTTTCGACGGTGTGCGGCGGCCGCGGCCGTGGCCCTCTTCGCTGTGCTCGCTGCGAGTGGAGGAACGGCCAGCGCGGCCTCATGTCCGTGGATGAACCCGACGCTGTCGCCGAACGCGCGCGCCGAGATGCTGCTCGGCGCGATGAGCCTCTCGGACAAGGTCGCGATGACTTACCAGCAGTACCCGCTCGACTATCACTACGGGGCGGCGGGTTACATTCCTGGAAACGCGAGCCTGTGCATCCCCGACCTCGTGTTCAACGACGCGGGACAGGGAGTCGGTGACGCGCAGACGGGCACGACGGCGTTCCCGGCGCCGATCGCGCAGTCGGCGAGCTGGGATCCGGGGCTTCAGTACCAGTTCGGCGCGGCGCTCGGGCAGGAGGCCTCGGAGAAGGGGATCGACGTGCAGCTCGCGCCTGGGATCGAGACGGATCGGGTGCCGATGGACGGGCGCAACTGGGAATACGCAAGCGAGGATCCGTTCCTGTCCGGCCAGACCGGTGCGGCCGAGGTCGAGGGCATCCAGTCGCAACACGTGATCGTGACGCTCAAGCACTACATCGCCAACAGCCAGGAGACCGACCGCATGACCGACTCCGCGGACGTCGATCAGCGGACGCTCGAGGAGATGTACGCGCCCCAGTACGACGTCGCGATCCATCAGGGTGGCGCGATGGGGGTGATGTGTTCCTACAACCGGATCAACAGCGTCTACGCCTGCGAGAACCCGCAGACGCTCAAGGGGATGCTCGACGGACAGTTCGGGTTCACCGGGATGGTCGTCTCGGACTGGGGCGCGACCCATTCGACTGTGGCCTCGGCGATGAACGGCCTCGACATCGAGATGAACGTGACGCCGGGCACGTACTTCGGGCCCGCGCTGGAGACCGCGGTCGAGGACGGACAGGTGCCGACGAGCACGCTGAACGACATGGTGCTCCGGATCCTGCGCGCGATGTTCACCGTCGGCGTGTTCGACCACCCGCCGGCCGCCCAGCCGGAGGCGTACGCCGCGCCGGTGTCCACGCCTGATCACGTCGCCCTGGCTCGGACGATCTCTGAGGAGGGAACGGTCCTCTTGAAGAACCAGGACGGCATCCTGCCCCTCACCGGTTCGGGGCAGAAGATCGCGCTGATCGGTCCGGCCGCCGGGCAGACCGGCGCCGAGAACGAGTACAACGGCGAGGGCAGCGGCCACATCCCGGAGGTCGGGGTCGTGCCGGTGGTCAGTCCGCTCCAGGGGATCACCCAGCGGGCCGCGGCAGACGACGACACGGTGCTCTACGCCGACGGGACCGCCACCGCGGACGCAGTCGCGGCTGCCAAGGCCGCGAACGTCGCCGTGGTCGTGGTGGGCGACTCCGAGAGCGAGGGGACCGACCGCTCGAGTCTCACGCTCACCGGAGGGACGTGCACGCTCGAGGGCTGCGTCCCGCAGACCTCGGACCAGAACGCGCTGATCTCGGCGGTGGCGGCGGCGAACCCGAACACGGTCGTCGTGCTCGACACCGGCGGGCCGGTGCTGATGCCGTGGCTCGGCCAGGTCAAGGGGCTGTTCGAGGCGTGGTATCCGGGCCAGGAGGATGGCAACGCGCTTGCCGCGCTGCTGTTCGGCGACGTCGACCCGTCCGCCCACCTGCCCGAGACGTTCCCGGCTTCCGAGACCGCCCAGCCGATCAGCACCGCCGCGCAATGGCCGGGGGTCACCGAGCCCGGCGACAGCGTCGGACCGCACTCGATCTACAGCGAAGGGCTACTCGTCGGCTACCGCTGGTACGAGGCCAACGGAGTCACGCCGCTGTTCCCGTTCGGGTATGGGCTCTCGTACACGACGTTTCACTTCTCGGATCTGACAGTGACGCCGGCGTCGAGCGGGGCGGTTGCGCGCTTCACCCTCCAGAACACGGGGTCACGCTACGGGGCCGACGTGGCTCAGGCGTACGTCGGGATGCCCGCCTCGACCGGCGAGCCACCCCGCCAGTTGAAGGGCTACCAGAAAGTGTGGCTCGAACCCGGACAGAGCAAGACCGTGTCGATCGCGCTGCCCGAGACCTCGTTTGCCCACTGGGACACAACCGCCGGCACGTGGGTTGTCACGCCGGGTGACTACACGGTGTCCGTCGGCGACAGCTCGGCCGGCCTCCCGCTCCAGGCGACTCTCAGCCGCTCATCCGCGCAACTCCCCGCCGGCGCATACTGATCAGCCAGACGCCTGCGCATTGCCGAACACGTTGCAGGCCCCGCCCGCCGTCAGGGTGAGACCAAAGGTCCCCGTGACGATCTGCGCCGTCCCGCCAGACCCGAGCGCGTAGGAGAAGCTCACCTGCGCCGCGGCGCTGGTCATGAACGAGAAGCTCGCGGTGGTAGGGGTTCCGCCGCTGGCGGCGGGGACGGTCCCGTGCTGGAGGCTCTCCGCCGAACTCGTCGCCACGTCCGCGGAGAAGGTGCCACTGCTCGACGAACTGTTGATGACCGACAGCGTGACCGTGCCGCTCGTCCCGCCCGGCGAGGTGCACTCTAGGGTGAGGCCGCCGAAGTTGCTGAGCGCCGTCGCCGTGGGTGTGCCGGAGGCGCTGATCTGTGTGAACATGTGACCGTCGACGTTTGAGGCGTTGGTCGCGTTGGTCGCATTCGTGGCGTTCGTCGCGGTGGTCGCGCTCGCAGCCGTGAGAGCGCTGGTGGCCGTCGTCGCGCTCGTGGCCTGACTTGCGCTCACCGCATTCACGGCATTCGTCGCATTCACGGCGTTCGTCGCGTTCACCGCGGTTGATGCGGTGACGGCGGTGCCCGCGGTGAGAGCGCTGCCCGCAGTGAGGGCGCTGCCCGCAGTGAGGGCGCTGCCCGACGTCTTCGCGTACTTGACCGAGAGCGTCGGCGCGAGCTTCTTGACCAGCGCCGTGTCCTGGGCGTTCTCGCTGGCGGGCTTCTTCTTGGACTTGGCCCTCGCGCCGGTCGCAGCCGGCGCGCGACCCAGCGCTCCCGCCGCGTAGCTGGTGCCGCCGAGCGCGACGAATAGCGCGATCGCCGATATCACCAGCGCTGGACTCGGCCGGCGCATCGAAAACATGCTCATGCTCACTCCTTGGTCCTCGGCGCCCCCAATCGCCACCGCCTGGCACCATAGTTCCCTGATCCGCAGCGACTGAAGCGTTCCGGCTCGCCCGCCCGGACTCCAGAGAGGTCACGATGAGCGAGGCGGACGACCGCGCTCGTGGGTTTTCACCCTCCGCCGCGGCCATCCGCGCTCGGCTCATGAGAGGAGAGAGACCTCTTACATCATCAATTACCACATGCGATGGACAGCTACGAGCCGGTGGTTGCATTGCAACCACGGCCATCCGGGGACGCGGGCTGTGCTCGAGTCGTCCGCTCAGGGGTTGGCGCGCAACGCGATGATCCGGCTGGCCGCCTGCTCGGCCGAGGACCGGCTGAGCGTGCCGTGGGCGAGCGCCGACGCGATTGCGTTCCGGGCGGTGGTCCCGATCGCCGGCGAGTTGTCGTCGGGGTTAGGTGCGGCGCACAGGATCAGGTCGGCTCCGGCCGACGCCGCGAGCGAGGCGCGCCGGCCGACGCCGCCGAACGCCTCGAGCGCGCCGGCCTCGATCCCGTCGGTGATAGTCACGCCGGCAAACCGGAGCCGGCCCCGGAGCTCGCCCTGGATCACCTTCGCCGACAGGCCGGCCGGGCGGCTCGGGTCGAGCGCCGGGTACACCGCCCACGAGGTCATCACGAGCTTCACGCCCGCCGCGATCGCGTTCACGTACGGCGCCTCGTCGACCGCGCGCAGCGTCGACAGCGACTGCCGCAGCGTGACCGGGCGCAGATCGGTGTTCTGGCTGCGTGAGGCCGCGCCGAGCCCGGGGAAGTGCTTGGCGGTCGCCGCGACTCCCAGGTGCTGCTGGGCCGAGATGAACGCGGCGGCGAGTGCGGCCACCGTGTTCGGGTTGCTCGAGTAGGACCGCTGGAACTCGTCGATGAAGTTGCCCGACTGCCGGAAGACGTCGAGGACGGGAGCGAGGTTGACGTTGATGCCCGCGCCGCGAAGGTTGCGGCCGGCGCCGACCCCGGCCGTAGCGGCTGCAGAAACGCCGTCTGGGCTCTCGCCGATCTGCTTCTCCGACTGGCTCGGGGCCCCGGGCAGGCGCCGGACTTCGCCGCCCTCCTGATCGGTGAGCATCAACAGCCGGTCGTGGAGCGGACTGGCCAGGCTCGCCTGCTGGAGCTCGTCGATCACTCCCCGGAGCTGGCCGGCGCTCGAGATGTTCGGCGAGAAGAAGATCACGCCGCCCGCCTGGCCGGCTCGGATCGCGGTCAGCAACGACTGCGGGGGCCGTAGCCCCGCGTAGGCGTAGATGATGCGCTGCCCGGCCAGCTGCTGGAGCGAGAGGCGCTGGACGAGCGGCCGCACCCTGGACGCCCTCGCAACGGCGTCCCGGACCGGCCCGGCACCACCGGCAACACCCGCGGTCATGCTGGCCACGAGGACCGCCATCGCGTACAGGAGTCGTCCGAACATCGGCACCGAGTGAACCACGTCCCGAGGTTGCGCGCCGCGCGACGCGCCGCGCGAGGTTCTTAACGAGCGCTTGCGAGAGTCTTACGAGTGACGCCCACTAGTGCATTGTTAATCGACAGACCACGTCTTCGATGCTCTACTGGTGAGCGGCTGCCGTTCACTGGGAGAACAGCCGACAGTGCCGCATTGGATTCTCCCGGAACGGTCGATGCGGCCTGCCCAAGCCCCCAAGCACAAGCAAGGAGAAGTAACTATGCGACTTCTGACACAGAAGTGGCTGGGTCGGCTGCTGCTCGGACTCCTGACCGTAGCGGCTGTCCCCGCAACTGCATCGGCTGCGCCCTCTCACACCAGCCCGGTGGTGGGTCATGTGTACATCGATGACAACACCACCGGCGTGAACACGATCGCTGCGTTCGACCGTCACGCCGATGGGTCGCTCACGGCGGAGCCGGGATCTCCGTTCATCGCGGGCGGTCAGGGAACGGGATCGGGTCTCGCCTCGCAGGGCGCGATTCAACTCTCGTCCGACGGTCGCTTCGTCATTGCCGCGGATGCCGGCAGCAACCAGGTGTCGGTGCTTCGCATCGAGCGGGACGGAGCGCTGAGGCTGGTGCCGAACGGAGTCGTGCCGTCGGGCGGTGCGACGCCGGTGAGCGTCGCCGTGCATGGTGACATCGTCTATGTCGCCAACGCCGGTGCCGCCGACACCAACTACAGCGGATTCCGCCTGGGCGACGGTGGCGTGCTGCGCCCGATCCCGGGTGCGACGATCGCGCTGCCGTCAGACGCGCAGCCGGGTGACGTTCTGTTCAACGGCGACGGAACAAGGCTCGTCGGTACGCGAGTCGGCACCTCGCAGGTCGACAGTTTCACGATCGACCACTGGGGCCGCGCGATCGCCGCTCCCGGCTCGCCGTTCCCGGCCCAGGGGCTCGGACCGTTCGGGAGCGAGTTCCGCCCAACCGACCCAGACCAGCTGTTCGTGTCGAACGCCCACAACGTCGGAGCCGGGATCG
>Ga0335072_10006862_pt1 | contig 16617 bp, 28 predicted proteins | sample Lox_Sample_21_FD_206725 | JGI IMG/M metagenome (GOLD analysis project Ga0335072, IMG submission 206725) | Soil microbial communities from Loxahatchee National Wildlife Refuge, Florida, United States - Lox_Sample_2.1 | ecosystem: Environmental > Terrestrial > Soil > Wetlands | place: USA...
ATAGCAATGACAGCCAGGATGCGGGCTTCTTTATAGCTGTGGTGGAAACAACGCTGCGCTTTAGCAGAATATATGCTGGTCAAAAGGGTAACAAATGGGCTCTCCAAACCAGGTGGCCTTGGATGGAGGATCTAAATAAAAAGGAAGAGCGTGAGAGGGCTCTATTCCGTGCAGAACAGCTTGAAGAGTACAGAGGATTACTAAAGAAGGAGCTTGCTGCTGTTGGGGCTTTGCATCTTCTAAGACAAGCTAAGCCCCAGAGCGAGCGTGGAGGCTAGGGCGTGACGTTGAAAGCTATTTATATTTGGCTAAATAGAGAGCTCTTGTGACTAAAAGAAAATCGCTAAGCCCTGAGGAAAAACAAACAAGGCAGCGAGAGCTTGGCGAGGAGTTACGAAAGCTATTCAGTGAAAGGCTAGGCGTTCCCCAGAGGCTACTAAGGATTCAAGAAGTGGACTTGATGGCTGGCATGAACGTAGGGCCTAGTATTTATCTTAGGCCAAGCTCGAGCAACAAGGTACAGATAGCAAACTATGATGTACACCTGCATGACGGTGGAGTAGAGTATGGCGTTGGCTTTTGGGTAAACCACGTCCCGCAATTTAAGAATGTATACCTGGGAGGTGGCCCTCCAAACAGCGCAGTTATGGACTTAGCGGAAAGTATGCGAAAGCTAATTGTCAAGCTAGGAGCAGAACCAGCTATATTTCTTCATTGGAGTACAAGCAGGACTGAAAGTAGAACATTAGAGTATCCTGAGAAACCACATAACTAAGCCTCCCCACCCCAGCCCCTAGCAGGCGCCGGAGGTGAGTTATGTGCTCTTTGAAAAGTATATATATCTAAAGAAAGTGAGCTATTTTGTGATATTATGCCTACAAAACCTGGAAATTCTTCTAGTATAGTTTTCAATGACAGAACTGTTGAACTTGTCGTGCAAAAAGGAGTTTCTTTCCCAGAAGAGGGTAGAAAACTGTTAACAGAGCTTACACAGCACTACTTGGTAGCTGAAACTGCAGGAAGCAGGACAAGAGAAGATGGTGGCGTTCTAAGGCCACATGGCGTGCTTGTCTGGAACGGCGAATATTTGACCGATGATATAGAGGTTCAATTTAAAAGAAAAATGAAGATATACTGCCTTGATGAAACAGCACAAGAGCATCAGGAAGAGGAAAGGTTGGCCAGAGTGAGAGTAGAGGTTAAAAAGTCTGGTAAAGAAACGTACTTCTTGGCTACTTTTGAATACGAATTAGGTAGGAGAACTACTCCAAAAGAAGCAGCTTTTCTTAGGAGCCTGCCCAAAGAGCGACCTGCAGATTTGTTTGCTAGGCTATTAGGAGACGCTCAAGAAGAGGATAGAACTGATCGTATGCTCCCATGGCTACGTTAGTAAAACCTTAGCCCCTCAAGCCCAGAGGCCCGGCCCGAGAAGGTGGGGACGTTGAAAGCTATTTATATCTGGATAGGTTCAGCTATCTTGTGATTTAGTGCCTCTACAAATTGATGCTGAAGGCAGGAAAAAATTAAATAACGCAGCTAGAACTCTCTTAAGGATTATGAACACAGAAGAGGCGCGCCTTAGCTTTCCGGTTTTTTACGCGAGAGGAAGATCTCTAGAGAATTCTGGCCATACAGATGACGGAGTATTTGAAGCATACTGTAGAGCTTTTGAAGTAGGACAAGTAGGTATGGAAGTTATTCCTGAGAGGCAACTAAGGTTTGTAGCAAATAGAGCATTCACTTATGCAACTTCAGACGTTGTAAGGAGTCTTCATGCACCGCATACTCCGTCGCCAGAAGACCTAGCTAAGATAAAAGAGCAACTCGAAAGAATAAAGCCTGCAGCAAGGTATCTGGGCCGTTTGGAGGTAGAGACTCTTGAGGGTATGCTAAACGACGTGGCTGCCCTAGAAACCGCACCTTTAGTGGGGAAACGAGAACCACCGAAGATAGAGCCAGCAATGCCCAATCCAAAGCGACAGGATAGATATGTATAGAGCCTTCTTCTAGCCAAGGCGCGATAATGTTTAAAGCTTTGAGTAAGAAAGCTATATGTGCTATTATGCCAGCAAGTAGAATAAAACGGTGGATCATACCACCCGAACTTTTGCGTCAAATCCCTCCAGAAGTCGCTGCTGAAGATCAAAGAGTAAAGAAGGAGCTTAGAGAAGAAAACTTGGCTCAAGGCAGAAGATCATTCAAAATCGGACTGCACGTATCAAAGCAGAATCATCCTGGTGACTGGAATCACTAGCAGGCGCCAGGAGGGTAGGAGAAAGAGCTAATACTTTTGGCTAGCTATCCTAATCGTATGAAGGCTATGATTATCCCAGGCAATGGGAATACTGACATTTCTGAGAATTGGTTTCCTTATACGAAGCGTGCTCTTGAGAAGTTAGGCGTTAAAGTAATTGCCAAGAATATGCCAGATCCAGAGCTAGCTCGTAAAGAGTATTGGCTACCTTTCATCGAGCAACAACTAGCTGGAGATAGCAATGCTATACTTATTGGCCATTCAAGCGGGGCAATAGCTATTCTAAGGTATTTAGAGAAGCACAAAGCTCAGGGAGCTGTGCTAGTTGGAGCGTACTATACTGATTTGAATTATGAAAACGAGCGTAAAAGTGGCTACTTCAACGAGCCTTGGCATTGGGAGAAGATAAAGCATAACGTAAAGTGGATAATACAGTTCGCTTCGACAGACGACCCATTTATACCAATTCAAGAAGCCCAATATGTCCACGACAAGCTCAATACCGAATACCACGAATTCAATAACCAAGGCCATATGGGAGCAGATGTTAACAAGCTAGAATTCCCCGAGCTAGTCGAAGCAGTGAAGAAGAAGCTCTAAGCCCCCCCCGCCCAGCCCCCCAGCAGGCGCCGGCGCATGAGGGGCTAGGGAAGCTAGAACGTCATTGATCGTCCAAAAACTTCAGCATATCGCCCGTCTTCCAAGTTTTAATTACCCTTTGCATTGTGAAGTGCTTGTCATCACTCCAGATACCATCATTTTCTACAGAAAGAGCTAGGGCAATAAAGGGAGTATCATCAGGATCAATCTTATCCATTATTGCCATTGCCTGATCAAATCTTTCCTCTATTGCAATGTCATCAACCACATATATCCTTTTGAAAATGTTAGCCATCAGCTTGCCTAAAGCCTCTTCTGGTATATGCACCTTTGCTAGGATTTCTTTTTTATGGTCGCTCAACTCCTTTTTTGCAAATTCTGTAGTCAAAAATTCGAATTTGTTTGAAAACAATATTCTCCTACTTGCTGAGTCTTTTACCAGAGCGGCTATAATCCTGTTTGTATCCACAATTATTTTCATGCAACGAACCTTTTTCGTATATCATGTTTTATCTTGTGGCCAATTCTTTCAGCATCGCTCTCGGTAAGTTCGCTTTTACTGAGCAGTTTATCCATGTTGCGTAGCTCTTCAAGCCTTCTCTTGATAGCCTGTCTTGCTACCTCGCTCCATTTAAACTCCTTGTGCGCTTTCATCTCCTTGAACAACTCTTTCGACACAGATAGGGTTATGTTGACCATACATATCACACATAGCTATATGTGTAAATAAATATATATGGCTTGTGGTTTAGCCAAGCCCTCTCTCCCCGCCCAGATCCCTAGCAGGCGCCGGGGGCGCGGGAGAGGGCTAAGGGGCCCGGAGAGGCTAGGGGGGCGTGGATTTGAAAGCTATTTATATCTAAAGAAAGTGAGCTTTGTTGTGATATTATGGCAAGCGACAGGCGCAATCTAAGGGAATATCATGGTTATCATGGAAGAATAGAGCCGAGGTTGGGCGATCAGCTGGTTGTGAATGCTGGAGACGCGATAGCTCGTCTTGAGAAAGGGGCTCGCGCACTAGACAGCGGATCTCTCCCTAGTTCTTTGAACATAATCTGCAACAGCTTCGAAGCGTTGGCTAGGGAACTCAAAGAAGAGAGCAGAACTGATATTCCCTACGATAAGAGAAGGAACCTACCAGAGATACTAACGCCGCATGTGATAGACCTGAAAAGAGCTTTCGGACAGCTACAAAGCGATGTTCCTTCTTCAGATACGCACTACAGCACGAGCCTGCTGGGCCTGCACGAGATTGCAGGAGCGCTCGAGCAATATGTGCTGGCAAAAACACAGCTTATGGGATTTCCAGTAACCCAGTCAAAAATATATACTGACGGCATTGTTCACGGCGAATTGTGGGATAATAGACGCCTAAATGCGTTACTTGCAATGGAACACCTTTCTGACGCTTTCACCTTTGTGGGAACTGCAATGGCAGTGAAAAACGTGGATGTAGAAGCGCAGAAATTAGATATCAAACACAAACACAAGCAATATTCACCAAACCCAGCGCTGGCGTCGCTTTATGAGCTAGCAATCGGGAAAGTGGACCTGGCACTTCACCATCTTGGAATAAAAGAAGAGGAAGCTGCAAAGCTGCTTGTTAGAGAAGGAACAGTTCAGTCGCCTGCATGAACCAAAGCCTTCATCCCCCACTCTCCACCCAGATCCCTAGCAGGCGCCGGGAGAAGGGTTAGATCTTAAGCACCGGCTTCATAGATATTATCATGGTGGTCATAATCTTCTATGATTACGACTTTTCTGGATTCATCTATAGAATAAGTTAGAACAAAGCTCTTGTCTATATGAACGGCTCTTATTCCTTGCATAGGCTTGCTAAGCGGCTTGAACCTGTAAGGATCTTCTAGTATCTGAGTAAGCTTTTTTCTAATAATCAGCAACTGCATATGGCTTTTCTTTTCCATCTTCTTGAAAAGCTTTTGCACGTGTTCTTTCATTTCATAGGAGTAGGCTGCCATGCCAATCTACCTACTTGATATTGAACATTCTGTCAAAATCCTTCATGCTGCCTACACGCACAGTCTTCTCCTGGGCTATCTTCTCGAGCTTCTTTAGATAAGACGCCTTGATTCTAGGCTCAAAAACAAGAGTTTCATATTCTTTAGCCATTGCTTCGATAGCTTGTGATTTGTCCTTTAGGCCATACGCCGCCTTTATCACATTAAGTACTCTGTTAGCGTTATCGCTTATGTCTACTATAGCTTTAACCATATTAACACCATATTAATACAGCACTAATAGATATATATAGCTTGTGGTCGAGCTCTAAGCCCCTCCTACCCCCGATCCCTAGCAGGCGCCCAGGGCCGGGAGCGAGAGAGGGGGGGTAGAGGGCGTGACGTCGATAGGCTAGATAAAAAGCTTAAATATCTGAAAATCAAAGTACATCTGTGATTACATGCTAGGAGAAAGATTGGCAGGAGAAGCAAGGACACCAAGAGGAGCATGGCTGACCCCTGGAGATGGAGGAATACCTTACGCTTATAGGCTATCAAATGGGGCTGTAGTGATACCGACATACGCAGTAGCAGGCCCTATGAAGTTTATACCATCATATTCACCAGCGGATGAGAGGAGCGCAAGAATTCTGCTAAGGCAGGGATACACAACCGAAGATAAGATAGAACTGCTAAGGGCGACTGTTGGGCAGAGCCAGATGCCTGGCGTAAGGATGAATGTGGGTGAACACGACGCAGCGCAAAAGGCACCAGCAGTCATAGATCACCTGCTCGATTTCCCTTCACAGGCTACAAGAACGGATTCTGCACTCAGGGCGTTGAGTCGTTTCGTAAGGAATAGGACACCGCTAAGAACGCCAGAGCCTGAGGTGGTAAAGTCAAGGGAAGGAGAAGCCCTGGCTCACTTCTCAGTACACACCGAGAACCGCATGGTTGTGTAGATTTTGATAAAGCCTAGCTCCTAGCTAAGCCTTAAGCAAAGTCAAGCCCCAGCCCCCAGCAGGCGCCGGGGCCGGGAGCGAGAGAGGGGAGGCAGGAAGATAGATAAAACCACGCTGCCATCATAAACTATGCGAATAAAGAGGCCTGCAGCACTTGTTGCAATAATAGTATTATGCGAGGTTGTAGGACTACTTGGCTCTCTCTTTACATTCAGCTCAATACCAACCTGGTACGCAAGTCTGAGCAAGCCTTCATTCACGCCACCAAGCTGGCTCTTCGGGCCTGTATGGGTCATCCTATACTTCCTTATGAGCGTATCCGCATACCTGATATATGAAAACGGAATCAAGAAAAAGAACGTGAAGAGGGCACTCTATGTATTCGCAGCGCAGCTAGCACTCAATTTCCTATGGTCTGTAGCCTTCTTTGGAGCAAGGTCGATATCCCTTGGGCTTGTCATAATAGTACTCCTCTGGATCGCTATAGCGATAACTATCATAGAGTTCTTTAGGATAAGAAAGAGCGCTGGAGTGTTATTACTCCCCTACATAGCTTGGGTCACCATCGCGATGGCGCTTAACTACTCGATACTAGTGCTGAATCATATGTAACTCTAGCGTACTCTGCTTTTAACCTGCAATGCCCTTGCGTATACTTCATTCTTGAGCCTAGACTCTAGAGTAGCCCAGGTCTTTCTTTCTTTGTTTAGTATTCTGATGAATTTCTTGTTCATTCGATCATCTTTTTGATCCATTTCTGAATTTGGTTCCTGTTTACTTCACCCAAAGCTATTTTGTTCAGGTAATTTCCTACCACATCTATTTCGCTTTTATCATATTTAAACTTAACGTTGTTTAACTCCAGAAACGTTACCATGGCGTAAAAGGCCGTTCTTTTGTTTCCATTTAGAAACGCGTGAAGCGATATAATGTCATGAAGCAAAGTAGTTGCGTAGCTTAGCATCTCTTCTGTGTATTCTAGCTTATCAATCATCTGTTCAAAGTTAGCCTTGTTGAGGATAGTGCCCCCTTCGCCTATCACCTTGTTTATCTCTATTATCTGGCTGGAGGTTAGCTTCACCAGTTTAGCCATAATCTAGCTTATCAATCAAAGCCTTAAAGCCTTTAGCCAAGCACCAGCCCCCTAGCAGGCGCCCTGGGGGCTAGTTATGCCTGAAGCCTATCTAGGTGCTTAACAAGTTCTTCGTAAACTTGCTTTCTCTTCTTCTCATTAAGGCGGGAGAGCTTTCTCTGTGCCATTTGTGAGGATATGGTGAATATATAGTTGAGCTTGATGACGCTCTTTTTCATTAGTCCATCCGCTTCGGTTAATTGGATGCCTTTCATTTCTATATTGCTCGTTATTCCGGCTATAACTACATTGCCTAGTTCCTCGAAGAGCACAAGAGCTGGCCGGGTTTTGATTTCTGAGCTATCCGTAAACTGGACTTGGGCCAATATTACGTCTCCGGGCTCAGGCATTGTCCCACACAGCGTCTGCGTCGTTGTCCCAGAGCTCCTTCATCTTAGCCTGCTGGATCCTGTGCAGAAATTCATCATATTGGCTAGGTTTGCGCTGCTTTCTTGCGTTCTTTATTAGTGACATGATAAGTTCGTTGTATGTCTGCCTTGGGTACTTCTTCAACCTTTTTAGCTCTCCTATAGCTGATTTATTTAGCTGTATCGTGGTTACATTCTTCATTATATATCACCTATAGTTGGTATATAACAAGATATATATAGCTTTCTAGCCAAGCCTCCCTCCCCACCTCAGCCCCCTAGCAGGCGCCAGGGGGGCCCGGGAGAGAGAGCGGGGGGCTAGTTATGCGTTCTTTAACCACAAGCTATATATAACTGTGAATTCACATATATTGTGTGATTTCATGCCAAACCTAACAATATCGGTTTCGGAGCAGCTATACAAGACCATCAAGCAGCACAAGCAGATCAGGTGGAGCGAGGTAGCCAGGAGGGCCATGGCGCTGTACGCGCAGAAGCTCGCTATGCTCGACAAGCTAACCGAGAAATCGGAGCTAACGGAAGCGGATGCTATAAGGATAGGCAAGAAGATCAAGCACGGCATGGCAAAAAGGCATGCGCTATGAAGATTGTTGTAGACGCTAACGTTGTTATTGCAGCGTTGGCTAAGCAATCCATAACAAAGGAAGTGCTTCTTTACCCGTTCATAGATTACTATTCTCCTGACTTCCTTCTGGAGGAGCTAGCCGAGCATGAAGATGAGATAATATCAAAGATGCATACGGATAAGGCAGGCTATCAGAAGGTTCTGGACATACTGACAAAGAAGATAAAGATCGTGCGTAAAGCCGCTTATTCCCAATACATGAATCAAGTGCGTGAGATAATAGGCAAGCTAGATACAGATGACGAGCAGTATATCGCTGTTGCATTAAGCATTGACGCTGACGGAGTCTGGAGCTACGACCCGCATTTCAAGCAGCAGAAAGTAATAAGGCTATTCTCAACTAGCGAGCTCCTTAGCATTATAAAGAAAGGACGCTAAGCCCTCCCCTCCCCACCCCAGCCCCCTAGCAGGCGCGGGGGGCGAGAGGAGAGAGCGGGAGGGCCCGAAGGGCCCGGGGAGGCTAGAGGGCTAGTTATGCTCTGCTATCTATCTTGCTCTTGAGATAGGGAGAGTAATAGTTCTTGTAGAGCTTCTGTATGCTAGAAAGCTTCCAATCATCCTGCGTGATTGTCTTCCTGCAATTCTTCGAGCCGCAGTTGCACTTAAAGGCCTCAAAGTCAGTTTCCATGAAAGCGTAGTCGATAGCTATTTCCTGGCCTTTGGCTATTTTCTTAATTGCTATAATCTCTATTTGGCTATTTGCATAGCCAGCGTTAGGTTCACAAGAATGATTCAGGCCGCCAGCCTTTATGAACTCGTCTTTAGAAGTAGGGCAGATAAAGAAGCTATCAGATATTTGGCCGCCTACATGCCCAAGCATTTTTCTATATTCAAGTATCTCGCTCTTAGGCACTATAACACCTCCGGTTACAAGCACAGGCTCGCCCTTTTCGATATCTTCTGAAGCTACTAGCCCAAGCCCACTAATAGGCGAATTGAAAGAATGAGCTTTCTTGGTTACCCACCTGTGGGGCCATCTAGCGTGTAAGTCTTCCATACTAGCGATTAGCAAATAAAGCATTAAAGCCTTATTCTAGTCAAGCCCCTCCCCACCCAGCCCCCTGGCAGGCGCCCTGGGGGCGCGGGGGGAGAGAGCGGGGAGGGCCCGAAGGGCCAGGGGAGGGTAGATACTAATTTAGATTTAATCTCGTTTATACCTATATGGAATACAGGACATTGGGGCGAACTGGATTTAAGGTCTCAGAAATAGGAATGGGCACGTGGCAGCTTGCCGATGATCCAGGATGCTGGGTTGGAGCTGACATCAAGGAGAGCCTAGCCTGCCTGCACAAGTTTGTGGAGCTTGGTGGTAATTTCATAGATACGGCGTGGGCCTACGGTTACTCAAAAGACAGACCACAAGAGCACCCATCTGAGCAGCTTATCGGGAGGTTCCTTAAGGAGCCAGGCATGCGAGACAAAGTGCACATTGCCACAAAGATAGCTCCGAAGAACTGGAAATGGCCTGCAGCCCGTGAGGTTCCCATATCAGAAGTGTTCCCGAGCGACCACATCGAGAGATGTGTAAACGACTCGCTGCGAAGCCTTGGCGTTGATTCCATAGACCTTGTACAGTTCCACGTATGGCAAGACCGCTTTTCCGAAGATACTGGCTGGCAGAAAACAGTACAGAAGCTCACCGATGAAGGCAAGGTGAAGTATTGGGGAATATCAGTAAACGACTATGAGCCAAGCAACTGCCTCAAGACCCTTGATACAGGATTGATATCCACAATACAGTTCATATTTAACATATTCCACCAGAAGCCCGTGCAGGAGTTGTTTCCATATGCGAGGGAGCATGACATAGGGCTGATTGCGCGTGTGCCGCTTGATGAAGGTGGGCTCACCGGGAAGTTCAGCATCAAAACGGAGTTCGCTAAAGGAGACTTCAGGAATTCGTACTTTTCAAAAGACAGGCTAGCAGAGTTGGAAAAGAGGACGAATAGGCTAAAGGCGCTCCTCGGCGCAGAAGCAGGCTCGCTTAACGAATTAGCATTGCGCTTTATTCTGTCTTTCAAAGAGGTATCTACCACCATACCTGGGATGAGGAAGCTCGATTACGTTCTGGGTAACGCCTCGGCATCCGATGGCAGGAAACTGTCAGCAAAGATGATGGAAGAGCTAAAGAAACATTCATGGGAAAGAAATTTCTACGGAGGTGCATGGTAGTCAAGCCCCCCACCCCAGCCCCTAGCAGGCGCCGGGGGCTAGAGAGCGAGGAAGGTATAAATATATTTAATCAGACTGCTATCTGATAGTATGAAGATTCTTGTTACTGGTGATAAAGGCTATCTTGGTGGTGAATTTGTAAAGAGATACGCTAAAGACTACGAAATAGTTGGCTACGATCTAAAAAGTGGCCAGGATATGCTCGATTATGAAAAGCTAAGCAAGGCTATGAAAGGATGTAATCAAGTTGTTCATCTAGCAGCTATTCCTGCGCCTGTAATGGGCAAGAGCTTCGAGCAGTATTTTGATAATAATGTTAGAGCTACGTACAACGTTGCTAAGGCAGCTATGGAGAACAAGCTCAAGCGAGTAGTCTATGCTAGCTCTACTACAATATACGGGATTGAGAAGGGAATCCCATTCCAGATACCTATAAACGAGGGCCAGAAGTTTGTTTCGCAGTACATTCCAGCTAGCAAGCTATCATGCAGAGATGTTGACCTATCCTATCATATGAGCAAGGTAATGTGTGAGCAGATACTAGCTTGGTATGGGCTAAACAAGAAGATACAGACAACAGCGCTACGCTTTGGGCCAATCAACAAAGTATTCCTTGGTACTAGCGTGAGCATCAATAACGCTACCCAAGCAATAAAGCTAGCTTTGGATTATTCTGGAGAGCTCTGGTACGAGCCGTTCAGCATAGTTGATGAGATATCACACATAGATATCTCTAAAGCTAAGAAAATCCTTGGTTACAAGCCCGAGAAGCCTAGCTATACTAAGGAGCAGATTAATTCTGGGTTGGACCAGCGAACGATGTAAAGCCCATGGTCAAGCCTCCCCACCCAGCCCCCTAGCAGGCGCGGGGGGCGAGAGAGAGGGCGGGGAGGCTAGGGCGTTGATAATATGGCGTTGAGCTATAGAAAGGTTTATATATCTTTATCGGATAATAGATATCGAATAGGCGATATTATGAAACAAAATGAAGAGACTGATACATCTAAGGCGTGGGAAACTATGCGAAATACTATGCGGGAGACTTTGCGCAGCCAGTGGGGGCATCAGCAACTCCATCGTGCTCGCTTTGGCCAACGCGGCTGGTTAAGGCCTGCCATAATACAAATACTGGAAAAGAAGCCAAGCAATGGGATGGAGATGATAAACGAATTTGCTGAGGCAAGCCACGGGTGGTGGAGACCAAGCCCAGGATCTGTATACCCGTTGCTCGAAACGCTAGAGACAGAAGGACTGATAAAGAAAAGGAAGGACGGGAGATACGAAGTAACCCAGAAGCTCAGAAAGGACTCTGGGCAGACAGGCCAAGCTGATGAAATGCTCACAAACATGGAAGGTATTGTATCTTACCTTGAAGATATGTCAAGAGGCCGAAAGGCGAAGCTTTCAGCTTATAGAGATAGGATAAAGCGCATAACGGAAAGGCTTTCGAAGCTAAGGTAAAGCCTCCCCGGGTCGAGAAGGCGGGGCTAGATAAAAGGTTTATATGCTTTCTCTGAGATGTTTGTGTGGAAAAGGTGAGACTATGACCACATAGGTGGTCTAGTGAAAAGCGAAAAAGGAAAGGTCTATGGAAGATCTTTCAAGTGCAGGTTCTGCCACCAGCTTTTTCCTCGCTATGAGGACTGGTTTGAGCATCAGAAAACCTGCAAGGGGCTAAACCCCCATTATGCTTTACTAAAATTAGTTCTTTTGAGCTATTGCTCTTCCCTTTAGGCGCTTGCTGCTCGCTCCTTCCTCTGCCTTCAGATAATCGATAAGCTTCTTCCACCTTGTTGTCACCGACTTTACTTCGGTTTCAAGGCCTGTCTTCCTCATTTTATCAGCTTTATAAGAATGTATTCAACCTCTTCATATATAAGACCCAATAGCTAAAATATGTTACCGAGCTTAGACTAGCTTTAAATCTCGTATGTCGCGAAGATGCTTTGGCCCGTGGAGATACTCGTAAAGTACTTCTGTAAACTCTTTGCTTAGCCCCACCATAACCGGATGGCTACCCCTGAGGATTGTCTGGCTAGCTAAACCCAATTCATAATGCATGAGTTCATCGATTATCAAGAGCCCGTAATCCGAGTGATTTCTAATAACTCTTTTTATATAGGCAACCAATTCTGCTCTAGCCTGTGGGCGTGTATTTTCTGTAACGCGCGTGGTCAAACCGCCTCTTTCTTCCGTATCCCTCTGGCTGACTACGCTCCAAATCTCCCTGGCCCCGCGCCTAACTAGGTGATATTCCAAGCCCGCGCTTCCGAATATCTAGGTGTGCTTTTTCCACTTTGCGAAGGTCTGCGCTAGGCAGTGAATATACTGCATGTGACCTTTCTGTTTCTCGTGGCATTCTTACACCTAGTTTACAAGTAGTGCAAGCTATTACTGATTTTTATTCGTTGTGTGCAGTACTTCTAAAAATTCTATACAAAGCCAGGCCTTCATCTCAAGCCCTCATTCCCAAGAGGGGGCTAGTTCTCTCGACAAGTTAGCTTAAAAGTATAAATATCTGAAACCCATACTTCATAATGATTTAATGAGGCCAGCAGAAGCCACTGCGCTTCGACCCCCAAGCCCAGTTTTAGCTCAAAAACACTTGGTAAGGCACAGGCTAGTGGGCCTTAGAGAAGGAGAGCATGGCTATGAGAAGACAGTGGAGGCTAATAGAGCCCAGGTGGATGAAGTTCTTTCTCGCTACCTTCCTGTGCATACGCTAGATATGACGCCAGAAGAGCTGAGGAAAGCTAGGCTAAGCCCTTATGGAAGGGACAACATAAACGAAATAGGTAACGTTCTTTTTGCTATGCCCACTTTGCTAAGGTCTCGTAAAGAAAGAGAGGCCGGGCAGCCAGAAACTAGCTTTGAAAGATTACTAGCTAGAATAGGCTATGCGAGGCAAGTTGAAGGAACTTTCCTTCCTCTTAGCGATAATGGAAGGTTTGTTCTTGGAGGGAGCTTTGGCCTGGTTTCAACCAAGGCAGGGTTTGATGATCAAACAGAGCAGAAAGTAGGATTGAAAATACCCACCTATGAGGTCCACCAGGTATCAGCCGTGTCTGGGCCCGGAATCTACACTGATTATGGAAACTGCCTAGTGATAGATGAGAATGTGAGCGGCCACATCGATTGCAGGTTTAACATTGTAGACCAAGCGAAAGTTATTTACGTGGCTATGGGCGCTAGGCCGGGGACAATGAAAGAGCGCCCAAATCCCCACAAAGAAAGAACCTTTGCGATGTTGAGGCGTGCCGCTCAAAGGCACGGCTATGAATTGAGGGACTACATAGTAGAAGATGAAAGGATTGCCGAAGAAGTGAGAGATCCTAAAGTTCAAGCCGTATTTGATAGATTCGGGACTAAATTAACGATTGGCTATGTGCATAATGGGATAAATTTTGTAACTTATCGCGATCATCTATTTACATCCATAATCGGCCATGGCGAAAGGACGTATCTTGAAAGCAGGGGAGTTAAAGTGGTAGAAGTACCACTGAAGTTTACGTACGCTGGTGCTGGGTTAAGATGCACGTATGGTGAGCTAACTACTCAAGTAGAAGGTCAAGCAACCTAGCAAAGCCTCCCCACCCCAGCCCCCAGCAGGCGCCGGGGGCGAGAGAGAGGGGGAGCGGGGAGGGCTAGGTCCTGAAAGCTATATATATCTCTTAAAACAGATGGCTTTTGTGATTTAATGCCAGAAGGAAGGCAACATGAAGCTGATGGAAGTAGAAGGGCACCAGGATTGGCAAGATTAGAAACTGGCGTAGGCGCTCTACATCCAAAAACCAAAGAATTACTTACAGAGCTCCGCCAAATAGCTCTCGACCCCGATGCGCGCATTAGTTTTGGCTCCAGAGTTCCGGCAACTTCGTTTGCGCTCGTCCGCGTTGCTGAAGTAATAGGCAATATCAATTTTGAAAGCGGAATCAAGCCTACAGCTAAAGACGAAAGAGAACTGGCAGAAGCTCTAAAAGAACTAGCTACTGGATTGCACGTTGATAAAATTGAAGGATGGTACAACCTTGCTGATAAGACATCTAAAATATCAGGTAAGCTGTACGAAATTGCGCAGACGCTTATTGATTCAACACCAGCTGAACAAACAAGAGAGCGCCTAAGGGCTGGGCTAGGATTTCAACCAGTCGCATTAGCAGTGAGGGAAACTGCGATAGCCATGCGCTATGTTTCGCTTGGGATGAGGCTTAGATTTGAGGGCGAAAGCGTAGACTCTCCAGCTCCAGGCCTTCCAGAAGCTTCCAAGCTGCTGCGCGGTCCAGTTTTAGCGAGCGTCAGATCCCTCGGAGCTTTTGGCACTACTTTAGTGGAAGAATCAAAGCGAGTGATAACAGAAGCTTCCAATATGCTTATTGTTCAAGCAGATGCCAGAGAACAGCGCATAGCAGAACAGGGTGGCATTGAATTTATACGCTAAGCTCTCCTAGCCAAGCCTCCCACCCCACCCAGCCCCCTAGCAGGCGCCCTGGAGAGAGGCGAGAGAGCGGGAGGGACCGAAGGGCCCGGGAGGCTAGAGAGCGTGACGTTGAAAGCTATTTATATATTTTACCGCAGCAGGATAATTGATGCTATCAAAATACATCATTGCCCTAATCCTAATCGTTGTGATTGCAGTAGCTGCACTCATAATCTACTTTACCTTGGTTCCTGTCCCTGGACCTCTACCCGCGTGGAATGCGGGTGGAACATGGACTGGCTCGCTCTCGATGGTAGATATCGGCCCTCCGAATTGCACGTACAGCGGAACAGCCACTCTAAATCTGACGCAAAATGGGAATAATGTAACTGGGACTTTGAACGTCACGAATTTTCATATAATAAACCAACCCAATCCAAACGTAGCGTGCGACCAGGGCAAGAGCCCCTTCCAATTTAAGATGCATGGGGTTGTAAACAGCACAAGCATATCACTTATTGATAACTATAGCCTCAATTACACTGGCAGTATGACCTCCAGCTTGATGACATTGCAGGTACTGCGAATGCCACCGCCTTCTAGTGGAGGCAAGCAATGCGTTGAATACTGCGGCTTTAAGCAGACCTTCAAGTTGACGAGACAGTAACTTTTCGGACGCAAAGAAGCCACACAGCGGGGCAACTAGAGAGCCCGGGGTCAAGCCCCACCCCCCAGCCAGATCCCTAGCAGGCGCGAGAGAGAGTGGGGAGGGCCCGAAGGGCCCGGGGAGGCTAGAGGGGCGTGGATTTGAAAGCTATTTATATCTGAAAATTGCTAAATCACTGAGTATAATGGTAACAGCAGCAGGAAGAGAATTTGGCGAATCTGGAGCCGTACAAATAGCTAGTTCAGGGCTAAGAATAAGCGTTGGGAATACTCGTATTCTTAACCGTCCTATAGAGGAATATGAGCAAGCTTTAGGCATTTCAAGAGAGAGATTACTCGGCAAGAAGGTATTAGATGTTGGTTCTGGAGGTGGAAGCTTTCTTAGAGAATGTGCTAAATTAGGAATCGACGCTATTGGGATAGATCCGGTATACGCTTCAGTTTTTGGCGTAAATATGTTAGGGCGCCCTTATAAGATCGATATACTTAAATCTGAGACGGTGAGCTTAGCAAATAAATACGGCGCAAAGATTGTTGCCGGCGTACACGAGGCGTTACCATTCAAGGAAGATACTTTCGATTTTGTATTAGGCTGCTACTCCTCTGTTGCTTATGCAGCTCAAAATTATGCAGATCTCAAACAAAGAGAACAGGCAGTTAAAAGAATGGTAGAGGAAACAATCAGAGTACTTAAGCCAGGCGGCGAAGCACGAATCACGCTAAGCGCAAACAACTCTGATGTAGAAGAAGTAAAGGGTCTAGTTAATCAAATACTACAAGAGGCTTCTAAGGGCTCCAATAGAATCTCCTGGGAATTCTTAGATATACAAAACCCGGCAACAGAGAACACAGTAGCGCATGTTCTTGAGCTTTTGCGGATCAAAGATAGGCCGTTCCTGCGAAGGGAGCATGAAACCGAGCATATTATTGTGTTAAAGAAAAAAGCGTGAGCACATAGCCTCCCTCCCCACCCAGCCCCCTAGCAGGCGCCTAGGGCTAGGAAGATAGATAAAACCACGCTGCTATCATAAACCATGCGAATAAAGAAGCCCATAGCACTCGTTGCGATAATAGTATTATGCGAGGCTGTAGGGCTGCTCGGCTCTCTCTTTACATTCAGCTCAATACCGACTTGGTACGCGAGCCTAAGCAAGCCCTCATTCACGCCTCCTAGCTGGCTCTTCGGGCCCGTATGGACCATTCTATACTTCCTTATGGGCATGTCCGCGTACCTGATATATGAAAACGGCATCAAGAAAAAGAATGTGAAGAGGGCACTCTATGTATTCGCAGCACAGCTAGCGCTCAATTTCCTATGGTCTGTAGCCTTCTTTGGAGCAAGGTCGATATCCCTTGGGCTTGTCATAATAGTACTCCTTTGGATTGCTATAGCGGTAACCATCATAGAGTTCTTCAGGATAAGAAAGAGCGCAGGAGTGTTA
>Ga0335072_10006863_pt1 | contig 16616 bp, 12 predicted proteins | sample Lox_Sample_21_FD_206725 | JGI IMG/M metagenome (GOLD analysis project Ga0335072, IMG submission 206725) | Soil microbial communities from Loxahatchee National Wildlife Refuge, Florida, United States - Lox_Sample_2.1 | ecosystem: Environmental > Terrestrial > Soil > Wetlands | place: USA...
CGGCCCGGAACTTGGGAAAGATGCGACCGCGGCTGACGTCACCGACCGAATGGCCCGCGCGCCCGATCCTCTGCAGTCCGCGCGCCACCGACTTGGGCGACTCGACCTGGATCACGAGGTCCACGGCGCCCATGTCGATGCCGAGCTCGAGGCTCGACGTCGCCACCAGGCACGGTAGCTCGCCCGCCTTGAGCATCTCCTCGACGACAAGCCGCTCCTCGCGGGCCAGCGACCCGTGGTGAGCGCGCGCGATCTCGTGCTCGGCCAGCTCGTTGAGCCTGAGCGCGATCCGTTCGGCGGCACGCCGGTTGTTGACAAACAGGATCGTCGAGCGGTGGGCGTTGACCAGCTCGACGAGCTCGGGATAGATCGCGGGCCAGATCGACCGCCGGGTCGCCTCGGATCCGCCGGCCAGCGGGTCGAGATCGGGCGCGGGTGCCGCGTCGAGCTCGACCATCGAGTCGACCGGGACTTTGATCTCCAGGTCGAGCTCCTTGCGCATCCCCGTGTCGACGATCCGGCACTCGCGCGTCGGCCCGACCAGGAACCTGCCGATTTCCTCGAGCGGCTTCTGAGTGGCCGACAGCCCGATGCGCTGGACGTCACGCCCGGCGGCATCCGTGAGCCGTTCGAGCGTCAGGGCCAGGTGGGCGCCGCGCTTGGTAGACGCCACCGCGTGGATCTCGTCCACGATCACCGACTCCGCGCCGGCGAACAGCTCCTGGGCGCGGCCGGTCAGCATCAGGTACAGCGACTCTGGGGTGGTGATCAGGATGTCGGGCGGCTCGCGCAGCATCGCCTGGCGTTCGCGTTGGGGGGTGTCACCGGTGCGGACGGCGACCTTGAGATCAGCGCCGATTCCGCGCAGCGGGACACGCAGGTTGCGGTCGATGTCGTAGGAGAGAGCCTTCAGCGGGGAGACATAGACAAGGCCGATGCGCCGAGCGTCCCGCCCGTCGCCCCGAGCGCCCCGCCCGTCCTTCCCGTCCGGGGCTGGCTGGCTGGCCAGCTTGTCGATCGCCCACAGAAATGCGGCGAGCGTCTTGCCCGACCCCGTCGGGGCCGAGATCAGCACGTGCTCGCCCGACGCGATCGCCGGCCACGCCTGAGCCTGGGCCGGCGTCGGCTCGGTGAACGCGCCGGCGAACCATTCGCGCGTGCGTGTACTGAAGTGCTCGAGGGCCACTGAATCGAGCGTAGCGACCCGCGATGCTCGGATCGGGCGCTCTAGGTCCGGACCTGACCGCTATTCGCGAGCTGCTTGGCCCGCGTCAGCACCGCGTCGATCATCGGCTCGGTCAGCTTGCCAGTGAACGTGTTCTGCTGGCTAGGGTGGTAGCAGCCGAGCAGGGTGTAGCGGCCGATCTGGCTCTCGGCACCGTGGCCGAACTTTGGCCGTGGCTTCGGGGCAGGCTCCCCGAGGGCCCGCGTGGTCCTGAGCGCCGCGTCCCACGCGAACGAGCCGAGTGTGACGATCACGTCGACCGACCCGAGCAGCGACAGCTCACGTTCCAGATACGGTAGGCAGTTGTCCCGTTCGGACGGCAGCGGCCGGTTGGCCGGGGGAGCGCACCGCACGGCGGCTGTGACCCATGCCCCCCGTAGCTTTAGCCCGTCGTCGCGGGATATCGACGTCGGCTGGTTGGCGAACCCGGTCCGGTACATCGAGCCGAACAGCCAGTCTCCCGAGCGGTCGCCGGTGAAGATCCGCCCGGTGCGGTTGCCTCCGTGCGCCGCGGGCGCCAGCCCGAGCACGAGCACGGCGGCGCCCGGGTCCCCGAAGCCGGGCAGCGGTCTACCCCAATACTCCTCGCCCGCGAACGCCGCGCGCTTCACACGCGCGACCTCCTCCCTCCAGGCCACGAGGCGTGGGCAGCGCCGACAGGAGATGACCTCCCGTTCCAGCGCGTCCAGCTGGGTGCTCATTGGGATTGACGGCGGCGCCCGGCGGCGGCGCGCTAGCCCTTCAGCGCGCGTCCGTAGTGGCGCTCGTAGTACTCGCGGTAGGCGCCGCTGCGGATCGGCTCCCACCATTCCTGGTTGTCGCCGTACCACTGCACGGTGCGCGCCAGTCCCTCCTCGAAGCGCACCTGCGCCCGCCACCCGAGGGCCTGGAGCTTTTCGCTCGACAGCGAATAACGCCGATCGTGCCCGGGCCGGTCGGTCACGAACTCGATCAGGGATTCATCTCGGCCGGTCAACTCGAGGATCCGCCGCACGACGGCCAGGTTGTCGCACTCGTCCGGGCCGCCGCAGTTGTAGACCTCCCCCGGCTTCCCGTGCGCCAGGGCGTGCCCGATCCCGCGCGCGAAGTCCTCCATGAACAGCCAGTTGCGAACGTTGCCGCCGTCCCCGTAAACCGGCAGATGGTCGCCGGCCAGGGCGTTGAGGATCATCAGCGGGATCAGCTTCTCGGGGTACTGGTACGGGCCATAGTTGTTGGACCCGCGGCAGATCAGTGTCTCGAGCCCGTAGGTGTGGAAGTAGCTCGATACCAGAAGATCGGCGCCGGTCTTGGTCGCGCTGTACGGGCTCGACGGCTGCAGCGGCGACTGCTCGGTGAACGACCCCTTCTCGATCGACCCGTAAACCTCGTCGGTCGAGACCTGCACGTAGCGCAGCCCCCGCTCGCGCGCCGCCTCGAGCAGCACGTGCGTGCCCTGCATGTTCGTGACGATGAAGCCCTCGGGATCCGCGATCGAGCGGTCGACGTGCGTCTCGGCGGCGAAGTTGACGATCGCCTCCGCGTCGCCGATCGCATCCGCGACCGCCACCGGGTCCTCGATCGCGCCCTGCACGAAGTGGATCTCAGGGTCCACCTCCTGGAGGTTCTCCCGGCGGCCGGCGTAGGTCAGCTTGTCGAGCACGCTGACCCGATCGCCATGGTCACGCACGCGCATGCGCACGAACGCGGAGCCGATGAACCCGGCGCCACCGCAGACGAGGAGCCTCATGTCGCGCTGCCCACCGATACGGACGCCATGTACTCGCCCAGGCCCTCGCGCCACTCGGGTAGCACCGGCGCCTCGTCGCCCCGCTCGCTGCGAAGCACGCTGTAGGCAGGCCGACTGGCTGGCCGTGGCATGTCAGCCGTGGTGCACGGCTTCACCTCGCAGCTCGAGCCCGACCGCTTCACGATCTCCCGCGCGAACTCATACCAGGAGCACGTGCCACCACCGGCCACGTGCACGATCCCGAGGGCCGGTGATTCGCGCGTCGCCAGGTCGACCAGCGCGAGCGCCAGATGCCCGGTGAACGTGGGACAGCCCACCTGGTCGTCGACCACCTGTAGCTCGTCGCGCCCGCCGGCCAGCCGCAGAATCGTCGCCGGAAAGCACGGACCGCCGGCTCCGAACAGCCACGAGGAGCGCACGATCGTATGCCGATCGGGCGCCGCCTCGGCCACCGCACGCTCGCCGGCCAGCTTCGTGCGACCGTAGGCCGAGAGCGGGGCGACCGGATCGGATTCGAGGTACGGATCGCGCTTGGAGCCGTCGAACACGTAGTCGCTCGATACGTGGACCGTCCACCCGCCGGCCGCCGTCGTCGCCCGCGCGACGTTCCCGGCGCCGGCGCCGTTGACCGCGAGGGCGCTGGGCTCGTCGTCCTCCGCCCCGTCTACGTTCGTCCACGCCGCGCAGTTGACCACCACATCGGGGCACGCGGCGCCCAGCGCCTGTGCCGCGGCGGCGCTATCGACGATGTCGAGTTCGGCGCGCGGGAAGACGAGCACGTCGTGGCCGGCGGCTTTCGCGGCGGCGACCACATCCTGCCCGAGCATCCCGGCCGCGCCGGTGATCGCGAATCGCATCGCTGGCAAGGGTAGAGGGCATCCGCTCCTCGCGCGCGTCACCCCAGCCACATGCGGGATGATCCCGCCGTGATCCCGCCGGACTCAGAAGATCGCGCGTCACCGGACTCGGAACCCGGCGCCGGAACGCGACCGGTGCGGGTCCTCGCCGCGGGCGGCACGATTGCGATGCGCGGCGAACAGGCCGTGCCGGCGCTCGACGCAGCCGAGCTGGTGCAGCAGCTGCCCCAGGTGGCCGGCTTCCACCTCGAGGCCGAGACGGTGCTCTCACTCCCGAGCACGCATCTCACGTTGGCCGATGCCCTCGGACTCGCCCGCCGCGCCGGCGAGGCCGCATCGAGCGGCGAGGGCGTGGTCCTGACGACCGGTACGGACACCATGGAAGAGGTCGCGATGGTGTGCGCGTTGACCTACGGGGGGCAGGCTCCGATCGTGGTCACGGGTGCCAACCGGCCCGGCAGCGCACCGGGCGCCGACGGTCCCGCCAATCTTCTCGACGCGATCATCCTGGCCCGCGCACCGGCCGCCGCCGGCCTGGGCGTGGTCGTCGCGTTCGGTGGCGAGGTCCACGCCGCGAGCACGGTGCGCAAGATCGACAGCACCGGCCCAGTCGCGTTCGGCTCACCGACCGCCGGCCCCCTCGGGCGGATCGTCGAGGGCAGGGTGTGGCTGCACGCGACGCCGCGCCGGCCGGGCCCGATCGACGTCAGAAGCTTGGACCACCGGGTCAGCACGGTGAGCACCGGGCTGGGCGACGACGGTGCCCTGCTGCGCCGCGCGGCCGAGATGAGCGACGGCGTCGTCCTCGTCGCGCTCGGCGCCGGCCATCTGTCGCCGGTCGTGCTGAGCGAGCTCCGCCATGCCGCCGAGCGCGTGCCGGTGCTGATCACCTGCCGGCCCGACCGCTCTTCGATGCTGTTCTCCACCTACGGGTTCGAGGGCGCCGAGCGCGACCTGCGCGCGAGCGGCGCCATCTGCGTGCCGTTCCTGTCGGCGCCGGCCGCGCGCGTGGCGTTGCTGTGCGCGCTGGGGGCAGGACTCGATCGCGCCGACATGCAGGTGGCGTTCGCGCCGTTCGACGCGCACTGAGGCGACCGGCGCCCCCGGTCATGCGGACCGTTCCTGTCCGCGAGTAGCAGATTCCTCACACATTCGCCGATCGCCACCGGTAGCGTCGCAACCCATGAGCGAAAGAACCAAGTACTCACCAGGCACCTTCTCCTGGACCGATCTGACGACGACCGATCAGGACGCCGCCAAGCAGTTCTACGGCCGGCTGTTCGGCTGGACCGCCGTCGACAATCCAGTGGGCGACGGCTACGTCTACTCGATGATGCAGCTCGACGGTAAGGACGTCGCGGCAATCTCCGCCCAGCCCCAGCAGCAGGCCGAATCCGGGGTACCGCCGCTTTGGAATTCCTACATCACGGTCGAGAGCGCAGATGACGCCGCCGACCGGGCCCAGAAGCTCGGCGCCACCGTGCACGCGCCGGCCTTCGACGTCATGGACGTCGGGCGCATGGCCGTGATCCAGGATCCGCAGGGCGCGTTCTTTATGGCCTGGGAGCCCAAGCGGCACATCGGCGCCGCGCTCGTCAACGCCCCGGGAGCGCTGTCCTGGAACGAGCTCGCCACCCCGGACATCGACGGCTCGGCCGACTTCTACCGCGAGCTGTTCGGGTGGAAGTTCGAGGCCTACGAAGGCATGGAGATGCCCTACATGGTGATCCAGACCGCCGACGGCGCCAGCAACGGCGGCCTTCGCGGAGCGATGGAGAACGAGCCGACCTACTGGCTCGTCTACCTCGGCACCGCCAACATCGAGGAGGGCATGTCGGACGCCACCGAGCTCGGCGCCACCGCCCTGGTCGGCCCGGTGGACATCGGGGCGGGCCAGATCGGCGTACTCCAGGATCCGCAGGGCGCCGTGTTCGCGCTCTACGCGGGCCAGTTCGACGACTGACGCCGGCGCACCCGACCACCATCACCAGGCCGCACAGCTCCCAAGATCCGGCGGTCGGCGCAGGATCCGCGCCAGTGCAGAACGCGCGAAAGCGGTCGAGTTGGGGCCGCTACTGGGACATAAGCGCCTGGCAGGCGCTTATGTTCCGGATGTTCGCGCAGGATGGCGAGTTTCGGACTTTTTGCACGTTGCCGGCGCGACCTCGGCGCCTCGCACAACCATGCCCCGCACAGCGCGGCGACGCAGACTCGCACCGGCGCGCTCCCGCCGGAGACCCACCCGCTGTTCCCCTGTAAAACTCGCCAAGCCGCCGTGCCCCCGTCCCCGGCTGGCGAGGTAAGCATCGACCCAATGCTTACGTCGCCAAGAGTGCGTGTGGCGACAGGCTTTGGTGGGTTCTGCGGCTCGCGGGCGCCCCAGACCCTCGCCGGCGCCCCAGACCCGCGCCGGCGCCCCAGCCCCGCGCCGGCGCGAAACGCCTACGCCCGCCCGTACACCGGGATCGCGGCCCCGCTCGTCGGCCGTGAGTCGTCGCTCAGCAGGAACGCGATCACCCCGGCGATCTCCGCCGGCCCCACCCACTTCGCGAAGTCAGCCTTGGGCATCGAGGCCCGGTTGCCCGGCGTGTCGATCACGCTCGGGAGGACCGCATTGCAACGGATCCGGTCGTTCTTGTACTCGACCGCCACCGCTTGCGCGAACGCGATCACGGCGGCCTTCGAGGACACGTATCCCGCGGCGCCGCTGAACGGCTGCAGCGCCGCTCGCGTCCCGACACACACGATCGAGCCCCCTCCGCCCTCGAGCAGGTGCGGCACCGCGGCCGCGGTCATCAGATACGTGGGCCTCACGTTCAGCTGGAATTGGCGCTCGAAGTCGGCTATTGGCGTTTCGTGCACCCGGGCGCCGGCGGCGAAGCCACCGACCAGGTTGACCAACCCAGACAGTGGCGCCGAGCGATCGCCGGCCCCCAATGAGACCACCTCGGCCACCGCCCGCTCATCTAGCAGGTCGGCGTGCACCAGTTCGAGCCCATCGCGCGTCGGGACGCGCTCGAGCTCGCTCTCGACGATCCACGGCACGACCACGCGCCAGCCGCTATCGAGCAGCCGCTCGACGACCGCCGAGCCGAGCCCGCCCGTTCCTCCCGTGACGATTGCGCTGCGCTGCATGTGATCGCTTGGACGCACTCTCCGGTGCCGTCCGCGCGCCACTTTATCTTCGTGAAGCCATGAAAGTGCGGGAATTTGCGGACGGCTGTGAGGTCTCGCAGGCGCTTTTGGTCCGCCACGTGGAGCGGCGAGACGGCAGCCAGCACTTGAAGCTGCTGCTCGGCGATCGCACCGGCAGCGTTTCGGCCACGGTGGCGTTCTCCGCCGGCGAGATCTGCCGCCCGGGCGAGGTCGTGTTCGTCACCGGCAGTCTGTCGGGCCAGCAGCTGGCCGTACGCAGCCTGCGGGCGGCCCGGGAGGGCGAGTACACGCACGAAGATCTGCACGAGGGCCCTGTGCACGACGTCTCACAGATGGAGAGCGATCTGCAGGAGCTGCTCACCACCGTCCAAAACCACCATCTCCGGCTGCTGCTCAGCGCCGTCTTCGCAGAGACATGGGCCGGCTACCGCGACGCTCCGGCGGGCAAGCGCTACCACCACGCCTACCGGCACGGCCTGCTCGAGCACTCCCTGACCGTGGCCCAGGCGGTCAGCGCGATCTCCGCCACCTTCCCGGGCATCGACCGGGACATCGCGGTGACCGGCGCGCTGCTGCACGACATCGGCAAGCTCGACGCCTACGAGGCCCAAGCAGGCGCGATCTCGATGTCCGACGACGGCCGCCTCCAAGGAGAGATCGCGCTCGGCTACTACCGGGTACGACGGGCAATCGAGCGGCTCGACGGCTTCCCGCCCGAGCTGGCCCAGGCCGTGCTGCACATCATCCTGAGCCACCACGGCTCGCTCGAGCACGGCAGTCCGGTCGTTCCCTGCACGCGCGAGGCGACGCTCGTCCACATGATCGACAACCTCGGCGGGCGCCTGGGCAGCTTCGATCGGCTCGAGAAGGACCTGCCGGCCGGCGCGCAGTGGTCGGCCTACGACAAGGTACTTGGCGGTGGTGCGTACTTCGCAGCGCGGCTCGAGACCGACCGCGAAGCGGCCTGACACGCCTCGTCAACGCCGCGTCACGGCTTCCCCGCAAAAGACCGCAAATAGCGTTCCGATGCCATGGCCCTGCGTCGCTCTTGGGCCGGTCGAACTACAGTTGCAGCAGGGATGGCCAAGGACACGGAAAAGCTGATCCGTCAGCTGTCGCTGATCTCGTATCTGATGGCGGAACGGCGTCCGGTGACCGCCCAGGAGATCCGGCGGGACGTCGAGGGCTACAGCGCGATGAACGAGGACGCGTTCGCACGCCGCTTCTACGCCGACCGCTCCGAGCTCGAGGCGTTGCGGATCATCTTGTCGGTCGAGAAGCCGGTCGACGGGCTGGTCGAGCAGGAGACCTACTCACTGGCGCCCGAGAACTTCCACCTGCCGCCGATCGAGTTCACCGACAAGGAGCTGGCGGCGCTGCACACGGCGCTCCAGCTGCTCGACGGCGAGTTCGCCTACGCCGAGCCGCTCCGGATCGCGCTGCAGCAAATCTCGTGGGGTCGGCCGAGCCCGCTCGGCTCGCCCGAGCGGCACACCGTGGCGCTCGGGATCACCGGCGCCGCCGGCGGGCACGAGCTGAGCCACCGGCTGGCCAAGATCGAGACTGCGATCTTCCGTCGCAAGACGATCGTGTTCGACTACTACACGATGGAGCGTGGCGAGTGGGGAACGCGCAAGGTAGACCCCTACCACCTGCTGTTCCAGCCGAGCGGGCAGTTCTACCTGATCGGCCACTCGCACGAGCGCAAGGCACTCCGGGTGTTCCGCCTCTCGCGTATCCGTGGCAAGGTCGGCTACGCGACCAAGGCTGAGCACGACTTCCAGCGTCCCGCCGACTTCGATCCCCGCACCTACGCCAACCGGATCGACTGGCAGTTCGGGGATCCGGATCCCGCCCACCCCGCTGAGGTGTGGATCGGCCGGCGCATCGCCTGGCAGATCGAGCGCCACTTCGGCCGCTACGGTGAGATGCGCCCGGCCGAGGAGGAGGGCGACCGGCTGTTCGTCACGCCCTACGCCAACGCCCGCCAGCTGATCGCCTGGGTCTTGGGGCTCGGGGAGTACGCGCGGATCCAGGGACCTCCGGAGCTAGCCGACGAGCTCCGCGACCGTCTCGAGCTCCTGATCGAGCGTCATTCGGGCGACGTCTTCCAGATCGCCGAACCCGGCCCCGCCGATCCGGAAGGCGGACCCGCCCAGGGCGCCGAGCCGGCCGCGGCCGACGCTGGCAACGGCCACCATCCGGACGGGGCGATCCGTCCCGAGCGGTTCGCGCGTCTGGTCACGCTGGCCAGCATCCTGATCGAGGCGGGCCGAGCCGGCCGGTCGGTCGATGCCCGCGAGCTGGTCCGCAACCTGAAGGTCTCAGATCAAGAGCTGCGCGAGGACATCTCGGTGCTGAACCTGGTCAACTTCGGCGCCGGCACGTACGTGCTCTACGCCGAGCTAGGAGCCGACGGCAAGATCGAGGTCGAGCCCGAGCCCTACGGCGACTCGTTCGCCCGCCCGGCGCGCCTGCTGCCGGTGGAGGCCAAAGCGCTGGTGGCGGCGATCGATCTGATCGGCGAGCACATCCCGGAGGGATCGTTGACCTCGGTGCGCCAGAAGGTGGTGGGTGCCCTCGGCGAGGATCCGGTCCACGAAGGGCTTCAGATCGCCGCGCCCGGCGGCGACGACGCCGAGATCGCCGCCGTGGTCTCGCGCGCGATCGCCCAGCGGCGGCTGCTCTCCTTCGAGTACTACAAGGAGAACGAGGACGAGTTCTCGACCCGGACGGTCGAGCCCTATGCGCTCATCAACGGGCGCGAGGGCTGGTACGTGGCCAGCTACGACCCCTCGCGCGCCGACGTCCGCCACTTCCGCCTGGATCGCTTCAAGTCAGCGACGGTGACCGATCAGTCCTTCGAGCCCCGGCCCGACGTCGATCCGGCCGCGGATGTCGATGGTTGGCCCCGGACGGGCGAGGTGCCGGCGGCACGGCGGGCGCGGGTGTGGATCTCCCCCGAACGGGCCCGCTGGGCCCGCGAGGAGCGCACCGTGACCGAAGAGCTCGAGGACGGCGCGGTGATCGTTGAGCGCGGGTTCGCCAGCATGCGCTACCTGGTGCGCGATGTGCTCAAGGAGGCGGGCGACGCGGTCGTGCTCGAGCCCGACGAGGCACGCACCGCCGTTCGCGAAGCCGCCGAAGCGATCCGCGCCGCGACCCCAGTCGCGACAGCCTGACTCAGGCGCCGCCGCCAGGCGCCGCCGCCCTTCCTTCCAGACAGCGCCCCGCTACCCTCCCCGCGGATGCAGCCGCTCAAGGGACTGATCCTTTCCGGAGGCAAGGGCACGCGGCTTCGCCCTATCACCTACACGAGCGCCAAGCAGCTCGTGCCCGTAGCCAACAAGCCGGTTCTGTTCTACGCGATCGAGGCGATGGCGCAGGCCGGGATCGAGCAGATCGGGATCATCATCGCCCCCGAGACGGGCGAAGAGGTGCGTGTGGCGGCCGGCGACGGGACACTTTTTGGGGTCGAGCTGACCTACATCCTCCAGGACGAGCCCGCTGGGCTGGCGCACGCCGTGCTGACCGCCGAGCCGTTCCTCGGCGACTCGCCATTCGTCATGTACCTGGGCGACAACCTCCTGCAAGGCGGGATCGGCGATCTCGTGGCCTCCTTCACCGATCACCAGCCGGATGCGCTCATCCTGCTCACCCCGGTGTCCGACCCGGAGAACTACGGTGTGGCCGAGCTGTCCGACGGCGCGGTTGTCAGGCTGGTCGAGAAGCCGGCCGTGCCGCGGACCGACCTCGCGCTGGTCGGCGTGTACATGTTCACCTCCTGCGTGCACGCCGCGGCCAAGGCGATCGCGCCCTCGGCCCGCGGCGAGCTTGAGATCACGGACGCCATTCAGCGCCTGGTCGACGACGGGCAGCGCGTCGAGCCGCACATCGTGAAGGGCTGGTGGAAGGACACGGGCCGTCTCGAGGACATGCTGGCCGCCAACCGCCTGGTGCTCGACACGATCCAGACCCGCATCGAAGGCGAGCTGATCGACTCCCAGGTCGATGGTCGCGTCGTGATCGACGCCGGTGCGCGACTCGAGCGCTCGGCGGTCCGCGGCCCGGCGATCATCGGCGCCGGCGCTCGACTGACCGACTGCTATGTCGGTCCGTACACCGCGATCGCCGAGGGCTGCGAGATCCAGAATGCCGAGGTCGAGCACTCGATTCTCCTGGCCGGATCGTCGATCCACGACCTCGACGGGCGTATGGAGTCATCGCTCCTCGGGCGCAACGTCAAAATAGGGCGCGACCGGCACCAGCCGAGGGCGTACCGGTTCATGGTTGGCGACAACTCGGAGATCGGAATCCCCTAGCCCCGAGCCGCCGGTGCGGGCGTCAGCTGGTGACGGTGAGCTCCTCGAGCATCGGCAGCTTGGTCGCGCTTGCTGCGGTCACCCGGATCCGGACAAACCGCGCCTTGACGCCGCGCTTGAGGCGCACGGTGTCCAGCACGCCGGCACGGCCATGCACGAACGCCACGGTTCGCCACACACGCTTGTTGCTTGACACCTGGACCGAGTAGCTGGCCGGTCGGAGCACCACCACCGGCCCTGGGGGCGGCGGGATGTTCGGACCCGGAACCGCCGGCCACTGGCGACCCCACCGCAGCGTGATCGTGCGTATCGCGCCGGCCAAAGGCTGAAGCGGAGCGGTCAGCGACGCGTGCACCTCGGTTGGCTGCCAGTCGGTCGCGGGGCTCCCGTCGACGGCGGCGAGGGCGGGCGCGCCCGGCTGCGAACTGGTCGCTACCGCGTGGCCGCACCGGACCAGATCCGACGTTGCGGTCAGGTCCGGCCGCCGCGTGGTCAGCGTCAGCGGGTGGCCACGGCGAACCTTGCGCAGTCCACCGGGCGTCGACACCGGAAGCGCTGCACCGCTCACCAGCGTCACCTTCGTGCGCTGGGAGCCGATCGCGACTTCGAACACGCGACCGCGCCATCGCAGGTCGTGGAGCACGATCCCACCGATCTGGCTGGTCAGGCTGGGATCGAGTCCGACATTGCTCGAGTTCCAGCGCATCCCGGAGTAGCCATACAGGAACTCCTGGAGGAAGCCGCCGATCCCCGTCATGAACGTGAACGCGCCACCCGTGCGGGTCTCCGAGAACTGGTGGAAGACGTCGCGGATGAAGGGCTGGTAGCTCCGCTCGGTGTAAACGTACGCCGAGCAGCCCGACGTTCCGAGCGCCGCGGTGTCGATCAGGTTGATCGCGTCGTCCATCGACGGGCCGCCCGGATCGCTCCGCGGCACGTAGTAGTCGAGGTCGCCGAGCGCGAGCTTGCCGGGCATCGAGTAGCCCCACGGGTACTGGAGCATGGTCACGTCGGCCTGCTTGACGAGCTGGCCGGCGTAGCCCGAGAACTCGGGGTGCATGTTCAGCTTCGTATTCACCGGCACGACGAGCCCGGCCGCGATCCGCGACCAGCTGGCGGGAGCGGCGATGCCCAGCACGTGGGCGGCCTGGACGGCGTCCTGGAGCGTGCGCATCGCGCCGACGTTGGTGTAGACCTCGTCGTTGACGTCCGGGTTCTCCTCGTCGGGCCCGGTGACGCCGTCGATGTGGTACCGGCCGTCGCTGCCGAGCGTGGCGCGCGAGGCCCAGAAGTTCGCGGCGCCCGAAATCACCGGCCACCCCTGTGTCGCCAGCCATCCCCGATTGCCGGTGACCAGGTAGTACTGCCATTGCGCGAGCGCGATGTCGGCCGTGATGTGCTGCTCGTACAGGCCTTCGCTGTTGACCGACGTCGGTGGCGGGATCTGCTCTGTCCCATCGAGCGCGCTCTCCCACGGGAAGCGGGCCCCGGCGTAGCCCGTGGCCGTGGCATGCTGCTCGGCCTCCGATAGCCGCTGGTAGCGGTAGGCGTCCATGCCGGCGGCCAGGTCGGGGTGCTGAGCCAGCAGGGTGGGGTACATCCACGTCTCGGCGTCCCAGAAGATGTGACCGTCGTAGCCGTTGGACGACAGACCGGCCGGGGAGACACTCCAATCGACGCCGTCGCGGGTGCTCGACCACAGGTAAAACTGGCTGGCGTTTACATCCGTGGCCAGCGTGCGGTTGCCGAGGATCCCGATCGAGCCTTTCCAGAGCGACGCCCACGCCGCGTCGTTACCGGTCAGCAGCGACGTCCAGCCGGTGTCGGCGGCAGCCGTGGCCTGCGACTGGGCCGCGCCGACGGTGTCGGTCGTGTCCTGGGAGCTCTCCACGCCGACGTATTTGATGAGCGTGTAAGTCTGGCCTGCGGTCACGGGGAAAGACAGCTGCTGACCGACGCTTTGATCCGTGGTCGCATCGGTTGGCGTGTTGGTCGCCAACACGTTGGAGCTCGTCTGTAGCTGACTGGCCAGCGTGGCCTGGATGTTGGTCCCGACCGTCTGGACCGTGACCCAGTCCTGGTCGCCCGGCGTGTTCCAGCCCTTCGACACCTGGCTGGTGAGCAGCGGGTTCGCCGTCGTGTCTGCGGTGCCGTCGATCGCGTCGGTGACCGTCGCCGTGCCCGACCACTGCGGCGTCAGTTGCAAGCGGACCAGGCCGACGTATTGGTTCGCCCGGTCGGTCAGCACCTGGTAGGAGAGATCTGTGACATGCCCGTCGGGGGCAGTCCAGCGCGCGGTGGTCGTCACGATCCCCGTGTGCAGGTCAATCGATTGGTGCCAGTTCGAAATGCCCGGACCGGGCACCGTGAACGCCTGGCCGCCGTCCGAGAAGGTCAACGTCGACCAGGTCGGAATGTTGGCCCGCTGCTGGACGTTCTGCGACACCGTCGGGCTGCCGGTGGGCCAGGCATAGAAGCCCGCCAGCTCGGATTGGGCCGGGACGGTTCCGCCGGCGTACCCCTGGCCCGACGGCGGCACGCGCACGCCGAGCATCCCGTTGCCGGTGAAGGTCGGCGCGTACGTCCCGCTCGGGCTGTCCGCGGTCAGCGTGAATGCGCCGGTGTTCGCGGCCGGCGCCGCCCAAGCGGCGGGAGCGGACGCAAACGCGAGCGCGAACGCTCCTCCCAGGATCAGGATTGTGAAAGCACGACGCATGGCAGGACCTCCTCCTCCGGTAGCCGACAGAAACCTTTCCCGCCAAATTCCGGCTGAAACCGCGGAGGGCCATAGCGCACCCGGTTGGTCGATACTCATCGCGTGAAGGCGGCGGTGTTCTCGATCGTGCCGTACGCAGGGCCTCGCAGCGGGCACGGCTGGCCGGCGCCGGCCGACGGCTACTCGACCGAGGCGGCCCAGGCATCGATGGAGCGCGCGCTCGCCCAGTTCGAGCTGGCGGACGAGCTCGGCTTCGATTGGGTGACGGTGGCCGAGCACCACTACTCGCCCGCGTCGCTTACGCCGAACCCGATGGTGATGGCTGCCGCGGTAGCCCAGCGCGTCAAGCGCGCGAAGATCGCCCTGCTCGGCTCGAACATCCCGATCCAGAACCCGGTGCGGGTGGCCGAGGAGTTCGCGATGCTCGACACCCTGACCGGCGGACGGCTCGTCGCGGGCATGCTGCGGGGGACCTCGAACGAGTACGCGACGTACGGAATCAACCCGTCGGAGTCGCGCGAACGGTTCATGGAGGCGCTCGAGCTGATCGTGCGCGCCTGGACCGAGCCGCAGCCGTTCGGGTGGCTCGGGCGCTATTACGAGTACCGCACGATCTCGATTTGGCCCCGGCCCGTTCAGGCGCCGCACCCTCCGATCTTCATGTCGATCTCGAGCCCGGAAGCAGCTGAGTTCGCGGCGGCCAAGCGGATCAACGGCGGGCTGGCGGTGACCACGCTCGATCGCGCGCGGGAGTCGGTTCGCGTGTACCGGCAGGCGGCGGGCACGCACGGCTGGGAGCCGTCGCCCGAGCAGATCCTGTATCGGATCGCGGTGCACGTCGCCGCCGACGATGCGCAGGCCCGCGACGATTGGGCACCGATCGCCGCCGCGCAGGCGCACTCCGGCGGGCTCGGGCTGAGCCGGGCCAATCCGGCCGCCGACGACGCGGCCACCCGCGCCGGCTATTACGGGCGCGACACGCCGCGCCAGCGCTCGCGCCTCCACGCCGGCGGGGACATCGACGAGCGAATCGAGACCGCCCAGCTCATGCTGGGCTCGCCGGAGTCGGTGCTGGGACAGGCGGCGCGGCTCCGGCGAGAGCTCGGGGTGGGGATCCTCGAGCTGATCTTCATCGCGCCAAGCTCCGACCAGGCGCGGCGCAGCCTCGAGCTGTTCGGGACTGACGTGCTGCCGAGGATGCGAGAGCTTTGAGCTTCGCCGAGCGGTTCGTGGAGGCGGACGGATTCGAGATCCGGTACCTCGAGGCCGGGAACGGGCCGCCGCTGGTCTGCTTCCACGGAGCGGGAGGCCCCCGCATCGGCCGAGCCCATGAGCTGCTCGCCGCGTCCCACCGCGTGATCGCGTTCGAGATCCCCGGGTTCGGGGGATCGCCGGCCAACGAGCGGTCCTCGTCGCTGCGCGAGCTGGCGCAGACGATGCTCCGCGCCGTCGAGGAGATCGGCATCGAGCGCTTCAGCCTGTGGGGTATCTCGATCGGCGGCAAGCTCGCGCTGTGGCTCGCGGTCCAGGACCCGGATCGACTCGACGCGCTCGTGCTCGCGGCGCCTGCGGCAATCATCACCAACCCCCGGCCGCTTCCCCCGCCCGAGCAGCTGCTGTCGATGGTGCACGCCCACCCGGAGCGACGACTCGACACAGCGCCGGTGGCGCCCGAGGTGGACGCCAAGCAGCGGGCGCTCGTTGGGCGAGTGATCGGGCCCCCTCGCGACGCCGAGCTCGAGGATCTGATGAGCCGTCTCGAGGTTCCGACGCTGGTGCTGTTTGGAACCGAGGACCGACTCACGCCGCCTGAGCTAGGGCGCCACTACCGCGAGATCCTGCCCAGCTGCCATTTCCTGATCGTCTACGACGCCGCCCACGCCGTCTATGACGACCGCCCCGAGGCGTTCGCCGCGATCGTGGCCGACTTCGTCGAGCGCCGGGCCGAGTTCGTGATGCGGCGCGAGAGCGGCCTGCTCTACCCGTAGAGCGTGCGCAGCTCGTCGAGCTCGGCGCGCAGCGACGCCACCTCCTCCTCGAGCGCGGCCACGCGCTCGGCCAAGAGGTTCCCGTTTCCGTCGGCCGAGGCCGGCGCCTCCATCGACGAACGGGCGCTCGCGGCGGGCTCCGGGGTGGGTGCGGGAGCGGGCGCCGCGGCGGGTGCAGGAGTCAGCTCCGGGGCGGGTCCAGAAGAAAGCTCCGGGGCGGGTCTAGGAGAGGGCGCCGGCGGGGTCACGAGCGAGGCTGGCGGCGCAGACGCCGCGGCCGGCGCCGGCGCGGAGCCCGGCCCCTCCCTATCCCCCGCGCCACCAAGCAGATGCTCGAAGCGGTCCTCCTTCTGGCCCGGCCGGCGCCCGATGCGCCTCGCGTAGTCGCGTTCGCTCAGCACGCCAAGCACGCGCTCGACCTCGTCGAGGGACCCGAGCTGCGCCATCCGCTCGGTCCGCGCCTTAAGCTCGCCCGGGGTCTGCGGGCCGCGGAGTAGGAGAACGGCGAGGACCGCGAGCTCCTCACGGCCGAGACCGAGTGCCTCCTCGGCCAGGTGGCGATACTTCACCGAACGGCTGCCGTGGCCGCTGGCCAGGCGCGCGAGCCCGTACAGACACAGCCA